>ERZ1292640.2563-Hain-H43-02um-R1-2563-length-14506-cov-5_pt1 | contig 14506 bp, 15 predicted proteins | sample MGYA00564404_ERZ1292640 | MGnify/ENA primary metagenome ERZ1292640 (study PRJEB36523, sample SAMEA6512636) | groundwater metagenome | collected 2019-01-08 | study: AquaDiva: Metagenomics assemblies of 32 groundwater samples
GCTTAGCTCAGTTGGTTAGAGCGTCCGCTTGACGTGCGGAAGGTCGGGGATTCGAATTCCTCAGCGCGCACCATGCGACCAAAACGACACGCGTCCCGAGGACGGGAGAAGGTTTATATCTACGGCAAGCATGCGCTCGTGGAGGCGCTTTCTCATGCGTCAAAGGTTATCCGCAAGGTTTTTCTTGCGCGCGACCTGCGCCTGCCTGCCGGTAAGCGTGGCGATACGGAGTTGCGTAAGCTCTTGGAGAAAAACAACATCCCGACTGCTGAACTCTCCCACAGCAGAGGTAAGGAGCTTGTGGGGCGCGATACCGCGCATCAGGGCGTCATCGCCGCGATGGACCCCTCTGCCCTGCTCATTTCATTTGACGAGTTTCTGGCGACCCTTCCTCCTTTGCAGTCGTCAGGGTCCCCCAAAATCGCTGTCGCGATTTTAGGCGAAGTGCAGGACCCGCACAACGTCGGCGCCCTCATCCGTTCGGCCGCCGCCTTCGGCCTCTCCGGCGTCCTTATCCCCGAACACAATCAGGCGGGCGTGACCGGTGCGGTGGTGAAGGCCTCTGCCGGCATGGTCTTCCGCATCCCGCTCGTCTCCATCGGTAATGTAAATAACGCCCTCAAAGTATTGAAGGAAAAGGGCTTCTGGGTGTACGGCCTAGCCGCAGACGGAAAGACGGCGCTCGGCGCCGAGACGTTTGATGCGCCCGTCGCCTTCGTCATCGGGAACGAGGGCGCCGGCATCCGCGAGAAGACACTGGAGGCATGTGATGTTACACTCGCTATCCCGATGCACGCGCGCACCGAATCGCTGAATGCCGCCGTCTCCGGCGCCATCGTCTTTTACGAATGGTCGCGCAAGCATCCGGAGGCGTTATGACGTATCATAGGCGCATCTATGTCGCATAAAGATACGGTTATTTTGTACCACGGCGGTTGTCCCGACGGCTTTGGCGGCGCCTATGCGGCGTGGAAGAAATTCGGCGATACGGCGGAATATATTCCGGTCAAGCACGGGCGGCCGGCGCCCGAGAATCTCGCGGGGAGGAAATTGTATTTCATAGATTTTTGCTACCAAAAAAAAATCATGAATGAGCTCGTAAAAACGGCCGCTTCCGTCGTCGTTCTTGACCACCACCTCGGCACAAAAGAAATCGTCCTGAGCATGCCGGAATATGTGTTTGACGAAAAACGCTCCGGCGCGACCATCGCGTGGAATTATTTTCATCCCGATGTTCCCGTTCCCCTACTGCTGAAATACGTCGAGGACGGCGATTTATATACGTTTACATTGCCGGATTCCCGCGCGGTTCTTTCCTACGCATACACGCGGCCATTCCACTTCAACGAATGGGACGCGCTCGCCAAGAAACTTGAGAACGATTCCGAGCGTTCCGCGCTGATTGAACGCGGTAACATATACGCGGAGCATTCCGCCATACTTATTGAACAAATTGCCCATAAGGCGACGCTCGCGTCGTTTGAAGGATTTGAGTGTTACATCGCAACAGCCGCCGATATATTCAAGTCGGATGTCGGAAAATTGCTCGCGCGCCGTAAGCCGCCGCTCGGCATTGTCGTAAATCTCCACGGAGACGTCTTAAACGTATCGCTTAGAAGCGATACGAGCGTTGATGTTTCGGCTATCGCGCGAAAATACGGCGGCAACGGGCACCCGCAAGCGTCCGGATTTCGTCTCACATGGGGCGAACCGCTTCCTTGGACCGTCTTACAAGAACATGAAGATCCTCGCCATTGAGACCAGTTGTGATGAGACTGCCATTGCGGTAGCGGAAGCTGATGGTGATGAACAGAGTGCACGGTTTCAAGTGCTCGGCAATGCGCTTTTGTCTCAAATAAAGGTGCATAAAGAATACGGCGGGGTCTTCCCCGCCCTCGCGAAGCGCGAACACGCGAAAAATCTCGTGCCGGTGCTGGACGCGGCGCTTGAAGAAGCGGAACTCCTGCGCGAGGATGCGCAGGCGATACCGGAGGAGACGCGCGCCAAAATCGCTGCGATTTTGGCGCGCGAACCGGGCCTTACAAAAATGTTCTTGGACTTTACCGGCGAGTGCGAGCCCCCTGATATTGATGTCATCGCCGTCACGGCCGGTCCCGGGCTAGAGCCGGCGCTCTGGGTGGGCATTAATTTCGCCAAGGCACTCGCGCTCTTATGGAATAAGCCGCTCGTCGCGGTCAATCATATGGAGGGGCACGTGCTCGCCGCGCTCCTAGAAAAGGGAGAGTGCGACGAGGAATTTTCAATTTCCAATTTACAATTTCCAATTCTTGCCTTACTCATTTCGGGCGGGCATACCGAACTCGTGCTGATGAAGGAATGGCTCTCCTACGAGCTCATCGGGGCTACGCGCGACGACGCGGTGGGCGAGGCCTTTGATAAAGTCGCGCGCATGCTCGGCCTGCCCTACCCGGGCGGCCCCGAAATTTCCAAATTAGCCGAAAACGCACGGGCGCAGGCGGAAGCATTCCGCGAGCAGACTGCCGGATTTGGGTCTGAGAGCGGGATGCTTCCGCCTGCGCTTGACTTGCGATTGCCTCGTCCAATGCTTCATGACGCGACGTGCGATTTTTCGTTTGCCGGCCTCAAAACTGCGGTGCTCTACATGCTCAAAAAACAAGATGTCCTTATGAACGGCCGACCGGACAAAGATAAGGACATGCAATACAGAGAGATTGCGCGCGAATTTGAGGACGCCGTCGCCGAGGTGCTGTGGAAGAAGACGGCGCGCGCGCTTCACGAAACAGGAGCGCAAACTCTCGTTATCGGCGGTGGAGTCTCCGCCAACACGCATATCCGCCGCGTATTTAAAGAGAATATGGCTTCCGCATTTCCAGACTCCAACCTCCGAATTCCAGCCTCCAGTTTAACAACCGACAATGCCGTTATGATAGCCATCGCCGGCTTTTACCGCGCCCTACGCGAAGAATTTTCTTCGGAAATAACGGCTCACGGGAATCTTTCCCTCGCACAAAAGCTCTAATTTGTTATATTCTATAGACGATGCCCGAGAAATTTTTAAAGCCCTACGACCCGGCCACGACCGAACCGCGCATATATGCCGAATGGGAGTCAAGCGGTTACTTTAATCCTGACAATCTGCCCGCTGACGGCAAGCCTTATACCATTGTGATGCCGCCGCCAAATGCCAATGGCGACCTTCATGCCGGCCATGCGCTGTTCATCACGCTTGAAGATATTTTGATTCGTTTCAAGCGAATGCGGGGCTTCCGCGCGCTTTGGATACCTGGAGCAGACCACGCTGGTTTCGAGACCCAAGTCGTGTATGAGAAAAAATTGGAGAAAGAAGGCCGTTCGCGCTTCGGTATGGAACCAAAACAACTTTATGATGAAATCCTTGCTTTCACGCTTGAGAACAAGCGGAATATGGAGCGGCAAATCCGGGAGCTGGGCGCTTCGTGTGACTGGTCGCGGGAAAAATTTACTTTGGATCCGGTTGTTGTTGAAGAGGTTCAGAAAACGTTTGAGAAAATGTTCGCCGACGGCCTTATATACCGCGGGAAGCGCACTATCAACTGGTGTCCGAAGCATCAAACCTCCCTCTCGGATGTCGAGACGACCTGGGTGGATCAAAACGATTCCTTTTACTACCTAAAGTATGGCCCGTTCGTAATCGGCACCGTGCGCCCTGAGACGAAGTTTGGTGACAAGTATCTCGTCGTGAATCCGAAGGATGAGCGGTATAAAACCTTCTCACACGGACAGCACATAGACCTTGAATGGATCAACGGCCCTATCACTGCGACTGTTATACACGACCCGAATCACGATATGGAGTTCGGCACGGGTGCGATGACTATTACGCCGTGGCACGACCAGCACGACTTCGAGCTTGCGAAGACATTCGGCCTCCCATTTGAACAAGTCATTGACTGGCGCGGAAAGCTCCTCCCGATTGCAGGCGAATTCGTTGGGATGAAAATAACCGATGCACGACAGCAGATAGTGGACAAACTCGCTGCGAAGGGCCTTATAGACCGCATTGATGAAAGATACGTGCACGCGACCAAACACTGCTATAAGTGCGACACGCTCATTGAGCCGCAAGTTAAGGACCAGTGGTTCGTTAAGATGGCGCCCCTAGCCGAACAGGCGATTAAGGTAGTGAATCGAGGCGACGTGCGCTTCGTGCCGGATAATTACGAAAAGATCTTCCGCTATTGGATGGAGAATGCGCTCGATTGGAACATTTCGCGCCAGATAGTGTGGGGTATCCCGATTCCCGCGTGGTTCAGAAATAGAGACACCGATGAAGATATAGTGGTATCGCGTGAACGTCCCGCAGGAGAAGGCTGGGAAGCGGATACGGATACGTTTGATACGTGGTTCTCAAGCGGGCAATGGCCGCTGGTAGTTACCGGTTTCCCGAATGGCAGGGATTTTTCTGCGTATTACCCCACTGATGTTATGGAGACTGGACACGACCTGATTTTCAGGTGGGTGCCCCGCATGATTATCTTTGGACTGTATCTAGCAAAGAAAGCTCCATTTCACACCGTATATCTGCATGGACTCGTGAACGACGCGCAGGGGAAGAAAATGAGCAAGAGTAAAGGGAATGTTATCAGCCCGTTTGATTTGACGAGTAAATATGGGACTGACGCACTCCGAATGGCGCTTGTGGTCGGCAACACGCCGGGGACGGACCTCGCGCTTCGCGAAGATAAGGTGAAGGGCTACAAGCACTTCGCAAACAAGCTCTGGAACATCGCCAGATTCGTACTAGCGAGCGCGAATGAGCAGAAAAATGGGGATAAGACTTGGGCTAGCGCCCCGGAGCGTGCCCATTTTTCGGCTCACGAGTGCGAGCTTCTCGACGCGTGCGACGCATTGACGAAAGACGTAACGAAAGATATTGAAGAATATCGCATCTACATGGCGGCCGAAAAGCTGTATCACTACGCGTGGCACGAGCTCGCCGACAAGATATTGGAAGAGTCCAAGCCGATATTCGCCGGTGCAGACCCTGCCGCGCGCGCTGCGCGCGCGCGCTTGCTTGTCATACTCCTGGACCGCACGCTTCGGCTCCTGCACCCCTTCATGCCGTTCGTCACCGAAGAGATTTATCAATCCATGCCCACAAAAGATTCAAAGTTCCTCATGGTCGCCCGTTGGCCCCTGCTTCGCTGAAGCTACGCAGGGCGCGGCAGTGGTAGAATAGACGTGTGACCCTTACGACGCTCGGTTACGCGTTTCTCGGCGGGCTTCTGCCCTCCTTCATCTGGCTATACTTCCTTCTGAAGGAAGACGCGCGGCATCCTGAACCGAAAACACTCATCGCGCTCGCCTTCGTCGCCGGCATGTTCGCAGTGCCACTCGCGCTTCCTCTGGAACAATACGTCAAAGTGCATCTCTCCGGCGATGTATCCATTCTAACCGCGTGGGCGCTTATTGAAGAGCTCCTTAAATACGCGATGGTCGCCCTCTTCATCCTTTGGCGCAACGAAGTGGACGAGACGCCCGATTATGTCATCTATATGATCACGGTCGCACTCGGCTTCGCCGCCACTGAAAATATGCTTTTCCTGCTCGCCCCCCTCTCGGACGGGCTTTTCGCAAGCAGTATCCTTACCGGCAATCTGCGCTTTCTCGGCTCCACATTGCTCCACGTCGTCGCTTCCGCATCTATCGGCTTCGCGCTCGCTTTTTCTGCCCGTTACCGCCCGGCCGGGCGCACTGCCGCCGCCGCGCTCGGACTTATCCTCGCCATAGCATTGCACACTGCTTTCAATTTGCTTATTATCAATCAAGGCGTCTCTACCGCGCTCGCCGCGTTCTTCCTCATTTGGACGGTCACTGTCATCTTTTTCGCGGCATTTGAAGTGCTGAAATATTTTCAGTATCACAACTTTTCTACTAACCCTTAATCACGTATGAACATGAAGCGCTCGTTCTTTGAACGCCTTTCCGGCAGTTCCGCAGCCGATGATGATTTTGATTCTTTTAACGATGAGGTGCCGGCCGCGACGCCGCGCAAGGAGCTACGCGCTCGTGCAGAGGCGCCGGCGCGGCCGGCGCCCCTAACCGACGACCAGTCAACCGGCGAAGGACAGCTTCCGGTAGACGTGCACCAAACAACGAATGACATTATCATTCGCGCCTTTGTCGCCGGCGTGCGTCCCGACGAACTCAATATTTCAATAAGCCGCGATATGGTGGAAATAGAGGGCTCGCGCATGGAACGCGAACAGGTCTCCGGTCCCGATTATTTCACTCGCGAGCTCTTTTGGGGCTCATTCTCGCGCATCATATCGCTCCCGCAGGAGGTAGACGTAGAAGCGTCTTCCGCGAGCGCCAAGGACGGTCTTTTAACCATTATCTTGCCGAAACTGGATAAAGCGAAACAAACGAAACTTCGCGTAAAGGCGGGTTAGTAGAGTGTAATTGTCTCCAGAGACGGTGCTGATGCCGTCAACTCCGCGGTGAAGGGCAAACGCGTAATGCGGCGGCCGTCGGCTGTTTCCACATTTACGCGCCATTGCCCTACTTCGGTGATAAGCGCCGAAGAATAGCCGCGATACCCGCCGTCGCGGCCGCCAAAGACCGGATACGCGATCACCGCTTTCGTCATCCATTGTCCGGCGGCCGGGTCATACCATTGCCAGCGATGCACGATGGTCGCCGTGAGCTTTGTCGGCGCGAAGACGGAACTATACGCATACAATGAATCGCCCTGAACAACGTGCAGGGTCGGCGGAAACCCTGCATAGCGCACATACCAGGACTGCGCCTCGCTCTCCGCCCGATATTCGCCCGGAATGCGCCGCACCGAATAGTAGACACCCGCTGCAGGAGCCGAGAGCGGCAAGGGCGGCAGGATATTGGTAAAGTAGAAGATATTCATGATGACGAGCACGCCGAACGCTCCCGCGCGGATACGGGAGATATCAATCAGGAAGCGTTCCCGCGCAAGTAGGCGCAAAAGGACGGTGAAAAGAGCGAAAAGGCCGGTAGCAACGAATCCGCTTAGCAGGAATGTCCACGTCCCAAGCGTGCCGGTATATACGGGCACCGCAAAAATCGCGTAGGAATAGAGGGCAAAGAAAAAGAGAATGCTCGTGAATACAAGCCGCTCGTGGTAATGATGGAAGTATTCACTGCCAAGCAGAATAAGCAGGAGCAGGAGCAAGAATGGCCATGAGGCACCGAGATCCGCTGACCGTCCGTAGAAAACGACGAAGCCGCTCCAGAACCCGCCGAGTGCGAACTGGGTCGCGAATAGGAGGAAAACTCGCCACCGCGGCCGTGCGGCGCCGGAACTAGGGCGTGATTCCAGCCAATGTAAGAGTGGAATGGCTACGAAGCAGATAATCGTATATACCGCGAATACAAGATGGGTCTGCCAAAGGTCCACGCGTCCGAACAGAATGCTGTCCGCGATGAAACCGGCGAGCATCGCGAGCGCGGAGAGATGCCGCTCATGCGTCTGTATCCATGCAAAGAACGATTTGAACATACGAGTGCTTGGAGTCGGGATTGAACCGACGACCCCTTCCTCTTCAGGGAAGTGCTCTACCAACTGAGCTATCCAAGCAAGCTTTCAGCATGGCTATTGCCCCGCCTTGAAAGAGTTTATCAGTTTTTGCAGGTCTGCGGAAGTCGGGAGACCGAGAGGGCCGCTCGTGGCCGCTCCCGTCGTCGCGGAGAACTTCGCGACAAACGGCTGGATGTACTGTTGGTAAAGATAGAGCGGCGCGAGAATGAGCACGGCCCAGAAGATGATGGAGCCGATGACGCCGTACCACTGATGGCGCCGGATAGCGCGGAGCATCTGGTGATTATCCTTCGCCAGCGCGTGAATCTGGGCAATCTCCTGTTTCAGTTCCGGGTCCATGTGTTCTTAAGTATATCAGATACAGCGCCACTAGCAGGAATCGGACCTGCATCTAGGGCTTAGGAGTCCCTCGTTCTATCCATTGAACTATAGCGGCAAAACGTTACGCGGCGATGCTTACCCGCCTACCTGCCGGCAGGCAAGCTGAGGGAGGAGGCGAGCTTCTCCTGGTCAAAGCCGATGATCATTTCATCGCCGACAAAAATGACCGGCACGCCCATCTGGCCGGATTTTTGTATCATTTCCTGGCGCTTCGCGAGGTCATGCGCCACGTCGTATTCGGTATAGCCGATGCCCTTCTCCTTCAGGAAGTCCTTAGTCATCTGGCAGAAGTGGCAGGTCGGCGTGCTGTAAATGGCAACGTTTTTGTCCATGTTCGTATTTATTATACAGCGATTATAGCATACGTTGTATCTGTGTCTCTATTAAAACACGCTAGAACCTATTTCGCTCAACATCCAACCCAATGATTACTCGCCCGCTCGCAGACTCGCGGGCTCGCCGCCGCGGACGGCGGCCGCCTTACAGGCGCTGTACACCTTTCGCCTTTTGATTATAAAACGCTCAAGGTCTTGCGGAAGCTCCAAACATTCGCTTCCTCGCCCTTCGCCCTGCCGCTCCCTGCCTGCGGCAGGCAGGTCATGCTTTCTTTTTTGGCGGGGGAGGATTTTTTGAAAAGGAATGGCGGCAGGGCGAAGGGCGATTTTTGGGTTATACTCATGCAAACCGATGGTTAATTCAAGTATAAACGAAGGCGTGGAATTAGGATCCGAAATTAAAGCAGTAATTTTTGATTTGTCGGAAGTTTTGCTTCATGGGTTATTGGGTATGCGCGACGACTTAGCTTCAAAATTGCATGTGCCCGCAGAAACTATTGATTTTAGGATTTCAGAGCTGAATGATTTATTTGAAGGGCGGATACAAGAGGATGCATACTGGAATTCTTTTTTGCGGAAAGAAGGGTGGAATATCGATCCATTAGAACTTAAGCATATGGTTCGCGCGAATTTTAGAGAGATAAAAGGGACGAAAGAGATCATTGTCGCTTTAAGAAAATCAGGCTACATGGTTGGTCTTTTTTCTGTGCACGCCAAGGAGTGGATTCATTATTGTGAGGAGCGATTTAAGTACAGAGACTTATTTGATTTAATGATTTATTCATTTGAGATTGAGGTATGTAAACCTGAAAGGCGAGCATTTGAGATATTAGTAAAGCGAATCGGTTTATCTTCCAATCAGATATTGTTTATAGATGATGCCCAGATCAATATAGATACCGCCATAGGGATGGGCATTCACGCTATATTGTTTGAATCCCCACAACAACTCTCAAAGCAACTGAAAAGTCTCGGGGTTTTGAAATAAAACATATGCAAGATTTAAAACTCGCTAAAATGATCAAACACGAGGACGAATTTTGGAGCCGTGCATTTAAAGAAGAACTCTCCAAAAGTGAATCCGAACAGAAGAATTTTTCCTCGTTTTGGTGGGAATCTTATTACGATGAAATTAAAACGTTTGTGTGCGCTCGTATTAATCAGTATGATAACCCAAGAATTCTTGAAGTTGGTAGTGGATCCGGGAAGGCTTCAATCTTATTAGGAGAAGAGTACCGACGTACTCTATTGGATATTTCGGACAGCGCACTTGAATATGCAAAATATCTAGCCCAAAGATTCAACGCGAGAAATTTAAATTTTTTGAAGGGAGACATGTTTTTCATGCCATTTGCCGATAAATCTTTTGATTTCGTATGGAATATTGGTGTAGCAGAACATTACGACGGAGGAAATATCATCGCCATGATTACAGAGATGGTTCGTGTTTGTGACAATGGCGCTCAAATCGGTGTGGGAATCCCAAACTTCAACTCCCTCCCAATTCTCAAGGCGAGCATTCTGAGGAATAAACTTTTCAGTTTTGTCCCAGGGTACCGCTTAGAATCGGAGAATAAATATTCTGAAGATCAGATGGTGGATTATTTCAAGAGAGGAGCTGATAATACGAATAGAAGGATTAAAGATATCCGAATCATCTATTTCGGGAGCCCACTATTCATGGAAACTCCAAAATGGTTGCTACTGACGCTCGGAAGATTTATGGAAATGATAATGCCAAAAAGCAAGTTTCTGATGTTTGTTATTTGTGTGGTAGAATAAAATGACCAAAACATGAAAGAGGGAAAGCCACAACAACAGTCAGAGAAGGACGAGAGTACCAATCTTAACAAAGACCCTCGAAATGTAGTCTATGAAAGGCCAATACTTGATCGCGAGCATAGCCATGAAGCAGTCGAGTCTCTAGAGCGTGATTTCAAGGACTTCTATAGTTCGCGTGGCTACAGTGAGCACGAACCCGTATTGATAAGTTCAGGCGCTGACCCGAGCGTTCGATTCATCGGGTCGCACATTAGCGTATTCAAGCCTTATTTGCTTACCGATACCGTGCCAACGCCGGGGTATTTTATTGTGCAGGATTGTGTCCGTACACAAAATATGAAACGTATTTTTGATGATGAATACAGTCCACGATGGGGGTCATTCTTTACTAGTCTAGGGACGATTTCTCCGGCGAGTCGTCTCGATGAAGTCTGTGACGAGTCTCTCCATTTTCTTAAAGAAAAAATAAACATAGAGAACAACGATATCCGTGTGCGTGTAAATTCAAAAGACGAAGACTTATTGAAAGCAAGTAGAAATGTTTTCCCTGAAGATAGTTTAGAAATCGACACTCAGCAAGACAGTTATTACCGGCACAAGATAGGAATCGATGGAGTGTGGGGAAGAAATTTCAATCTTGCCTTGAGAAATGCCAACGGTGAAGGATTTGCAGACGTTGGGAATGTTATCTTAATTGAGAATAACGAGAAAAAATTGGGAGCCGAGCTTGCTCTTGGTGCCACCACAATACTGAAGCAAGTTTACAACCTTGAACACGTGAATGATTTTTATCCAGTTGTCGGATTGCCACAAATTGATCCAAAGATCAGCAGAAAACTCGAGGATGCGATTATTGTAAGTGTCACGCTTTCTCGAGAGGGGCTGGAACCAAACGCCAGTGATAATCGCGGGAGGATACTAAGGACGTATATGCGTTCTTTGATTTATCTCAGAGAACGTGCGGGGTTATCAATAGGTAAAGTTGAATATGCCCTCAAGCAATTTGAACGGAAACAGTTTGTCACTGATGATCCTAGTGCATCCAATGGGATTACCGAGTATCTTAAAGGATACGAGCAAGAACTTTTATCAAAAGGAGCCAAGACTCCAGAAGATAAATTGATATTATCTGTTTTGAATAAATCACCTAATTAAAATATGACTGAAGTTAAAGATGTCATCGAGCTAAAGAAAATTATTGAAATTTCTCATAAATATATTTTAGATGCTCCGACTCAAAGAGTACTTGAACCAATTGATACACTTATTGATATCGAATTAGAAACGAAAATCAACCTTGAAAAATTGAATGATGTAGAAACAATTCTTCGTAATATAAAAGTATTTGGATTTTCTAAAGTAACTCATCGTACAGAGTGGCATCATTTTTTTTCAAATGACCTTGTTGCTCACAATGTTTTAATTTTAATTAAAGATTCTAATGAGATATGGATAAAAATTAAGAATGATAAACAGATAGTCAAAACTGCTCATAGTAGTTTTCCAATCCTCCTAAGACATGAGAAAAAAATAAAGCCGCAAGATATCAATTATCGAGACGAATTCCAACGAACTATTACTCAAAATTATATTGGATCATTTCAAAAAGAATGTTTAGATTTTTCGTTTTATTATAAAGATTTGTCATTCACAACTACACTATCGTTGGCAGATTCGGAGCATAGTTCTCTTTACCAAATCGAATTTGAATTTGACGGACATAAAGAAAACATCGAACCACCTAGTTTTGGTACTATATTGGCTATATTTGACCAAATGTTATTAGATGTATGCCAAGATAAAACATATAAACTAACTACTTATACGAAGATTGAGTGGCTATTAGCAATTAATAATGACTTATTAAAAGTTAATTTAACGGAAATATGAACTACAATATTGAATTTAAAAATACGATAAAGCCAAAAAAGATAAAAATGGGAGATCACGTTCGGGTGATTGCTCCAGTGAAAAGTCTAAAATTCATGTCGGACCAATCAAAAAAAGAAGCAATTTCTCGACTTGAAAAATTTGGATTTAAATTATCTTTTGGAAAACATGTCGATGAAATAGATGAATTAAATTCATCTTCTATCGAATCAAGAATAGAAGATTTGCACGGTGCATTTGCAGATAAAAAAGTTGATGCGATCTTAACCGTCATTGGCGGGTATAATTCTAATCAGTTACTTCAATATATTGACTACGAATTAATCGCACAAAATCCAAAAATCATTTGTGGTTTCTCTGATGTAACGGCATTGGCAAATGCAATCACAACAAAAACTGGGATGATTACCTATATAGGCCCACATTTTTCAAGTTGGGCAATGAAATATGGATTTGAATATTCCTTGGAAAACTTTGCAAAGTGTTGTATGGAAGAAACTGCTTTTGATATATTATCTTCAAAAGAATGGAGCGACGATCCGTGGTACATAGACCAAGAGAAAAGAGATTATATTCCGAATGACGGATATTGGATATTAAATTCCGGTCACGCAACTGGTCGTGTCGTTGGCGGTCATGTCAGATGCCTGAATGCATTGCAGGGAACACAATATTGGCCCGGGCTTGATGATGCCATCTTAATTCTTGAAGAAGACGCAGAAGTAAACCCATCGCTATTTGATCGACAATTACAATCACTAATTCATCAATCGGATTTTAGTAGTGTGAGGGGGGTTTTAATTGGGCGTTTTCAAAAAGAAACAAAAATGACAAAAGAGTTGTTGCAGAAAATTATTAGCACAAAAAAAGAATTGCAGAATGTTCCAATTATTGCCAATGTTGATTTCGGACATACAACCCCGATTGTAACGATGCCGATAGGGGGCAGTTTGGAAATTTCCTCAACTGTTGATTATGCTAAAATTAGCATAATTGATCACTAGAACATGCTTCCAGATTATTTGCGCGAACAAATTAAAGACACTGATTTAAAATTCAAGAATACTGATCTAAAGTCTTTTGCTCTTCCAGTATATGATCCGGCAACACATTATATTGAGCTCACACGCTCAGGGTATTTTAAGGCATTGCTGAAACTCAGGCATTACATCAAGGCGACGTCGGATTTCTATTTTTCGATTATTCAAAACGCGACGAATGTTGATTTGTTCATGTTGACACCAAGCATATCTTCTCCTACGGGTCCTGGATCGGACTCAGAGACTATACCCATTATGCTTGGAGAACTACACTCATATCTCGTCGATTCTTCACAATTTGGATTTGAACCACTCCTTATCAATGGTATGGATAAGGCGTATTGCTATCTACCCTCCATGAGGGGAGAGGATCCAGACAAGCGCCATCTCAATCAATTTTTTCATTGCGAGGCTGAAATCAATGGCGACCTAGAGACACTCATTCCGATAATCGAAGGATATATAAGATCGTTGTGTCAGACTCTAATCTGGATGCCAAATATCATCGAACGCATAAGTCGGGAGCCAAGAATAACCAACACGGCACTTTCTCGAGCGTCCTCCGGCTCTCCATTTAAGCGCATTACTTTTGATAAAGCTATAGAAATTTTGCGAGAAAGTAATCTTCCAAATTTGTTTACGGAGACTGAACATGGTCGCGATCTAAGTTCTCACGGAGAAATAGAATTAATGCGCATCTTAGGCATGGGCACACCTTTGTGGGTAACTTCTTATGACAGAGATCGAGTAGCTTTCTATCAAAAACCAGATTCAAAGAATCAGAATAAGGTCATCAATGCTGATCTTTTATTTCCACCACTTGTGGAAGGTTCTTTTGGCGGAGAAATTATTGGTTGTGGTCAAAGACAAGATTCTGTCGAAGAAATATATGAATCTCTCAAACGTCAAGGAATTTCTTCAACATCTTACGAATGGTATATAAATTTAAGACGACTACCTTCCTACAGCACTACATCAGGATTTGGTCTTGGAGTTGAGAGGTTTATTACATGGGCACTTTGCCGTGAAGATATCAAAGACGCAATCATTTACCCAAGACTTAAGAATGTGGTTTCCTATCCGTAACTGAACAATAATACTTTAGGCGCACTGGCTTGCTTATTGTGTAGGGACGTGTTATGGTAAAAGCAGGTGGTATTCAGAAAACCTTCCGAATACCACTTGTACCACCATAACACGTCTCTGTAAAATACGCAAGTTTTTCGCTTGAATTAAACTTTGAACTTCATGTCCGCATTCTCCTGCGGTTTGTACTTCTCTACATACTTCTGATAAGCCGTCTTAAAATATTTCGTCCAATTATCTGGATGACTTTCTGGAACATACGACTTGCCCCATTTTTTCTTCTCTCGTGCAATTCTCATTCTGTCGGCTTTAACAAAATCAATATCGAGATACACTTTCTTGTCCCACAATTTGTTCACCTTGTGTTCAGGGTGGAAGAGAAAAATCCCATCCACCATTAGGACTTTTTTAGAGAGGTTGAGCGATTTCTCCGGACTAAAATCATTTTTGTCATAGTC
>ERZ1292640.2566-Hain-H43-02um-R1-2566-length-14497-cov-8_pt1 | contig 14497 bp, 11 predicted proteins | sample MGYA00564404_ERZ1292640 | MGnify/ENA primary metagenome ERZ1292640 (study PRJEB36523, sample SAMEA6512636) | groundwater metagenome | collected 2019-01-08 | study: AquaDiva: Metagenomics assemblies of 32 groundwater samples
TCGTCAACTACATCCACGACAAGATCCCGATGATCAAGACCCACCGCGCGCAGGGAACCTACCTGACGTGGCTGGACGTGACCGCGGTGGCCGAGAAGATCAACTCCAAGCAACTGGCCGCCGACTACAACAAGAGCAAGCCCGCCAACATGCCGGCGCTGACGCCCGAACAGATGGTGGAGCGGTTCTTCGTGAAGAACGCCAAGGTGCACCTGAACCAGGGCGCCGGCTACGGCACGGGCGGCGCGAACCACATGCGCATGAACATCGGCACGTCGCGCAAACTGGTGGAGACGGCGCTCAACAACATGGCCGCGGCCTGCAAGAGCGCGGGGACCATGACCAACCTGTTCTAGCAAACGCGCGGCGGCGACCCGACAGGGTTGACCTGGAAATCGGAAAAGGGCCCTGCGGGGCCCTTTTCTATTGGGCGCGAGTAAACTGGCCCCATGACCGGCAGCCCCGACGTACTCAAGGGCCGCGCGCAGCGCGTCAGGAAGAACCTGCGGAAAGGCCTCGAACTGGCGTGGTCGGCCTCGCCGGCCTCACTGGTTCGCTATACGGTCCTGGGCATGGTGTCGGCCGCCATGACGCCGGTGGCGGTCTACCTTGGCGCCATGCTCGTCAACCGCATTGCCGAGGCGCGGGCCCTGTCGCTGCACTGGACCGACCTCATGCCAATCGTGCTCGGGCTGTGGGCATCGACCGGCGTGCAGCGCGCGATTGGCTCGTACATGGGATACGGGCGCAACCTGTTCGTGCGCCGGGTCCAGCTCGAGGCCGAGCGCCGGTTGCTCGAGCAGGCCTCGAAGGTCGACCTTGGGCACTTCGACAACTCCGACTGGCACGATCGCCTGGCGCGCGCCAAGCGCGATGTGTCGTGGCGGCCGGGCGATCTCACCTGGTCGGTGCTTGGCCTGTCGGGCAACATCGTGACCATCATCCTCATGGCGGGCTTGCTGGCCAGCCTGCATTACCTGCTGGTGGTGCTGGCGCTGGTGGCGGCGTTGGTGTCGTTGGCCCTCGAGCGCAGGGTGACGGCACGGCTGTATGAGTTCTTCTACAAGGAGACCCCCGAGGAGCGCGAGCGCGAGTACCTGGGCGACCTGCTGGTGCAGCCGCGCAACACCAAGGAGATCCGGGCGTACGTGCTGGCCGACTACCTGCTGGCGCGGCATCGCGATCGGTCCGAGGAGTTGTATCGCCTGCGCGAGCAGATGTACCGGTCCGGCACTCGCGTCTCGATGATGACGGGCCTCGTGACCGGCACGGCGCTGGCGCTGGCCTACATGTTCGTCGCGTACCAGGGCGTGGCCGGGGCGATTGATCCGGGCGGTGTCGTGCTGGTGATCGGCGCCTTCTCGGCGGTGTCCGGCACGCTGGGCCAGATCTCGAGCACGTTCGTCTCGGTCGATCAACACACGACCTTCCTCGAGGACTACTTCTCGTTCTTGTCGATCGATCCACTGGTGCCGGTGGCCGCGCCGCCGCGGCCCGTGCCGGCATCGCTGGCCGCCGGCATCGAGTTCGACGACGTGTCGTTCACCTATCCGGGTGGCACTGAGCCGGCCCTCGAAGGACTCAACCTGCATATCCGCAGCGGCGAGCTGATCGCGCTGGTCGGTGAGAACGGCGCCGGCAAGAGCACCCTCGTCAAGCTGCTGTTGCGCTTCTACGACGTCGATCGCGGCGCGGTGCGCGTGGGCGGCGCCGACCTGCGCGAGCTCGACCCGGGCGAGTTGCGCAGTCGCATCGGGGTACTGTTCCAGGACTATGCCAGCTACGAATTGACCGTCCGCGAGAACGTGGCGATGGGGCGGCCCGGCCTTGGCGCGGACGACGCCCGGGTGCTGGGCGCGCTCAGGGACTCCCGCAGCGAGTGGCTGGTCAAGAAGATGCCGAATGGGCTCGACTCGAAGGTCGGCCGGCTGTTCGAAGGCGGTCACGACCTGTCGGGCGGGGAGTGGCAGCGGCTCGCGCTTGCCCGAATCATGTACCGCAACGCCGATATCTGGATACTCGATGAGCCGACCTCGTCACTGGATCCCGAGGCCGAGGCCGCGATCTTCGCGGAACTGAAGGGCATGCTGAAGGGCCGCATCGGGATCGTGATCTCCCACCGGTTCTCAACGGTGCGCATTGCCGATCGCATTGCCGTGATCGTGGATGGCAAGGTGAGCGAGCTGGGGTCGCACGAGGAACTGGTGACGGCGGGTGGGCGATACGCCCAGTTGTTTGAACTGCAGGCGGCGGGCTATCGGTAAGGCACCCCGGTTCTTCTCAGGTAACGTGCGTGCGCCGGCCGATTGGCCCATGGCCGGGCTTTCTGGTAAGCTGTCTGTCTTGTCTCCGGCGCGCGCGGCGCGACGGGGATCTCGCCCCGGGGCCGGCGTAGCTCAGTTGGTAGAGCAGCTGATTCGTAATCAGCAGGTCGTCCGTTCAATCCGGATCGCCGGCTCCAAACTTCCTTAGCAAGTCTCTAAAATCAGGCGCGACCAACCTTGGGGCCGCGGGTGCGGAGCACTTGAGACAACTGAGACGGTGAGACGGAAGTGATACGATGGGGCCATGGCCGCGGAGTTGATGACCGTCGAGGAGACCGGCCGGGCGCTCGGAGTGTCGCGCTCGACGGTGTGGAGACTCATTCAACGGGGCGAGTTGGCCACGGTGCGACGGGGCGGACGCCGTCTGGTGCAGGCGAGCGCCCTGCGCCGACGCACCGCGCGGAAGCCGGCGGGCGAGATTTCGGCTCTCTCGGACGACCACCCGATCTTTCGTCTCGTGGGTGCTGGACGGGGCGGGGGTCGAGCGCCAGGGGCGCGAGATAAACACGCGATCCTCGACGAATGACCCGGGGCGTGCTGTGGGACTCGAGCGCCATTCTCGCGCTGCTCGACGCCGACGACGCCGATCATGCGCGCGCCGTGACGATCGCCAGACAGATCGTGGCCGAGAAGCGGCCTTCGTTCGTGACCAACTACATCGAGGTGGAAGCGCACGCGCTCCTGCTGCGCAAGCTGGGTCGCTCCATTGCCAGGGAGTGGCTCCTGACCGGCGGGCTGAGCGTGGTTCGGGCGATGCCGCGAGAGGAACAGCGCGCAAAAGAACTGCTCGCCCGCCATACCGACAAGGACTGGACGCTGTGCGATGCGGTGTCGTTCGCGGTCTTGGACTCGCACCGCGTACGGCGCGCGTTCACGTTCGACCACCACTTCAGACAGTACGGACGTATCGATATACTCGGGTTACCTTCGTAATCCAGCAGGTCACCGGTTCAAGTCTGGTTGCCGGCGCCAATTGTCCTCGAAGAAACAACAATTCGCGAAGCGCGGGGCCCATCAAACGCAGCTGGGTGACACATCGGTAACATCGCGTGCTTGCTGCCTATGGCGTGACCGTGACCGTGACGTCGTCCCACCCAAGCAGCGCACCGTCGTCGCCCATCCCCCGCAACACGTAGATGCCCGGCTCCGAGAACGTGACGTTGATCGAGATCTTGCCGTCGGCCGGCATCGGCGGCGGCGCCCAGATCGGTGCCCACGGCGAGTCGGCGCCGGTGCGCGTGTCCTCCCAGGCCTTCACCTGCGGCGGATCGAACGTCACCTTGCCCGCCCCGCGGTAGACGAACCACGAGAGGTGCAGCCCGAGGTTCTTGCCGACGGTGATCCGGTAGGGCGGCAGCATGGCGCGATTGACGCGCGGGGCGGGAGGCGGAGTGGGAGTGGGAGTGTGTGCCGCGCCTTCGCCCTGAGGGCCGGCGTTGGCGACGGCGGCTCCAGCACGGCCTTCCGCGCGGCGCTTCGGAATGCCGTCGTCGGTGATCACCGCCACCACCTTGACCGGTTGCCCGACCTTGGCCGTGAGCGACTTTGCGCCCTGCACCACGACGGTCGGCGGCTTGTTCGAGCGGATCTCGGGACTGCTCGACCCGGCGCCGAGCGCACCCGTTTCCGACGCCTTCACCACGTCGTCCATCTTGTAGTCGACGAGCAGCGTGGCGTAGGCCCTCTCTGTCTTGCCGTTGGTCGTGATCGTCCAGACGAGCTCGTCCTTCTCGGTGAAGTTCGCGGGAACCTTGACCCTGAAGATGAAGCGATTTCGCCGCGGCAGGAAGTGCGTCGGCTGACCGAGGTCGGGAGCACCGGGACTGAAGCCGTTGGCCGGGCCTACCGGCACGTCGATTTCTTCCTCCCAGTTCCGGTTCATGTATCCGAACACGAAGTACCGGGTGCCGTCCTCGTCCACTTCCCAGCCCTCGTAGCCGGGGGCGACGTTCAGGCCGCTGTTGTAGCTGAGGGTCTGCGCGCCCGCGCCGGCGCACATCGTGAACAACGCGGCTGCTCCAAGCAGTCCGGAAATCATCATCTTCATGGCTGTGGTCGTCCTTCCGCTACTGGCCCTGCGTACTGCGAGGCGACTGCTTGGCGACCACGCCGCAAAGCGGGCAGCCGAGAATGATGTCGCGCCCTGGATTGGCAGCGACGCGTGCGGCCATCTGTTCGCGGAACTGGTCGTCGGTGAGCGACACACGGTTGCCCAGGTCGATGAACATGTTGGTGATCGAGCGGTTGCCCGAGCCCGACCAGTTCCTCGGATCCGGCACGTTCTTGTTGCCAGGCGTGTTGTCGAAATACCCGATGATGTGGAGAATCGTGCCCTTGGGCAGCAACGGCGCGGCGTCGTCGGCGTAGGAGTATCCGCGCACCCAGTTGTGGTCGTAACCGACGCACGAGAGCGTCTGGATGTTGTAACCCCAGATGGCCTCGAGGCACATGCGCGTGCCGGGCGCGTGGAGGTGCGGCTCGAACGAGATGATCTTGGTGTTCTCGTTCAGCACGGCGTAGGCGTGCAGTTGCTGATCTTTTTGCAGGCCCGCGATGTCGATGTCCACGCCGTTGCCAAGCCCGATGAGCGCCCGCTTGAAGGTGGGCTTGTACCCCTTCGGCATCAGCTTGTAGCCGAACTCGAGGTGCGACCGCGTGTCGGCGCCGTTCGAGTGCGTGTGCAGCGAGTCGGAGACGATGTACGAGCCCTTCTTGAGCAGCACTGCGGCCTTGGGATCGAAGAAGTCCGGGTTGCGACCGACTTCGTGCACCGGCCAGTTGACGACGTTGTCGGAGCCGGTGAGCAGCTCGCTTTCGTCCGGCGTCTCGAGGCCAACCTGCGTCCGGTAGATCAGGTGGTGCCAGACATAGCGACTGCCCACCGTGGCGCGGCCGTTGCCGTGCGCGTCGGCGTCGTTGATCTCCCGGATCTCGACGGCCGCCACGTAGCGGTCTTCCTCGAGCGGAATCTTCACCGGCTCGATCTCGCCCCACCAATCGGGTGAACCGGCCTTTACCAGGATGTCCGCCGTCCTCACGATTAGATCGGGCGTGCCGATGTGCCACACCGTGTCGTCGTACTTCTTCGCGGGCGGAAGGTCGGCCGGGTTGCCGCGCGGGGCGCCGCTGTCGGCCCACTTCGCGACCTTGGCCACCTCTTCCGCGGTCAGTGACGGGTCGTCCTGATACTTCTGGATGCCGATATTCTTCTCCATGTACCAAGGGGGCATCACGCCGGCGTGCGGACCGATGCCCGTCCGTAGCTTGATCGAGCGTGCCCAGGGCCGCACCTCCTCGTAGGTGCTGAGCGGCATCGGCGCCGCCCCGTCCTTGCGGTGGCAACCCTCGCAGCTGCGCTGGAGGATGGGCGCGATGTCCTTCGAGTAGGTGACCTCGCCGGGCGCGCCGGCCGGAGCGGCGTTCAACCCGTTCCGGGCGCCAAGGCCCAGGACCAGCGGCGCTGCAAGCGCCATCCCAATAGCCGCCGTCCGCACGATTTGCTTCACACCCGCCATCGAAAGACCTCCTGTGATCGCCGTCGACGCGCCTTTGCAAGCAAGGGTCGTACCTCAACCGTAGGAGCCAGATTGCTGCGGAATTTACGGAAAATTAGCAATTCATGGGAATATTTTCAGCTGGCGCTGTGGATTCTTCCCCAGGGCCTGCGTGGCGTAATTGGCCTGCCCTGGTCTGCCGTGCCGACTCCAATCTTCGATCTCCGGAGCCTATTCACGCCTGTCCGAACTTCGCAATCAGCAGGTCATCGGTTCAAGTCCGATTGCCGGCTCCAAACAGACAAAGTTCACGACGTCGCGGCCTGTGAACCGCCGCTGAACCTGTTCTAGAATCCCGCTGATGCTTGCGCATGAACTGGCTGCCCTCTATACCCGCGACTTGACCCGCCTGATCCAGGAAGTGAACGCGTTTCCCGATACCGCCACGCTGTGGCAGACCCGCGCCGGTATCAGCAACTCCGCGGGCAACCTGGCGTTACATCTCGAAGGCAATTTGCGGGAGTTCATCGGACGCCTGTTGGGCGAGGTGGCGTTCGAGCGCGATCGGCCGCGCGAGTTCAGCGATTCAGGCATCGAAAAGGCGGAACTGATCAGGCGACTCACCGCGGTGCGCGACGAGATTCCTGCGATCATCGCCGGCATGACCGCCGAGCAACTCGACGCCGACTTTCCGCAGGCGTACGTTGGCCGGACGCTGCCCAGCCGCCAGATGCTCATCCACCTCGAAGGGCATCTTAGCTACCATCTCGGGCAGATCGATTATCTTAGGCGCGTGCTCACCGGCGATGGGGCCATCCCCCTGGCCGACCTCTAGCGCGCTCGACGCCGCGCCTAAGGGGTTGGCAGGCGCGGGTCGCTCATTAAACGTTTCCGGCCGGGCGGGATTCTAAGCATGCAGGGAGGTCGTCATGAAACGCGCAATGTTGCTGGGAGTTGCACTGCTGCTGTCATTTGCCGCGCTGGGCGCCGCGGGTGACGATGCCAGGTTCGAGGGCCGTCCGGTGTTCCGCGAGGGTGTCGACCGTGGTTACTACGTGTGGTCCGAAGGCAACGAGTGGCACGTCCGCTGGACCACCCAGGGCAAGCTGCTGAACTTCACCGGCCAGGTGACGGCCGAGGGCGGCAAGCTGAGCGATCTGGATCGCGTCGATCTCGAGAAGGAAAGCCGGGTCGTCCGCACCGGATCGCGCCCCGTCGTGGTGCGCGGGCCGCGCGGCCGGCTGCACACCGAGCGGCGCGCGACGACCGCCGTCGTGACCCACGAGCAGGACAAGGTGGAAAAGGACGGCGACCGCACGATCCGGTTCCGCGCCCGGACCGACGCCGATATCGACGGATTTGATTTCGAGGTCGACAAGAACGTCACCACCCTGCGGTTTGTGCTCGAGATCGACGGCCAACGCCGGCCGGTCGACGTGGAGGTGGGCCGCCACAATGCCAAGGCCGACGGCAATCCCTTTACCGTCACGCTGCGGTAGTTGAACCCTCCGGCGGCAGGGGGTAGTATTAAAGGTTACAGGCGCGATCGAATTCGCGCCTGTAGGCCGTCACCCACAATTGAGCATGCCGCCCACCTCCGACAGCGCCTCACTCGTCATCCGTGGCGCGCGTACGCACAACCTCAAGAACGTCGACCTCACCTTGCCGATCGGCAAGCTGATCGTCTTTACGGGGGTGAGCGGATCGGGCAAGTCGTCGCTCGCCTTTGACACCATCTACGCCGAGGGGCAACGCCGCTACGTCGAGTCGCTGTCGGCTTACGCGCGCCAGTTCCTGGAGCGCATGGAGAAGCCGGACGTCGACCGCATCGAGGGCATCTGCCCGTCGATTGCCATCCGCCAGAAGAACAGCGTCCGCAACCCCCGTTCGACGGTTGGCACGGTCACCGAGATTCACGACTACATGCGCCTGCTCTACGCGCGCGTCGGCCGCACCATTTGCCGCAAGTGCGGCCAGGAAGTCATTCGCGAGACCGCTGAAGTCGTGACGCAGATGCTGATGCGGCTGCCGGAGGGGAGCCGGCTGCTGCTGGGCTTTGATTTGCCCGTCGTCAACATGGATGACGCAGATGAGGCTTCCAGGGCCGCAGATGACACAGATGACGCCGATCAAGACGATCAGAAAGATCAGAAAGATCAGAAGTCTGCGTTATCTGCGTCGTCTGTGGCCCTGGATAGCCCGTCGTCATCGGCGTCGATGCTCGAAGGGCTTCGCCGCAAGGGCTTTGGCCGTCTGCTGATCGACGGCCAGGCCGTGGCCTTTGAAGATGTTCCGGCATCGGGGTTGAAGGGCGCATCGGTGTTGCGGATCGTTGTGGATCGGGTCAAGACGTCGGCCGAGTCACGCGCCCGCATTACTGACTCGATCGAGACGGCCTATGCCGAGGGTGGTGGAGCGGCCTGGGCGGTGGAGCTGTGCGACACCGGCGATCCGGTATGGCATCTGTGTTCGGAGCGGTTCGAGTGCCGCACCTGCGGCATTCCGTACGAGGATCCGCAGCCGCGGCTGTTTTCGTTCAACAACCCGTTCGGCGCGTGCCCGACCTGCCACGGCTTCGGCAACATCATCGAACTGGACCTCGACCTGGTCGTGCCCGACCAGGCCAAGTCGATCAACCAGGGCGCCATCGAGCCGTGGACCAAGCCGCACTACCGGTCGCAACTGGCCGAGCTGAAGCGCGCGGCCAAGACCCGCGGCGTGCGGCTCGACGTGCCGTGGGCCGACCTGACGCCGGACGAAGTGACGTTCGTGGTCGACGGCGAGACGCCGGTGGGCAAGGCGAAGGCGTCCGACTACGAGGGCATCCGCGGCTTCTTCCGGTGGCTCGAGCGCAAGAAGTACAAGGTCCACGTCCGCGTCTTCCTCAGCCGGTATCGCGGTTACTTGACGTGCCCCGACTGCAGCGGCACGCGGCTGCGCCGCGAGGCGCGCGACGTGCAGGTCGGCGGCGTCACCATCGACAAGGCGTCCGGGCGGACGGTCCGCGAGGCCGAGAAGTTCTTCAAGCAGTTGAAGCTCACCGAGAAAGAAGCGGCGATTGCCGAGAAGGTGCTGAAGGAGATCCAGAAGCGCCTGGGGTTCCTCCGCGACGTCGGCCTCGACTACCTGACGCTGGACCGCCTGTCGTCGACGCTGTCGGGCGGCGAAGCGCAGCGCATCAACCTGGCCACCTCGCTGGGCTCGGCGTTGGTCGGCACGCTGTACGTGCTGGATGAGCCGTCGATTGGCCTGCACACGCGCGACAACCAGCGGTTGATCGACATCCTGCGGCAGTTGCGCGACCAGGGCAACACCGTGATCGTGGTCGAGCATGACGCCGACATGATTGGCGTCGCCGACTTCGTGGTCGACATGGGGCTCGGCGCCGGCGAGCACGGCGGGCGGGTCATCTTTACCGGCACGCTGGAGCAGTTGCTGGAGGAGCCGCGATCGCTGACCGCGAAGTACCTGCGCGGCGAACTCAGCATCCCGGTGCCCCAGGCGCGCCGCAAGGGCGGGCCGCAGCGCATCCGCCTGTTCGGCGCGACCGAGCACAACCTGAAGGGCGTCGACATCGAGATTCCCACCAACACGCTGACGTGCGTGACCGGCGTCAGCGGCTCGGGCAAGTCGACGCTGGTCCACGACGTGCTGTACGCGGCGTTGAAGCGGGCCAAGGGCGATTGGGATCGCAAGGTCGGCGCGCACGCGCGGCTCGAAGGCCACGAATACGTCAGCGACGTGGTGCTGGTGGACCAGACGCCGATTGGCCGCACGCCGCGATCGAACCCGGTGACGTACCTGAAGGCGTTCGATCCCATCCGCGAGCTGTTCGCCTCGACCAAGGACGCCAAGTCGCGGGGGCTCACGCCCAGCCACTTCTCGTTCAACGTCCCGGGCGGCCGGTGTGAGGCGTGCCAGGGCGAAGGCGAGGTCCGCGTCGAGATGCAGTTCCTCGCCGACGTCTTCGTGCCCTGCGAGCAGTGTGACGGCCGGCGATTCAAGACCCAGGTGCTCGAGGTCAAGTACCGCGGCAAGAGCATCACGCAGGTGCTGGACCTCACGGTGCGCGAGGCGCTCACGTTCTTTGCCAACACGCCGAAGGTGCTGCGGCGCATGCAGGTGCTCGACGAGATCGGCCTGGGTTACCTGCGGCTGGGGCAGCCGGCCACCACCTTGTCGGGCGGCGAGGCGCAGCGCATCAAGATTGCCGCGCACCTGTCGTCGCACACGGGCGAGCGCTTGCTCTACATCCTGGACGAGCCGACGACCGGCCTGCATTTCGATGACATTGCCAAGCTGCTGGCGGCGTTCCGCAAGCTGCTGGAGGCCGGCCACACGCTGGTGGTGATCGAGCACAATCTCGACGTGATCAAGGTGGCCGACTGGATCATCGATCTGGGCCCCGAGGGCGGCGAGGGCGGCGGCCGCGTGCTGGCCATGGCGACGCCGGAGCAGGTGGCGCATGTCAAGGAGTCGCACACCGGCCGGTACATCAAGGAAGTGTTGTCGTCGCACAAGGTGTTGCTGACGGTGGGCCACAGATGACGCGGATGGCACAGATAAGGGTGTTGCTGGTTCTGGCGGTCTGCCTGGTGACGGCTGCGGCGGCTGGAGCGCAGCCGATCCTGCTGGAGGCGATGACCCGGCACGGGATCGCGCTGCCCGGCAAGAGCTTCGAGGCGGGGTTCGACGAGGGGCTGGTGCCGGCCATTCCGGTGACGGCCGGTTCGTTGGCGACGCCGCTGGCGATGTTGTCGGTGGCGGACGGCGCCGACAAGGTTGCGGCGGCGTACGCTTTCGGCATTCTCGCCGGCCGATCGGCGAAGGCGGCCTCATCTGCAGAACTGGCCGCGGCAGGCCAGGCATTGCTGCAAATGGTGGGCTCGGAGGATCGCCGCACCCGGATCGCCGGCGCCCGTGTTGCCGGCCGCGTGCTGGCGGCGTCGTTCGACGCGCGCGGCTTTCGGCCGCCCGTGCCGGCCGGCCTCGCTGACGGCTTGTTCGCGCTGCTGAACCGATCCAACGAACTCGAACAACTGGCGGCCATGGATGCGCTGGGCCTGATCCGCGAGACCAGCGCGGTGTCGGCGTTGACCGAGCGCTATTACTTTTACCGTGAGGGCGGCCGGCGGGCGCTGGCCGGCGGTGCGCTCGAGGCGCTCGCGCGTATCGGCGATGCCTCGTCGGTCGAGATCGTCAAGCTGGTCGCCGTCGACCGGTGGGCGGCTGGCCGCGACGCCACGGCGCTGGCCGTCGCGTTTGCCCGCGAGCGCCTGCTCAAGGACGGCTCGATCGTCACCATCCAACAGGCCGTCGACGACCGCGCGCGCCGCGTCCAGGCGCGCGGCTACCTCGACGAGCTCGGCGCGCCGGTCCCGTGATTCTGCCGGCCGGCTTTTACCACCGGCCCACGCTCGACGTCGCCCGCGATCTGCTGGGTAAGGTCCTCGTCTACAAGTGTTCCGACGGCCTCACGTCCGGCATGATCGTCGAAGCGGAAGCCTACATCGGCGAAGAGGATCCCGCCTGCCACGCGGCGGTGGGGCGTACGGCCCGCAACGCGCCCTTGTACGGTCCGCCGGGTCGCGCTTATGTCTATCTCAACTACGGGCTTCACGACATGGTGAATGCCGTCACCGAAGCCGAAGGCCATCCGGCCGCGGTGCTGATCCGCGCGCTCGAACCGCTCGAGGGCCTGCCGCTGATGCATCGCCGCCGCGCCAACGCGCCGTGGCGCAAGGGCAAGGTCCCCGTGCCAGTCCATGAGTTGTGCCGCGGACCCGGCAACCTGACGCGGGCCATGGGGATCACGCTCGCCGACAACCTGCGCCCGCTCACGCTGGGACCGCTGACGATCCGCGACGAAGGGCTGACGGTTCCGCCGGTGATGTGGGATGGCCGCATCGGCATCCGCGTCGGCACCGAGCGCCCCTGGCGCGCCAGCCTCGCCGGGCACCCCTCCGTCTCCCGCCCCGGCCTCAGGGCGCGGCCAGGTCCGGCTTCCGCACCGTGACTTCCACTTGCGGGAACGGGATGCGGATGCTCCGGGCGTCGAAGGTCTTCTTGATGCGGCGGCGCAGCTCGCGGCCGACTTCCCACTGCTTCAGCGGCAGGGTCTTGATGCGGAACCGAAGCGTGACTTCCGAGGCTTTGAAGGCGTCGACGCCCAGGACCTCGATCGGCTCGAGGATGTTCGGCGCGTACGCTGCCTCGGCCATCATCTCGGCGGCGGTGTCGCGGACGGCCGCCACGATCCGGTCCGTGTCGTCGTCATAGTCGACGCCGATGTCGATGACGTAGTAGGAAAAGTCTTTGGTGCGGTTGGCGAGCGTCCGGATCTCGCCGTTGGCAATGGTGTGGACGACGCCCTCGAGATCGCGCAGCACGATCGTGCGGAGGTTGATTTCCTCGACCGCGCCGCCAATGCCGTTGATCTCGGCGACATCGCCAATGCGCACCTGGTTCTCGGCAATCAGGAAAATGCCGGCGATGATGTCCTTGACCAGCGACTGCGCACCGAAGCCGATGGCGAGCCCGATGATGCCGGCGCCGGTCAGCACCGGCGTGATGTCGACATCGAGCTCCCGCAGCACCATCAGGGCGGCCACCGTCCAGATCAGGATCGACAGAAAGCGCTCGAACGTCGCGCCCAGCGTTTGCGCCCGCTTGCGGTGCTCCAGCGCGCGCGGATCGGCGGCCGGCACCATCTCGTGTTCCGCCCGCCGAATCACCGACGCCGCGAACCGGTTGGCGGCAAAGGCCAGCAGCACCAGCAGCAGGATCCGCACGCCGTTCTGCGTCGCCCAGCCGGTCAGGTCATCCGCATGCCAGCCGGCCGTCTGCTCGACGCCGGCCAGGTCGAGCGCCGGGAAGAGCAGCAACAGGAAGGTGAGCAGGAAGGCGACCCGACGGACCGCGCTCACCGTCGACTCGGCCAGCGCCACGGTATGGATCCGCTCACCCTCGATCCGGCGCAGCACGCGGCGGACGACCGCGCCGGCGAACAGCGCCGCCGCCAGGGCTGCCAGCGCCGTCATGGCCAGGGCCAGCGTGATCTCGAGCGCGTTGATGGGAATCGTGGTGACGGCGGCGGACCCGGCCTGCATGGCCTATCGGCGCCGTTGGCGGCGTTCCTGCTGAGCTTCGATGGGAATCCGCAACGTCGAGCGCTGGCCTTCGCGCAACACCTCGATGCGCACCGTCGACCCGATGCTGCTGTCGGCGATCAAGCGGACGAATTGCGACGGGTCGGCAATCGGCTGGCCGTTGAACGAGACGATGACATCGCCGGGCTGCAGGCCTGCCTTGTAGGCGGCCGAGGCCCGCGCCATCTGGTTGACGACAATGCCGTCGGTCTTCGGCGCGCGCAGTTCATCCGCGAGCCGCGAGGTCAGCGGCATCACTTCCACGTAGCCAATCGAGCCGCGGCGCACCGTCCCGAACTTCATCAGGTCGCCGGCCACGCGCCGCACGAGATTGCTGGGCACCGCAAACCCGATGCCCTGGTAGCCGCCGCTCTGCGAGAAGATCGCGGTGTTGATGCCGACCAGTTCCGCGCGGCTGTTGATCAGCGCGCCGCCCGAGTTGCCGGGGTTGATCGCGGCATCGGTCTGGATGAAGTCCTCGTACTGCGTGATGCCGACGTTGGCGCGGCCAAGCGCGCTCACCACCCCCAGCGTCACGGTCTGGCTGAGCGAGAACGGGCTGCCCACCGCCATCACCCATTCGGCGACCTTGAGCTTCGACGAATCGCCATATGGGATGACCGGCAGGCCGCTCACGTCGATCTTGAGCAGCGCCAGGTCGGTCCAGGAATCAACCCCCACCACCTTGGCGCGCACGTCACGGTAGTCGCCGACGGTCACCGTGACTTCGGTGTCGCCTTCGCCAATCACGTGGTTGTTGGTGACGACGTAGCCGTCGGCGGAAATGACGACGCCCGAGCCGAGGCTCGATTCGGCGCGCGGCTGGCCGAACATCTCACCCTGGTCGCCGAAGAAATACTGGAAGAACGGGTCGTTGGCGAACGGCGAGGCCTGGCGGCGGCGTCCGACCTGGATCGACGAGATGTTGGTCACCGCCTTCACGGTCTGCGCGGCGACGCGCGTGAAGTCGGCGCCACCCATGCCGGTGTTGGGAATGGCCGGCGCGGCGGCGGGCTGCTCGGCGACCGTGGCCGTGCCCGGCAGCGCCAGCACTTCCTCGCGGTCTTCAGCGGTGCCCGACAGCACGATGCCCGCCACCAGCCCCGTGACCAGCAGCAACGCCATCAGCGAAATGCGCTTGATCATGACACCTCGACGCGGCGCGGACCGGCGTCGGGCGCCTTCGGCACCGTGATGGTGAGCACGCCGTCGCGCATCTCGGCCGCGATACCGGCGGTGTCGACGGCCAGCGGCAGCGTGACACTGCGGCAGAACTCGCCGTGGCCGCGTTCCACCTGGTGGTACTGCTCGCATGACACGCGGGCCTCGCGCCGGCCCTGCAGCGTCAGCTTGCCGTCGCGGATGTCGATGCGCACCTGTTCGCGCGTGACGCCGGGCAGTTCGGCCGTCAGCACGTAGGCCGTCGCGGTTTCACACAGATCCATCGCGGGCGTCCAGCCCTGCGGCCCGGTCGACAGGCGCTCGAGCCGGTGCTGAATTGTGAGGAGGTCGCGGAATGGGTCCCAGCGTG
>ERZ1292640.2456-Hain-H43-02um-R1-2456-length-14813-cov-6_pt2 | contig 14495 bp, 8 predicted proteins | sample MGYA00564404_ERZ1292640 | MGnify/ENA primary metagenome ERZ1292640 (study PRJEB36523, sample SAMEA6512636) | groundwater metagenome | collected 2019-01-08 | study: AquaDiva: Metagenomics assemblies of 32 groundwater samples
GGCCGACTGCACGGCGGTGGTGGAGTTGGCGGGGGCGCCGAAGGAGCAGGTGGCGAAGGCGCTGCTCAATCGCGGCGTGGCCAAGGGAATGGCCGGGGATCTGCCGGGCGCACTGGCCGACTGCACGGCGGTGGTGGAGTTGGCGGGGGCGCCGAAGGAGCAGGTGGCGCAGGCGCTGTTCAATCGCGGCGTGACCAAGGGGAATACAGGCGACCACGCGGGGGCGAGGGCCGATTTTACCGCAGTGGTCGAAATGGACGGAGCACCCGCAGAGCAGGTCGCCCATGCGCTGGCCAACCGCGGCGTCGCCGCAACTAAATTGGAGAATGGCACCGCTGCACAGGCTGATTGGGAGCGCGTTTTAAGGATGGACAAGGCCGACGCCACTGCCGGGATCACCGCAGCAGGCGGGCTCTTTGAGCTTCACTGGCTGGCAGGTCGCAGAGAGGACGCGGGACAGGTGCTCGAACTGTTCAAGCATCGGCTCTGGGCACGATCCGACAGTGGCAAGGCCGAAGACATTGTGCGTCTCTTGTCCAGGCTGGCAATGCCGGCGCTAAGAGAAGCATGGCCTCAGGCTTGGCGGCGGCTGGCGAATGGGCAGCCGCCTGGTGTCGGAGAGGCGCTGGAGTTTCTCAAGCCCGTCACAGAGGTCTTGGAGGGCGCTGACGCCAGCATCCTGAACGGTCTGTCTCCGGAGCAACGGGAGTTCGCCCAGCGGATTCTGGCCCGATTCAATGCCGATTCCCGCAATCGCGGCGAATCGCCGCCGCCGGATTCATCCTCATCGTCCGAGCAGACGAAACTTGTCTCTTGATGAGCGCAGGCTTCTGCCGCAACTCTATGCCGCAACAAACACAACATGAATAAAAGAACCTCCCGCCGCGAATTCTTGTCCGCCACGGGCACCCTGATGGCCGGTGGCGCCGCCTTTACCGCCAGCGCGGCTCCGGCGTCCGGGCAAGGCCCTTCGTCCCTTCCGGTCCATGCGCAACGCCCCACGCTTGCCGAAGTGGACGTGCTCGTGGTCGGCGGCGGTCCGGCCGGGATTGGCGCGGCGCTCGGCGCCGCGCGCCAAGGAGCGAAGACGCTCTTGATCGAGAACCACTCGTTCTTCGGCGGCGTGGCTGCCTGGTCCATGGGCATGCAGATGAACCAAATGCGGCCCGGCGGCAGTCCGCGCTCTCAGATCCACGAATTGCTGATTGAGAAACTCAAGGCCTACGGCGACCAAGCCATCCGCCTGGGTCAGCACGAAATCTGGTCCAACGTGGAGTATCTGAAGGTGGCCGTCCTCGACGCGCTGGACGCGGTCGGCTGCCACTACCTGGTCCACCTCCGTGCCGCGGACGCTGTTGTCGAGAACAACCGCGTGGCGGGCGTGGTCGTGGCGACGAAGCAGGGCATGAAGACGATTCGCGCCAAAGCCGTGGTGGATTGCAGCGGTGACGCCGATGTGGCCTTCTACGCCGGCGCCGAGACGATGATCGAAGCTGAGGCCTTGATGCCCATGACGCTGGGTCTGACGCTGACGAACATCGACAAGGCCCAGGTGCGTCCGGCCGACGTGGAAAAGGCCATGCGCCTGGGCCGGGCGCAACATCCCTTGATTACGTCGGGGTTCCTGGAAATCAAACCGGTGGCCCACAGCGTCAGTTGGTGGATCAACCATGCGGGCACGGCGGACCTCGGCCGCGTGGATCCCACCGATGTGGAGCAGCGCACCCGGGCGGAGTGTTTCAGCCGCCGCCAGGCGCTCCAGATGGTCCAGGCCCTGCGCGACTCAGACAACCCGGCACTCCAGCAGATCGAGTGGAGCGGCGCGGGACCGCAGGTCAGCGTGCGCGAAAGCCGGCGCGTCAAGGGCGTGTACGTGGTGACCGAAGAGGACGCCATGGCGGGCCGCACGTTCGAGGACGCCATCGCTTGGCGCAGTGGCTTCCTGGATCTGGGCGGTCAAAAGGGCGGCAAGTACGTCAAGATGCAGATCCACGACGTGCCCTATCGCGCCATCGTGCCGGAGAAACTCGACGGGCTTCTGATGGCCGGGCGCTGCATTTCGGCCACGCACGCTGGGGCCGCCGCCGGCAAGAGCATGGGCAACTGCATGGCGACCGGTCACGCGGCGGGCGTGGCGGGAGCGATGTGCGCCAGAAAGAAATGCCAACCGCGCGAGTTGAAGGCGATGGAACTTCAAAAGGCCCTGCGCGCCGACGGTGTGGACCTGGCCGCGAAGGACCGGGAGCAAACCTGGTTGAAGTAGCCAGGCCCCGGCTGCCTCAAACCCGATCAGCGCGTGCGGCGCCGAGGTGACTATTTCGCCGGTTTGCCGATGCAATAGAGGTTCTTGAAGCTGCGCAGGAACATCTGGCCCCCGCTCAAGGCCGGCGAGGCGTAGGTCTTTTCACCGAGTTCGTTCCGCGCCACCAACTCGAACTTCGGGCCGGCCTTGACCACGTGCATCACGCCGTCGTCGTTCAGGAAATAGACTAGGCCCTTGGCGGCGACCGGCGAGGCGTGGTGCAGGCCCGTCGGTTCCTTCCAGAGAATCCTGCCGGTGGCGGCTTCATAGCAGTGCGCAGCCCTGCCGCCATAGGACGAGGTGAAGAACCAATCTTCCACCGCGAGGGGGGAAGGAACATACGGCGCGCCTTCGGAGGTCTTCCAAACCACCTTGCTGGACGTGACGTTTCCCAGGCCCGTCCGGCTTGATGGCCACAAGCACCTTGCTGGGCCAACTGGTGCAGCTCAGCACCAGGTCTGCCTTCTCATGGTACACCGGCGTGATCACCGAGTCGTCTGCCAGTCCGTCCACCATCCAGAGCACTTTTCCGGTTTGCGGATCGTAGCTCGTCACCGCCTTGTTGCCAGGTGTGATCATCTGAATGCGGCCGGCCATCTTCCGAATGAGCGGCGGGCTGTAGCTTTGGGTGGGGTTCTCGCCGGCCGTCTTCCAGACGGTGTGGCCGTCGGCTCGGTTCACGGCGACGACGAAGTTCCCGCCTTTGCTGTAACAGACGACGACCACCTTGTCCTCAAATAGCACCGGCGTATGACTGAAGCCCCACTGGCTCTTGAATCGTCCGGGGCGGACCAGCCAGAGCTGTTTTCCATTGAAGTCGCAGGCCGCCACGACGACCTCGTCGCGATCAAGGAACGTGAGATAGACCTTCTCGCCATCGGTGGCGGGCGTGGCGGAGGCGTAGCTGTTCTCATTGTTCTTGGCTTCAAGCGGCGTGCGCACCACCGCTTGTTGCCAAAGCACGGCGCCAGTCTTGCGGTCGAACGAGAGGAGGACGCGCTCCTGAGTCTCCTTCAAGGCGGAGGTCAGAAAGATCCGGTTGTCCCAAATGATCGGGGAGGAATGGCCCTCGCCGGGAACCACGGTTTTCCACACGATGTTCTCGGTGCCGCTCCATTGCGTTGGGGGATCTTTCTCCAGGCTGGTGCCGTCGCCCCGCGGCCCACGCCAACACGGCCAGTTCTCGGCGCAAGCAAGGCTTGCCGCAAGAGTCAGCCAGCAAAGAAGGCCGGCACGCTTGATGGAACGATTACTGTTTGTCAGTTTCACAGGAAGAGTATGATGTGCCTTAGTTCGCAGGTTCAAGCTCAAGTTGATTTTGACGAAACGCATGGTTGCTCAGAGTTGGGGCGCAGAGAGGGTCGTGGCACCCTTGCCGCCGTGCCCCGGCCCGACTTCCAGAGCTTGGACGAATGCCTCACAGTCCGCGGCGCGCCAGGCCGTAAAACGAATTTCAATGACACCGTTGGTGGGTGCGATGTCATTGAACACGAGGTCCACGGCACGATTCGGCCCGCCCGCCGTGGCGGCAACATCCAGGCGCTCCACGACGCGCCGGCCGTTGATGCTGATGTCGAAGCAATTCTTCCGCGTGTCGAGTCCGCGCGTCGCGGCGAACTTCAATCGCGCATGATAGCGGCCCGGCCCGACGGTGACGTTCACCCAGAAATCGCGGCCATGTGCGCCGTAGCGATAAAGCTCCGGGTCCGGTGTGCCGGCAATCGGCTCGACTGCGGGCGCGGTCCACCAAGATTCCGCCACGGAATCCTTGCCCTCGCCGATGCGCGTGACGAATTCAGTCGCTGGCCGCCAGGCGTGACCGCGTGAGTCACGCAGGTCCTTGCGGCCGGTATAGCCGAAGACCATGCGCTGCGTTTCGCGCGGGCCGGTGCCCGAGGGGAAGTTCGCCGCGCCCCTCGCCGCGGAATACTGGACGCTCTGCAGGCCAATGCTTGAACCTTTCGAATAGGGATTGCCCATGCCCCGCGCCACGAGCCGGAGCGCGTGCGAACCCTCCGCCAAGCCATTGCGATAGTAAAGCACTTGCCCGCTTCGCGCTGTCGGATTCCAAGTGTCCACGTGAACGAGCTGTTTCTCACCGTCCAGATACACGTCTGCCATGCCGCCGGCGGGACTGACACAGCCAATGAGCCGGACTTGATTGCCTTCGAATCGCGCGGTGACCGCAGCGCCGGCTGTGTCCGCCACGTAGCATTCACCGACCGCGATGTCCGCCTGTGCGTGCCATGCCCCTTCACGAACCAGCTCCTTTGCCGACAGGATCCGCTGCGGGTCATCGCCGCTGACGACGACTTGCTGCGCGCCGTCGTGGCGGATCGTGACGATGGCATCTCCGTTGGGAAGTGTTTTTGTGGTGTAGCCGTTGGCCTTGAGTTCGCGCCGCCGTGATAGACGTTTGCCATCGGCGCTGATTTCTTTGGGCACAAAAGCCAGCCGCAGGACACCCACTGTCTTGTCCGGCGCGTCAAACGTCCTGTATTCGATTCGGCCGCGGCCATAGATTACCGAACTTACAGCCGCGCTGGAGCGGACGATGTGATTCTCGCGGTTTGCGCCCAGTTCTTCCGGCAACCACGCCAAGGCAGCCAGCATCCACCGCAGCGGCAACGGATGTGCAATGTTGAGCCAATCGCCGTTGACGATGACACCGCCATCAATGTTGTCCTCGGTGACGCCGGTGTCGTGAGCGTCGTAGGTCTGGAGCACCATCATCCGGTACGCCAGTTCGCGACACCACGGATCGTTTGCCTGGACGGCGTACGCCGCGAACGCCGGGGCGACGCAGAACGGCGCATACCAGAGTGAGCGCCCGCAGCATTGGCTCGCCTCCGGAAAGGCCCACGCACCGCTGTAAACATCCCCGCACGACTTCGGGGACACGCTGCTATGATTGAGAAAGAGTGTCAGGATGTTGCGCGCGTCATGTCGCCAGTTGTCAAAGTCGTCTGGGTGTTCGAGCACGTAACGCGCGGCGTCGGGGGTGGTGAGGCAATTCTGCACCGGGTTGGCCCAATCCCAAAAATATCGGCCCCAGGTGTCGTTCGCCACCCATGCTGGCAGCAATCGGTCGCGCAAATAGCGCCGACCCGCATCGCGCGCAGCCACGATGCGATTGTCCTGGCCTGTGTAGCCAAGGCGGATCAGGTCGTCCAGAAAAGCCAGGATCATCGTCACCCCGCCCGTTTGTTTATTGTCTTTCCACGGGACGGTTTCCGGATTAGCGTAGCGCGGCCACGGGTCCGCTTGCGGATCGAAATTGCAATGCGCGGCAAGCAAGTCACCCCAGTGCTGGGCGGTTTCGAGCCAGCGGGTGTTGCCGGCCAGTTGATAAGCGCGCAGCAGGCCCTGGCCGGTGGAGGCGCAGAGATCGAGTTGAATCATGCCTCGCGGGTCGCACTTCCAGAAGGCTTTGCCCTTCACCGGCACACTGACAAACATGCCGGGCCACGGATGATCCGGCGGCGTCACGCAATGATCCACGAGGTAATCGGCCATGTAGGTCACTTGCGCCACCGCAGCCGCGTCGCCGGTGTAACGGTAGTAATCGACGAACCCGTTCAAAAGGCTGGTCGCGCGCTGGCTCAAATCGCCGTTGCCCCAGTCGCCGGGATCGCGCGGCGTAATGACGCCGTTGGATGAGATTTGCCAGAAGCCGCTGAAGACATAGCCTGGGTAACTGGCGATGGAATTCGTGCCGGTCGTCCACGGATAACGCTTGAGAGTTTCGGCGGCGATGCGAACACGGTAGTCACACTGGCCGTTCAGCCCCTGATACCAAGGGGCGATAACACCGTGCTTGTCATGCACGGCCGTGTGCGCGTAGTAGCGAGGTTGATTCGTCGCGCCAAACGCCCTCGGTGCGACCAGCGTCAGGATCAACAGAGCCACGTTGCCGACTGCACAACAATTTGCGGATGGGTTCATTTTCATTCGCCGTCCTCTCGTATGGTTATCACGGTAACGATGCGGGATCGTTCATCGCGCGCTCAACAGTTTGACTCCAATCACGTGCGGTTTCGGATTCAGTCACAAGCAACAGGCTGAACACCTGATCCGGCATGATGTTGATGACCAAACCGGAATCGGATAGGCGAACCGGTGCGGTCTCATAGTTCCACCACCTTCCGTCGCGGACTTCGCCGGTGTGCAGGGCTGCGTTTCGCCACTGCCGTTCCGTGGCCAGGCGAATCGTTCCTGCTCGAAGCGGCATCAGCAACAGCGCTTGTGACCGCCGGAGGTCTTGAGCGTCCAAGGACATGGCGATGCCGCCCGTCTCGTCTTTGATGAGCAACTTACCGCCCACGCTGCCGTCGCCTTGTGTCTCGACCGCCCGCAGCGCGCCTTGGCCGTCGAACCAAAGCAACGCGGGTCGCTGGCGCGCCACGGTCAACGTTACCGGTGGCCGGAAGTCGGTGAGAATGACGGTGCGCGCAGGCTGAGATTCGTCGGTATTGAACAGCACGTAAACCTGACCGCCATCCTGCAGCGGTTGTCGGAACAAGTGTATGCGTGGGTCATTCGGCTCCAGCCCAAGCGGCTTGATGCCACCGGCTTCGAGAACTCGGCGGTACAGCGCAAGGTCTTTGTCGTGTCGCGCCGCAACGGAATGCAGTTCGACCGGGTCGGTTGTGAAAATGACTTTGCCTTGGCCGACGGAGTTCTCGAGCAACATCGGCGCACCATCCTTCGCAAGCTCCAGAACTCGTGCCGTGGAAGCTTCAACGCGGATGCATGGTTCGGCGGCGGCGTTCGTCGCTCCCACGCGAATATTGGGGAAGTTCTCCGCGACGAATCGCACTCCACAGAGTTCCTCCAACCGATTCGTGCGAGTTCGTTGGCGCAGCTCGTCGTAGGAAATGTCGCCGGACAAATACAGGACGCCACCTTGACGAACCCAAGCAAGAACCTTGGCATAAGTCTCGTCCGTAGGACAGAAAGGCAATGGCCAGAAAATCACCTGCGCCGATTTCGGGATTTGCAGTCCTTGCTCGTTCAGCGTGCCGAGGTTTTCGACGTGTGTGGCGAGCGCAAGATCGAAACCTGCAAGGATTCCTTCGATGACCTGCCACTTGCCGCCGCCCAGACGATGCCCGTCCGCCGTCAGCAGATAGACCTTTGGCTCGCGATAGACCGGCGCAAAGTGGCGGAACAACAAACTCTGGTTGCGATGCAGGTAGGCGATGTCCTTCGGCACGCCGTCGCCAGGATAGATCATGCCCCACGGAAAGACGTGGTGGGCGCTGTCCTTCCAGCACCAGTTGTGAATGCGCGAGCCACCCAGGCCAAGCGTGTAGTGGGCGATGCCGAGGAACAACTCAATCGCCTGCTCGCGCGTGCGCGTGATGTGGTAGCCGTAGTCCTTGCCGTCGCCCCAGGCGGGGTGCGTCTTCACGCCGTATTCGCCGGGGCCAAACGATTTGCCGCGCGCGCGCTGATCGTTGTACTTGCAGATCGCCGGAAAACGCGCGAGGTCCGCGCCGGGCTTGTCGAAGTAACCGAAGTTGCACAAGTCCAACTCGCCGATGGCCGCGGGAATGTCCACGCCCGAGTGCGGCAATTGGTAGAACTCCGAACTCGTCGGGTGCGTTTTGTCGAACTCACGAACACCGGCGATCAAATTGGTATGCCAGTGGCGGATGAGCCAGGCGCGGAAATCGTTCAGATCATGAACCTTCACATCATCCCACGCCTGGCCCCAGTCGTTGAAATCCTCCGCGCGGATCTTGCCGAGTTCCTCGTTGGGCGACCGCTTTCCCCAGGCGGCGCGGAGCTTCTCCGTGGCGCCGTAACGCTCACGCAAGAATTCGTTCCATTGGGGTGTGACGCCCTCGGTGATCTGACAACGCAGATCGCCGTTGAAATAATGAATCAAACCCGGCACTCCGGCGTAGCGCTTCGCGAAATCGGCGCACCAGGCGGTCTGGGCAACCAGTTCGCGCTCGCTGGCGGCCGTGTTCTGGCCAACCAGCAGCCCGGCGAAATAGACTTGCCCGTACTTTTGCGAAAGCTGGACCAGACCGTCCACCTTGCGAAGCGTCTGCTCCCGCCGGGGAGAGGCGTTCGTCGCGGTGAATGGCGGTAGCGCGCCAAACTGCAGGTTTTCGTAAATCTGCACGCCGAGGTCGCGCCGCAACCGCATGTCGCGGAGCCACTGGAGCGGCGTCTCGCGCTTCGTATTGAAAACGTAGGCCCAATCGTCCGTGCCAAACAGGAACATCGGACGTTTCCCCAGGCGGAGATAGTTGTCGCGGAAACTCAGTTTGGGCCCGGCGGCCATCGTTTCTTCATTCCACACCAGAAATCCACCCTGGATGCGATCAATCTCTTCCTCGCCTTCCCAGAGCTGGCCGAGCAGATAATAAAAGTCGCTGCGAAACTGGCCCGGCTTCCACTCCATCGCGATGGACGCAGACTGGCCGGCCGCCACTGTGAAATTTGTTTTCAACTCAGCGAGCAGCCTCTCGATCGGCGGCTCGTCCAGTCCGAGTGGCTCGCGCTCGTAAATCCGGACCGTTAGCCTCAAGCTGCGCCCGGTGCGCCCGCCATTGAAGACCGGCACGCTCAGCTTCACGCTTTCGCCCTGCCGATAACAAGCGAGGTCGCTGGTCAGGGATTCGACATAAGTGTCGCGCACCAGCGAACGCACGACGCGAACAAGTGCGCCGTCCATGCCAGGCTGGGATGCGGCGAACAGGTTGCGATTCGTCACGCCGAAGAACGCCCAACTCGAACCGGCGTACGGCCCGGCATAATGCCTGAGCAGCGCGCCCGCTGCGCCGCGCAAACGCCCGTAACGGTCGTAGGCATTGAGCAGCGGAATCCAGCGCGCGTGCTCGAAGCCCGTCACGCCGCAAGCCGCGTAACCGGCGAGATCGCCCTCCACGCGCAAATCGGGAGGCACGACACTTTGCTCGGACGCGGCGCGAGCGGAGCGCGCGCGTTCGAGCAGATAGTCGGCATCGAAGACCCCAAGCTGCGTTGGCTCGACCGTCAGTCCGTCTTCCGGAAGGCCGTGGCGGGTGTTGAGCCGTTCCTCGGGCGGGAGCGCATAATGCAGCGTCGTCATCAACGCCCGCTGTCCCGAGTGGCGAACCCTGTCTTGCAGTTCGCACAGGGTCTTGTCCGAGGGCTGCCACTGCTTTCCGGCCTGCTTGTCGGGATCGAATTCAGCTTCCATGTCAGAGTTCAGGATTTTGTCTCCGTTCCCATCCGTCAGCGCCAGGTCATCAAACCACGCGACGCCGCGGCATTGGAAAAGTCCCGCGTGCAGCTCGACCGTCTTCGATTGCGCCTGCACCTGAAAGCTGTGTTGAAACTCCTTCCAATCCTGCGAGCCGCGCACTTTGCAGATGTCCTGCCAATCCGTGATGCGGCCATCCGCGGCGTACTGATAAACGGCAAAATAAGCCATGCCCGAACCGCGAATGTTCTGCGCCTTGAGAAATCCTGAAAATGTCAGCTTGCCTCGGCCGCGAATCTCCTCTGCGGGAATCCGATAACGCCACAGCACCTGGCTGACGTCCGGCAACGCCGGCGGTTTCGGCTGCTGCCAGCCATTCGTGGTTCGTTCGAGGAGATGGTCGAACGCATAGCCGCCCGTGGAAAAGAACTTGCCGCCTTCGCGGAGGAACTGGCGGAAGTTGTCCGCGGCCTTCAGCGGGAAACTGGGTCCGTAAGGCAGGATGACCACATCGAACCTGTCGTGATTGAAGGTGTTCGAATTGCCAAACTCGCTGCAGTTCATGAGGGTGGTTTCCATTCCTGCCCTTTGGAGAATTTGCGAAAGATCATCAGGCGAAGCCGTGGCCGGCGACGAGGGGAGATCATCGCGGAGAATCGCCACGCGGCCGGCCGGCTTTGCTCCCGAGGTCGTCCCGTCTTCGGCTCGCGGGGCTTCCGCAAACAGAAGCAGCATGGCGAGCACAAGCAACCGATTTTTCCAGGGCATGCGATGGAAGTTTCCGCGTCACTCGTTGAAAGCCAAGCGAAAAGTGATCAGCGAAAAGTGATCCGTGAATGCCGGCGGACGAGTTTTTTGACTCCACGGGCTTCTTGTGAGGAGGCGTCGGCCCTGGCCATGCATGTGGAAGCAGCCATTGCAGAGTTCCGTTTGAGCGTCTGCGTACTCCAGCCACTGGCACGCCTTTTCACATCATCCATTTCTCGTGTTCGACGTTGCCCTGCCTCGCGGTAGGATAGAGCCCGTCGGGGCCGGGCTTGACCGGCGGTTCAACGTCCCATCCGTAGCGCGGCAGGGCCAAGGAGCGTTTGGAGTTCATCACGTCTTCCCACGTCAGGATGGCGCCCGTATAGCAGGCGATTTGCGCCGCAATGGCCAGCGCGCTGCTCAGGCACATGTAAGGGCCGTTGTTGATCGGCTGGCCGGCGCGGACGGACGCGAAGAGCTCCGCGTGCTCGAGATCGTACATGTTCTCGCGCGGCTTCCCGTAGCGCCAGTTGGTTTCGCCCTCGAGGCGGTAGTTGAGCAGATTGCACCGGCCCTTGGTCCCGAGAATGTAGTCGTTGGTGTCGCGGTAACAATCAGCCTGGTCGCGCGTGAAGCCAAAGACGCGCACGCCGTTCGCATACTCGAAGACGACCGCCTGATGGTCGAACTGGTCGCCGAACTTCGGGTCGAGCGCGGTCTGTCGTCCCCCCAGGCCGTACACTTTGCGGGGCGGCTGGTCTCGCATCGCCCACGAAGACTTGTCGAGGCTGTGGATGAGTTGCTGCGCGCTCTGGTCGCCGGAAAGCCAGTTGAAGTGGTACCAGTTCCACATCTGGAATTCCATTTCGCTCTGACCGGGATGCCGCTCGCGCACAATGTAGGGACTGGAGAGGTAATTCTCCTGGATGGCCACGATGTCCCCGATGGCGCCATCGTGGACGCGCTTCATCGTCTCGCGCACGCCGGGATCGTAACGCCAGCGCAAGCCGGACACGATGCTGAGGCCCTTCTGTTTCGCTTGCGCCGCCGCCGCCATCGACATCTTCAAGCCGGGAATGTCGATGCCGTGGGGTTTCTCGCAAAAGACATGTTTGCCCGCCTCAATCGCGGCTTTGAGCATGGGCGGATGGAAATGCGAAGCGGCTGCAATCAACACTACGTCCACCCCGCTGGCGAGAAGTTGCCGGTAAGCGTCGAAGCCGATGAAGCAATGGTCGTCCTTCACTTCGACCTGGTCCGGCTTGGCTTTCATAAGTTGCTCGCGGCTGGCCTTGAGGCGCTCGTCGAAGATGTCCGCCAGCGCGACCAGGCGGACGTCCTTGCCCGCGTTCAGGGCGTTCAGGGCTGCCTCAGTGCCGCGACCGCCGCAACCGATGAGCCCGATGCGGATGGCGTCGCTGCCGGCGGCATGGGCGTTGCGCTCGAGAGCGAGTGGCGCCAGGGCGGCGGTGCCGGCCAAGGCGGCGGAGGTGCGGAGGAAATCGCGGCGTGTCGTGGGCTGCGAAGAGGAGGTGGTGTTCGTCTTCATATTGAGTGTGGGCTTAAGGTGAGGGGGAACATTCATGCGCTATTCGTGCAACTCCGCCAGCAGCTTGACGGCAGCTTCGACGAGCTTCTCGCCTGAGCCGGCGGCGCGACGGGCGCTCTCGGGGTGGTAGTTGCTTTCATAGCATGGGCGAGTCGAGTTGAATGGCTTTTGCCGTCTTCGCAGATGCGTAGCAGGCGGCCAGCACGCGCTGGCTTTGCCGGCCTAGCGCCGCGCTGTTCGAGGGCTCGCGGCCTTCGAGGATGGCCTGGCTGAACTCCTCGATTTCGGCGCGGTAGGTGTTGACCGGCGGCGGGGCAATCGCCACGCCGCCGCGGCCAGAGCGCGCCTGCTGGGCATCGTAAGCGCCGGCACCCTGCTTGAGGAAGGCGATCATCTCGCCGTGATCGCCTTGGCCGATGGTGCCCTGGGCCAGAATGCTGCCGAGCGAGCCGTAAAGTTCGAGGCGGTTCCGGCTTGCTTCGTCTGGCATGCAGAAGAAAGCGTCCACCACACCCAGCGCGCCGTTGGCGAACCGGAGCGACACGACCGCGCTGTCTTCCGAAGGATAGCTGTGGACGGTGCGGTTGGTAAAGCAGTTCACACTGCACACCAGGCCAAAGAACATCTCCAGCAAATCAATACAATGGCCGCCCATGTCCATGAGCGATCCACCGCCGCCCAGGGCCGGGTCTTGACGCCAAGCGCCCGGCACCGGCGGATACCAGCAGGAAAGCTGGGCGCGCGCGAAGACAGGTTGGCCGAGTTGGCCGCCGCGGATGAGTTGCAGGGCTGCCTGGTGCTGGGCGAGGAAGCGCATCATGAAGGCGGTGCCCAACCGAACGCCGGCCTTTCGGCAAGCGGCGATCAGGGCTTCGGCGTCGGCCACGGTCAGGCCGAGCGGCTTTTCGCAAAGGACATGCTTGCCGGCTTGCGCGCAGGCGAGTGTCTGCTCGCGATGCACATTGGGCGGCGTGGCGATATAGACCGCGTCAAGGTCGCAGCGCAGGAGTTCTTCGACGCCGGCGACCGGCTTCGCGTCGAACTGGCGCGCGACTTCGGCGTTGGCGGTGGTGTTGACATCAAAGACCGCAACGAGTTTGGCATGGGCGGCCGGGGTGATGCCTTCCGGGATGGTCCGGCGGCGGGCGATGCCGCCCGAGCCGAGGACGCCCCACCTCACTTTGCGGGACATTTGAGATTTGAGATTTGAGATTTCAGATTCAGCATGCATACGCATACGCGCGGATGAGCCTCTTCAGCTCAGGGATTGATGGATTCGTGGATTGCTGATGTGGTGAGCGTCCTTTTCATTGATCCAAGAATCCACCAATCCATTCATCCAACTCTCATTTCATTGATCCAATGTTTACTTCGCATAGGCCCGGATGACTTTCTTGAGCGCCGCGCCGATCTGTTCGCAGTGGTGCGGCTCGTAGGTCGGATAGGCGAAGCAGGTGAAGGTGTGCGTCTGGTGCCAGAGAGCGTTGGGCACTTCGACCTTCGAGTAATCCACGCTGGCCGGGCAGGCGTATTCCTTCGACTTGAAAGGAAAGCCCGAGCGGCCGAACGCGTTGCCGTCGCGGAAAGCCCGCTCGGTGTGGCATTGCGGCCAGAAGACCTTCCAGCACGGCGCACCCTCGGCTCCGGCGGCCTTGACGAATTCGCCGATGTCGCAGCGCATGTTCTCGATGTCGAGGGAGAAGGCCATTACGTACCAACCGTTCCGCCGGTCGGGCGTGTCGATGGGCCGGGTCTTGATCAGCGGTTCGTCCTTGAGCGCGTCGAGAATGATCTGCGCGTTGCGGCGGCGGCGCGGCATGTTCCAGGTGTCCATGCGGTCGAGCTCAGCCAGGCCGATGGCGGACTGCATCTCGGTCAGGCGGTAGTTCCAGCCGACCCTGTTGTGGATGTAGGAGAGCTTCTGCTCCATCTCGAGCAGGTTGAGGCGGTCCTTCACGTCGTAGCCGTGGTCGCGGAAACTGCGCGCGGCCCAGGCCAGGTCCTCGTGGTCGGTGGTGACCATGCCGCCTTCGCCGCCGGTGGTGAAGGTCTTGTTCTGGCAGAAGCTGCAACCGGCGATGTCGCCCAGCGTGCCGGTCTTCTTGCCTTTGTAGGAGCCGCCCAAGGCCTCGGCGTTGTCCTCGATGACGAACAGCCGGTGCTTCTTGGCGAACGCGCGCACCCCGTCCATGTCGCAAACGTTGCCATAGAGGTGCACCGGCATGATGGCCTTGGTCCGGTCGGTGACGAGCTTCTCCGCAGACTCGACACTGAGGCAATGGTCGTCAAGGTTTGCGTCGGCAAAGCGCGGGATGGCGCCGGCCTGCACGATGGAGAAGCTCGAGGCAATGAAGGTGTAGCTCGGCACGATGACCTCGTCGCCCGGCCCGAGGCCCAGCGCGGTGAGGCCCACATGCAACGCGGCGGTGCCGGTGGCGACGCTGATGGCGTGACCGCTGCCTTGCCACGCGGCGAAGCGTTTCTCGAATTCCATGCCCTTCTTGCCGGTCCAGTAATTCACCTTGCCGGAGCGGAGGGTTTCTTCGACCGATCGGATCGCGTGCTCGTCGAAGCTGGGCCAGTGGGGGAGTTTGTCTTTGACGGCGGGCGTGCCGCCGTGGAGGGCGAGGGATGGAGTGGTCATGGGATTGTGGATTTGAAATTTGAAATTTGAAATCATTGGGTCGGTGAGGCTG
>ERZ1292640.2570-Hain-H43-02um-R1-2570-length-14493-cov-7_pt1 | contig 14493 bp, 14 predicted proteins | sample MGYA00564404_ERZ1292640 | MGnify/ENA primary metagenome ERZ1292640 (study PRJEB36523, sample SAMEA6512636) | groundwater metagenome | collected 2019-01-08 | study: AquaDiva: Metagenomics assemblies of 32 groundwater samples
CACCAGAATTAAACTTTCCGGAATTTTGCCGACATCGGATTTTTTATTTAATTAGTTTCCTCAACGCTTCAATGTCTTTCTTCCGCTGTTCAGCGCTGCCCGGAGTTTCTAAAATAAAATTAATGTTTTTTAAAAGCTGGTGATTAAGCACGGCCGCTAAATTTTTTAATTTGATTTGTCCATCTCCAATGTCCGCATGCCGATCTTTGCGGCTGGAAAACGGCGCGGCGCTGTCGTTTAAATGGACTAATTTTAATTTAGATAGGCCAATCGCGCGATCAAATTTTTTTAGAGTCTGATCAATGACTTTTCGATTTCTTAAATCATACCCAGAGGCATAAATATGCGCGGTATCCAAGCAAACTCCTATTTTAAATTGAGGCAGAGCCTTAATAATCTGCGCAATTTCTTCAAAGCGCGATCCTAAAATATGGCCGCTCCCTGCGGAGAGTTCAATCAGCAATTGGCATTTGCCGCGATAATCAGCTAAGATTTTATTTAATGATTTAATGGTGCGCTCCAGTCCTTGTTTTTTATCGCTTTCTCCGTAACTTCCCAAATGCATCATCAAATATTTGCATCCTAAAAGAGATGCGCGCTTCAAATTCCGCTGAATCAAACTAATAGAACCGTAGCGAATGCGATTGTCAGAAGAAGCTAAATTAACCAAATAAGGAGCATGAGCGTAGGCTTCTTTGATTTGATATTTTTTAAGAGCGGCTTTAAAATCGCTCGCTGTTTTAGGCGAGGTTTCAGGAGTTTTATAGCTTTGAGGGTTCTGCACAAAAATCTGCATTACCTCGCAACCTTGTTTTTTAGCTCTTTCCGGAGCTTTGTTAACGCCTCCGGCAATTGAGACATGGGCGCCGAGTTTGGGCATAGCATCATTGTATAATATTGTCTTGCATTTGCCAAGATAGCGGCTATATGCTATAAATTGTAGTAGTAATATTATAAAAATTGATAATTAAAATTTAGCTCAATTTACATTAGAATCGTCAAAATTATAAAAATATAGCATAAAATTTTACAAATTTGACGCTGTATATTATAATATGAAGCTTCAAAATATATTAGCCAATATCGGCTTAACTCAAAATGAAGCAAAATGCTATTTAGCATTATTGAAATCAGGCTCTTTGACAATTCAGGAACTTTCTAAAAAAACCGGCATTCATCGGGTAAATTTGTACAGCGTGATTCAAAGCCTAGAAATAAAAGGCGCAGTATCATTTACTATCAAAGGCAAATACAGAAAGCAGATTGTTCCGGCTAATCCGCGCAGTCTTATAGAGCTGATCCGTAAAAAACAGCGCGTTCTTAAAAAAGCAGAGCTGAAATTTACAGACATAGTTCCAGAACTGACAGGTTTGATGCGCCAGGCTAAAGAGCATACATCAATCCGGTATTTTGAAGGGCTTGAGGGCGCAAAGCAAGTGTTTAATGATACTTTAACTGCCGGCGGAGATTTAAAGGGATTTAGCAATGTAAATATTTTGCATGAATATATTCCAGAAGAATTGATGGATGAATATCGGCGAAAAAAGTCAGATTTGGGGCTTACTGGCCGTTTTATAGTTCCGTTAAGTCCAAAAGCGAAAAATTATGTGCCAGAAAAATATACTGCTTTTGGTTTATCAAATGTTCCAGAAGTAAAATGTTTGCCAGCAGATTTATTTAACTTTTTTGCCGAGATGGATATATATGATGATAAAGTGAGCATTGTATCTTTAAATCGCGAGGAGCAAATCGGGATTATTATAGAAAGCAAGGCAGTATCTAAATCATTTTCTTCGATTTTTGAGGTTTTGTGGAAGATGGCAAAATCTGTGTAAATCTATAGTGCAATATATTAGAAATATGACATGTCATTCCTAAGGAGATGATTAATCGTGAAAATTCAACTGATTAACGCGCCAACTGATCCGGGCATCGGCGGCGGAGGGAACACAGGATGTTTTCCGCATTTAGGCATCCTCTCTATTGCTACCGCACTCATCAAAAAATTTCCGGATTTTGAAATTGAGTGCATTGACGGATCTGTGACGGCGATAGATGAAATTATTGCAGAAGTAGACGCTGATATAGTAGGCATATCAGCGCTGACTATGACTTATGAATCAACTTTGGCGATTGCACGAGAAGCAAAAAAGAAAGGGGCTTTTGTAGTGGTTGGTAATGATCATCCCTCTCGTTTGGCCAATATGATTATCCAAAATCGGCCCGAGATTGATGTGGTTGTCCGTGGTGATTATGGCGAAGTGCCGATGACTCAACTTGTTAAAGCCAGAATGTTGGGACAGGATTTTGATAAAATATCTTGTCTCACATTCAGAGATAAAGGAGAAGTCAAACAGACGCCAGCGCAAGAGTGGTCTTTAAATGATCTGCCTATTCCGGACAGATCATTTATTAAAGATTTTGAGCCATATATCAAAAACTACATGGCAACTTATGCTCGTTGGCATACTGGAGAAAAAATCATTCCAATGAGCATCAATCTTGCCAGAGGATGCGGATATGGAGAGCGCTCTCGCTGTTTGTTCTGCGATATTTTGGACCTCAAACGCCGTGCCGTATCTTCAGAGCGAGCATGGCAAGAAATAAGAATCCTTGTAGAAAAATTTGGAGTCAACTTTCTTTATGAGGTCTGCGATTCCTTGTCTTCCTTTTATCAGCCGATAAAAGGCGAGGACCAAGGGTTTTTAAGCAGATTTGTTGACAGTCGGCCCGATGATTTATTTCCTCAATGGTTAGTTTACGCGCGAGCAGATGAAATTGTGCGAGATTATAACTTAATTGAGTTATTTTCTAAATTAGGCGTCAGACGAGTAAATATTGGTCTTGAGTCCGGCGACAATCAAATGTTAATTTCTATACGCAAAGGATATAAGGTTGAAACCAATATCCGCGCAATAGAAATTTTGCGCGAGGCAAATATGGAGGCACATTGCTCTTTTGTTTTAGGGGCAATTGGCGAGTCAGAGCAGTCGCTGGAAAACACAGTCAGTTTGTGCCAGCAGATTTTGGAAATTGGGCACATTGTTGTTTGCGACCCTTCGCCACTTTTGCCTTTGCCAGGCGCGCCTGCTTGGAAAGTGATGATGAATCCTACTGTTGCCAAAAAACAATGCAATAGATTTGGTATTGATTATAGTTTAAGTTTGGCAGAGACCTTTCGTAAAAAATTTGGCGGCACCGATTTGTTGGATACCGGTGAGTTGTCAAGAGAATGGATTAAGGCATTCACTCTCGTCACCCCGGAGATTATTAAAAATTTTTGTGAAGAAATCCGCATGCTCTCGTGGAAACACGAAGTTTTTTCCGGACAGTCAGTCGGCATCCGCGGCATAGGAATGCGGAGCTGACTAAATATCATCCCCCCCCAGCGCAACGCAACACATGGAGGGGTTTTTGTTTTGGCGAAGTTTTACTAAAATTTCAACTTATGATATTATTCTTTTATGCCCAAGTTAAAAATTTATGCTGATACCAACATCTACAGCCGTCCGTTTGACAATTTGAATCTTTTAGATATTAAATTAGAATCTGAGGCTTGTTTAAGCATTTTTAAATTATCTTTGCTCAATAAAATCATTTTGTATAGTTCAGATATTCTAAAATTAGAGATAGTCAGAGCGCCAGCAGATAAAAAAATACAGTTATACAAAAACATTTCTTTATGTCATAAAAATATTGCGCAGACAGATCAAGTAAAAGCAAGAGCTAAGAAATTAATGGCATGGTATAAGATTCAAGCCAGAGACGCTCTGCATGCCGCGTCAGCCATTAGCGCTAAAGTTGATATATTTTTAACTTGCGATTATGATTTAATTAAAAGATTGCAGGATTGCAAGCAGATCAAAACTGTTAATCCTGTCAATTTTATTCTTCTTTATGCCTACAGCTTTAAAAACAATTAATAAATTATCTAATGTAGAAATTTTAGAAAAAGGATGGCAAAGTCTATTAAAAAATTTAGGGCCTGTTAATGCTACGTTTTTTATTCAATCTTTTCCGCGCGGCAAAGAAGATTCTGTTAAATATTGGAAGAATTTTTGGGGAAATAAAAATGTAGATGATATTCATGAAGAAATTTTGATAGCAAAGAAGAGCGGAGAAATATAATCAGACCATTTTGTCTTACTGCCCCTCCCCTCCCGCGCGCAGCGCAATTTGGGAGGTTTTTTGTTTTGGCGCAAGATTTGCCTGCCAATAAAGAAGGTGCTATATTTCTATCATGCTTACTCAATACATAAACAATTTAATATCACAAGCAAGATACGAAATTTTAAAAGATGATGGAAGTTTTTATGGAGAAATTCCAGGTATTCAAGGCATTTGGGCTAATGAAAAAACGCTCGCAGAATGTCAAAATACCCTGCGCGAAGTATTAGAAGAATGGCTTTTAATTAAACTGCGGCGTAATGAAAAAGTACCGGTTATCCAAAAAGTCAATTTAAATATCGCTTTAGAAAAACAGCTTAACTATGAAAACAGCGCTTATTGGATTCAAAACCACCCCCAAAATAAAAATCCAAGCTCAAAAGTTAACTGATGAGCTGGGGGTTAATTTATCTTCTGTTTTAAATGGATTGCTCAAAGCCAGAATCATTTCAAATTACCCATCAATCAAAAGCAAGCCGCGCGCGGGTTGGAAAATTTAAAACCGCGCATGGAATCATAGAAACCCCAGTATTTATGCCTGTAGCCACGCAGGCTGTTTTTAAAGGCGGCGTTGACGCCATTGACGCGCAAAATATCAAAGCCCAAATTATCTTAGCCAATACTTATCATCTGTATCTGCGCGGGGCCGTTCCGATCATTAAAAAAGCCGGCGGTTTGCATAAGTTTATGCAGTGGGATAAGCCAATTTTAACGGACAGCGGCGGATTTCAAATCTGGTCGCTTGGGCTTGGAGCGCGTAAAAATCAACTATGCAAAATTGATAATGAAGGCGTAAATTTTACTTCTCATATTGACGGAAAACAGCATCGTTTGACTTCGGAGGGAGCTATTCAGATTCAGCAAGATTTAGGCGCTGACATTATTATGGCTTTTGATGAAGCAACGCCTGATACTGCGTCATACAGTTATTCTAAAGAGGCGATGATTAGAACACATAAGTGGGCAGAGAGATGCTTGGAGACGAATTCAAAATTAAAATTAAAAATTAAAAATTATAAAGACCAACTGCTTTTTGGAATCGTGCAAGGCGGCAGATTTAAGAAGTTACGGTGTGAAAGCGCGAGAGTCATCGGTTCATTAGGCTTTGACGGGATTGCGATTGGAGGGGAGTCAATCGGTTATAATATGAAGCGCACAGGACAGATTTTAGAATATCTGGCTCCGCATTTACCAATAGATAAGCCTCTTTATACAATGGGGCTTGGTTGTTCGCCTTTGGATTTTTTTAAAGTTGTTGAGCATGGGGCCGATATGTTTGATTGCGTGGCGCCGGCGCGAATGGCTCGCCATGGAAGCCTTTATTCTCGTAGAGCCGGCCGCAAAAAAAGCTATCGCTTAAATATTTTAAATGCCAAATTTAAACAGGACTTTGGTCCAGTGTGCGATTGGTGCGATTGCGCGGTTTGCCAAACTTATTCCCGCGCTTATCTGCGGCATCTTTTTAAAGCAGAAGAATTAACAGCCCTGCGCTTGGCAACCATTCATAATTTGCGTTTTATGTTAAAAGTGATGGAGGAGATTCGCATGGCAATCAAAGGCGGTTGGTTTGAAAGGCTGCAGAAGCAATTATTTTTATAGAATAAGGCGGATTGATGCGCTTTCTTGACTTATAAAGCCAGTTAGTTTAAGCTGATAGTCAATAGATATTTTTGATAAACAATGCTATTCCAAGGAACGCGGTTGAAATCCGCGGCTGTGCCGCAACTGTGATTTCCGATGACTATCATCGGAATAAGCCAGGTCTATGGATTTAGTATTCATTATTAATAGTCTTCTTCGAGCAAAGAGAAAAAATTGAGAAATTTTTAGTTTTTATTAAATTTTTACAACAACCCCCTTTGCCCAAGGGGGATTTAATTTTTATGAGAAAAATAATCTTTATCTTTTTATCAATGCTTCTTTTGCCGATTTCAGTCCGTGCAGACTTTGATCAACAAAAGACAGTTGATTATTTAAAAAATGCGAGCCAAGATTATTGGATAACCCAGGCATTATATCAGTTAGGAGAAACTGACATAGATGGCGGGCATTTGCTTTCCGTTATTTGCGATTCTGCCATTGATTGCGCCGGTCCTATTCTTGGCATCACCGCTCTGGGCGAAGATCCGCGTACTTTTACTGGAGAGGATCTAATTGCCAAATTAAAGTCGTTTGCCAAAGATAGTCAATTAGGTGAAGTAAATTTATTAAATGATGATATCTGGGGAATTTTAGCTTTAATTTCCGCCGGAGTTGATTCATTAGATAGCACTGTCGTCAATAGTAGAAATTATCTACTTAATCATCAAAATGAAGATGGCGGATGGGGGTGGTCTTTGGGCCCAAGTGATATTGATGACACTGCCGCAGCTGTGATGGCATTATTAGAGGTTGGTTTGTCAGAGTCAGATGTTCAGATTCAAAACGCTATCAATTATATCAAAAACGCTCAAAATCAAAATGCAGGCTTTCCTTATGATCCAGTAAGTTTATGGGGTACCGACTCCACTGCCAATTCCACTGCTTGGGCATTGAGCATGATTTATAAATTAGGCCAAAATCCGGAAGCAGGAGACTGGGCAAAAGAAGGAAGCGGTCCAGTTAGTTTTTTAGAAAATTTGCAGAATGACAGTGGTTATTTTGGCTATCAAAGTGCTGGCGAGATAGATAATGCTTATTCTGCCATCACCACAGCTCAAGCCGCCATTGCCTTGGCAGGCGGCTATTATCCAGTGCGCAAAATCAGTTATTCGCCGCCGCCTCCCCCGCCAACAGGCGGCGGTTCGTTGTTGCCTTTAATACAAACAGTTCCTCCTAAAATTAGTTTGACTTCCCAAACCTATATTCCAACTGGGGTGCCTGCGAAGGTTGAAATAAAAGATGAAAACGGGCGCTTGCTTGGAGAAATTATAATTCCAGAGAAACTGTTTACACAATCAGTTACCTTATTTGCAAAAGCTCTCAAAAAAGAAGAATTGAGCGAAGTTCAGCAATCAATAAATTTAATCAGCCCTTATGTTTATGAGGTGCAAATACTTGATGGGGATCAAAAAGAGATTATTGTCTTTGAGCAGGAGATTGAGATGAAGTTGTTTTATAAAAATGATGATCTGTCAAATTTAATAAAACTAGATGAGCTGCAGCTCGTTTATTTTAATAAAGAGCTTAGTAAATGGATAGCGTTAGAGAAAAATCAAGTTGATTCATCTTTAAAATCAGTGCGCGCTTTAACCAAACATTTTACTTTATTTGCCATTAGTTATGGTTTGGAAACAGAAAAACCTAAAGACCAAAAAACTGAAAAACAAAAAAACTTAGAAGAAATAGAAAAATCAGATAACATGAAAGAAGTTTTAAGCTATCCGGACGGCGCTTTAATTAAAGCGATAGATAGTCCAGCAGTGTATTTAATTGAACAAGGCCGCAAGCGGTGGATTCCTAACGAGAAAATTTTGCGTTTCCGATTTTTGGGGCAAGAGATAGAATTTGTTGATCAAGAAATAATAAACATTCTGCCGGAAGGGATGGAGGTTTTGTATCCGAATGGCGCGTATCTGCGTTCTTTAGAGGACGGCCGAATTTATAGAATTAAAAATAATAAAAAATACCAAGTAATATCTTTGGAAACTTGGCTTTACATTTGCGATCAGGAGAGCCCCGCATTAATAGATGTTGAAATCAAGGAACTGAATAAATACGAAACTGGAGGCTTGGTTGTTTAAGCCAATAATTTTACGGATGGATTTTTTTACCTTCTTTGTTATACACCTCAATCGCGTTTACGGGGCAGCTTTGAGCCGCTTCTAAAATAGTTTTGCCTCCCGCATTTTGCCAGCCGTCTTTAAGAACGGCTTTGCCATCGCGGTCAAGCTCAAACGCCTCCGGGGCGATTACTGTGCATGGAGCTGCGCCAATGCACACATCGCGTAAAATTACGACTTTGGAAATTTTTGTGTCGTCGTTCATAGTAAAAGTTAAAACGGCAAAGTATAATTTACAGCCCTGCTTGCGGCTTTATTCCAGCCGCTGGTATCCAAATTGATTTCTTTAATCTCGTTAATTTCTTTATATTTCAGTTTGCCGTATTTTAGAGCATATTCATAGATATCGCGGGTTACTTTAACATCTTGGCGGCAATATTTTTCTAAAGATTCAAAATCGCCCAACTGGTACCATTTTATAGCCTGTAAGCCGGTAGCCAGTTTTTTTTCGCCTAAATTAGCTTCCGCTAAATTATTTAATCCAATGCGAAAGCCGGCGGTTTTATGGAATTCTTCCAGTAGATCTAAATGCGGAAGGATTGACAAGTCCCCGGCATAGTAAGCGCTTAACACTTTATTGTCAAAATATTTATGGTTAAAACCGATAATTAAATCAGCAGATTCTAATATGGGCCATAAATTTTTTAGCTCTTCTTCCCGAAATGTTCTGTATTGTTGATTCTGATAATTATAAATAACAGCTAAAGACACGCCAAGTTTTTTTGGATCCCGGCGCTCTACTTGATCAAACGTTTTTTGAGTTTCTAAATCTATGACTATTTTGTTGATCATGGTTTTAACATTATGCCAGTTTAGCTAAAGTCTCTCTTAGCCTGGTTTTTTCTTTTTGAATGACCTCGGCCGGCGCTTTCGTCAAAAAAGCTTCATCTTCCAATCTCGCTTCTAAAGACTGAACATATCTTTTAAGCTGGGCAGTTTCTTTTTTGGATGTTGATTTTTTTATCGCAGACGCATTGCGTTTTTTACTAATTTCTTTTTGATTTTTTTTGAATTTTTCCGCCTCGGTTTTGGAAATTTTAAAATCAATCTTATCCACCCAAGGCTCTACTATCAACCTTGTAGTTTTGAGTTTCCCCCAAATTTCCTCTGTCACAAACGGCACAAACGGGTGCAGTAAAATCAAGCATTTTTCCAGCACATACGTCAAAATTGCCGGCTGATGCGGCTGATTCTCAATTTTAACCGCTTCAATATACCAATCCGCAAGCTTGTGCCACATAAAATCATAAATATCTTCTCCGGCCCGCGAGAATTGGTATTTCTTTAAATTTTTATTTACCCTTTTGATCAACTCGCCCAATTCAAACAGGACCCATTTGTCCGCCAAAGTGAATTTGGCATTTGACATTTGGATTTGATTTGGCTTTTGGCATTTGTTATTTGACATTATATATCTTCCTATATTCCACACTTTAGTCACAAAATTTCTATACCCTGCAATTTTCTCCTCGTACAACCGTATGTCATTGCCCGGAGTTGTTCCTATAATAAGCGACAATCGCACCGCGTCAGCCCCGTATTTTTTAATCATGTCTAACGGATCAATGCCGTTGCCCAAAGATTTTGACATTTTGCGGCCAAGTTTGTCGCGCACCAATCCATGCAGATAAACGGTTTTAAACGGCACCTTGCCTAAAATGTATGTAGTCATTAAAATCATCCGCGCGACCCAGAAAAACAGAATGTCATAGCCAGTTTCCATTACTGATGTCGGGTGAAAACGTTTTAGGTCGGAAGTCTCCTCTGGCCATCCTAATGTGGAGAATGTCCAAAGTCCGGAGGAAAACCATGTGTCTAAAGTGTCAGGATCTTGTTTTAACTTAGTTGACCCGCATTTCGGGCATTCTTTAGGCTTCTCTCTTGCTGCTATAATTTCCTGACAATTGGTCAGTTTTGAGTTTTTAGCTGTAGTTTTGACTTTTGACTTTTGACTTTTGACTTTATTGTCACAATACCAAACCGGTATTCTGTGCCCAAACCAAATCTGCCGCGAGATGCACCAGTCGCGCAGATTATTCATCCAATGATAATAAATTTTTTCAAATTTTTTGGGAATAATGTCAATCTCGCCGCCTTTGACAACTGACAAGGCTATTTCTTTAAGCGACGCCCTATCTTTGCCAACGACCCTTCTTAATTCATAATTCATAATTCGCAATTTTTTATTCACATCAATAAACCATTGTTTAGAAACCAGCGGCTCAACAGGTGTATTACAACGGTAGCAGACAGATAAGTTATGCTCATAATTTTCGTCAATTCGCTCTATTAATCCTTTTTCTTGCATTTTTTTAACTATAATTTGGCGGGCTTTATTGGCATTTATACCTGCGAATTCACCAGCTCGTTTGGTCAAATTTCCCTTTTGATCAATAATTTGAACAATAGGCAAGCCATATTTTTGTGCTAATTCAAAATCAATAAAGCTGTGCGCAGGCGTGAGAGTCATTGCGCCAGTACCCATGGACATATCAGCGGATTTGTCAGCAATCACTTGGGCTTCTACTTCTCCATTGATCCATGGAACAATTAGTTTTTTACCTACCAAATGGCGGTAACGCTTATCTTGTGGATGAACAATAATGGTTTTATCTAAAAATTTTGTTTCAGGCCGGGCTGTGCCAATGATCACAGGCCCATATTTTAAATAGTAAAAATTTCCTTTAGTATTTTTGTATTCCACCTCATCATCAGCCAAAGTTGACTCGCATCTCGGGCACCAGTTGACAATCCTGTCGCCGCGATAAATCAATCCATCATTATACATTCGGACAAATACTTCTTGCACCGCCATCGTTAATCCAGCGTCCAAAGTATATCGTTCCCGCGACCAATCGCAAGAAGAGCCTATTTTGCGGATTTGCTTTCTGATAATCTGCTGCGATTCTTTAACATATTGATTAACGCGGCGTAAAAAAACAGCCCGGCCTAAATCCTGCCGAGTTTTTCCCTCTTTTTCCATCAAAATTTTTTCCACTTTATTTTGCGTCGCAATAGAGGCGTGGTCAGTGCCGGGTAGCCATAAAGTGATGTCTCCTTTCATTCGGTGATACCGCGTCAAAATATCTTGTAAAGTTAAAAACATCGCATGACCGATGTGGAGTTCGCCGGTGGCGTTGGGCGGGGGCATTGCTATGGAAAAAGTGTCTGGATTATCACCATTCGGGTGATCGGCTTTTGGCTGGAAAAAGCCTGACTTTTCCCAAAGTGCGTAAATTTTATCTTCCGCTTCTTGAAAATTATATGCTTTAGGCAGTTCCATAAATCAAAAATATCTTTTATTGCCGACAATAACAGTCGCGCACTTGGGCAATATTTCAATTTGTGCCGGCGTTTTAATAATTTTATCATTATCTAACACTAACTTAACGCCGTTTTCCGGATCAATAGATTCAAGTTTGATTTTACGAAATGGCAATATCGTACAATCGTTAATTCTGTCGGCTGTTTTAGCAAAAAGCTTGTTTATTAATGATGATTGATTCGAGCCTTGAATTACTAATTCCAAATGCCCGTCTTGAGGCATAAAAAAAGAAGCTTTAAGCTTCTCTTTTAGTTCAAGTTCAGCTGGCTTAAAGTTGCAGACGTAAATTTTCATGTCGCAAGATAAAGGAGTAAGCGAAAATTCTCCATTAGCGCTGACTATTTTAATATTAGGAGACATCGCTTTTAAATAAAAAGCAAAATAGTTTCCATTGACGCTGGCTACGTCAATGCGCTCTTTAATTCTTTTAGATAAGACATTGCAGGCGGCCACTCCTTCCGGGATGCCTAAATATGCTGCCAGAGCATTGTCCCGGCCAATAGGTATAATCCCTAGAGTGGCATTTAAATCAACGATTGAATTAATGGCTTTGCTTATTGTTTTGTCATCGCCCAAAACCACTATTGTCTCCGCGCCTCTCTTAACGGCATCGTTTATTACCTCTTTTATGTTATTAAGAACATTTAATTTGCTTGTGCGGCCTTGTATGCCTAAATCTATTAAACTGGCTTCTATTTCCGAAAGAAGTTTATTATACTTTTTATTTTGCAAAAATGAGTCGTATAAATAAAAATACATACCTTAAATAAGGCAAAGTGAAAAGCGGGAATTTATTTAAGAGTTCACTGTATCTGTTTGCTCTTGATATTGGCGGTCGCTGTTTTGATTTTCATCAGCGCCTTTGCCCATGGTGCAGGTGCCGTTTAAAATTGCGCCCTGCTCCATAGCAATAGAGCCCGCTTGAATATCGCCGTTAATTTTAGCCGTAGATAAAATTTCCAAATGGCCGGTTATTTTAATATTGCCATTCACTTCTCCTGCAATAACCGCTTCATTAGCTTTAATGTCAGCGGATATTTTAGCTTGTTCTTCTACTCGCAGGTTTTGAGTAGTGGATAATTTGCCGGAGACGACTCCGGCTATCATAATATTGCCATTGCTGCTGAATTCGCCTTCAATTTTGACTGACGGTCCGATTATGGTTTCTATTTCGTCTTTTAGAGTATCTTTTCCCCCCTTAGTATCTTTTTTAAACATAAAATAAGTGTTTCAGTTCCAGGTTTACCCGCCGATGGCGGGCGGGTTTGTCAGATGCCCGGAGCTGACCCGTTGTTTATCTTTTTATCTTAATAAATTTAAGGCAACTTGTCAAAGGTTATAAATGCGGTTATACTTTTCTCAAACAAGCATGTTAACCGCTCCCGTAGTTCAACAGGATAGAACAGTCCTCTCCTAAGGGACTAATGGCCGTTCAAGTCGGCCCGGGGGCACCATGATTTAATTTTCAATTTTCAATTTCTAATTTTCAAACTTTTTATTGTATGCTTCCTGTTCAAGAGAGAATTTTTTTATACCGTTATTTAGCAAGGGTAATCAATGTTGGCATAGAGCCTAAAGCAGCGCTAAAATACTATTTAGAGGATAATATTTTAAAGCCAAAACATCACAAAGCGCTTGAGCACGCGCTTATTTTGTTTGACAAAAATAATGATTTAAGCTCAAGCCTAGATCAAGCCAAAATAATTCCTTCAACAGAATTTTTAAGCCTGCAATCTTCCGCCTTGCCGCAGACCGCTATGATTTTAGCTGATAATCTGATGAAACAAAGCTCATTGCGGCGCAAAATAAAGACATTATTGATTTATCCGATTATTTTATTTATTGAGTTTTTGATTATCTTAGGCATTGCTATTTTTTGGCTGACTCCGCAAATGCAGATATTTTTTGATAAATTAAATGTAAGCGCTCCTAAATTGTTTGCCGTGTTTTCCTTTTTAAATGTTCAATTGATTAATTTAATCCGTCTTAACAATGCGCCGCGGCTGATTATAATCTCCGCTTTATTATGGCTGATTTATCAATGCCTTAAATTAGAAAAGATTAAATATTATTTAGATTATTTATTAACGGTTTTGTTTAAAATCGGCCACATTTATCGCTTGATAGTTTTGCAAAATATTTTTAATCAATTGTCTTTAACTGTGTCGCTCTACGGCGCTGGACGAATTGATCAAGCGTTAAAATCAACTGCCGGAGCCATCAAAAATTTAGTTTACCAAGAGGCATTGCGCGATCTGTCAGAGCATCTTTCAAAAGGAGGATCTTTTAAGCAGTTTTGGCTAAAGGCGAAAAACAGGCATTTGTTTCCAGTGTTGGCGCGGCGATTATTAACATTGGGCCAAAGAAATCAAAATTATCAAACAGAGATTCAAACTTTAGCGCAGATTTTAACTGAAGAATTAGACAATGAACTAAAACATTTTATTTCCGTATTTGAACCGACTTTGATTATTTGCATAGCTTGCTTAGTAGCTTTGTTAGCTTTAACTTTGCAAAATGTTTTAAGCCAGGCGCAGACGGCGGTGATTGCCGGATAAGGGTTTAAACCTTCATTTCCAGTAAAGCGAGAATTCGCGCGGTTATGGGCGGATGAGTGGAGAATAATTGCGACATAAATCGCTTTTTTTTGAAAGGGTTTGCTATGTAAAGATGAGCCGTGGCTTTATTGGCGACTTCCAGCGGTTCTTGATCAGAAGATATTTTTTTAAGAGCGCGCGCAAGACCGTCTGGAAAACGGGTTAAAAGCGCGCCGTCTGCGTCTGCCAAAAATTCCCGTTTGCGTGAGATTGCCAATTGGATTAAAGACGCAGCTATAGGAGCTAATATAGCCAAAGCGATTGCCGCGACAAAGAGAATCAGTTGTAATTGTCCGCCCTCGCCGTGCTCGCGATCCCTTCGCTTTCGTCCGCCGGAAAACCAAGTAAAGCGCAGAAAAAAATCAGACATAAGCGCCACAATTCCAACCATTGTTACGACAATCGTCTGCAAGCGAATGTCATAATTTTTGATATGAGAAAGCTCGTGGGCTATCACTCCTTCTAATTCTGATTTTTCTAATTTTAACAGCAGACCTGATGTAACAGCCACTGTTGCGTGTTTTGGATCCCGTCCTGTTGCAAAAGCGTTTGGCGCTGTGTCGTCAATTAAATATACTTTGGGAGTCATCAAACCGGATGTTATGCTTAAATTTTCAACTATGCGAAAAAGCTCTGGATTATC
>ERZ1292640.2571-Hain-H43-02um-R1-2571-length-14493-cov-7_pt1 | contig 14493 bp, 16 predicted proteins | sample MGYA00564404_ERZ1292640 | MGnify/ENA primary metagenome ERZ1292640 (study PRJEB36523, sample SAMEA6512636) | groundwater metagenome | collected 2019-01-08 | study: AquaDiva: Metagenomics assemblies of 32 groundwater samples
GGAGTGACGCGCCCTACCTGGAGGTTCATAGGCAGGTTCATGGAAAGGGTCCAGGCCGGCTGTAGAGGCTCGGTTTAGCCTGGCTTCCGCAGAATGGTGTCCCGTTGTGCCCAGGCCGGGTCCGGCTGGGGATAATCAAGATTGTAATTCAGGCCGCGGCTTTCCGGTCGTTGCAGGGCGCTGGTCACAATCAATTCGGCGACCGTGGCGATGTTGCGCAACTCCAGCAGGTCGCTGGTCACAATGAAGTCCCAATAGTACTCCTGAATTTCCGCCTGCAGATTGCCGATCCGGCTTTGAGCGCGTTGCAGGCGTTTGTTGGTGCGGACAATGCCGACGTAATCCCACATCAACCGGCGGATTTCATCCCAGTTGTGAGACACGACAACCAGCTCATCGGCATTGCTGGCATTGCCGGATTGCCACTCAGGCAGCTTGGTCTGAGACGGGGACGACGCTGGAGACAGGACCTTTTGAGCGGCGCGATGGGCACAGACCAAAGCTTCCAGCAACGAGTTGCTGGCCAGCCGATTCGCCCCGTGCAGGCCGGTGCAGGCGACTTCACCCACGGCGTAGAGACCGGCAATCTCGGTTTCTCCATCCACATTGGTCAGGACGCCGCCGCATTGATAGTGCGCGGCGGGTACGACCGGAATCGGCTCTTTGGTGATGTCCAATCCATATTGCAGGCAGGTGGCATAGATGTTCGGAAACCGGTCCATGATGAACCGGGCCGGCTTGTGGGTGATGTCGAGCAAAACACTGTCCGCCCCGCTGCGCTTCATTTCGCTGTCGATGGCCCGGGCCACAACGTCGCGTGGTGCCAAAGACTTGAGCGGATGATATGGGTCCATGAATTCCACGCCGCCGATGCTTTTCAGGATGCCGCCTTCGCCGCGGACCGCTTCACTGATGAGGAAGGACTTGGCCTTGGGATGGTAGAGGCAGGTGGGGTGAAACTGAATGAACTCCATGTTGGCCACGGCGGCTCCGGCCCGGTAGGCCATAGCCACCCCATCGCCAGTCGCAATGTCGGGATTGGTCGTGTAGAGATAGACCTTGCCGCAGCCGCCTGTGGCCAGCAAGACGGTGCGGGCGGCAAACGTTTCAACCTGGCGCTTTTCCTGATCCAATACGTAGGCTCCCAGGCAACGATTCGGGCCGGACTCGCCCAACTTGTGGGTGGTAATCAGGTCGATGGCAAAATGGTTCTCAAAGATTTCGATGTTGGGGCGATGGGAAACGGCGGCCAGCAACGCTTTTTCGATCTCGCGTCCCGTCACGTCTTTGGCGTGCAGAATCCGGCGTTTGGAATGGCCGCCTTCCCGTCCCAAATCGAGCTCCTTCGCGCCATTGGAGCGCGGTATTTCCCGTTCTGAAAAGCGCATGCCCAGTTCGATCAGCTCGGCAATGCGGGCCGGACCTTCCTGGATAATGGTGCGAACGACTTCCTCGCGGCACAGGCCGGCGCCTGCTTCCAGCGTATCGCGCACATGCATCTGAAAGGAGTCCTCTTTGGAAGTCACGGCGGCGATACCGCCCTGGGCGTAATTGGTGTTCGACTCGGCCCGATGCTTCTTGGTGACAATGGCGACACGCCCGTGCGCCGCCACTTTGAGAGCAAAAAAAAGCCCGGCTATCCCGCTGCCGAGCACCAGGAAATCGAATTGCCTGACCTGATTTTTCATGTCGTAAGGAACAGAGATTTGGGTCTGTCGGTTACAGGCCAGCTAACAAGAAAGCGGCAGGATGAACTACAGCGTGGCGGCGGATTCCCTGCCCACGAACCGGTCTATGAATCTCCAGGTAGGGCGCGTCACTCCGTGCGCGCCGCAAGATCGAGCCGGGCACCCGGACGGCGCGCACGGAGTGACGCGCCCTACCGCCCCTCTCGAGTGCTTGCTCGCTCCGGTGTTGTCTGTCCTGCGGTTTTATCAACGTGTTCCAACAAAAAAATCTAGAGTCTTGCGTTGTCAATCAATCGCGTTTTGCCGATAAAAACCGCCAAAACCAGGTGTGTGCCCGCGCTCACTCTGGGGCACGGCTGCAGCGTCACCGGATCAATAAAGGCAATGTAATCCACCCGCGCGGCCGGTTCTTTGGCAATGAGCCGCTGCACTTGCGCGGTCAAGCGAGCAGCCGGCACCACGCGGCTCTTTCTCACCGCTTGCCTGGCCCGTTGCAGAGCGCGCCACAAAACCGCCGCCTGGCGGCGTTCTTGGGAGGAAAGATAGGCGTTTCGGGAACTGAGCGCCAGCCCATCCTTTTCACGCCGGGTCGGCGCCAAGATTATTTTCACCGGATAATTGAGGTCGCGCGTCATGCGTTGGACCACGGCGGCTTGCTGAAAGTCCTTGGCGCCAAAGACCGCGATGTCGGGCAGGACCAAGTTGAATAATTTGGCCACCACGGTGGTCACGCCTTGAAAATGGGCGGGCCGCGCCGAACCTTCCATTCCTTGCGACAGCGCTTGTTCGACAACGTAGGTGCTGTAGGCGGTCTCCGCCTTAGCAGGATACATTTGCGCATCATCAGGGATCAGAAGCACATCCACTCCCGCCACCCGGCAAAGCCGTTTGTCGCGGTTTACATCCCGCGGATACCTGGCCAAGTCCTCATTCGGGCCAAACTGAGTTGGATTGACGTAAATGCTGACGACCACTTGGCCCTGGCGTCCGATCGATTGCCGGGCGCGCCGGATCAGGCTTAAGTGGCCCTCGTGCAAATAGCCCATGGTCGGAACCAAGGCCACCGGAACGCGTTGCGATTTCCAGCGTTTGGCCAGCGATTGCATGGCCGTCACACTTGTCACAATTCGCATGGCGCAAAATTGGTCAAGGACCGCGCAACTTTCAATCTTATTGTCGGAAGCACACTGTTTTAGGCACACACTGTTTTCGGCGTTGCCCGCCGGCGGCTCTGCCCCTACCATGCGCCGCGTTTATGACCGATTTAGCCGACAATTCAAAGCTGTCCACCCGCGCCGATGGCCGGCTGGCCAGCCAGCTCCGGCCCGTGCGCTTTCAAAACCACATCGCGCCTTACGCCACCGGTTCGACCTTGATCGAATGGGGGCAGACGCGCGTCATCTGCGGGGTGACCATCGAAGATACGGTGCCGCGCTGGATGAAAGAGCAAAACGTTACGGGTGGCTGGATTACCGCCGAGTATTCAATGCTTCCTTACTCGACGCTGCAACGAAAGCAGCGTGATATTGCCAAAGGAAAAATCGACGGACGGTCCCAGGAAATTCAGCGCTTGATCGGGCGGGCCATGCGGGCGGCGGTTGATTTGGAAAGACTGGGCTCGCGGACGGTCTGGCTTGACTGCGATGTGTTGCAGGCCGATGGAGGCACGCGCACGGCGGCCATTACCGGCAGCTACGTGGCTCTGGCTCTGGCGATTCAAAGGTTGTTGGCCGAAGGAAAGCTGGCGGCCAATCCGCTTCTAAATGCGGTGGCGGCGGTCAGCGTCGGCATGGTCGGCGGCCAGGCGTTGCTGGACCTCTGCTTCAGTGAGGATGTGGCTGCCCAGGTGGACCTGAATATTGTCATGACGGCGGCGGGCGAGTTTATCGAGGTGCAAGGCACGGGCGAAGAAGCGACGTTCAATGAAAGCCAATTGGCGGAGATGCTGGCCTTGGGGAAAGCCGGTGTGCGCGGGCTTTTAGAGTTCCAAAAGGCTGCTTTGGCTGCCGCCTGAACTGAATTCCATTGAACTCTCCCCTGCGTTTCCATTTAGTCCGCCATGGTGAAGTTGAAGAGAGGTATCAACGCGTGTTCGGCGGCCGCATCGACATGGAGCTTTCCCCCCGGGGCCGTGAACAGGCGCAGACGCTGGCCAATTACTTGCGGCGAATTCCGCTGGATGCCATCTATGCCAGCCCTATGAAACGCGTCCAGCAGACGCTGGCGCCTTTGCTCGCGCAAACGGAACGGAAACCGACCGTTCTTCCGGGATTGCGCGAAGTCGATTTTGGCGCGTGGACGGGCCTCAATTGGGAGCAGGTCAAGGAGCGGTTTAACCTCAGCGCTTTTGCCTGGCTGGAGCAGTTGGAATCGGGAGGAATTGCCGAGGCAGAGCCGAGCGCGGGGTTTCGAGACCGGGTTGAAGGATGCCTGCGGCAAATGCTGGGCGAATGTCCAAATCAATCGGTGGCCGTCATCTGCCACGGAGGTGTTATCCGCATGATCCTGTCCATTTTGCTGGGTTTGCCGTTGCGCAAAATGGCCAGCTTCGATTTTGATTACGCCAGCGTCTCAACCGTTAATTACCGCCCTGGCAGGATTGAGGTTGATCTGCTGAATTTCAGGCCGTGGCGGAATGGTGCATAAGAACGGCGTGTTCATGAATCCCAAGCGCCTGTGGCAGGTTTCGGTCGTGACGGCAGCGGAAGCAGAAGAAGCCGTCGCAGCATTGCTGGAACGCGTTTTTGGGCACCCCCCATCGGTCTATGCCCATCTGGAATCCAAAATCAGCACGGCCACCGTTTATTCCACCAAACCCGCGGCGTGGTTAAGAGCAAAAAAAGGGGAGGTGACAGCCGGGCTCCAAATCATTTCTGACTGCGGACTCAGAATTGAGCCGGGCCAAATCAGCCTCAAACCGGTGCTCCGGGAGGATTGGACAGAATCCTGGAAGAAATATTTCAAGACCATCGAGATCGGCTCGGCCCTCCTGATCAAACCAAGCTGGAGCAAGCGCAAACCGCGGTCGAACCAAGCCTTGGTCGTGCTTGATCCGGGCATGAGCTTTGGCACCGGCCAGCATCCCACTACCTCGTTTTGCCTGAGGCAACTGGTTCGCTGTCGAAAGCCGGGACAGCAACAATCGTTCTTGGACATTGGATCGGGGTCGGGCATCCTTTCCATCGCAGCGGCGAAGCTTGGTTATGCGCCTGTGCGAGCCTTTGATTGCGATCCCGTAGCCGTCCGTGTCGCCCAAGCCAACGCCAGGATGAACAAAGTCGAGGACCAGGTCTGCATCACCCGAACGGATTTGCGGCGATTACCCCTGGCCGCCAAAGAGCGTTACGACGTGATTTGCGCCAATCTCGTGGATGACCTGCTCATCTCGCAAGCCGAGCGTGTTTCGAACCGGTTGAAGGCGAATGGAAAGCTGATCCTGGCCGGCATTTTGGTTCAACAATTTCCTTCCGTGCAAAGGACTTATGCCAGATTGGGGTTCAGATTGCAGGTCAGCCGAACGGATAGGGAATGGCAAAGCGGAGTTTTCGAGTGTCTTCTGCAAATCATAAAACATTTCGATGGATTTTTTGAACAGTTTCTGCCTATAATAGGTCGGATAGATTGAAAGATCTCAAATGACAGCAACATTAGCGTTGGAAAGCCCACTGTCGATCCCACCATTCACGTTGGCATTCTTTGCGCTTCGTTGCGTCGCAAAAAGGATAATCGAGCCTATGACAAAAACAGTGGATATTATCGCTGAAGTGATCCAGAACACCAAGCATCCATTCCGGCAGGTGGCCGACCGGCCGGATAAACCTCACAAAAACCGTTATGAACGCAGAAAGGTTAAGCAATATATCCAACTTGGAGATTGGGCTTCACAAAATGAAAGTTAACAGGGATTCCAACTAAAAATTGAAAAGCCACGCGAAGCGTGGCTTTTTTGTTGCCCTCATAGTCCTTCGTTTATGACCTTCGACGCACAAAGCAGATTCAACCGGTCTCGGCCTATTGGCACTGCGGGCAAATCCCGAAGAATTCGAGCTTGTGCGTAATGGCTTTAAAACCGTTGCTGGCGGCGATTGTTTGCTCCAGCGCGCACGGAAAGCATTCCTCGATTTCCACGACGGCCGAGCATTCGGTGCAGATCAAATGATGGTGATGGCCATCCTCCCCCTCCCCCAGCAGTTCAAACCGGGCTACGCCATCGCCAAAATCAAAACGTTTGACCATGCCCATGTTTTCCAGCAAGTGCATCGACCGATAGACCGTCGCCAAATCACAATTGCCGGCCGCCAGCGTCGCCAGGATTTCTTTGTTGGTCAAAGGATGGCGATGCTGCCGCAGCACCTCCAATATGGCCTGGCGAGGACCGGTGATTTTGCGTGATTTAGCCCGGAGTTTGCCGGTCAAGTCGGCCAGTTTCTCCGGTCGCGGAGAGTTGCAGGGTGCATCCATTTTCATGGCGAGGCGGGTGCAAGCTGCCTTTCCGGACGCCATACACGAATAAATAACGCGAGGAAAAAGAGCGCGATGCAGCTCAAAACGATGGTCGGCCCGCAGGGCACATCGAGTTGATAGGAGAGAATCACACCGCCCACGCTGCCACTGAGGCCGATCAGAAGGCTGAACAAGATTTGTTGCCGAAGATTCCGGCTGACGCACCAGGCAGCAGCGGGCGGAATGACGAGTAAAGAGGTGACCAGAATAATGCCAAGGAGCCGAATGCTCAGCGCCACCGTCACGGTCAGCACCAAAACGAACAAATAGTTCAATGGACGAACCCGCACCCCGCAGACATGAGCCATTTCCTCGTGGGCCGTCAGCAGCGTGAGAGAGCTCAATCCGGCAAATATTCCCGCGCCGATGATGAAAAACAAACCACCCGCCATCCAAACGTCCTGAGGCGTAATGGCCAGAATATCGCCAAACAGATAGCTGTGAATCTGTCCCCGGCTGCCTTTCAGCAGGCTAAGGATAATAATGCCGACGGCGACCGAGCCGGACAGCAGCAGGGCCATGATGGTGTCCGAGAGCAATTCCGTTTTTTCTTTCAGCCAGAGAATGGCGGCTGCAACCAGCAGACTGACCAGGACCATCGGGATGGTCGGATCAAACAGACCCATCCAAAGGCCCAGCGCAATCCCGGCCAGAGCTGCGTGCGCGATGGTGTCGCTGAAAAAAGACATGCGCCGCGCGGTGACAAAGACGCCCAGCAACGCGCAGAGCGGCCCCAGCAAAAGGGCCGCCAGCAGCGCCCGCTGCATGTAAGGCTCAGTGAACATGATGATGTTGGTATGGCGAAACATGCAGGCCGTAGGCCTGTCGCAATGACTCGGCATTCATGACCGCTTCCGGCGGCCCTTCGCAACAGATAACTCCATTCAGCGCATAGACCCAGGAAGCGTGGCGATACACCATCGAAAGATCATGTGAGACCAAAACGACTGTCAGCCTGTGCCGTTTTTGCACTTCCGCTATTAATTCGTAGAAAGTCTGTTCTCCCGGCGAGTCAACACCCGCTGTCGGCTCGTCCAGCAGCAGCAGTTCGGGCTCTTTCAGCAAGCTGAACGCAATCAGAACTCTTTGCAGTTGGCCGCCGGAAAGCTGGGCGAGCGGACGGTCCAGCAACTTTTCAACGCCGATTTCCGCCATGGCAGAGTGCAGGAACCGATCGGTATCTGCGTGCCGCCGCCAAAACCAGTTCTGCGTCTCGCGCCGGCGCAAGGCCAGGAACTCCCGCACGCTCATGACGAAGCTGCGGTCCAAAACGAGACGCTGCGGAACGTAACCCACCCGTGGCAGCGCCCGCCGCAGATCGCTTTGGCCGAAAAGGCGGATTTTGCCGGCGTCAGATTTCTGCAAGCCTAACAAACAGCGCAAGAGCGTCGTTTTGCCGGAGCCATTCGGCCCGATCAAAGCGACCAGGTGGCCGGCCGGCACCCGCAGGTCCACGCCCCGCAGCGCTTCATGCCCATCGAACGAAACGTGCAATCCGCGCACTTCGATCACGGCAGGGCCGGAATGTTGGCCAAGGTCAGGGTGCATTTTATCGCAGAGACTGGAGAATAGTTTTGAGGTTTCGGCGCATGCCCTCTTCGTAAGCGCTCGGTGCCAGCGGACCCGTTTCCAGAGTGTCCAGTTCAGCAACGGAGATTCGGAGGTCCCGGGCAATCTGCCTTACCAGGCGGGAAGACGATTGCGGCTCAGCAAAGATGGCCCGCACTTTATTCTCACGAATAGCGCCCATCAAGGCAGTCAAATATCGGGGTGAAGGCGGCACATCGGCTGTCTCTTCGATCACCCCAATAAGGCGCAGGCCATAACGACGTGCAAAGTAAGGGAAGGCGTTATGGAAGGTGACAATTGCCTTGTTTCCAAGCGGTTCCAACGCTCCGCGAATGTCACCATCTAATTGCTCCAACTTCGCCACATAAGACGCGGCGTTGCGCGCGTAACCCGCGGTGTTGGGCGGGTCAGCTTTTTGCAGGGCTGCCATAATATTCGTGACCGCCAGGCAAGCCAACCGGGGGTCCAACCAGAAATGCGGGTTGGGAATCGTGCTCTGTTCCGCAACGGAAGGCAGACGCGCAGGCTGGACAGAGTCTGCTTGGTGAGAGTTCAGCGCTGGAGCTTCGTAAATCAGCTCCTGACGCAGACCCGCAGCCGCTTCAATGATGGTGACGGGCTTGTCGCCGCTGATGGCCTTGATGGCTTTATCCAGCCAGGCTTCAAGGCTTAAGCCGTTGATAATGAAGAGGTCCGCGGAACTAAGTTTTCGCAGGTCTTTTGGCGCCAATTGAAAATCATGCGGACTGATCGACTCCGGCAAAAGGTTTTCCACCTCTGCTAGTCCTCCCGCCACGTTCACAGTGAAGCAATAGGTGGGAAGAAAACTGGTGACCACCTTAAGCTTGTTCGACTCAGCGACTTCCGCTTGTGCAAAAACCCCAAGAAGGGGCGCCAGCCATAGACCGAGTAGTCTGCTGGTGCATTTCCTTCCAACTAAGGAAGATCCACAGCGCGGCGAAGCCGCAACCGGAGTTGCAAATCGTTTGCATTCATGCGCCATAAAAAATCCACCTCCAGTTGCCTGAAGGTGGAAGACTGTGCATTACTTCATCAGCAACATCTGGCGCGCGCGCTTGATCGAGCGATTCAACTGGCGCTGATAATGTGCCGGCAATCCGGTGTATTTACGGGGCAAAATGCGGCCCTGGTCGGTGACAAACTGGCGCAGCAAATTGACATTCTTATAGTCAAGCGCATCGACTGTAAAATCGATTTTTGGCTTCGGCCGAGGAGTGCGGAATTCCGTAGTGGAGGTCCTGCCTCGGGTGGAGCGGTTGCTGCCGGGCCTGTCGGTGTTGGTTTTTCTTGGCATAAAGCTTACTTAACTTCCCGATGGAGCGTATGGCGGCGCAGGAAGCGGTTGTACTTTCTCAATTCCACCTTTTCGGTCTGCAATTTCTTGTTGCGGGTCGTAGTGTACCGTGACGGCGACTTGCCTTCTTTGCGGGCCTCCGTGCATTCAATGGTGACGATTTCCCTGGGCATAAACTATTCTTTTTCCTTGACGGGTTTTTCTTCCGCTTCCTCTTCCTCTTCCACTTCGGTGACGCCAGTGCTGTCCACGGTGCCGAGAGTGCCGAGGCGCCGCTGGCGAATAGCGCCGTCACGTTCCAATTGAGTTTGAGCTTCCACTGTAAAGCGGGTCCATGGAATCGCATCCAGGCGCGCCTTCGGGATTGATTTTCCGGTCAATTCGCAGATGCCATAGGTGTTTTTCTCGATGCGCTTGAGCGCCTCTTCAATCTCGTAAACGGCGTCCTGGTCTGCAGAAAGAAGGCTGAGGGCGAAATCGCGGTCGAAATTGTCGGTGCCGGAATCGGCCATGTGCAGGCTGTAGCTGGCCATTTCCTCGGCCGATTCCTTGGCCAAGCCGCTCATTTGGTCCTGGAGACGTTCGCGGAGTTCCAGCAGGTGCCGGTGGTACTTGGCCCACTCCGGTTTGATTTTCACCGGTCCATTGCCCACGCTGGGCACGGAATTGTTGCCTAAAATGGAGGCCGCCGTGGCCGAACCCAGCGCTTTGTTTCGTGAATTCGTTCCAGCCGCCGCTTTCTTGGGACTGTTCTTTTTCGTTATCACAAGTCAATCAACTGCAAATTGTTCACTGTGGAAACCGTATCGCCTCAGTGACCCGGCAATCTGCCGAATCCATTTGCGAGCCGGTGACTGTAGCAAAGGAAAATAAAAGCGCCACTAAAATTTTCAAGAATATCACCGGCTGATTTGGCGGGTTGACCGAAGGTCTTGCTCCTGCCCTCCGGGGCAAGCAGCCCTATCCGTTTTCGATGCAGGCATAAGCATTATGGTTGTGGATGCTCTCATAATTCTCTGCCTCCACTTTGTACCACGTCACATCCGGATGCGCGTTGAGCCGCAAGGCCACGTTCCGCACCAAGTCCTCCACAAACACAGGATTCTCATAAGCCCGCTCGGTGACGGCCTTTTCGTCCTGGCGCTTGAGCAGGGCAAACAATTCGCTGCTGGCCGAGTTCTCCACGACCGCGATCACCTCTTCAATCCAGATGGCTTTGCGGGAGCGAAGTTGCACGGTCACCGTGCTGCGCTGGTTATGAGCGCCGTACTTGCTGATCGCCTTCGAACAAGGACAAAGGGTGGTCACGCCGGCCTGCACGGTCAGAACGAAGTCGATCTCCTTGCCGCAGGCGGTGGCATCGAATCGCGCGGTGTAATCCATGACGCTTTCCTGGCCGGAGACCGGGGCCTTCTTGACCAGGAAAAAGGGAAATTCCATTTCCAGGTGAGCGGTCGAGGATTTCAGTTTCTCCTGCATGGCATAGAGAATATCAGTGATATTCTCCACATGCACGACGCTGCCATGTGCATTCAAAACTTCGATGAACCGGCTCATGTGGGTCCCTTTGAATTCCTTGGGCAAATCGACATACATCCCGATGGTGGCAATGGTGTTTTGCAGGGTGTGCGCTTTGTCCCGAACCTGGATCGGAAAGCGCAAGCCCCGCACGCCCACTTTGTCGATCGGCAACTCCCGGTGATCGCGCTCGCTTTGTTTGTCGTGCAATTTGACTTTGACTTTCATTTCCTGCTCAAGCGAGGGAGATGCAGCAAACCGATCCGAAATTCTCAACATGTCTCAGAGTAACAGCCGGACAAGGTTTTGCAAAAATATTTTGGCAACCGGCCTGTTTTCCGGCCCTCCCTCGCCATGGATTCTCATTGACCGGCAGCTTCATTACGCTCTCCTCCGGCGGCCTCGAGGGGCGTTTTTGCCGGATAGCTTTGACTTGGCACCTAATTATCTCTACTAAAATCACCTCCATGATTCAGCCTGTGTTCTCTGGCGCTGGACGCTTGATCGAGTTAGCCGTCTTTCTCTTGGCTGCAGTCGCGGTTTTCCCGGCCGAGACCTTTAGTGTGGCGACTTACAACCTGGAGAATTACCTTGTCGCCGCGGTGGGTTCACGACCGGCCAAGCCGGCAGCGGCCAAGGCGAAAATCCGTGAAAGCATCCGCGCTTTAAAACCGGATGTGCTGGCCTTGCAGGAAATCGGCGGCACGAACGCGCTTTTCGAGTTGCGCGCGTCGCTTCAAGCCGAAGGTTTGGATTATCCTTATTGGGAATTGGCGGGTGGTTACGACACGAACATTCAAGTCGCTGTTTTGAGCCGGTTTCCCATCACCGCGCGCCGCTCCCACGCCCATGAAGGATTTCTGCTCGACGGCCGCCGGTTTCGGACCAGCCGCGGCTTTGCCGAAGTTGATATCCAGGTCAATTCCAAGTACCGATTCACCCTCCTCACCGCGCATTTGAAATCCCGGCGCCCGGTGCCGGAAGCCGACGAAGCCGATTTGCGCGAGCAGGAGGCCTTGCTCCTCCGGGAGAAGATTGAGGCCAGGCTGAAGGCCAATCCCGCGCTGAACCTTGTCGTGCTCGGCGACCTCAACGATGTCAAGGACTCCAGGTCCACCAAAGCCGTTATTGGCAAAGGGAAAGGGGCTTTGATTGACACCCGTCCCGCCGAAAGGAACGGAGATAACGAGCCGAATCCTGTGCCTTATTTCTCTCCGCGCAACATCACCTGGACGTATCATTATGGGAAGGAAGATACCTACAGCCGCATCGACTATATTCTGATCAGCCGCGCCATGGCCAGGGAATGGGACGCCAATGGGACCTGCGTCCTGGCCATCCCCAATTGGGGAGTCGCGTCGGATCATCGTCCCATCATCGCCCGCTTCCACGCCGAAGAAAGATGACGGCAAATCCCGTCAAGAGTCCCAGTCGGCTGCCCCCGGGAAATCATCCCGTCCCTCGAATAGGAGCGCAGGTGTCCAACCTGCGCTCTCAGGGGACTGGTTCCGGGAATCATCCCGTGCTATGAATCGAATCATGAAAACGACCTGCTTCTCGTTACTGGGACTGCTGCTCCTGACCGCTTGCGCCGGCCTTAAGTCCTCCCGACAGGCCGTCATCCAGACCACTGATGGTCCTGTGTCCGGAGAGAAGATTGGCCTGGTTTTGCCGCACGAACATATCTTCACCGACCTGCGCGGGCCTGAAACACCAGGTTATGGCCAGGCCGATGCCGAAGAGGTCATTCGCGTCATGAAACCGCTTTTGCAGGAAGCCAAAGCTGCCGGGGCCGACCTGCTGGTGGAATGCACCGGCATCGGCGTGGGCCGCAACGTGGCTGTGCTCGCGTGCTTGGCCAAGGAATCGGGGCTGCGCATTGTGGTGCCGACCGGCGTGTACGGGCGGGCGCACTATGCGCCCCAGGCCTACCGCGAAATGAGCGCTGAAGAACTCACCGCCTGGATGGTAAAAGAAATCCGCGACGGCATCGAGGGAACACGAATCAAAGCTGGTTTTATCAAAATTGCCGCCAGCGATGATGCATTGCGGCCGCTCGAGGAAAAATTCCTTCGTGCCGCGGCGCGCGCCGCCCTTCAAACCGGAGTGGCCATTGCCAGCCATACCATTGCCGGGCCGGTTGCAGAACAACAGGCGGACATTTTGGCGGAGGAAGGCCTGTCCCTGGACCGTTTTATTTGGGTGCATGCCCAAGCGGAACGCGACCTCTCCTTTCACCGGCGTCTGGCCAGGCGCGGCGTCTATATTGAACTGGATTCGATCGGCGGCGCGCCACAGGAGGATGCGCGCTGGATCTCGATGATCCGCAATCTGATTGCGGACGGCCACGGCGACCGCGTATTGCTGTCCCAAGATGCCGGCTGGTTCAATCCCGGTCAACCGGGGGGCGGCCAGCAGCGTCCTTACACTTATCTGCTCAAAACGTTTCTCCCGAAATTGCAGGCCAGCGGATTCGGGGAAGCCGACCTTCAACAATTGACGGTCTTGAACCCACGGCGAGCTTTCACCATCAAAGGGCAAGTGCCACACCCCGCGGTTCACGGACCTTGACTTGCGCTTGGCGCGCAGGTTTTCTGCATTTGGCCAAGCTTTCAACAAGGCCGGAAGGGCTTTTGCGCGCCCGCGCTTTCATTGGATCGAACGGACAGCCGAGCGACGGGCTTGATTGGCGTCAGGGTCTAACAGCCGCAGCAGCTTCCATCTTCGCAAAGGAACGGCCGACGGCCAACCGGCGAAACTCTTCGTGCAACTGGGCGATAGCGTTCCGGGAGTAAATGGCATTCATGGCGAATCCGACCACCCACCACCAAATGATGGCCCCCAGGTACCATCCGTCCGTCGAGTCCGAAAAAAAACCAAAGAGAAGAAAACTTGGCGATATGACGAGCGACAGGAAGAATACGAACCAGGGCCAAAGTAAAACCCGGAGCAGGGTCCGCATGAAGGCGGCCAAGGAATTGGGAGCATGCAGCCCTTGCCAAAGCCCGACCCAAGCCAGCGCCGGCGCGTCGATGAACAACATGATCAACATGGCCCAAACCCAGAGAAACCGGATGACGTTTTCGCTGCCTTGTTCGCCGATCAATTCGCCGCCGATCAGAATCAACAGCAGGTCCACGAGAGATATGACCAGAACGGGAAAGGCAAATTGACGCTGCAAGGCTCGAAAGTGACCGCGGCAGATTTTCTCCACGCTGATGGGTGTGACGAGCAACAATTCCAGTTCGCCTGAACTCCGGCTCCCGCTCAAACGCTCGGCCGCTTCGGCCGCAATGGCCATTTTCAAAATGATATGCAACGCCGGCGTCAAGCAGAGAAAAATGAGCAGACTGTAGCGGCGGCCCGCGTACCCGAAATGGCTTAAGCAGAAGAGCCAAACGCCTAAAGCCAGACAGATAAACGTCCAGAGATACAACCATTTCCATCGCTGCCGGCTCGACAGCCAATACACCGGATTGCGCCGCAAAATGCGGCGGCGCCGGCGCCGTTGGTCTCCACCGCTCTCGCCCGCCAGCAGGCGCTGCCAGCGCTCCTGCCACCCTGAAATCCAAAAGCGGCGCGAATCGTCCAGGCAAACCCGAGGGAGAATGCGGCTGGCCAATGCCAGGAAGCCGGCGCTCAGCGCCAGCGTAAAGGCCACTGACGGCAGAAAGGTGTTGGGTGGCAGCGCAAACCTTTGGTCGCTCACCAACGCAAAGGCTTGGAACGGCCCGGGAATGACGTAATCAACCGCCCACCGGCGCAGTTCCCCGAACAGACTCAGATCGATTATCGGCAAGCCGATTGTAATCAGCGTGATCAACAGGAAAGCGCCACCAACCGCCCGGCTCAATTGCCGGCTGATGGAGGAAACGAACATGCCTGCCGCCAGTGAAAAAA
>ERZ1292640.916-Hain-H43-02um-R1-916-length-24441-cov-17_pt2 | contig 14488 bp, 18 predicted proteins | sample MGYA00564404_ERZ1292640 | MGnify/ENA primary metagenome ERZ1292640 (study PRJEB36523, sample SAMEA6512636) | groundwater metagenome | collected 2019-01-08 | study: AquaDiva: Metagenomics assemblies of 32 groundwater samples
AGGCGGTGATCGACCTGGCTGCCAAACCGGCGGTTGTCGCACCGGCCGCACCGGCGACGCCACCGGCGCCACCCCAAGCCTCGCTGGTGCCCTCCGAGGCAGTCACGATGCCGAGTTTCGATGTCGCCCGCATCGGGCCTGACGGTCGGGCGGTCGTCGCCGGACGGGCCGCCCCGGGCGCCAAGGTCCTCCTGCTCGACGGTGGCAAGGAGATCGCGAGCGCGGTGGCCGACGCGCGTGGCGAATGGGTGATCATCGCACAGGAGCCGCCGCTTGTGCCCGGCCAGCACGAGCTGCGGGTAATCCAGCATGTCGAGGGGCGTGCTCCCGTCACGTCGGAACAGGTCGTGATCGCTGTCGTCCCGCAGCCGCCAGCGGCCGGCGCGCCCGGTTCCAAGGAGGAGACGCTGGTGATGATCGCGCCGCCCAAGGGCGCTGCCACGCTGGTCCAGCCGCCGTCCTCGGCGGGCGTTCCGAAATCGGGCGATCTGGTGATCTCGACAGTGGATTACGATGAGCGCGGCCATACCACCATCACCGGGCAGGCGACCCCGGGAACGGCCGTGCGGGTGTATGTCGATGACAAGATTGTCGCTGAAGGTACTGCCGGCCCGGACGGTCGATGGCGGCTCGAACCGTCCGGCCCCATCGACCTCGGCAAGCACAAGCTGCGCGTTGATCGGCTGACGAAGGACGGCAAGCCCGTTGCTCGCCTTGAGTTGCCGTTCGAACGCGTGGCCCTGCCGGCGGCCGCCAGTGGCAGCCGGCGGCTCTATGTGGTGCGTGGTGACAATCTCTGGAACATCGCGCGTGCGCACTACGGCTCCGGTTGGCATCACACCAAGATATTCAATGCCAACAAAGATCAGATCCGCGACCCTGATCTGATATACCCGGGCCAAGTCTTCAGCCTGCCCAAGGCCGATTGACGGCTACCGGGCGAGAGAGAGAGCGCGTTCATGCTTGCCAATTTCTTCGTGCCGATCCTCGCCGACGGGTGGCGCTTCATCGCCATGTTCGCTGGCGCAACCTTTCTCGCGGCGTTGACCGGTACGGCGTGGCTGTTCTGGCCGCTGATGATCCTGACGCTGTGGTCGATCTATTTCTTCCGCGATCCGCCGCGCGGCGTGCCCCAGGACGATGGCCTTCTGATCGCGCCGGCCGACGGACTAATACAGATGATCGTCGATGCGGTGCCGCCGCCCGAACTCGGTCTGGGTGGCGAGGCCCTGACACGTGTCTCGATCTTCCTCAGCGTCTTCGACGTCCACATCAATCGTGCCCCGTGTGCCGCGTCGGTCGATGTCGTCGCCTATCGTCCCGGCAAGTTTCTGAATGCCGCCGCCGACAAGGCGAGCGACGAAAACGAGCGCATGGCGCTCGCGCTTCGTCGGCCCGACGGCCGGGTGATCGGCTGCGTGCAGATCGCCGGCTGGGTCGCGCGCCGGATCGTCTGCTACGTCAAGCCGGGACAGGCGGTGGTCGCCGGCGAGCGCTTCGGCCATATCCGCTTCGGTAGCCGGACCGACCTCTATCTGCCACCCGGCGCCCGTTTGCTGGTCGCTCCGGGGCAGCGCATGATCGGCGGCGAGACGGTCATGGCCGAACTTGAGCCCGTTGTGGCTGGGCCGCGCCTGGCGATCGAATTCTAGGAGGCTGCCATGGACAGCGATTTCCCCGGGCGGCGAGGCCGCCTGCACGGCTTCTCGATCAATCGCCTGATTCCGAACATCCTGACGCTCGCCGCCCTGTGTTCCGGGCTGACGGCCATTCGCTTCGCCCTGCAAGGCGAGATGCGCCTAGCCGTCATCGCCATCATCGTCGCCTCGATTTTCGACGCCCTCGACGGCCGCGTCGCGCGCCGGCTGGGGGTGACCAGCCGTTTCGGCGCTGAGCTCGATTCGCTGTCGGACTTCCTCTGCTTTGGCGTCACGCCGGCACTGGTGCTGTATCTGGCATCGTTGAAGGATGGCGGCGCGCTGGGCTGGGTGGTGACCCTGATGTTTCCCATCTGCTCGGCCCTGCGACTGGCGCGCTTCAATACCGCCCTCGTCTCCGACACGCCTCCGCCGGTCTGGACCGGCTCGTTCTTCACCGGCGTTCCGGCGCCGGCGGGCGCGTTGCTTGCGCTGATCCCGCTGATGGTGAGCTTCGAGATCGAAGCGGCCTGGCCCCGCCACGCGCTGGTGGTGGGAACTGTCCTGGTTGCCGTCGGCGGTCTCATGGTGAGCCGTCTGCCGACCTATTCCTTCAAGAAGGGAAGGGTGCCGCGCCATCTCGTGCTGCCGTCTTTATTGGGCGCCGCGCTGGTCATGGGCGTGCTCGCGAGCGCGCCCTGGATCGCGTTGTCCCTGCTCGGCCTCGGCTATGTGGCGCTGATTCCGTTCAGCTGGATGGCCTATCGCCGGCAGGCGTCGCAGGACCGGCAGGTTGCGGCGAAGTCGGGCGATGTCGTGTCCTTGCGTGCGGTCGATTCAGGTCCGTCGGCGCCTCACTGAGCGCGCCGCGGCGCCATGTTCGATCCTGTTCTGCGCCGGCTGATCGATCCTCCCCTCAACCGCGCCGGAGCCTGGCTGGCCGGGCGCGGCGTGCCCGCCAACGGCGCCAGCCTCGCCGGACTGGCCGTCGGGCTGCTCGCCGTGCCGGCTCTGATTCAGGGTTGGTACGGTCTGGCGTTACTGATGGTCCTGCTCAACCGACTGATCGACGGCGTCGATGGGCCGATCGCGCGGCACGGCAAGCCGACGCCGTTCGGCGGCTATCTCGATATCATGTGCGACATGGCGTTCTACGCCGCCGTGCCGCTGGGTTTTGCCTTCGCCGACCCGCCAAATGCCATTTGGGCGGCTGTCCTACTGGCATCGTTCGTGTGCACCGGAGCGTCGTTCCTGGGGCGCGCCGTCCTGGCGGCCCGGCGCGGCGAGGCCTACGATGGAAAACGCGGGCGGAAGTCGTTCTTTCATGCCGCTGGACTGATCGAGGGAAGCGAAACCATCGCGGCGTTCGTGCTGTTCTGCCTGTTTCCCGGAGCCTTTCCCTGGCTGGCCGGGCTGTTTGCTGCCCTGTGCTTCTGGACCTCGGCGGCGCGCGTGGTCGAAGCCTATCGTCTGCCTGCAGGAATAGAATTCTGAAGGCTCTTCTTTTTGTTGTATTTTTGATATTATAATCAATCAGTTATGAAAATATTTTAATGTCAAATATTAAATTAAATTGACCCAGGAATCTGCTTTGAGTACGGTTCTCAACATCCTGTCATATGACGCCGGTCGGTGGGCAAGCCGACCAGGTTGGGGCCGTGGAGAGAAGCATGTTGTCTGTTTTCCGCCGATTGATGAAGGATCACCGGGGCGCCATGGCGGTGGAATACACTTTGATTGTCTCGCTGATTGCCGTTGCCGCGATCGCTTCCATGCGGACAGTCGGTGACAAAATCACGAGTGTCCTGGCGAATTCTCCGACGCCGTGAGCTGATGCGGGCGCCCCAGCGCCGCGATTCCCGGCCGCTTCAAATCCAGACATGGCCTAGATACACTCCGCGAGCGGAGCTGCTGCTCGTTGGGAATGTTCTGGCCATATCGGGGAAGGTGCAGGCGATGAAGGCATCCTGCGGTTCGGGGAGCAAAGCCCTGATTTTTCTCTTGTCGCTTGCGATCGGCTCGCCAGCAATGGCCCAGGTCGCCCGTAGTTCCGCCGATATGCCGGCATCGGCCGGGGCGCCCGAATTTCGCGATCCCAAGACCGGTCAGATCTGGACACCGAACAATGTCGGCCTGGTTTCCGGGCCCAATACGCCGGCCGATCGTGCCTTCGACCCGCTGGGGCAGGCTGTCCGTGTCGACGGCGTGGTCGTGCAGAGAGCGAAAATCACGCCCCTGGGCATGGTGCCGATCACTTCAGGGCCGACGGTGCCGGTTGTGAATATCGACCACGCATCGCTGCGCGCCGTTCCGGGGCAGCGCTGGCAGGTCGTTCTCTACCTGAACAACAACAGCGGCAGGACGATCGTGCCGCTGCTCCATTGCAGCTTCACCAACGCCGGCAAGCCGGTCGAACAGACCCGCGTCCTTGTTCCGGCGGTTGGTGCGGGCGTGCGTGTGGGCCTCACGGTCTATGGGCCCAAGACCAGCCTCTTCGTCGATCGCGCGACTTGCCGGGTCGAGTCGCCCTAGAAGCGGACGGCTCAGCCTTGGACCGAGTAGCCCCCGTCGACGGTGATGGCCGCTCCGGTGATGAAATCCGATGCCGGTGCGGCCAGGAACACGGCGATGCCGGCAAAATCGTCAGGCACGCCCCAGCGGGCTGCCGGCGTGCGCTTCAGCACCGATTCGTGGAGGCCCTCCACCTGCTCGCGCGCGCGCCGGGTGAGGGCGGTGTCGATCCACCCCGGCAGGATCGAGTTCACCTGGATATTGTCCTTGGCCCAGGCGGTGGCCATCGCCTTTGTCATCTGCACCATGCCGCCTTTGCTGGCGGCGTAGGCCGTGGCGAAAGCTGCACCGAAGATCGACATCATCGAGCCGATATTGATCACCTTGCCGGCGCCGGCCTTCTTCATCGCCGGGTACGCGGCCTGGCTGCACAGGAACGCACTGGTCAGATTGCTGTCGAGGACCATGTGCCATTCGGCCGCCGTGAAGTCCTGCGGCTGCTTGCGAATGCTCATGCCGGCATTGTTGACCAGGATATCGAGCCGACCGTGATGCTTGACCGTGTCGGCGATCAGGGCGTGGCAGGACTCCTCCTTCAGCACATCGACCGTGATCGCGCTCGCCGTTGCCCCGAGGCCCTGCAATTCCTTCACGGCGGCGGCGTTCTTGGCCACATCGCGTCCAGCGACGACGACCGTGGCACCGGCCTCCGCCATGCCCTTCGCCATTCCGAGGCCGATGCCGCCATTGCCGCCGGTAACGACGGCCACACGGCCGGAAAGATCGAACAGCTTCATCGCGAGGTCCTCTGCTTTGGTGGGCGCCCTGTATAGCGGAGAGACGCAACCTGAAACAGCTTCCGACCGCCGCTGTATTCGCTTCCGCTACGGCCCCACCTTGATGGGGGCGCCTTCTTCCACGAGATGGTCGATGACCATGCTCTGCCGGGCTTTCTTGACGGCGGGGAACAGACTGTGCTCGCCGCCGCTCATGCCTTCCTCGGTGGCAACCTGAAGCAGGCAGGCATCGAACTCCGACTGCTGGAGAATCTTGGCCTTCTTGTTGAGATCGAGATGATGACGTCTGAGTGGACCCGAACAAGGGAGGGGCACCAGCGAGGTTCGGGGGCGAGATTCCGGGCCGCTACTTCTTGTTCCGAGGCTCGCGAGGCAGATTCGGCTTCGCATCGCCCGAGGCCGTGGCGTCGCGGGTGATCAGGCCGAGCAGTTCGTCCGGCAGCGGTTCGCTCGCGATCTCGTCGTACATCGCATGCAACTGCTTGTGCAGCCAAAGGTCGAAGGGACGCTCTTCCGAACTCTTCTTGCGTGGCTCGGCCGTCTGATTGGCGGTCCGGTCCCGTGTCCTGTCGTCATCTGCCATGCTGTACTTTCGATGGAGGGCAGACCATTCAAGGAGGCCTGTCCACTCCACTGCACTCCCCCACAACGTTCTCCCACTATGCCACATCTCCAATCTATTTTGGAGATGTGGCCGGCCGCTCAAGATTTCACGGGGCCGAGGAGTGGGCCTCGAGAGACGTCACCGCATCCTCTTCGGTGATATTGGCCGACCGCGGCTCGGCATCGCCGTCCATCAGCAGGTGCTCGAGCCTGTCCCGCGCGCGCGAGATGCGGCTCTTGACCGTACCCACCGACACGCCGGTGTGTGCGGCAATGACGTCATAGGGTTGACCCTCGACCACCGCCAGCAACAGCGCCTCGCGCTGTGTCGGCGCCAGCTTCGAGAACGCGGTCAAGAATTCGCGCATGACCAGCCCGCTTTCCTGGTGCGGTGGATGCGAGAGCGACTCGGCAACCGTCGAATCGACCGGTACGGTCGGTCGCTGACGGCGTAGGCCGGAAATGAATTCGTTGCGCTGAATGCGAAACAGCCAGGCTGCGAGGTTGGTGCCTAGCTGGAAGCTTCGACGGCCGGCCAGCGCCTTGACCACAGTGTCGTGGACCAGGTCGTCGGCTTGATCGCGGTTGCGCGTCAGTGACAGGGCGTAGATGCGCAGACGCGGAAGGACCACCGTCAGCTGCTGGTGGAAGTCGCCAACGTCGTTGACGGTCGAAGGGTGGGTCGTCGAAATTTCGATGGCCATAAGCTTCTCCTCGCAAGACCGTGGTGTCCTGAAACAATGCCGGGGAAGGACAAAAGGTTACATCACCGCAATGTCTTTCCTAAGTCATTGGAATCAAATGGTATTTTTCTCATCGCCTAACCCAATTGCTTTGCCAACTGCTTGCGCGCCCGGGAAACCCGGACCTTGAGGGCGCCGACCGTGCAACCACACAGATGCGAAGCTTCCTCGTAGGAGAAGCCGCTGGCGCCCACCAGGATGAGCGCCTCGCGCGCCTGCGCGCTGAGCTGCCACAGCGCCGACGACAATTCCTTCATGGCGATTGCCGCTTCGGGATTGTCGACTGCTGCGAGCGGCGCGACCGAATCGGTGTCGACCGACGTCAGGCGGCGGCGTTGCGTGCGCAGATCCGAATAGAATCGGTTGCGCATGATGGTGAACATCCAGGCCTTGAGATTCGTGCCGGGCGTGAACTGGCTCTGCTTGTCGAGTGCTGCAAGCACGGTGTTCTGCACGAGATCGTCGGCTGCCTCGCGCTCACGACACATGAAGCGCGCGAAGGCGCGTAAGTCCGGCAGGAGCGCAACGATTTCGTCCCTAATCATCGAGTGGGCAATTCCCCGAGATGCAGAGCGCCGACGAGCGCCTTCCCGTTCCTAATGTGGGTGGTCGTGCCGCGCCCGCCAGCCGTAGTTCCCGCCGCACAGCCGGCTTCTCCCTCCATGATCCATAGGGCTTTCGATTCGCCGGGAACCGGCTGCCATCTCGAACGTTATGTCGTCGGGTCGACAAGGCCTTTTTATGAGGAGAATCCAGTAATGGGACGCGGGGCGCTGTTGTGGCTTTTGGGAGTTCCAATTCCCGTCCTTCTTCTGATGTGGGTGCTCGGCTGGCTTCACTAAGCCATCGAATGGCCGTTTTTGAGGGCTCGCGTGTCAATGGAGACGAAAGCGCGATAACGCGAGTGGTGATGTGTTCGAGGTGGTAGCCTGCGCCGCCAAACCGCGCTGTGCCTCTGGATAGGCATGCGACGTGTGCCGTAAGGTCGGAATGCCGTCTATCCCGGGCGTTCGGGTACCTGAGGACCGCGGGAAGAGGGAGAAAGACGTGCCAGACGAGTCCGTGAAGAAGAACCTATCCGAATCGATCACCAGAACACTGCCGTTTTTGCGGCGCTACGCAAGGGCTGTCAGCGGCTCCCAGCAGCGCGGTGACGAATGGGTCCGCCTCTGCGCCGAGGTGGCGGTCCAGCAACCGGCGCTGATCGCCAAGGCCGCGGACACCAAGCTCGGCGTCTTCAAATTGTTTCACAGTCTCCAGCAGCCCTTCGGCGGCCTCGAACAACCTGCGTCCGGAAAGGATAGCGTCAGCGACCGCCTCAAGGAATCCCTGACGGACATGGCACCGCTGCAGCGTCAGGTGTTGTTGCTGACGGTGTTGGAGGGTTTCACCATCGGCGACGCCGCGGAAGTTCTGGGCATCGACATCGACACCGCCGAAAGCAGTCTCAGGGAGGCGCGTGACGAACTGCGCCGCGTGGCGTCGGTTCGCATTCTGGTGATCGAGGACGAGGCAATCATTGCGTTGGATGTGGCCGACATCGTTCGCAACGCCGGCCACGAAGTCGTAGGCATTGCGGCCACGGAAAAGGCGGCGGTCGAACTGGCGAAGAAGCATTCGCCGCACCTCGTGCTGGCGGACATTCAGCTCCGCGGCGCCGACAGCGGCATCTCCGCGGTCAATGAGATCATGAAGGCCATGACGGTGCCGGTGATCTTTGTCACCGGCTTTCCGGAGCGGTTGTTGACCGGCAAGCGGGTCGAGCCGGCCTTCGTGATTTCGAAGCCGTTCGATCCCGATCTCCTTCGCGCGGCGATCGCACAGGCGCTCCACACCGTATCGATCTGACCCGGCGCGGCGGATGTCGGCCCGATGGTCGCTGCGATCGAAGCTGGCCATTCTGGTGGCCGCGGCGTTTCTGCCGGTGTTGGGACTTGCGGCCTGGGACGCCGACAGCGGCTTGCGGACGATGGAAAGCCAACGCGCCGCAGCCGTGACATCGGCGGCCGAGCTTGCGGTAGCGCGTCAGCGTGTGACGATCGAGAGCACTCGGCGTCTGCTGCCGGCGATCTGCTCGGATGCGGCGGTGTCGAAGAGCGCAAGCGCGGAGGCGACGCCGTCCGACACCACCGGCTGCGGGATATATCTCGACGGGATTCTGAAGACCTTTCCCGCCGAATATTCAGCTGCGCTGGTCACGGATGACAAGGGGATCGCGCGCTGCTCGAGTTCGGTGACGGTTATCGGTATGAGCTTCGCCGACCGGGCGATATTCGCCCAGGTCCGTGACACCAAGGCATTTTCCATTGGAGCCCCGATCGCCAGCCGGGCGACGGGCCTCGTCGTCATTCCCGTGGCACTGCCCGTTTTGCGCGAGAGCGAATTCGGCGGTATGTGCGCCATCGGCATTTCGCTCGTGAATTTCGCCAATATGGTTTCCTCAGCACCGACGGGAGCTGGAATGACGGTGGCGCTGATTGATCGCAGCGGCGCTTCGATCGGGGCCAGTGTCGAGACGGCCCGGACCTTGCCTGTCGCCACCCGGGTCGCCGCGGCAATTGCCGGAGGGCAAACCTTGTTCAAGGATTACGGCCAGGACGGAACGCTTTACGAGTTCAGCCTCCACCCTTTGGTCGGAAGCGCGATGTTCGTTGTCGCGGCCGTGCCTGTGGACCAGGGCTTCCTTGTCCTTGCACGCGCCGGAAGCGGACTCGTTCTCGTGTTGTTGGCTCTTGTCACGTCGCTTGCAGCGGTCTGGTTCGGTGCCGATCGCTGGTGCGTGCGGCCCTTGCGCTACATCCAGCATTTCGCCGGCAAGGTCAGCCGCGGCGAAGTCACGGACTTCGCGCCGCCGCGGCCTTGGACGCCCGAACTGACCGCGGTTGGCGAGGGCGTTAGGACGATGGCCGCGGCAATCACGAGCCGGGAGGCCGAATTGACGGCGGGCCTCGAGCAGCGCGATCACATGCTTCGCGAGATTCATCACCGGGTTAAGAACAACCTGCAGATGATCACGAGCCTGCTCAATCTGCAGGCTGGCGAAATCCGCTCGCCGCGCATCCGTCGCTATTTCGGAGACGCCCAGAATCGCGTTCTCACCCTTTCGATCCTGCATCGACACCTCTATGAGCGGACCAGTTGGGCGTTGGTCGATTTCCAGAGATTCATCAGCGATCTGGTGCGCCAGATCTCGGTGGTGGGTACCAACGACAACCGCTCGGTGCCGCGCTTTCACATCCGCGCACCGATCATGGCGGTCGGGCCCGACACGGCCATTCCAGTGGGGCTGATCGTCACCGAGGCCGTGAGCGCCGCCTTGCGTCACGACTTCAGCGATGTCGCGATGCCCGAGATTCGAATCGAAGCGGCTGAAAGCGACGGACAGGTCACCTTCGTCATCGAGGACAACGGTCTGGACAGGCACGGCAGCGCGATGCGCGTGGGCGGGCGCGGTGTGTTCGGTCTGACCTTGATCCGGGGCCTGGCCGCGCAGCTCGGCGGCAACGTGGCGGTAACGTCGGGAGACGGCGGCGGCACGCGAATTGCCCTTACCTTCCCGATGGCCACCGGGCAGGCCGCGGATGCCTAGGACATCGCTCGCCGGGCGCTCGGTCGGCCTGATCGTCGGGTTGACGATTGCGGTGTTGATCGCGACGGGCGCGATGCTTGCCATTACCCATTCCAACTCGGCCGCCCGGCAGCAGCGCCTTGTGGTCGGGAACTACGAGACCATGTCTTTGATGCGCGAGACCGTGATCGTGCTGCAGGGCGCCGAACTCGGTCAGCAAAGCTACCTCCTAACGGGCAATTCGACCACTCTCGAGCTTTACGAGCAAGCACGCCTGCACATCGAGGCTAGCCTGCGCCAACTCGAGGCGGCCGCCTCCATCGACCTGGAGGCGACGCACCAGATCAGGGATTTTCGCGGCCTCGCCATGGAGAAGCTCGAATGGCTGGGGAGTACGCTGGCGGCATATCAGCTCTACGGACGCGACGCCGCCCTGGCGCTGGCCCGAACCGGTCCTCCCGGCGCGACCATGGAGCAGATTCGCCGCGTCGGCGACAGATTCATCGAAGGCCAGAGACTTCTGTTGGCCCAGCGGCTGGCGACGCTGCGCTCGGAGCAGGACAAGTCCGATATTGCCGGCTTGCTTGTCATGGGAGGGGCTTTCGTATGCCTCATTGCCGGCATGGTGATCGTCATCGGCGGGGCCGGTCGACTGGAACGTGCACAGCGCGAACTGGTCGCTCGTTCAACCCTGCTCATGACGACCCTCGAGAGCCTGCGGGATCCGATATTCGTGATCGACGCCGACGGTTCGGTTACGGCGTGGAACGAGCCCTTCCTGCAGCTTGCAGCTTGGGATCCGGCCAAGCACGGTGCTTTGACGCGGGATCACTTGCTTTCGGAACGGTCGCCGGCGATGTGCGCCCTGCTTGCTCCGTTGTGGCTCGATGGTGATGCGCCGGAGCGACCGTCGATCGCCCGCGTTTCGTATGATGGCCGGGATTACGAGGTCTCGCGCGGCGAGATGTCGGGCGGCGGAGTGGTGGTGCGCTGCGTCGACATCACCGAGAAGCTGCGGGACGAGGCGGCCCTCCGTCAGGGCCAAAAAATGGAGGCGATAGGCCAGCTTACCGGCGGCATGGCGCATGATTTCAACAACATCCTTCAAGTCGTGCAGGCGAATCTCGAGCTCATGAAGGCCGATGTCACCGCCGATCCCGAGATGCTTGCTCGGCTGGAGAGCGCCATGGCGGCGGCGGAGCGGGGCGCGCGATTGACCCATCAGCTCCTGGCCTTCGCCCGGCGTCAGCCGTTGGCGCCACAGTCGACCAATATCGCGCGGCTGTTGTCGGATCTCGCCGATCTGCTTCGCCAGTCGCTCGGTGAACGCGTCGTCATGGAGCTGGCGATCGCCGAAGATGCCTGGAACGCGAAAATCGATCCCGGGCAGCTCGAGAATGCGATCCTCAATCTGGCGATCAATGCGCGTGACGCCATGCCCGATGGCGGCACGGTGAGGGTCGAGGTGTCCAATGAGACCCTCGATCAGCGCTACGCGACACTGCATCCCGACGTGATGCCAGGCCCCTACGTTCTCGTCGCGGTGAGCGATACTGGCACGGGGATGCCTCCGGACGTTGCCGCGCAGGCGTTCGACCCGTTCTTCACGACCAAGCGCGACGGCAAGGGCACAGGACTTGGGCTCAGCATGGTCTACGGTTTCGTCCGCCAGTCCAGTGGCCACATCCGCATCGACAGCGCCATCGGCCAGGGCACAAGCGTAAAGCTCTATCTTCCTCGGACTCTTGACGCGGTCGCGGGCAAGCCGCCGGACGCAACGACGACGCCGACCGGCAGGGAGCGTATTCTGGTGGTCGAAGACCACGACGACGTGAGGCTCGCGGTTGTCGACATGCTAAAGGCCTGGGGCTATCGGGTGACGCCTGCCGAGAACGCCGACGCCGCGGTCGCATTGTTGAATGAGGGCGCCGAATTCGACCTCCTGTTTACCGATATCGTGATGCCCGGCGCGACGCCGGTCATGGAGATGGTGCGGCTGGCGCAGCGTCTGCAGCCCGACATCGCCGTCCTGCTCACCTCCGGTTATGCCAGAGATCTGATTCCCGAGCAGGGCTATACGGATTATTCAATGGTTGCCAAGCCCTACGGCAGCAGCGCGCTGGCCGCGAAGGTACGAGGTGTACTGGCCGCGCGACGGACGCAGCCGCGACCGCAGGCAGTGCCGTCCCAGGCTGCGTCCACCAACGGCTCGCCTCGCCGCATTCTGCTGGTGGAGGACGAGGTCCTTCTCCGCATGTCGGTTTCCGACATGCTGGAGCGTCTCGGCTGCTCGGTCGAGAGCGTCGGTAGTGCCGAACAGGCCCTCGAAGTGCTGGCGCGGGGCGAATCGTTCGACCTGCTGCTGACCGATCTCGGATTGCCGGGGATGAGTGGCGAGGAACTCGCCGCCGAAGCGGGCCGGCGGTATTGCAAACTGCCGGTGGTCATCGCCAGTGGCTATGGCCGGCCCGATGGGCAGCCGGATGGCCGGCAGTTTATCACCAAGCCCTATTCCTCGGTCGACTTGCAGCAGATGCTCGACCATGCCGTCCGGACTGCTGACGCCGGCTAGGATCTGCACGGCCCCTGCCACTCTTCCCGACGTCGGGCGTTGCCTGACATGAGACCAGCGGAGGGCGAGATGAATTCTACCGTTACGCCCAGGACATCGAGCTGCGAGACTCAGGACAGGACTGTCAATCGGCTACTGGAAGGCGAACTGATCGACCTCTACGTGGCAGTGCTGATCATCGTACCGATCGCCGTCTTCCTGCCGTTCCTCTGAGGCAACCTCGGAAGACCAGGGTCGTTGATAAGTCATCACCCATTCGCCAACCAACAGCGACAGGAGAATAACATGCGCTCACTTTCGATTCTGACTGTCTGCCTGGCGGCTACGGCTGCGCTGCCGGTTGCCGTTCACGCCCAGACAAGCAGCCAGACCACGACGCAAAGCGACGCCAAGACGGTGTGGGAAAAGATCAAGGGCAGCTGGACCCAGAGCAAGGGCGCCGTGAAGGAGCAATGGGGCAAGTTGACCGACGACGATCTGTTGGCGATCGAGGGGCGACGCGACCAGCTCGTCGGCAAGATCCAGACCCGCTACGGGATCTCCCACGAGGAAGCCGAGGCCCAGGTCAGCGGTTGGGAAACGCGTCGCGGACGCGACATGTAGTCGACGGGCCGTCGCTTCTCGAAGGATGATGTCGATGCAACAGGCAAGTCGTCTTGCATCAACTACGGCGGTCGCCATGCTGGCCAGTGTCCTTGCCATGTCGGCGTTCGCTCAGACATCGCAAGTGGCGCCGGGCAGCGTCGCCACGATGGCAGGCACAACGATCGAGTTCCGCGATCCTAAGACCGGCAAGATCTGGACCCCGTACAACGTGAGCCAAGACGACAAGTTGGTTCCCCGAACCGCGACCTCGGTGCAGGACAAGGCCTTCGATCCCCAGAGCCAGCGCGCCGTCGTCGAAGGTGTGACGGTACAACGGCCGCGAGCCCAGTTGATGGGGGTGTTGCCCGTCACCGCGGGGCCAGCCGTGCCGCTCGTCACGCTCGATGGCGCTTCCCTGCTGGCCATACCCGGTGAACGATGGATTACTGCCCTGTATGTGACCAACAACAGCGCCGCCACGGTGGATACCATCACTGGATGCCTGTTCACCAACGCCGACCGCAAGGTCGAGGATACGCGGGTGATTGTTCCGCCGGCCGGTCCGGGCGAACGGCTGGCGCTGCAGGTATACGGCCCGCGCGTAGACATGTTCGTCGATCGGGTCACCTGCCAAATCATTTCGCCGACCTAGAGGCACCGCGAGAGCAATTTGCTCGCCCCCGAAAAGTCGCTACGCTCGGTCTTTGGACTGAAGGGGGCGTGGATGCGTAGCAGTGATTTCGGACGTCGGACGGCATTGGCGGGTGGCGTGGCGCTGGCGGGCCTGTCGCTCGTCCGGCCGAGAGAAGTTCGCGCCGCGAAAGCGCTGACGGTCGTGCTGGAATCCGAGGTCACGATCCTCGATCCGCATGCCACCACGGTGAACATCACCCGAACGTTCGCACTGCATGTGTTCGATACGCTGTTCGCCATGAACGAGGCCGGCGAGATCAAACCGCAGATGGTCGACACCTGGCAAAGCAGCGCCGACAAACTCACCTGGACCTTCGTTCTGCGCGACGGATTGAAATGGCATGACGGCGCGCCGGTCACGGCGGCGGATTGCGTGGCCTCGCTCAAGCGTTGGGGCGGACGCGACGCCCTGGGCAAGATGTTGCTGGCCGCCACGGTGTCGCTCGATGCCGTCGACGCGAAGACATTCAAGCTCGTCCTCAAGGAGCCGTTCCCGCTGTTGCTCGACGTGCTGGGCAAGCCGAACGCTCCGTTGCCGGTCATGATGCCGGAGCGCCTAGCCGCCACGCCGGGTGACCAGCGCATTCCTGAGCCTATCGGCTCTGGACCGTTCCGCTTCGTGAAGAGTGAGTGGCGGCCGGGCAACGCGATGGTGCTGGAGCGCAATCCCGACTATGTACCGCGCAAGGAGAAGCCCGACTTTCTGGCTGGCGGCAAGAACGTCAAGATCGACCGCCTCGTGCTGCGTGTCATGCCCGACCAGTCGACCGGCGCCAACG
>ERZ1292640.2574-Hain-H43-02um-R1-2574-length-14482-cov-7_pt1 | contig 14482 bp, 13 predicted proteins | sample MGYA00564404_ERZ1292640 | MGnify/ENA primary metagenome ERZ1292640 (study PRJEB36523, sample SAMEA6512636) | groundwater metagenome | collected 2019-01-08 | study: AquaDiva: Metagenomics assemblies of 32 groundwater samples
TCATCCTCGCCCGCCGACCAGATTTCATAAATCATTTGTGAAATCTGGTCGGAGGTAAAACTCTGAAATAAAAACGGCCCTCAACTCTCCCCGAGGACCGTTTTTATATTTTTCCACACCATCTCAAACAACGCCCGATGGGTGTCTGCAATCACCTGCGATCTCACATCAATTGCCAACGGTATTCCCTTCTCATAGGAAAATAAATAGACATGATCAGCTCGCACGGTGATCTCGCCTTTGACCGCAAACGGAAATGCGTCAGGTGATACGACGCGATACTCAAATCCTCCCCACAAATCAAACGATTCTTGTTTGCTAGTCACAAAAATTGCTCGCGTTGGCACAAACTGTCGAGCCATTGCCTCACGATGCTCCTCGGTCGCACTAAAATCTACGGCAGACGCAAAAGCATCATAGCCGATCATCTGCACAACCTCGCCTTCGAGTTGCTCGAACTCGGCACGCAGAACATTGAGACCCATCGGCCCGTCGAGATAACGGATCTCCGGTTTCTCCCACTGATTTTTGAATATGGCTCCAAGTTTTGGCAGTAGCTCCGTCAGTTTACGTTCGCGATTTTCGAGCTCCTGCCGTTGCATCTGCAAAATCAACAATAGACGATCCGGCGCCTCGGCGATGAAAACACGTTTATTTTCTTTCTGCGTGGTGGAAATGAGCCCACGATCAGACAGCGACTCAATAAGCACGTAAGTTGTCGGGCGGTTGACTTGCGCGTGCTCGGCAATATCCTGAATTGGCGACGGCCCGAGCTGTAGTGCGGAAACGTAGACACGCGCCTCTTTCTCGGAGAGACCCATGTGAATTAAATCGCGGATGAGAAAATCCATACTAAATTTTCAAGATATTTTCTGGAATATCGCACTCACGCAACACATCAAGAGTTTTCTTTGCTGTCGCTTCCCACGAAAATGTTTGAGCGCGAGCACTGCCGAGAGCAATGAACTCGTCGCGACGTCTTGGCTCATCAACGAGGCGACGCAAAATCTCGGCAAGACGTTCTGGCTCGTTTGGCGGAAAAAAAAGTGCTACGTCTCCGACGACTTCCTCGAACGCTGGAATCGCGGAGGCAATAAGCGGAGTACCAGCGCTGATTGCTTCAAGAGCAGAGAGTCCAAATCCTTCATACCAAGAAGGATAGACATAGGCAAAGGCGCCTTTCGTGAGCGCTGGCAGGTCGTGCTCATCCACAAAGCCCAGCCGGCGAATAAACTCCTTCGCAGATGACGCCTCGAGAAAACGGGCAATTTTTTCATATCCAAATCCCGTAGCTCCAGCAAGCACGAGTTGAAACGGATCGCCGACGCCACGACGCGATTTAAACATCTCAAACCCGCTGATTAAATTCACAATATTTTTCTTTTCCTCCAAACGGCCAACAGTCAACAAATAATGAGAAGAAAGTTGATACTTTTGTCGAACACGCTCGACATCAGTGTCAGTGACTCCGAGAAACTTTGAATGATCAGTGGCAAGTGGCGTCACTACAATCCGTCCCTCGTGGACGGAATAAAGCTCCATGAGCTCGTGTTTTGTAAATTCAGAAGGGACAAGGAGCGTATGAGCGTGACCAACGGCAAATTTTGTTGACCAATGCAAATAACGCCGAACACTCGGCTCGTAAGCATCCTTGAACCGTCGAAATCCAAGATCATGAATCGTTGTAACACTCCACTTCTGCTTTTTCTTGCTGTGAGGATGCAGACGAGGAATGGCGTGCGCTGGCACAAACAAAACATCCGGTGGACGACGCAACATCTCCAAAGAAAAACGAAGCTGTGTCCAAAAACGCTTAAACGGCCATTTCAAAACGCGAGACTCCCACTGTGCGGGCAGTACACCAAGTTTCTCACGCAAAGGTTGCATGGAATACAAAACAATCCGTTCATCAAGTTCAAGTGGCAATTTTTTCATCGCCTCAATGAGCTCGTAAGTGTAATTTTCCGTGCCTGTGCGTTGAGGTCTAGTGGCTGGGTTGATGTCTATTCCAATTATCATAAGACCTGCACGTCCTCTAAAACCTATTTAGCTACTCATTATTGAGCGTTTATACGCCTCCAAATTCTCCAAAGCGATACCTGTTCCCTTTGCAACGCACAACTGTGGATCTTCGGCCGTGTACGTCGGCACTCCAGTCGCTTCAGCGATGAGCTGATCGAGGTTTCGCAACTGACCGCTACCGCCGGAGAGCACGATTCCTTTATCCATGACGTCCGCCGCGAGCTCCGGCGGAGTCTTATTCAAAACCTCCTTAACGGTTGCAATAATTCCTTCGAGCTCATTTTGAATCGCCTCGGTAACATCATCACTAGTCACTTCCACAATTTTTGGAAGTCCAGTGATCATGTCGCGTCCTTTAATCTGCATCGAGAGTTTCTGTGGCATATACATCGCCGAACCGATCTCAATTTTTATATCCTCGGCTGTGCGCTCACCAATAGCCAATCCATACTTGCGACGAATAAACTCCTGAATAGCTACGTCAAATTTCACACCGCCAATGCGTACGGACTCTGACGCGACAATGCCACCTAATGAAATGACGGCCATCTCGGATGTCCCACCACCAATATCAATAATCATGTGACCGCTCGGACTTCCAATCGGAATATTCGCGCCAATCGCCGCCACGATCGGTTCCTTAATGATGTAAGCGGCTTTTGCGCCAGCGGCAAGGGTTGCATCAATGACGGCGCGTCGCTCTGTCGAGGTGATGCCACCCGGCACCGCGACCATGACCTCTGGACGAAAAAGTCGCACGCCTCCTAACGCTTTGTTAATAAAATAACGCAACATCGCCTCGGTCGTGCGATAGTCCGCGATCACGCCGTCCTTGAGCGGACGTTTTGCCACAATCGTGTCAGGCGTACGGCCAAACATATCCTTTGCCTCCTTGCCGACCGCGAGCACCTTTTTATCGAGCGTTGAAATCGCAACGACGGATGGCTCATTAATAATAATCCCGCGCTTGGGCATATATACAAGCACTGTCGTAGTTCCTAAATCAATCCCTAATTTTTTGCCGAACATATACAGAGAGGTCTTGATCTAAAATGGTGTTCAAGAAATAACGCGTATCGCCAAACTGTGATTCCTCCTCGGCCGGTACGGCTGTGAGCACAGGTTTACCAAAATCAACGTCTATAGTCAACGCGTTTTTCTGCGCGCCAAGTTGTTTGAACACCGTCAGTGAATAAAGGCCTTCATCAACTAACGATGAAAATGACTTTGGCAGATAATAAACGAACTCAAGCGTTTGCTGTTCCGTTGGCTCCACGGCAGTAAACGCGCCAAACACTGTGAAGCCAAGCTCCTCTGTCGTCTCAACAGGGCCGGAAATTAGCTGTGGGTTTTTGAGCTTATCATCAATCAGCGTTCCAGTCGCTCGAAGAAGCTCGCTTCCTTGAGGAACGTACACTCGTGTATAAGTTCGATAGCGCGTCGTATTCCAATCGAACTCCCCCTGATGATCATACAGGATCGAGACACTAGCGATGAGGCGCCCTTTACTATTTTGACGTACACGATATCTGATCTGCCGATTTACAACTGGATCGGTTTTTAAACTGCCGAGGTTGGCGTCAACAACCATGAACACGTCCATGTTCTCACCTTCGGCGAGCAACTGCCCTGCCCAACCAACGCGCTCTACACGCTCCTGCATCTGTTTGTCCGTGCTAAACAAATACAACTGCTTTTCCTCCACGGACGCATCAACAACAGCTATAATTTCGCCCCAAGAAGATAGAGGAAACTCCATAAGTCGTCCAACGATTTCCTTAGTCAGCGTACCAATAATCTCTTTGCGCTGAATCGGATGAAGCCCTTTCTCAACGTAGCCTTTTCCAACTTCGTAATTAAGCGCCTCGTGTATATTCTCTGCCGTGAACATCTGACCTTCAACCGTAATCGGACCCAAAACTGAAAGGATGTCAGATACCAGATCTGGCGTGAAAACAATGACGCCATCAAATTTGCTCGCAGAACGCCCAAGAAGTTCTTCCTCTATCGCAAATAGTTCGAGCGCTTTTTTGGCCGAGGTCGGTCCATCCGGCGACCAGTTAGCATCACGCAAAAACCAAGCCGGCACGTTCAAATATTGTTCGAGTGGTTGTGGTGGCTCTGTTCTCATCGTCTGTTCTACCGGTCCGTCCATAGCATAAACATCTTGCGTTGATAGCGAGACAACCTCTCCATTCAAAACAGTCAGATCACCAAGCGTCCCTATGAATCCTCCGCCAGCACGGAGCTCGTCATTATTCTCAAAAAGAATTAAAAAATGTTTTTGCTCTTGCAAGCCACCAAACTCTGGCAGAATAACCGCGATAACAGAGAGAAACTCAACCTGTCTTTGTAGGACTGGTAGCTTCTCCTGAAATGACGACAATATTTGTTCAAGAGAACGAGGAAGTGGTAGCTTGGAAAGCTCCTCAAGATCACGAGTCAGCAAGGCCAGTTCAATGGCTGTTTTTTCCAAATCATCGCGACGCTGTGAGAGGCGCGATAAGAGTTCAACGCGCGTCTCAATATCAACATCAGAGAAACGATCAAGTTCAACGTTGGCCTCGTCGGCTGTTGAGATAATATCGTCGGCCAAGCCTACTACTTCGATGAGTGTCGGAAGAAGGCGTTCATCTGCTGTTTTAAAAAGCTCGGCAAGTCCTGCAACCCGTGATCCAATTACAGGGACTATCCGCAACGGCGCAAGGAATATAAATCCTCTGCGCGCATCAGAGATGGCAGAGCGCGCCAATTCCAGATGTTTGCCTGCCGTCTCAAAATCAAGTTTCTTGACAGCTTCTTCGGTCGCCAAGAGCTCATCTTTCGCATCTAATACGCCAGCGAGAACCTTGCCTGTTCCAACTCCACCCAAAATTATGACCACGCCAAAAAGGCTCATAAGAACAAAAAAAAGTCTAGCCTTCCAATGGCGATGCGTTTCCAAAAATTTGCGTGTGTGCTCTGTCATAGTGGACGATATTTCTTGGTCACGTTAAATCCGAGGTATTTGCCGAGCATCAAGCGCGTTTGCGCGTCAATAGCTGGAAAGGAACCAAACAAAATAAAAGTTACTGGGAGTAGAATCCATTGTAGCACCATAATAACCCATGCACCGCGTTTGACGTGGTCTGGACGCGGTGGCAAAAACGCAAAGCTCAAAAGCGCGGAAGCAAACACACCAATCGAGGCGAGTCGCATGATCCATTCAAGTGTGAATGGCGTGGTCCGCACAAGCACAGAAACAGCATCGGCAGAAACCCAAAATGGCAGATAGCCGAGCGCAAAAATGAGAATTGGGGCGGTTGCCCATGTGTACATGCCTTCAATGTGATTCAGTGTGTATTTGAGCTTGATTGAAAACGGCATCGCCTTGTCCTTAAAAAATCTCGGCACCATGTAGGCGAGATGTTCCACTCCCCACGCCCAACGTCGCTGTTGTTTGTAGAGAGCCTTTAGGCTCTCAAAATAATTTTTTCCAACGACAGCGTCCATGCTAACCGGCAGAAAAATCGGCGTTACGCGATAATCGCCGTGATAGTGTAACAAGCCCTGCAAAAAAATACGTGAGTCCTCGCTCACCATATCTTTTTCCCAAAACCCGACCTCAACCAACATCTTCCAGCTCATGCTGTGCGATGAAAATGTCCACATACGCTCTGGGCGCGCGAGCTCTGTTAAAAGCCAAAAAGTCGTGCCAAACGAGCCGACGCGGACCGGTGCCGAGGCGTGCCAAACATTGTTGCTGAATGTAGTCACTGGTTGGTAGGAAGAGCGTGTCGGATTTGGAATTGTAAGGTAGAGATGTGCCAGTCGCGCAAAATACTGTGGATGCGCGCAGGTGTCAATATCGAAGGATGAAACAATAATATCCTCGGTGGCGATTCCGAGCGCCTCAAGCTGTGTCTGAACTTGATGGCCAGCCCAGTTCAAATTTGACCCCTTACCCGGAATCTCCCCATCCAGATCCTTCGGATGAACTGTAATGAAAAAACGGAAAAAATGACTGCCAAATTCACGCTCCAGTTTTCGCGCGTCCCGTTCAAACGCATCGCGATCACGCTCTTCGCCAGCAAGCACTAACATCATCCGATCGTTTGGATAAGTTGCCGTATCAATGCACCGCACGGCCTTACGCATAATCTCATATCCCTCTTTGTAGGTTGGAAGAAAAATGAGATGATACAGGCGATGCCAATCATCTACCTTTTGAAGCTCTGCGAACCAATCAACGCGCTGTTCCGCCCTGAAACGGCGTGCGGCATAGAGTAAATAAATTACAAAGTACATCACGCGAAACAACCAGAGCAGATCAAAAATTATTACGAATACGATGACTGCAAAAGGTGCGATAAACGAAAAAACGATGGCCAGCACGAACGTGCTCCAGATCAGAAATCCTGGAAGGATTTCTAGAAACCGGTGCTGTCCGTACTGGCCAAAGCGTGGCACACGTTACTCCTGCGATGATGTCATTTCGCGACGAAGATGCGAGAGGAAACGGTTGGCGTGATCCTTCCCACCAAGTCCAAAAGCGAGGCCGCCAGCTATAGCAAGCATTGCGACGAGGCCTGTAAACAACGTACGGATTAAATCACCAGCGATCTGCAACTGCACCAGCGCAGCCATGAAGCTAAAGATGAGAATTGACCAACGGCTGATGCCGGCAAGAAAATCTGCTGACTCGAGCGCGGCGGCTTTGACTGCGGTCTTCACTGCGTTGCGGGTGAAATTTGCGACAAGAATACCAACAAGTAGGATAATCACGGAAATCAGCACGTTCGGCAGATACAAAACGACCTCTGTGAGGAATCCTGTCACCTCGTTCCAGCCAAGAATATCAGTCGCGGCAACAAGAAAGACCACAACGAAGAACCACTTTACAACAAAGCCGAGGACTGAACCAACTCGCAGATTCATGCCAGCTCGTTTAAACGCCTGCTTAACCTCGAGCTTTTCAGCAAGGGCGTCTATCTTCAAAAAGTCACAAATACGAATCACCAGACCTTTGAGAAGCCATGCGACGATGAGGCCGACCACAAAAACGATGATGGCTCCGATGAGTCTCGGAAAGAAGATGAGGAGCGACCCCCACAGGTCCGCAAAGGCTGACTCGATAATTACTACAGCGTCGGGCATAAAAAATGCTTATTAGGATTAAAAGGCTTAATGGTTAATAAAAATAGTATACCTTATTTCTTCGATTTCGTAATCTTGGGTGGAGCGCCGTAGGCAGGAACGCTCCAGTTTCCTTGTCGTGCCTTTGCTCTCGCAAGCTTCAAAAAAACCGCTTCGTCTGAAGCTTCTGGAGGCGCTGTGACAGATGCCACTGGAATATTTCTAACAAAAGCGATAATATTGGTAATTGTGATGCTGTTTCGCATTGCAGTATATGATCCCGGACCGCTCACAACCGCCACACTTGTAAGGGCGTCCCAATTTATCTGCCAACGCCCAAGTGCCGAGACGAGCGAGCGGAAAATCGCCTCCGGTGGGCCGTCTTTTCTAATAGTCTTGTGTACCACGCCATGCTCGTCCACAAACGCAAAAGAGAACCATGCTAGATCTTGGGCACGGACGCACAATCGCATATTAGATCTTTTCTTTGAGACGATTGATCATGACCACATGCTCGGCCTTCATGATGCTGGTGAGAAACTTATCCGAAACTTGCTTGCGGTAGAAAAACTCTTCTTTAGTCAGCGCCGTAAAATTCACCTCTTGACCGAACTCGACCTCAAAGGCGTGCAATAATTTCTGCAGTGTTTTCTCATCAATCTCACCAACGATGAGCACATCAACAGGAATTTCTTTTACGTCAACAAACCGCCCTGTTAAGATGAGCAGAAGGATACTGCCATTCTCATCAATGTCTTGAACAAGATTTTTCTTCACCATGATCTGCACCTTTTTTAATAGCGAACGCAAATCTGGATAGAGTTCAAAGTTCGTGTTAGCTTGATAGTAGCGTTTCTTCTCATTTGGAGACTTCCGTCCACGATGTTCTTTTTCTGCAATAACCTCTTTAATGAAACCCAAATCCAACAAGTTTTGGAGCTCACGCCTGACGGAATTGAGCTGGGCATCAATGCGTCGTGTCAGTTCACGAACAAAAAATCGTTCCTCTGGATTCTGCACAAAAACGTTGAGCAGTCTGGCACGTGTCTTTGAGCCGAAAAGTTGTTCAACCCGAAACCCCTTTTTCATAAAATGCATCTTGTGGCTATTACGGTACCGAGTATAATGTACAAAGTGTAGTCAATATGGTCAACCCTGTTACACCGCTATTCTTAAAAGCGGCCCAATATGCGGAGGAAAACCCTGGAATGCCAAATGCGCATCTCGGGGCATCTCTTTTGCCGCTTGAAAGAACCGGCGGTTTTGTCTTTGGAGTCTTGAACAGCTATGGAGATCAAGCTGATGCTGATGTCTTCCAGACAACTGTATTTCATCACCTTGGGCGACTAGCAGAAACCCTGGAGGAAGGCGTCAACGTCACGCATCGGTTTGAACAGCTCTTACAGGCGATCAATGAAAGTCTTGCAAAAGCCTTTCAGGAAGATTTGTTGCGACTTCCGATCGCCGAGGCTTCAGGAATCATCGGCGTCGCCAGCGACGCAGAAATTATCGTCAGTGGATTTGGACAACTCTCCGCTCAATTTTTACATAAAACAGAGAAGGAGCGATTTGAACAATACGATCTCGCTCGGAGCATGCGTGTTGAAGATGAAGTGTCAACATGGCAAAAACCATTTCTAACTGTGCTCAATGGAGAACTGCATCCGGGTGATGTGTTCTATCTTGGAACGCGCATCAATCGTCACGACCTGACCCAGATGGCTCTCAATGAAATCCTCACAAGCCTCCCGCCAACTAGCGCAATTAATAAAATGCGCCAGCATTTACCTCTTGAAACCGCGTTTGCGGCCGTGATTCTGCGTGCCGAGCGCATTGATGGTCAAAGTATTCCAAAACAAAGTGTTGAACAATCACTTTCCGAGCTCGGTGTCACCAAGGAACGCACCCAGCACTATTTGGGTGAACAATCACCTGAAGTCGGCAGTTGGATGACAAAAGCATGGCTCATTTTTTTCCCAAAACGTGGAGCGGTCACGCGTGCGAAACTCTTACGTCGTAGCCTTCGGCTCTTTGGACGTCTGCTGATGACGATCGTCGTAGTCTCATTCGCAATAGTGCGAGACATTCTACGAATATCATTTCGCGGGATGCAACTTACCATCAGACATCCAAGCGCTACGATCAATGAACTAAAGCTTTTTGGTACCCGTGCGGATCATTCGCTTCGAAGTGGTATTAGCCATTTCAATCACCTCCCAAAATCTAGCAAGCGTATTTTAATACTTGCGCTGGCAATTCTGTTTATATTTATTGTGAGTCTCATCTTTATCAATAAACAGCAGACGCGCGAAATGGAGCGTCGAGCATACGCTGACACCGTTGAAGAGGTTGAGAATAAACTAGAGACTGCGGAGGCAAGCTTGATTTACGGAGACGAAAAACAGGCCCGCGCGTTTTTAAATGAAGCGGACGAGCTCATTATTGCGCTAGACCGCAATGCTGAAGAACGCATCACCGAAGCGGAGCGTCTAGATGAAAAAGTACAGGAGATGCAAAATGCGCTACGGCATCTCGCAGAGGTCGAACCGACGGTGATTGATAAGGTGGCAGATGAAATCTTTGGTGAGCCAGTTACGGCCGAATCACTGGGTCTCACGCGCGATGGCATTGACGTTGCAGTTTACAATAGCAAGGCTTATTTACTCTCGCCAAACCTCAATCAGATATTCAAACACAACCGCGCTGGTGATAAATTTGATGGTGGCGCGGCATGGATCCTCTCTAATAACACCAACATCGGCGACGCAACAGCAATCACGATTGATGGTTTTGTCTGGGTGCTCAAAGCCGATGGAGTTATCATAAAATATCTTTCAGGGCGCGAGGAGACGTTCAGCACAGCAGTTATAGATCCGGTCCTTCTAAACGCGACAGAAATCTGGACTGATGAAACATCGGCGTTCCTGTACGTGCTCGATCAAAATCAGAAGCGCATTATCGTCTTCAATAAAGAAAACGGAGCTCTTGTGATTCAATACACGAGCCCCGTCTTCGAATTCTTGCGACGTATCAAGGTGGATGAAGCGAACAAAACAATTTACGTTGAAGCTGGAACATCGGTATATCAGTTTACTTCAATGTAACTGTCGCGCCAGCGGCTTCGAGCTTTGCCTTCAGATCATCGGCCTCGGCTTTCTTCGCACCCGCTTTCACCACCTTCGGTGCGCCGTCAACCATGTCCTTCGCCTCCTTCAGGCCAAGTCCAGTGATCTCACGTACCGCTTTAATTACGTTGATTTTCTGTTCACCTGTGGCGGTCAGCTCGACATCGAAGCTATCCTTAACATCCTCAACTGCGGTAGCACCGGCAACTGGAGCTGTGGCCATCATCATGGCTGGTGCAGAGGCACTAACACCGAACTTATCTTCGAGCACTTTGACGAGCTCTGACAAGTCGAGTACTGACATTTTTCCGATCTCGGACACGAGGGCTTGGAACTTTGTCGGCACCTCAACGACTTTCTGTTCATCGGACATAGGAGTAAGTTAAACTTTTTTTTCATTAATCGCGTTCAACACCGTCACTAGACCACGAAGATTTCCGGCAAGGACATTCACGAAACCGGAGATTGGCGCATTTAGAGTCCCAACTAGCTGGCCTAAGAGTTGCTGTTTGCTTGGGAGTCCGGCAAGACGCTTTACCATCGCCTCGTCAATGAGCTTGTTCTCAAGAATACCGGATAGGATCGTCAGCGATTCATGTTTCTTCAGAAAGTTCGCGATCGTCTTCGCTGGACTCACTTCATCTTCAAAACCGATCACCGTTAGAATAGATCCGTCGAACATCCTAGCATCCACGCCTTCGATCTTTGCTTCTTGCATCGCGCGGGTTAGGAGCGTTTTCTTCATGATGAAGATGCTCATTCCCGCTTGGCGTGCTTTTTCACGAAGTTCGTCTGCGTCAGCCATGGTGAAACCGCCAACTTGGGCAAAGACTGCGGCTTTCATGCGCGCAAACCTCTCTACAGCCTCTGTGACTTGTTGCTCCTTTTGAGCACGTGTTTTTGGCATAGGATAAAAAAATACGACCTTTGTGTGAATTAACGAACACAAAAGCCGCGAATGATGACGGATGAGCCTCGGCAGGACTTACATCGAGCTCAACTCGATGACCTGCTGTCTTTGGCTTTTGTTGTCAGTAGGATACAAAAAAGAGACCGTGCCTGTCAAGGCCGGTCCCTTCTTTTATCTCAATTAAAGCCCTAACGTCTCCTGCACCCACTTGAGCGGGTGGATATTTCCTTTGGTGAATGTCACGGTAGAAACAATCGCCCCTGTATATCCGTTGACAACGGCTGAATAACGGCCGAACCAGACGACATAATAAGCCGTGCCGGAGACTGATCTCACATTTGAAGAAGCTTTTGTAGTAAGTGATAACGCGTCATACTGATAAATTGATTTATCAGTATACGTGACAAGAATGTCGCCGTTCTTTGTTCCAACCATCGAAATGATGGAGCTAATTTTGAGTGTCTTACTCTTCGGATCCAGCGTGCCGTAATAAGGGTGAACACCATTTGAGCTCAATGTATTTACCTCATCAACTATGCCGTCACCATCGTTATCAGCACCGTCGCCAGAAATCTCAATACCGTAATTTGAAATGCTGTCATTCGTGTCGTTTGAATTCGCGACATACCCGTTTGGTGGGCTTACGGAGCAAACAGATGTTGTTGTATCTGAACCCAGAGTATCTCCGTCGCTGTCGAGATAATACGTTTGATTCACACTCACCGTCGCATCGTTGTCGTTGCAGTCGTTCGCGGCTTCGATACCGTCTGCGTCAATATCCACAATCACTGGGGTTGGATCTGGCGTCGGTGTTGGTTCTGGTGTGCTAGAAGAGCATGTAATAGGATAACCGCTGTAGCTCATCACACTGCCAGAATCTTCTGCAATGACAATCGTCGCTGTTGAGCTCGAACAAGTTGTCACGAGCGTCACACCTTCTTGATTACTACCGGGCACGCTGTATGAAGCAAGAAGTGTGCCTTGCAAATCTCGTTCCTCAATCAAGTTCAATCCGTCGTACAGCGCATAAAGTTGTTGTGTGTCGCTGTTGTAAGCAAGGCCTGAAATATCCGTGTAACCAGAAGTCATGTGAATCTCTTGTACGAAACTTTGTGAGCCACTCGTCTCGAGCGTTGCGCTGTAGACGTAAATGTCCCCATCGTACTGCCAACCAACGTAAAACGAACCATTCGCCCATGCGAGTCCTTCGGCTCCTGCTCCACTCACTTCAGAAAGCTTGTCTGCAAAACTCCATGATTTTCCAGTGAGTGCTCCTATTGTCAGGTCAAACTCAAAGGCAGAGCTTGTATTTTCGTCGAGCAAGTAAACCTTTGATGAACTCATGTCTGCCACTGTCACATCCTCGAGATCATACAAACCCCCAAGATTCCACATCGTCACAACACTACCGTCTGCATTCATCGTCGCTATTTGTCCTTCATCACCCACCACCACGTACTGCGACAGTCCACTGTGCCAGATAATACCGCTCGGCTCAAACGCCGCATCAGCAGACATTAGACCGCCTCCGATTGATGTTCCGATTGAGCTGGCTGGCCAACTCGCCGCATCAGCAGATGTGGCAACAAACGCAGTTATAAGCAAGGATACTACAAAAAAATGCTTCATAAAAAAATTATTAGTGACTATCAAATAAGTCTACCACGTTTTTTAACATGACGGTGTACATACCACACAACTGCCATAGCAAGCATGCCAATTACAACCCACTGAAAACGCGCCGTAATAGGCTCTATAATACTCCATCGCTCGCCAAAATACGTTCCAAGCGCTATAAAAATATAGCTCCAGACAACGGTTCCAAAAAAAGTATAGAGTGCGAATGGGACAAGACGCGCACGAAGAATACCAGCAGGTAGAGAGATAAATGTGCGGATCACTGGAATAAAACGTCCGAAGAAAAAAATGAGCTCTCCATGACGCTCCAACCACTTCTCCGCGCCATCAACGTCGCGCCTGTGAATTAATAAATACTTTCCGTAACGTTCGATGAGCGGGCGACCACCTAAATAAGCAATCGCGTACGAGACGAGTGACCCGAATAATCCTCCCAATCCGGCCACGAGCACAGAGAGGTGCATATTCATTTCACCTCGCCCGACGAGAAAACCGGTGAATGCAAGGACAACTTCACTTGGAATTGGAATGTTCAACGAATCAACGGTCATCAAAAAAAATACGCCCGCGTAGGAAAAATCCGCGAGTATCCCAGAGATCCAATTAATGATGAAGGTAAGCATGCGAATGGAGTCAAAGGCTAGGCTTTGATTCTTAGTGAGTTCAAGACAACCGATATCGAAGAGAAGGCCATGGCGGCGGAGGCGATAATCGGGTTTAACAGTCCGAGTGCGGCAAGCGGAATGCCAACGACATTATAGATGAATGCCCAAAAAAGATTTTGTTTGATGACACGATACGTCCTTTTTGCGAGACGCATGCCATCAACGACTTTCTCTGGTCCTCCGCCAACGAGCACAATTTGTCCAGCCTCAATCGCAATATCCGTTCCGCTCCCCATGGCAATCCCAAGATCGGCTTGCGTAAGCGCTGGCGCGTCGTTGATACCATCACCAACAAATGCCACTTTTTTGCCTTGCTCTTGGAGCTCGCGCACGATGGCGAGCTTACGGTCCGGCATAACCTCCGCCTCGATCTCATGTAGACCGAGAGTCTGTGCGACCGCCTCGGCCGTGCGACGATTGTCGCCTGTGAGCATCATGACATGAAGTCCGGAACGGATGAGCTCTGCTACCGCTTCTTTTGCATGCGCTCGTGGCGCATCAGCAATCGCCAGCAAACCGAGCGCCACTGATTCACGAGCAATAATCACCACCGTCTTCGCCTCATCTTGCAAGCGTGCAATCTCACCAGCGACATCTTTGAGATCAACTCCCGATGCACTCATGAATGCCACATTGCCTACGCGCACTTTTTGTCCGTTGATGATGCCTTCGATACCCTTTCCAGTTACGGATTGAACGTCTGACACCTCCAACTTTTTCCCCTCATCATCCATTTCAGCTTTCTCGGCCCTTTCCACGACCGCTCTTGCCAACGGATGTTCAGACTTGGATTCAAGCACCCAAGCAAGCGTAAGCAAGTCGGACTCCGAAACGCCGCGAACCACGATATCCGTCACTTGTGGCTTCCCTTCCGTGAGCGTTCCCGTCTTATCAAAGATGATCACATCCAGATGACGCCCGCGTTCGAGAGCCTCTCCACTTTTAATCAAAATCCCTCTTTGAGCTCCACGGCCCGTGCCAACCATCAACGCCATTGGCGTTGCCAA
>ERZ1292640.2575-Hain-H43-02um-R1-2575-length-14481-cov-5_pt1 | contig 14481 bp, 13 predicted proteins | sample MGYA00564404_ERZ1292640 | MGnify/ENA primary metagenome ERZ1292640 (study PRJEB36523, sample SAMEA6512636) | groundwater metagenome | collected 2019-01-08 | study: AquaDiva: Metagenomics assemblies of 32 groundwater samples
TTTAGGATAAAGTTGCGAACAAGTCGCAACAAACTTACAAATTCTTTGAATTTGCTCATAATTGAGTTACATTTTGTTCCTAAACCTCTAATAGACAATTTGGAAAATAGGTAACGCAATCAACAGAATTGCCTATATCTATCTGTCCAACTGCGACGCAATGTAATAATATTAACGCAGTTGTCCATATTTGGTTGTTTATTGTCCTGATTTTTGCTTCGCGGTCTTGGATTCTGCTTCTTTTAATTTGAGTTTGTCTTCGATGCCTAGGCGTTCTATTAGCTCTTTGTATCTATTTCGGATTGTGACTTCTGTGATTCCTGCAACGTCTGCTACTTCTCTTTGAGTCTTTTTTTCGTCGTTCATTAGAGCGGATACGTATAAGGCTGCGGCTGCTATTCCTGCTGGACCTCTTCCCGATGTTAATTCTGAAATATCTGCTTTTTTTAGTATTTTAATTGCTTCATTTTGAGCGTGAGGGGATAAGTGCAGGATAGATGAGAATCTAGAGATGTAATCTTTTGGCGAGCTTGGCTTAACTTTAATTCCTAACTTTCTTATTATAAATCTGTAAGTTCTGCCGATTTCCTTTCTTGCTACATCTGAAGCGTTTGCTATTTCGTCTAAAGTTCTTGGGATGTTGTATGAACGGCATGCTGCGTAGATGCAGGCAGCTATTACTGATTCCATGCTTCTTCCTCTTACTAGTCCTCTTTGCAAGACGAATTGATATACTCTTGAGGCTTCATCTCTAACAACTGAAGGGAGTGTTAAGAATGAGGACACCCGTCTTAATTCTGCCATTGCTAATCTTAAGTTTCTTTCAATAGATGTTGAGACTCGTTCCTGCCACTTTTTTAATCTTAGAAATTTTCTTGTCTGACCGGCTTCTAATTTGTAAATGTCTGATATTTCTCCGATGTTTGTTGTAAGTCCTTGGTCAAACTTTTGTCTGGACATAGGAGCTCCGCCTCTTCCTTTTTTTTCTGATTTGTCAAATTGACCTCCGACGTCTTGTCCAGTGTCAACCATTTTGTCTTCGACGATTAAACCACAATCTCCACAGATTATTTCTCCTTTCTGGTCGTCATGCGTAAGATTGATACTATTGCATTCGGGGCATCTTTTAACAAAATTCATAGGACGAAAGATTTATAAAGTATTGTTTTTCTGAGAGTATTTAAACCTTCGTATTGGTTTTTTTAAAAGATATTTGTGATTTTTGACTTATTGCCTTGTGCAGTCGTGGTCGTCAAATTGATTTTTTGGTGTTCCATTATATTGCATTTCGTGAATTATTGAACGGTTCGGTCTTTGGTCATCTCTTGTTAAAATAGTTTCATTACCTAATTCTATTTCAAGAGGCACTGATAAGTCACCTTTGTCTTTTTTATGGGCTCTTAAACTTTCCACTATTCTCCCTATTATTGCTACTGCCGAATCTGGACTACCTAATGCACTTTCTATAATGTCTTTGTATCCTCTGGTGAATACATATACTCTTCTTATGCTAGTAGGGGAGAGGCCTTCGAGAGAATCTTTTAATGCTTTGTAGTCTCCGGGTCTTGAATGTCTAAATGCTCCTAAAATTTCGCTTACATAGTTATTTGGTCTATATTTTTCTTTGCTCATTTTATTCTGTTAGAATTGCGTTTATTACGCCTTCTCTGCTTGGTCTGTTTGTGATTCTTGCCTTGCCTTTTGATGTTTCTATTATTGCTCCTTTGATTAGTCTATTCTGACGGGCAAGGAAAATGTTTTGAGGTGTTTGTAAAACGTTTTTTATATCTACTTGCTCTGTTTTTTTTCCTATTGTCAGATTTGCTTTATTTGACTTTAATAGAATTGCTTTTTTATGATTTCCTCTTTTACGAACTATTTTACTTTTTGTTTCTCCTAGAGATGTTTCATTTTCTTGAGACTTGTGTTCATACCATTTTCTTTTATGGTCTTTATGGTATTTTCCACCTGTCGTTTTTCTTCCGTGATTCATGTACTGTTTTTCAAATGATTGTTTTTAAACCTTGCGAATTGATATTCACAGATTAAAATTATTTTTTGTGATAATGTCAAAGTGTTTGAAAACGTACACTTTGAGCATCCAAAAAACTACTCTAAGTTTTTTTGATTTTAAGGGTTTCTGAATAGCCTGTTTTTTGTTTTAATTAAATTCGATAGGATAAGGTTTATATACTTACACATATTACACATATTACACAAATATGACTAACTTAACATTAGCAATACCTGAAGATATAAAGGAAGAAATGAAAAAATTTCCAGAGATAAACTGGAGCGTCATAGCTAGGGAAGCTATCCAGAAGAGGATAATTTTACTCAATAAATTCAGAGAAATTACAGAGGGGAGCGCATTAACTGAAGAAGATGCTATTGAACTTGGGAAAAAGATAAAGAAAGGAAGATTCAATAAACTAAGATCTAAAGGTTTAGTGTAAAATGCTTCTAGTTTTTGATGCTAACATTTTATTTTCTACTTTAATAACTATGAGCCGAACCCTAGAACTCATGCTTAATCCTAAACTTGAGTTAGTTGCTCCGGATTTTATCTTAGATGAATTCATGGAGCATAAAGATGAAATCTCTCTTAAATCTAACCTTAGTTATTCTCAACTTTTGGCTTCTATTATTCTTCTTAGTAATAGAGTAAACTTTATCTCTCTAGATAATTATAAGGATTGTCTTTTAGAGGCTGCTAGAGTTTCTCCAGATAAAGATGATATAGATTATATTGCTTTAGCTATAAACCTTAATTGCTCTATTTGGAGTAATGATAAAGGGCTCAAAGACCAAAAGAGAATTAGTATTTATTCTACTGAAGAACTACAAAATTATTTAAAATTAGTTTAAACTTTGTTAAAAATTGGACTAAGTTTTAGTTAGACAAACTTTGACATAATCTTTAAATACTCTTATTGTAAAAACCAGTTATGGCAAACGTCATTGAGAGACCTTTAGACCTTTTGAACAATTCAAAGGGAAAAGAGGTTATCGTGCAGTTAAAGAACGACAGACAGTTCTCTGGAGTGTTAAAGGCTTTTGATATACATATCAATATAGTCCTTGACAACGCTAAAGAAATGTTAAATGGCGAACTAAAGAGAAATTACGGCCCTACTTTCTTGCGCGGGGACACAATTATCTTTATTTCTCCTGCTTGATTCTATAATTGTTTTGATAATTAGATTTATTTTTTGTTTTTGAGTTACTTGGGAGTTTGATTTTCTAGGTGGAATATAAGTAACTTCTAGTTTTATTTTCTTAACTTTTCTAATATTTCTCTTGAAGATTTTGTCTGCTTGTTTAACAGGAGTTTGCATTCGTAAAGGTTGCTTACTTTTGGAATGATGTTAGAAGTAATTTCTGAGTCTATTGAGAGAAATATAGATTCAATATTTCTGTTCATAAAAATGTTTTTCAAATAAGAAAAAAACCTTTCTGCTGTAAAGACTGAATTGTGAATGAGAATTTGTTCTGGTGCATCAAAAATAACTATATCTGCATTAATTTTATTTAAAGATTCCTGAATTAAAATTGAAAGTTCAACTAATGAGAATGGTTCATTTAGAAACGTTGTTTCTGGAATTTTTTTGTTAAATTTAGTTGTGATGAGTGCTGTGTTCTTTAAGGGGATTTTTGAATCCTCTAAGATAGAGAAGATATCATTAGAGAAACTTATTAACAATTTTTTGGAATGTTCTCTCATTAATTTAGAAACATAATCCCAAACCAACTTTTTGTCCTCATCTGCATATATCAACCACTGAGCCCCTTTCATAAATACCTCTCTCCGAAATACTCTTTTGAAACGAGCTTTTTCAAATCAATTCTTTCTCTTTTTCTCTTGAAGGTGTTTTTCTTTTCATAACCTAATCCGACAAGCAAAGGCACAACGTCCTTCTTTCCAATTTTTAATATCTTTTTAGATTCTTTTTGTTTTGGAGTTAGTAAGCAAGAAGAAATGCCTAAATCTTCTGCCTCTAAACATATTTGGGCTGCCGCAATTCCGACACACATAAATGAATCATGAGTTGCAGGTTTAATTCCTCTAAAGCAAGAATGATTTGGTCCCGCACATCGTTCGTTGAGAAGTACACAGGCTATAAGTTGGGGGGGGTTTCATGGAAAAAACCATAATTTACAGTTTTCATCAATTTGTCAATTTGCTTTTTGTTTTTGACAACTATAAAATGCCATGGTTGTATATTTGCGCATGATGGAGCCCAACGTGCCGCTTCCAATAGTAAATATATATTTTTATCTGAAACAATTTTATCGGAAAATTCAAATGTTGTCTTTCTTTTTTTTGCTAGTTCTAAAAAATTCATTTTATCTCCTTCAGAATGTAGTTAACGAGCTATAATTTATAAGCTTTTGGGCTCATCGTTTTTAGGAGACTCGGATATTTTTTAAAGATTGTTTTTGAGTTACTTGGGAGTTTAAACTTTCAATATCGCAAGGTCGTCTGGGATTGAAGTGTTTTTGAAGACTTTCTTGGCTTCTTTTAACAGGATGTGTGCTAAGTGGGCGTGTTTTTCTGATAAATGAACTAGGGCTAATTGGTTTACTTTTGCTTTCTTTGCAATTGTTGCTGCTTCGGTTGTCGTGAGGTGTTTATATTCTTTGGCGTGTTCTGTTTCTTCTGCTGAATATGTTGATTCGCAGATTAAGAGGTTCGAGTCTTTTGCTAAGTCTATTGCGTTTTGATTCATTGCAGTGTCTAGAATTATTGTTATTTTTTTTCCTTTCTGGATGTAAGTTACACTTTTAGCTTTTATTTTTTTATTGTTGAATACGATATCTTTGCCTTGTTGAAGCTGTCCTATTAATGGTGAATTTGGAAGTTTTAGTTTTTTTAGTTTTGCTTTGTCTATTCTTATTTGGTCTTTTATGATTATGCTGTATGCTAATGTAGGAATGCCGTGATCCATTTGAGCCGCCTCTATTCTAATTTGTTTGTCTTCGTAGACTAATGTGTTTGATATTTCGTGAATTTCAGTTCTTATTTTGTATCTTGAATAAATTCTTTGGAATAGTTCTATTTTTTCATTTGTGTGTCTTGGACCGTATATGTGGAGTATTTGTGCATAGTTGTTCATTCCCATTGTTTTTAATAGGCCTGCTAGTCCTAAAGTGTGGTCTTCATGCCAGTGAGTTATCAGTATTTTTGTCAGCTTTGCAGGATTTTCTTCTGCTTTTTTAAATTGTCTTTGAATTCCTTCTCCGCAGTCGACTAGGATTTTTTCTCTTTCAGTTTTTATTAGAAATCCGCTGTGGTTCTTTTTTATGCTTGGAATTGCGCTTCCTGTTCCTAAGCAAACTATTTCGAAGTTCATTTATATTTAATGTTTTGGTTGTTTAAATAGATTGCCTATCTTTTGACTTTGAAAATGTTTATATATTGAGTTGAGCATTAGTGCTTAGCTTAAGTGATGAGCATTAATGCCCTATGAATAATGTTGATAAAGTAATTTCTATTTTGAAAAAGAACACCGATGGATTGACTATTGTAGATATTGCTAAATTGGTTGGAATTTCACGTAATACTGTTGCTGTTGTTCTTGCTGGGCTTATTGGAGCTGGAAAAGTTCGTTTTAGACCTGTTGGCGTGGCTAAACTTCATTATTGGATAACTTTTAGGAGGAGAAAATGAAGAAACTATTATTGTTTGTTATTGTTTGTTTGTTTTTTATTAATTTTGTTAGTGCAGATATACTTTATTTGAATAGCACTGCTACTAGTGGAGTTTGTCCTGCAACAAGTAGGAAACTTTCTCCTTCTATTGGAGGGGCTAATTTATTTACATGGCCTGGAGAATTTGATAACGGTCGTCCAGGAACTGCTGATGCAGGACAATTTAGACCAGGAAGTGCTAATGTTGCAAATACTACCTTATCTACGCAAATTGCTAATGCTGGGCAGACTTCTAGAAATTCCGCAAGTTTTGGACAGGGATGGTTGTATGATGTTAATTTGACTAGTTATACTATTCAACAGGGTAACTTTACTTTTAATTTGAGTTTAATGGGCGGACAGGGTTCTACTGCTCTTAGCGAGAGATTGTTTGCTCGTGCTAGTATAGTTACATGCAGTGGAGGAAATTTTGTTTTTGTAAAAGATTTGTTTGGTACTAATTGTGTTGGAGGAACTTGTTCTGGCGGTCAAAATGGATGGAGGGCTAATGAAGGAAATAGATTTACACACCCTGCCGTTAGTGCTAATTCTCAAATATCCGTTAATGTAAGTTCTAATAGTTCACATACTTTTTCTGAAGGTCAAAGATTATTTGTTGAAATTGGTTTTGGAGATGGAGAAAGCACTACAGATAGGACTATTGGTTTAAGATATAATAACTTGACTACTTCTATTATAACCCCTCTATTTGTTGCTCCTGATTTGACTAGGCCTAATGTCACAACATTAATTCCTCTTTCTGGAACTAATTCCTCTTTGCAATTAATTGAGATAGGTGCTAATGTTTCGGATAATATTGCTGTTAGTTCTGTTTTTGCTAATATTAATTTACCTAACGGAACTATTAATATGCTTACTCTTTCTTCTACTGGAGGAGCTAAATATAATAATAGTTTTAGCATTCCCTTACTTCTGGGAAGATATAATATCACAATTGTTGCAAATGATACTTCTAATAATGTTAATTCAACTGAACAAACTTACTTTAATTTAATTGATATCGTTTCCCCCTCTTATAGTTCAATTATTATCTCGCCTAATTCTCCTACAATCTATGACTCTGGAGCTTCTTATCAATTTAATGTTACTTGGAATGATACTTTTGGGATTTCTTTAGCTTTTGTTTCTTTTGAGGGATTTAATTATACGATGTCTGCTAATGGAATTGTTTATAATAGAACTTTTGTTGATTTGAGTGCTGGAAATTATAGTTATTACTTTTGGGCGAATGATACTTCAGGAAATGTCAATATTACTTCTTTATTTACATACTCTATATTGAATGCTTCAGGTAATGTAAGTCTTCTACTTAATGGAACTGGACAAAATCAAACTGCTATTTTTGGAACACTTACTAATGCATCTGCTTCTACTTTGTTTGGCAATATTACTTTGTTTAGAAACGGTGTTGATGTTACTAATTTTAATAATCAATTTGTTTCTTTAGGTACTGGAAATTATAATTATACGGCTTTATCCTATGGAGACCAGAATCATAGTTCTGCTTCTCTTACTCATTGGGCTCATATAATTCAATCTTCTAGTTTAATGAATCTGACAATCAATGGAAGTTCTTCTAATATTAGTTTGATTGCTGGAAATTCTGTAAATATTAGTGGCAGTTTAATTAATGGGGATTCTTCTGGAAGATTGTTGCTTTTTGTAAATAACAGTTTGATTAATAATGGAACGTTGATTGTTTCAAATGTTACTAACTTTACTAATGTTGGTTTATATAATGTAAGCTTATTTTATGAGGGCAGTCAGAATTATACTATTTCTTCTAATACTTTTTTTGTAAATGTTATCTTTGCAGATGCTGAATATCCTTTGTTTAATAGTTTTGTTAGCAGTCCTGTGAATGGTTCTGCTTATGTTAATGGTTTGGTTTATAGATTTAATTCTACTATAACTTCTACGAATGGAACTGCTGGGCTTGAATTTAATGGTATCAATTATTCTACTGGTTTTACTGGTTCTATGTTTAATGTTACTTTGAGAAATCTTGGTGCTGGTTCTTATTCTTATTATTGGTGGGGATATGGAAATGGGACAAGTAATCTGTATAATAAGTCTTCTTTATTTAGTTATTCTGTTGTTAAAGCAGACCCTAATTTAAGTTTGCTTTTGAATTCGACTGGTGGGAATATAACCTTTGTTTTTGGAGGGGGTGTTAATGCATCTGTTTTTTCTTTGAGTTCTTTTGAGCTGTATAGGAATGGCTTGAATGTTACTTCTGAAAACAATGCTTTTGTTTTGCTCGGAGTTGGATATTACAATTATACTGCTTTTACTCTTACAAATCAGAATTATTCGTTTTCAAGTTTAACTTATTTTGTTAATGTTACACTGGCGAGTATAACTCTTAATCTGTCTTTGAATGGAGTTGACTCAAATTTGAGTGTTCAATATCCTCAACAAGTAAATGTTACGGCTGTTTCTTCTGCTGGAACTATTGCTTTGTTTAGAGATGGTACTGATGTGACTCTTTCAAATGGTTTAAATGTTACTCTTGGTTCTGGATTTTACCAATACTTTGTAAATGCTACTGGAAATCAGAATTATACATCTAATTCTACTGGTCTATCTTTTTATTTAAATGTTACTAAAGGTTTGAGCTCTGTTGCGACATTTGTTAATAATTCTCGTTCTAATATTACTGTTTTTCAGGGAACTTCAATTTATCTTAATAGTAGCTTGATTAGTGGAGAATCTGTTATTAGTTTGTATAATAATGGTTCTTTGATTAATCAGGGAAACTCTTTGAGCAATTTGACTAATTTCTCACAAATTGGTTTGTTTAATATAACTACTATTTATATTGAAACTCAAAATTATACTTCTTCATTTGAAACATGGTTTGTTAATGTAGTTGTTGCTCCAGATGTTATTTCTCCTAATATTTCTATTATTTATCCTTTGAATAATACAAATTATTCTTCTATACAAACGGTGTTGAATTATACCGTGTCTGATTTGAATTTGCAATCTTGTTGGTATTCTACAAATAATGGATTGGTAAATGTTAGTGTTTCTTGCGGAGCGAATGTTACTGGTTTGAACTCCGGACAAGGTGTTTCTAATTGGAGAGTTTATGCTAACGACTCTGCAGGGAATGTTGGTTTTTCTGCCGTTATTTTTGCAGTTGATTCTATTATTCCTGAAATTCAATTTGTTAGTCCTACTCCTGTTAGCGGAGTTGTTATTTCTTCTTCATCTTTTACAGTTAATGTGACTGCCTCAGATAATAATTTGGCAAATATTACTATTTATTTGTATAATTCTACTTCTTTAATAAATCAGACTACATCTCTGGTATCTCCTGCCTTTGTTAATTACAGTTCTCTTAATGAAGGAATTTATTTCTTTAACTCTAGTGCTTATGATTATTTTGGAAATTTGAATAATACTGAGACTAGGAATATAACTTTGGACTTTACCGCTCCTTGGGTTTCAATAATTAGCCCTCAGAATATAAGTTATTTCAACAATAATAGTATTTTGATTAATATTAGTTCTACTGGAGCTTCGAACGTTTGGTTTTTTAATGGAAGTGGAAATGAAACATATTCTTCTCCTATTTATAGGAGTTTTGGAATTGGAACACAAACTGTTTTTGTTTATGCGAACGATTCTGCTGGAAATGTTAATTCTTCCAGTGTTACTTTTGGAGTTAATACTATTGCTTTGACTTGTGAGATTGGAGGGCCTTATCAGCATGGGGCTCTTTTGCTTATTGATGGAAATTTAATCTTGAATAATGTTGGCTTGAATGGCTCTTTGATAAACAGCACCGTTAGTAATTCTGTTCTTGGAGTTGTTAGGTCTGATATTCTTACTACTTCTTTAATAGGCACATATCATCATGAGTTGAGTAATCTTTCTGTTGGGAGTTATGTTTTGAATGTTTCTTCTACATATAGTGGATTTAATATTACTTGTATTGATTCTTTTGCTGTTGGTTCTCCTGGAAATATTGTTCTAGATAAGATTGCTTCTGTTTATTCAATTAATTCTTCCAGTATAGGATATAATGTGAGTCTGCGAATGATAAATGCTGGGGGCTCTAGTGTTTTGAATAGTAATATTACTGATTTGGATTATGGCTCTTTGATAGCGGTTGGGAACTTGAGCAGTGGTTCTGAATTTTTGACAAGCTATGTAAAATATTTTACAAGACAGAACAGCACATATTATATTACTCTTACTAGTTCTCTTGCTACTGGAATAGATTCATTTAGCAATTCTGTTATTTTTTCTAATTCTACATCAATCAATGTTTCAGTTCCTGGAATAACTGAAACTACTTTCCTTTTGATTTTGAAGAATATTCAATATATGTCTCAAACTTCTTTGAATGTTACATTTAACGTTTCTTCTACAGTTTATAATGCCGGCGAGGACTTGCTGAATGTAGTATTTACTGATACAGATATTAATTCTACGTCTTACTTGTTTAATTTGAGTTCTGGTTCTTCTCTATTTTTTGCTAATTCTGTAATTGTTTCTAAGGCAGCAAGTAATACAGTTCATACTTTCGCTCAAGGACTTGCTGTTGTAAATTCTTTAAGCTTTTATTCAAATGTTCCTTCAGTTAGTATTCCAGGATACGGAGGACCTGCTGACACCATCGTTTATGCTCCTGCTAGCGTTAGTGCTTCGACGTCTTTTGATTCTATAATAGAAATAATAAATCAAAATATTGATATTGGGCAAAACTTTTTAGCTGATTATTGGATAACGAATGAAGCTGAAACGATAAATTATACTTCTGGACAGCAGACGATTTATGTTCCTGCTTTGGGAAGTGTTAATTTGACAGCGACACTTACTTCTCCTTCTTCTGCAGGGACTTATAGGTTGCGCGCTTTGGTTAGTTACGTTGGTGGACCTGATATGGCATTTGATAGTTTTGAAGTTGTTTCTAGTGGGGAAACTGGAGGTTCTGGAGGGGGAGGAAGTTCCGGCGGTGGCGGAGGTTCTAGGATTGGCTCTTCTGTTAGTGGAAATATTATTGTAACTCCTCCTGGAGTTGTTTGTTTATCTCCTTACATAAGATATGGGCAAGATTGTTGTTTGGATACCAATGGAAATAATATTTGTGATGATGATGAAATTCCAGATACTTTCGTGGATAGAAATCCTACTATTACTGGTTTTACAGCTGTGACTGATATTATATTAAGACGTCTTACTTTTTCGTTTGTTTTACTGATTGTTAGTATTATTCTTTTGATCGTGACATATTGGTATTTTGCTAAAGGACCATTCAAGAATACGAAGGGACTTTTGAGTTATCTTAGGGGACTTGATGTTTATGCGGATAATGGGATGAAATTGGGTAGAGTTTATGAAGTAATGATTGTAGATAATAGAATTTATGGTTTAATGGTTGTAGTGGATAGTAAGGCACCTATAAATGTACCTAAAGTTATGATACGTTACGAGTTTGTTCAGAGTATACATGATGTGGTAGTTGTTAACTCCCGTATTTATGAAGCACCTCAATTTTCTCAGTCTGGATAGATTTAAAAGGAAATTTTTGTTTTGTTTTTGAGACATAAGACCCCGTAGCTCAGCTTGGATAGAGCAGTTGACTTCTAATCAACAGGTCGCAGGTTCAAATCCTGTCGGGGTCGTTAAAAGTGCTCATGTCAAAGTGCTTGAATTAAGGCGTAGCACTTTGAGCATCCAAAAAACTACTCAAAGTTTTTTTGATAGTTCTGATGAACTCTGGCAACTTCAATTCTCATTCGACGAATTGAAGTGATTTGAACACACAGAAGTTCTGATAAACTTCTGATGCCTTCAACTTTACAAGATTGAAGGAATCCTGTCGGGGTCGTTAGTTATTACAAGATTGAACGTATATAATCTCAATTAGAAATATATTGTTTGTTTGTAAATATAATATGTTTAGAAGTAAGGTTGCAGAAACTTTATTATCTAATATAAATAAAATAATTTTTATTCCGTCACTCCTTCAATTAACAAAACCCACAAGAGCAATATATTTATACTTCAAACTCTTTGATAAAATATGATAAAAGGTATTTTTTTCTTTGTTTTTTTATTGGTTTTTTTTGTGGGAAGTTTAGATTTTGTTTTTGCGGCTTTTTGCGGGGGCAGTATAAGATGCAACTGCGGGGATCTTTTAAATTCAAGCCAGACTATGTGGTATGACTTAACTTGTTCTTTTCCTACTCCAAATGGGTTGAATTTTTGGGTAGGAGGTATTACTCTTGACTGCGCTGGTCATGTTATTTCAGGGAGTGGTTACGGTGCAGGGATAGCTTCACAGTATGGGTCTGGTCGCAATATAATAAAGAATTGTAATTCAAATAATTTCACTTACGGAATTGTTACATATACCACATCTGTAGATATCTTGAATAATAATTTAAGAAATAACAATTATGGTATTCATGTAGGTTCACTTGGCAATAATGCGGATGTTTTGAATAATAATTTAATGAATAACGAGGTAGGTATTGTAGTAGACGCCAGTAATACAACTGTCTTGAATAATATTTTAACAAATAACAGATGGGGTATTTCAGTAAACTTCGGCAGTAATAATAATTTTAATTCTAATTACGTCATAGGATCGTTGATTAATGGAATTCAACTTCAACAACAGAGTGGCAATAATACTCGTCTGAACAACAATATTATTTGTGCAAGCGGAAGTTATGATATACGCAATAATAACAATTTTGCAGTGGGAGTAGGTAATACCTGCGGAAATACGTTTGGATGGAATGGAAGCACAAGGGGTTGCGCTTTTATGTGCGGAAATTTAAGCGGATTTGTTACAGATGGACACATTAGTGCTGGTCAACTTCACCCTCTGAAAAACGTAAAAGTAACTTTACAATTACCCTATAGTAATTTTACAGGATTTACAAATAAATCAGGCAGTTATTCTTTTTTTAGTCCCTTTGATCCTACAGGAACAATCTCGCCACTTAATGCAAATGTAAGAATTGATTTAAAGGACGAACAAAAATTAATATCAGTATTCGATTGGGAGGGTGATTCAAGTAATGTGACAAATTTTAGGACTTCTTCCTTCCCAATAAATGCTCCCAGAATAATAAAAAACATAAATGCAAAACGACCACTTGATTTAGATCCGGCAGGCCACAATGCAAATGGCATAGATAGATTAGACGATTTGTCATTTATTTATTTTCACATCAAAGAGGCTGCGGATTTATTTAATGAGAATTTAGGGTTTAAATTTAACTTTAGCATGCCAGTTGAATTTTATGGATATAGACCTGGAGGAGGTCCACTATTTTATTGTCCACAAAATATGGGGGATTGCAGTTTTAATTCCTTAATTACTAAAATAAATTCCCCTGTTGCACGAACTGCTTTTAATGCTGGAGGTATTCCTGATATGCATATACATGAATTTGGTCATCATGTAATGGCAGATTCTTTAATAGGTGGAGACAATGCTCCACCTCCAAGTGGTCCTGGTTTCGTTGGTAATCATCAAGGAATAAATAATGGTTTATCAAGTGATTCTTGGGATGAAGGATTTGCGAGTTTTGTACCTTTAATAACCAAAGATATAAAACTAAATGATCCAAACCCAAGTTTCTTAATGACTAAAGGAGCTCCTGCTGGAACGGATATGGAGTGGAATTTTCAAGTTACAAATGGTATGTCTGGAGAGGAATCCGCCGTTACTGGAATATTATGGGATTTATATGATGGTATAAATAATGAAGTTGGTGGCGGTGTAGATAATGATTCTATACAAATTACAATTAATCAGATATGGAATACTTTAAACAGTAATGGGGGACCAGGAGGAAACAGAAACACATTATATGATGTTTATCGTGCTTTTAATGGTTCTGGAATACCTATTTTACTACAAGATGCAGATGCAGACGGAATAAATAATTTAGACGAGATATTTGTTTCACATGAGGTTTATAATGATTTAAATAATAATAGCAGATATAATGTAGGAGAACCTGTAGGACTTACTTCATGGAATTTAGCACGTCCTAATAGGCATGAAGTTCCTATAGAAGAAGGAGCTTATATTTACCTTATTGTGGTAAATATTACAAACCAGAATATTACAAATTATACGCTTAATATTAAAGAAATTAACGAGCCTTCACATTCTAGTTCTAATCGCGAATATTCTCTGTTAATATCGAGCGAAACACTTGTTAATGGTTCAATTCCATTTACTATGCCTCCAACAGACAGATTTACAGAAGCGTTTATCTCAGTCTATAAAAAAGGATTCAAACCCAGTAAAGCTATTAAAATAAATAACACTTATTATTGGGACTTATTGAGCCCATTTGAAAATCCACCACCTTATGTTTTGAATCACACATTTATTTTGTTCTAAGGAGTAATTACGATAGAGAGTTATTAGGCAATCTTTAAACAAAGTTAATTGATACAAAAATGATTAATCCTTTTTGTCTGTTCAACATATTAACATGCTTAACCTTTGTAACCTCTGGAACAAAGTTTAAATAACGTTTTTGAGTTTGGTTTATATGCACGGATGGTGTGAACTGAGGTTCCCAGTATCCTTGCCCTAAAGTGCACGGATGGCGAAGTGGTTAACGCGCTCGGCTGCAGCCCGAGTATTTCGCAGGTTCGAATCCTGCTCCGTGCTTTAATTTAAATGGGCTATATTCTCGTTCCTCTCTTGCTCGATTCTCCTCAACAGTGCTCATGTCAAAGTGCTTGAATTAAGGCGTAGCACTTTGAGCATCCAAAAAA
>ERZ1292640.838-Hain-H43-02um-R1-838-length-25602-cov-13_pt2 | contig 14467 bp, 17 predicted proteins | sample MGYA00564404_ERZ1292640 | MGnify/ENA primary metagenome ERZ1292640 (study PRJEB36523, sample SAMEA6512636) | groundwater metagenome | collected 2019-01-08 | study: AquaDiva: Metagenomics assemblies of 32 groundwater samples
CTCATAGGAGCAGGAGCCCCTTGAGCTGTCTCAGCACGAACTCCTCCACGGGAATGTCGGTCGTGACGCGATGATAGCTGATCTCGCGGCCGCGGCAGAACCCCTCGGCCGCCTCGAGAAACTCCCGGAGGCGGCGGGCGTAACTGCGGCGCGCCTCGCCGTCAAACGTCAGCTCCCGGATCTCGTCGGTCTCGGCATCCCGGAGCCGGAGATCCCCGCTGAAGGCAGGGTTCATCTCCTCGGGCGCCAGCAGGTGGACCAGGTGCACGCCGAAGCGCTGCTCCTGCAGCGCCCGGAGTCCCGCTTCGTATCCGCCGGGGTCGAGCAGGTCGGACATCACCACCGCGAGGCCGCTGTCCCGGGACTGCCGGGCGTAGCTGGCCAGACCCTCGTTCAGCCCCGTCGCGCCGCCGGGGCGCAGCTTTCCCAGAAAGTCGAGCAGCGGGAGGACCTGGGACCGGCCGCGGGTCGGCGACCATCCCTCGGTCACCCGGTCCCTCACGATGCCGACGCCAACGCGCTCGTAGTTCACGAGCGCCACGAAGCCGAGCGCCGCCGCCACGCGGCTCCCGTATTCGAGCTTGGTCGGCGCGCCGTAGTCCATGGAGGCCGAGGCGTCCAGCAGCAGGTGCAGGCAGAGGTCTTCCTCCTCGACGAAGAGCTTCACGTAGAGCCGGTCCAGCCGGCCGAAGATGTTCCAGTCGACGTAGCGGAGGTCGTCCCCCACCCCGTACGGCCGGTAGTCCACGAACTCGACGCTGCTGCCGCGGTGGGGGCTCTTGCGCTCGCCCTTGACCCGGCCTCGGAAGGTCCGCTTCGAGAGCAGCGCGAGCCGCTCCAGTTGGATCAGGAAGTCGCCGGAGAGGAGACCCTGCCCCCGCTCCCCCGCCACCGGGCGACCCGCCACTACCGGTCCTCCGTGGCGGGCCGACTGACGAGCCAGACAAGGTCCGAGGGAGGCGCCGGCCGGAGGCGTAACGACCCAGCTCGCCTGCGGCGGGACTGGGTGCCCGCAGAGGAATGGCTCCGACCGACGCTGATAAATGGCCGAAGGCCGTCCATGGCGGGCACCCGCGAAGCGGGTCGTGGCGAAGTCAGTCGGCCCGCCACTACCGGCGCTCCTCCAGCGACTCGAAGTACTCCTTCACCTGCGATTGGTAGTCCCGGGGAACCTGCTCCCGCGCCATCGCCTCTTCCATCATCTTCCGGTACTGGCCGAAGACGCCCATGTACTGAAGACGGGAAGGCACGTTGGTGCCCTTGCCGAGGAGATTGGTGTCGTAGCCTTCCTTCCGGCCCGAGCGCGCCTCGCCCTCGACCCCGGCGTCGAAGGGATTTCCGCGCAGGCGCTCGGTGGGGTCCCCCTTGGGGTTGGGATTCCGCCCCTTGCCCGGCAGGAGCCCCTCCCCCTCGCCGAAGTCGGCGTCCATGTCGCTCCCGCTCCCGCCCCGGTCGGCGCCGCGACCGCCCCGGCGGCCTTCCTCCCGCCCCCCGCGGAGCCCGCGCCCGCCCCGACCGCGCTCCTCCATGGCCCGCATCTTCGAGAGCGCGCGCTCCATCGCCTCCATGGCCCGGTCGGTCTGCCCCGATTCCAGCCCCTCCATCCCCTCCCCGATGTCCCCGCCCCAGTCTCCGCCCTTGCGTCCCATGCGCTGCATCTCCTCGAGCAACTCCCGGAGCTTCTGGGGGGAGATCTGGTCGGGCCGGAGGCCGCCGAAGAGTTCCTTCCGCCGCTGGAAGATCATCTTGTACTGGCTCTGCGTGAAGTCGCGCTTCAGGTCCGGCAGACGGTCGACCTGCTCGAGCATGCGGAGCCGCTCGTCGCCCTTCTTGAGGAAGCTCTGGAAGTCGGGACGCTGGGCGGCGAGGGCGGTGTCCTTGAAGAGCGCGGCGAGATCCCCCGGCTGGCTGCCGCCGGTGGCGCCCCCGCGGGCCGAGAGGTTCCGCTCCATGATCTCCGCGTGCTGCAGGGGCTCGCGCTTGGCCGCCTTGGGTCGGTTTTCGGTGAGGACCTTCGCCCCGCGTTCCTCGGGGGTCTCGGCGTCATCCGACGAGGAGAAAACCGGCAGCCGCCCCGCCGGAAACGGGATCGACGGAGCGAGAGCGAGGAGAACCATCAGGACCGCCGGGAAAGGGAGCAGCCGGAGCTCGCGCGGCCAGCGGCGCCGCACAACGCCGCGCCCGTCGAGGTCCTGGAGGCGGGCCGTCACGTCCGCCACCAGGAGATCCACCAGCGGGCTCCGGTCGGGCCGGCTCCCCCACTCCAGGGCCGTGGCCACGCTATCTTGAAGATCGAACGTCCGGTCGGCGAGGCGCGCCGCATCGGCGGCGGGAATCGGCAGGGTCAGCCCTCTCAGCGCACCGGCCGCGGCGCCGAGGAGCGCCACACCCAGCGCGATCAGCGGCGCTGCGGGGCCGACGGCATGCTTCAGAAGAAGCGGGACCAGCCCGAGGATCGCGCCGTAGAAGAGGCCGCGGAGCCCGTAGAACTCAGCGCGGCGCCGCCGGATCTGCCAGCCGACCTGAGCGACCAGACGTTCGAGGACACCCGCGTCCGCCATGCTCGGCTCCTTCCGGCCTACCGCAAGAACACTTCCTTACCCCTGCGGCTCATCGCCTCCGCCTGCTCGAGCACGTCCCCGATCAGGCTGTCCACGTCCACACCTTCCGCTTCGCCCTCGAAGTTCAAGATGATCCGGTGCCGCAGCGCCGCCCGCGCCACGGCTTTGAGATCTTCCACGCTCACGTTGTAGCGCCCCTGGGCGAGCGCGCGCACCTTGCCGCCCAGCACCAGCGCCTGGGCTCCCCGCGGGCTCGATCCGTAGCGGACGAAGCGGCGGGTGACGTCCGGCGCGTGTTCCCACTGGCCGTGGGTGGCCATGACGATGAGGGAGGCTAGATCGCGCACGTGAGCGGCGATGGGAACCTCCCGGACCAGCTCCCGGAAGCGGAGCACTTCGGGGCCCGTCATGACCCGCCGGACCTCCGTCTCCCGGGCCCGGGTGGTCCGGTCGATGATCTCGTTGAGCTCCTCCAGCGCCGGATACGTCACGCGGAGCTTGAAGAGGAATCGATCGAGCTGGGCTTCGGGAAGCGGGTACGTACCCTCCATCTCGATCGGGTTCTGGGTGGCCAGGACGAAGAACGGCGACGGCAGGGGGTGCGAGATCCCGGACACGGTGGCGCTCCCCTCCTGCATCCCCTCCAGCAGCGCCGACTGGGTCTTGGGGGTGGCGCGGTTCACCTCGTCGGCGAGAAGGATGTGGCCGAAGATCGGCCCCTTCTGGAACTGGAAGTGCCTCCGCCCCTCGGGGTCCTCCTGGATGATGTTCGTGCCGATGATGTCGGCGGGCATGAGGTCGGGGGTGAACTGGATCCGGGAGAACGAGAGCTCGAGCCCCGCGGCCAGCGTCTTGATCAGGAGGGTCTTGCCGAGGCCGGGCACCCCTTCGAGGAGGACGTGCCCGCCGGCGAAGAGTCCCACGAGGACGTCGGTGACAACCTCCTCGTACCCGACGATGATCTTCCCGACTTCCCCTTTGAGGCTCCCGAAGGCCTCGACGAATTCCTGGACGCGCTCGGCGTTCGCCATCATGCCTCCCTTTCGGCCCGACGAGATTTGCCCTTGTGCTTAGCCTATCAGGTTGGAGCGCTCACGGCAATTTCTGCGCGCGACGCGCGCCTCAGAGGCTCCCGCGCAGCAGAAAGTCGCCGGCCGAGCGAGCCGGCACCAGCCGATGGTACTGGGCCAGATAGCCCTCCAGCTCGCGCTCGGGGGCGTAGAGCGCGCGCATGCGCGTCTGCCCCGTCAGCCCGAGCGATCGCCGGAGCCCGGGGTCCCCGAGAAGCCGGACGGCCTTGGCCTCGAACTCGTCCGGATCTCTGAACAGGAACCCCGTGACCCCGTCCTCGACGAGCGAGCGATTCCCCTCGATGTCGGAGGCCAGGACGGGCCGGGCGCACGCCATGGCTTCCAGGACGGAGTTGGCCATGCCGCCCTCGGAGAGCGAGCAATTCAGCACCACGTCGGACGCCTCCAGGAGCGACTGCATCTGGCTGTGCGGCACCGTGCCCAGATGGGCGGCCCAGCGACGCCCCGCGAGGGCCCGCAGCAGGCGCTCGCCCTCGTCCGGATCGAGGATCGGCCCGGCGTACACGAGCCGGAGGGAGGGGAAGCGCGGCGCGAGGCGCTCCAGGGGGGACAGCGGGAAGAGCGGGTTCTTCACCATGCGGATCCCGGCCGGAAAGAGGAAGACGATGGCCTCGGCCGGGAGGCCGAGGCGCTCGGCGAGCGGATACGGCGGCCCGTCCTCGAACGAGACGCTCTGGGGAATCACGACCATTGGGGCGGCGAGGTCGGGGAGGGCGCGCGAGATCCGTGTGAGCATCGTGTCGTGGAAGGCGGTCACGGTGGAGGCGCCCTCCAGAACGCGGCGCACCGTCTGGGCCCGGTCGGGATCGAAGAGATCGTGGTTGCCGTCGGTGCCCGTGATCGTCACCAGCAGCGGCACCTCGAGCTTTCGGGCCAGCCTCTGGGCCAGGGGCCCCACGCGGAAGGCGTGGAAGGCGTGGATGAGCGCGGGGCGGGAGGCCTCGACTTCGCGCTCCACGCGACCCTCGGGAACGACCGAACAGTCCCAAACTTGAAGATCGGCGCCCCGCTCTCGGAGGCCGCGCGCGATCCGGTTGACGGTGATGGCGTTGCCGCGGACCGAGGGGAAGTCAAAGGGCATCAGGAGGGCGAGGCGCATAAGGTTGCCCCAGGGTACACGCGACACGGCCCGAAGGCAACGGCTCGATCGGTCAGGTCAAAGGCATTTCGTTGACGTAGAGGGTGAAGGACGAGCTTCGAGCGGCGCGAAGAGCCTCCCGCACCCGAGCGGTCCCCTTTCCCGCCCCACCGGCCAGGAGGGCCTCGAAAAATCCAACGTAAAAGTGGTCGGGATACACGGTGACCGCGACGCGCAGCGTGAGCCCGGCCACCGGCAGCCGCTGCCGGTAGCGGAACGTCGCGCTTTCCCCCGGAGCCAGCCGCGTGTCGAAGAGTTCCCGCGTGAGGTCCAGTGAGACCTCGCGCCCGATGATCTGCTCCTGCCGGCTTCCGGCCACCACGCGCCCCGACCGATCGATCAGCTCGCCCGACACCACCACGCGGGGCGTCACGTACGTCGGGAAATAGTGGCCGACCTTGCTGTTGGTGACGGTGAGCGTGGCCACGGCCGTGTCGCCGACGGCATAACGCTCCCGGTCCGTGGAGAGGCCGACGGTGACGCCCGAGCGGACCATCTCGGAGTCGTGGATTCCCCGCCAGAGATGGCGGCGGTCGGGCATGTGGCAGTCCTGGCACTGGACGCCGGCCTGAGCGAAGGGGCTCGCCTTCCACTCCGCGTAGGTGTTCTCCAGGAGCTTGCCGTTCAGGGCGAAGCCGTCGGGGGAAAACTGATGACAGTCCTTGCAGAACTCGGCCCGGAGAAACGCGGGCGTGCGGGTGACGCTATTGTGGGGGAGACGCTCCCGCGGCAGCTCGCTCGCGAGCGACCCGTCGCGCTTCGGCGGCCCGAAGCGCTGGTGCCCCCGCACGTGACAGGCCGGGCAGGCCAGCCCCCTGGCCTGGAGCCTGGCGTCGAACGCCGGGTTGCGGAGGAAACCGCCCTTCCGCCCCGCGATCTTCTCCTGCTGCTCGCTGAGCGGGGCGTGGCAGGCGTAGCACCCGAGGGCCGATTCGGTATCGCCGGCGAGCATCTCAACGAGCTGCCCCTTCACCCCGGGCCCCATGCTCTTGGCGTGGAGGCTCTCCTTCCAGTCCGCGAGCTGGGCGGGATGACAGGTGCCGCAGCTCTCGGGGAGGAGCGAGGCCTCCACCGGGGTGAAGCGCGCCGGCGGCTTCCCCTGGGGCGGGATGGGACGCGACCAGTGCCGCCGCAGGAAGTCGAGCTGCTCGGCCTCCGTCCAGGGCTTCTGAGCCTCGGCCCCCGAGAGGAGGAGCACGAGGGAGAGGACGAGGGGGAAAAAGAGGGGGCGACGGAAGAGAACCATCGCCCCCTATTCTATCCTCTTACTTTTTCGGCGCGCAGGGTTGCTTGGCCGCGCACGGATTTTTCTTCGCGGCGCACGGTTGTTTAGCGGCGCAGGGCTGCTTGGCTGCGCACGGCTGAGCCGCGGCTGCCGTCTTCACCTCCTGAACTGCCAGGATCTTCTGACCGCCCGGGGCCGTGTAAAGGGTTCCCTTCACCGTCACCATCCGCTCGAAATGCTCGCGCAGCGGGGCGTTGGGGTCCTTGAAGGGCGCGTCGGCCATGATCGTGTAGAGCACGTTGGCCTTCTCGTCCAGGAGGGCCATCCGCACCCCGGCCTTGTCGCAGCCGATCGCGCATTCCCGGTGGCTCTCCCCCTTGAGCCCCGCGGGCCAGATGCACACATTGTCAACCACCCGACCCGTCACCGTGACGGGCTTGCCGGTCACTTTCTGGGCCCAGGCCGGCGCCGCCGCCACCGTCAGGGCCAGCGCCATCACCAGCCCGACTCGACACATCGCCTTCATAAAGTGTCCCCCTTTCTGGAATCCTCCTTGCACCGAAAACATCTGAAGAGGTGAGGTTATTCCCGGGGGCGGCGCGCTGCCGAACTTCGGGAGGCCGTGGTAAGGTGTTGGAAATTCAGGAGGGATCGAACGCGGGGATGGGGAAGGCGCCGTCCGAGTGCCGGTGTCAGGAGATCGTCGGCCTCCTGGCCGACTACTTGGACGATAGTCTTGACCCCGCCACGGCCCGACGGCTCCAGGCCCACCTGGAGGGCTGCACTCCCTGCGTCGCCTTCGTGAACACCTATAAAGGAACGGTCAAAGCCGCCCGCCAGCTGAAGGAAGCCGACATCCCGCCCGAGCTGAAGGACCGCCTGCTCTCCTTCCTCCGCGAGCGCAACGTTCGGTAGCCGTCAAAGGAAGCGGCGCCGGAGGTAGGCGCTCAGGACGTCCACGACCGTCACCATCACGTATATCGCCAGGATCAGCGTCAGCAGCTGGTTGTCCAGGAACAGGCTGATCGCGATGTAGATCCGCTGGCCCAAGCCCCCCGCCCCCACGAAGCCCATGACGGCCGCCGCTCGGATGTTCACCTCCCAGCGGTAGAGGGCGTAGGAGAGACACTGGGGAGCGGCCTGGGGGAGAATCCCGTAGAACAGGATCGCCAGGCGGCCGGCGCCGGCGCTGTGCAGCGTCTCGATCGGCCGCGGGTTCACGTCGTCGAGCACCTCACCGAAGAGCTTGCCGAGCACCCCACCCGTGTGGAACCCCAGCGCCAGGACCCCCGGGAACGGGCCCAGCCCCACGAGGAGCACGAAGATCAACGCCCAGACGATCTCGGGGATCGTCCTGAGGACGTTCAGAACAGCCTTGGCGATCACGTAGACTCCAATGCGGCTACCCTTCGACACCGGCCCCAGGCGCCGCCCCTCGTAGAGGATCCCCCGGTAGAGGAGGCTGCGCGTCGTCAGCACCGCCAGCGGCAGCGCGATGACGACGGCCAGGACCGACCCGACAAAGGAGATGGCAAAGGTCTCCACGGCCCCGAGGGCGGCATCCCTGAGCGTCTTTGCCGACAGGTCGGGGGGGAAGAGTTTGGCGACGTAGGTGGCGATCTGGCGCCGCCCCTCGCCGCCCAGGAGGCCCGCCAGGTCCACCTGGGTCCCCTGGTAGCTCCAGACGATGAGCAGGGCGAACCCGGCCGATGCAACCCACGGCCACATCGCCCGCTTGACTTCCGTCTTCACCGCACCACTCGCGCGCGGATCCTGCCGCTGACGAAATCCACGCCGGCCACCAGGAGAAACAGGAGCCCCAGGATCGTCACCACTTCGTTGAACTGGAACATCCGCATGGACAGCTCCACCTGCTGGCCAAGCCCGCCCGCGCCCACGAACCCAAGGATCGCGGAGGCGCGGATCGCACACTCCCAGCGGTAGAGCGTGTATGAGATGACGTTGGGCAGGGCCTGCGGCAGCAACCCGTAGAGAGCAATCCCGAGCTTGCCGGCCCCGCTCGCGTGGAGAGCCTCGAGGGGCTGGGAATTCACGCCTTCCAGGATTTCGGAATAGACTTTCCCCAGCATCCCCCCGTAGGCCACGCCGATGGCCAGCACGCCCGGAAACGGCCCGAGCCCCACCGCCCGCACGAACATGAAGGCCCACACGAACTCCGGGATAGAGCGGAAGACGGACAGGAGCGCGCGCGCTAGCGCATAGGGAACGAAGCCCAGCAGCCACCGGCCTGCGGCGGGCCGCTGTTCGTGGAGGATCCCGCTCCAGGTGAGCGAGCCCGTGGCCAGGAGCCCCAGGGGCAGGCCGATCAGCACTGCGACCAGCGTCCCCGTCACCGAAATCTGGATGGTTTCGAGCACGGGGCGCGCCATCAGGGACAGGAACGACCAGGACAGTTCGGGAGGGAACATCCCGCCGACGAACCTCGCCAGGTTGGCCAGCGACTCGCGCTCGAAGAGGAGGCGCGGGTCCACTTGGGCGACGCGCAGGCTCCCCCCGAGGGTCAGGAGGAACAGCAGGGCGAAGGTGACGCCGAAGTAGGACCTAGGGACGAAGCGGCCGACAGACCCCGCTGACGGGAAGGATCTCGTCGAATCGCTCACGCTGGATCTCCTCCTTCCCGTGGCCGGCGTAGAGCGTGGAGAGCAGTTCCGCGCCGACCTTGTCGGGGGCGAGGTCGAAGAGGACACGCCCTTCCTGGATCCCGACGATGCGGGGAAAGTGAGCCAGGGCCAGGTCCACGCTGTGGAGGTTCATAACCAGCGTCTTCCGGGACTCCGCCGACAGGTCGCGCAGCAGCGCCACGATGGAGGCGGCGAGCGACGGGTCCACCGACGACACCGGCTCGTCGGCCAGGATGATATCGGGATCCTGGACCAGCACCCGGGCGATGGCCACGCGCTGCTGCTGGCCGCCGGAGAGACCGTCCGTCCGGGCGTAGAGCTTCTCGGGGATCCCGACCTGGGTCAAGACGCGCTGGGCGCCCTCGACGTCCCGGGGACTGACGAGGGAGGCGACCGCGGTCATGGTGGACCAGCGACCGAGGTTCCCTGCCAGCACGTTATGAACTACGCGGAGCCGTCCCACCAGATTGTGCTGCTGGTAGATCGTTCCGATCCTGCGGCGGGCATCGCGCAGCTGGGCATCCGACAGGGAAGTGACGTCCAGCCCGTCCAATCGAATAATTCCGGAGGTGGGACGCAACGTCAGGTTGAGCAGGCGGAAGAGCGTCGTCTTCCCCGCCCCGCTGGGCCCGATGAACGCCACGTGCTCCCCCCTGCCGATGGCGAGGGAGATGCCCTCAACGGCCACCGTACCGTCGCCGAAGACCTTCCGTATGTTCTCCAGCTCGAACATCGCTACTTCAGGAGCCCCGCCGCCATGGCCGCCTCCTCGATCCCCTTCCAGTCCTCGTCGATGGCCTTGATGTATTTCCGGGTCCGGTGCAGATCGAGGAGCTGCTTGTGGTCGGGATTCGCGTAATCGAGCTTCAAGAAGGCGGCGGCGATCTTCTCCTGCAGCCCCTTGTCCAGGTCCCCCCGGGCGGTCCACACGTAGTCCACGTACGGGGGAGTCGTCCAGAACACGTTCACTTTGGAGAGGTCCACCTTCTTGGTCTGCACCAGCTTGTCCCAGACCAGGAAGTTGAGCGCCCCCGCGTCCACCTTGCCCGACTCCACCCACAGCGCCGTGGCATCGTGGGCCCCCGAGTAGGCCATCTGCTTGAAATCCCGCTCGGGGTTCAATCCCGCCTTCAGGACAAAGAACCGCGGCATCAGGTGGCCGGACGTCGAGCCCACGGACCCGAACGAGAACGTCTTCCCCTTGAGGCCGGCGAGCGAGTTGATGCCGGAGCCCGGCCGGGCGATGAAGACCGATTTGAACTCGGCGTCCTCCTGCCGCAGAACGAGGCGCCTGGCGGTCCCGTTGGTCCGTCGCACTGCCTGGACCGACGTGAACCCACCGTACCAAACGAGATCGAGCTTCCTGGCGGCGAGCCCTTCAACCGTGGCGGCGTAGTCCACCACGGGGGTGAAGTGGACCTTCATCCTGAGTTCTTTCGCCAGGTATAGGGCGAAGGGCGTGTAGATGCGGAGCAGCTCGTTGGGGTTCTCGTCGGGGATGGCCGAGACCTTCAGAACGTCGGGGACGTCCGCCGCCCCCACGGGCGACGCCACGACGCACAGCAGCAGAGCGAGGATCGAGATCAGGATGCCCATTGTCTCCCCCTCATGGAATCTGAAATCGTCCTTGAGACGCGCCTTCATCCTATAGAGATTCGCCAGGAACACAAATCGGTATGCCCGATGGGATGGGAGGACTCGAATAGAGAGATTCGATGAGCGAAGAGACGGGGGCTAAGCGACGTGGACGGTTGGCTCCGGGGTGACCTCGCCAATCTCCCAGCAGGGTTCCCCGCGTCTCTCGAAGCCCGCGATGACCCGGTCCGCCCGCTCGGAAGCAACTGAGAAAAGGAGCCCGCCGGAGGTCTCGGCCTCGAAGAGGAGGCTCGTCAGTCCCGCAGAAATCGCCGAGTCGATGACGAGTTGGCCCTTCGCCCCGAGAGTTGACTCGAGGTAGCGGCGGTTCCGCTTCATTCCCCCGGAGAGGAGGCCCTTTTCCGCCAGCGCCAGCGCGCCGTCGAGCAGGGGGAGCTTCGCGGCATGGATCAGGAGCCCCACGCCGGAGGCCTCCACCATCTCGGCCCCGTGGCCGAGCAGGCCGAAGCCGGTGATGTCGGTGGCCCCGCGCACGTCCAGGTCCTGGAGCACCTCAGCGGCCACGCGGTTCAGCCTCAGCATGCTCTTGACCGCTCCCGCGAGGACATCGGGGCCGCAGGCGTCTTCCTTGGCCGCGGTGGTGATGACCCCCGTGCCGAGCGGCTTGGACAGGAAGAGGCGGTGCCCCGCCGCGAGACCGCCCTTGATGAAGATCTTCGCCGGGTGCACGCGACCGGTCACGCAGAGGCCGTACTTGGGCTCGGCGTCCACCACCGTATGGCCGCCCGCCACGACCCCGCCCCCTTCCGCGACTTTGTCGGCGCCGCCGCTGAAGATCTGGGAGATGACTTCCCTGGGGAAATCGCGCGGGAAGCCCGCCACGTTCAGGGCGAAGAGCACCTGACCGCCCATGGCGTAGACGTCGGACATGGCGTTGGCTGCCGCGATGGCGCCGTAGGTGTACGGGTCGTCCACCACAGGCGGGAAGAAATCCACGGTCTCCACGATGGCGACCTCATCGCTGATGCGATAGACCGCGGCGTCGTCACGCCGGGCCAGCCCTACCAGGAGGTCGGGGTGACCGTTGCGCCGGAGGTCGGACAGCACGTCGTGGAGCTCACCGGGCCCCATCTTCGAGGCTCAACCGGCGCAGGACGCGTAGCTCGTCAGCCGGATCTGCTTCCCGGAAGCCGGAGCGGCTGGCTTGGTGTCAGCCACGGGCGGTCACCCCCTTTCGACTACCGTTTGGATGAGCCATCAAGCGGGCTGGATTCAGGGTAGAGGCGAACCGCAGTGGACTCAAATCGGAATTCCCAATCCTCGCAGGGGCGAAGGATCGGGGAAGACGATGCCGGGGCTACGCCGACTCCGAGATCAAGAAGGCGCGGAACGCCTCGGCCAGAGGCGAGCGCGTGCGCGTGGTGTTGGTGACCAGATAGAAGGCCCGGCTGAAGCGGAGGTCCTTCACTTTCACGCAGTGGAGGATTCCGTGCTGGCACTCCTCCGCCACCGCGCGCTTGGAGATCAGCGAGATCCCGACCCCCGCCTTCACCCCTTGCTTGATGGCCTGCGTCGAACCCATCTCGCCGACGACCCTGAAGTCGCTGAGATCCAGTCCCACCTCGGCGAGCGCCCTCTCCAGCGCATGCCGTGAGCCCGATCCCCGCTCGCGCACGATGAGCGGCTCGGCTCGAACTTCCTCCAGCGTCGCGGTCTTTTTCCCGTGCCAGGGATGCGCGGCGGAGACCACCAGCACCAGCTCGTCGGGCATCAGCTCGCGGTACTCGAGGGCGCGGTGGTCGATCTGCGCTCCCGCCACCGCCACCTCCGCGCGCCCCTCCAGGACCCACTCCACGACCCGCTGGGTATCGCCGATGAGGAGCGAGATGGCGATGTCGGGATATTTTTCCTTGAAGCGGCCGATGAGGGCCGGCAGGACGTACTCGCCGGGGATCGTGCTGGCGGCGACGATCAACTCCCCGCTCATGCGCCCCTGGAACTGATCGAGCGCCTGGCGCGCCTCGCGGTGGAGCTCGAGGATCCGCCGCGCGTAGCCCAGCAAGAGCTGCCCGGCTTTGGTGGGAGCGGCCCCGCGCCCCAGGCGATCGAGCAGGCGGAGGCCCAGCTCCTCCTCGAGCCCCCGAATGTGCTCCGAGACGGTCGGCTGGGTCAGGAAGAGCGCCCCGGCGGCCTTGGAGAAGGAGCCGAGCTCGGCCACCTTCACGAAGATCTCGAGCTGTCTCGCGTCCATTTACTGAAAAGCAAAAAGGGGCCGAGGCGGCCCCTTGACGGTCCGGCCGTCCGGCCGCGGCGGGGTCAGTGGCACCCGCAGCCGCCCGCGCCGCAGCACGTCCCGCCGGCTCTCTCCGACGCCACGGGCCCCGAGCCCCCGCGGATCCCGAAGATCGACAGGGTCCGCCGCACCCCGAGGCTCTGGCAGGACGGGCAAGCGACCGCGGTCTGCCCGTACACCAGCTTCTGGAAGTCCTGGCCGCACCGGGAACAGCGGTACTCGTAGATCGGCACGGGCTTACTGGCCTCCGCGCTGGACGTAGCTCTTCACGAACTCCTCGGCGTTTTCCTCGAGGATCTCGTCGATCTCGTCCAGGAGCTTGTCGAGGTCCTCCTTGATCTTCTTCCCCTTCTTGGCGACCTCGGGGTTGGCGCTGCCGCCCTCGCCCTCGGAGGGACCCTTGGGGCGCTCGACCTTTCGTTTCTGCTCTGCCATGGGACTCACCGCCTCCTGGCCCCCGCGGGGGCCGCTCCAGGGCTAGACCGTGGGCAGCACGATCCCCTGCTGGCCCTGGTACTTCCCCTGGCGGTCGGCGTACGAGACCGCGCAGGTCTCATCGGACTCGAAGAAGAGGACTTGGGCGATGCCCTCGTGGGCGTAGATCCGCGCGGGGAGCGGGGTGGTGTTGGAAATCTCGAGCGTGACGAACCCCTCCCACTCGGGCTCGAACGGGGTGACGTTGGTAATGATCCCGCAACGCGCGTACGTCGACTTCCCGAGACAAATCGTCATCACGTTGCGCGGAATCTTGAAATACTCAACCGAGCGCCCGAGGGCGAAGGAGTTCGGCGGGATAACGCACACGTCCCCCTTGAAATCCACGAAGGAGCGAGGATCGAAGCTCTTGGGGTCAACGATGGTGGTATTGATGTTGGTGAAGATCTTAAACTCGTCGGAGATCCGGATGTCGTACCCGTACGAGGACAGCCCGTAGGAGATCACGCCCTTTCGGACCTGACCCTCCTCGAACGGCGCGATCATCGCCTTGTCGAGGGCCATCTGCTTAATCCACCGATCGCTCTTGATCACAAATCACCAGGTCTTTTCCAGTACTTGGCCCCATGGTACCCCTCCCGCCGCGGGCGAGTCAAGTAAGCGGGGCCGGGCTGTGCTCGCCCGCCCGACCGCCGCGCTTGGCGTAGCAGTCGCGGCAGTACACGGGCTTGCCCGGAGTGGGCTTGAAGGGGACCTGGGTGTCCTTGCCGCACGCCGAGCACACCGCGGCGAAGAGCGTGCGCTCTCCTCCCGCGCCTTCGCCCGCCCCGGCCGGCCGCCGCGACCCGCGGCAGTCCTTGCAGCGAGAGGGCTGATGCTGAAATCCCTTCTCGGCGTAGAACGCCTGCTCGCCCGCGGAGAAGAGAAACTCCTTCCCGCACTCCCTGCACGTCAGCACCTTGTCCTGGAATTCCATCCGCGTCTCTCCCTCTCAAGATCCTCGGGTTCCACGTAAACCTGGACGGGTCGGGATGCCTCGGGTCTCACCTCCTCGAACGGCCGGAGCCATTGGCGGGCGAAGCAAATGCGAACGGTCAGACACGGGGTACCGGAATGGCGGGGCGGGCGCCGGAACTCATGAGCGCGAATGCGGCAGAGTGGATAATCCTGTCGTGCCAGGCGGTGAAACTTTTCCTGAACCTTAGCAAGCGTCGGAGGGGACGTCAAGGGGGTTCTTCAGACTGCTTCCCAGATCGTCCCGACGGAATCCACCTCCAGCACCACGGTCCGCCCGCGCACGCCCGACTCGCGAAGCGCTGACTCCATGGCAAGCGCCACCCGCTCCGCAGCGCCCTTCACCGCGGCGAGCAGCGCCGGTCCGGCACCGCTCAGCACGCAGCCGGCGGCGCCGGCCGACCGGGCCGCAGCCGTGACGCGCTCCATCCAGGGAAAGAGCCGGCGGCGGTACGGCTGGTGCAGCCGGTCC
>ERZ1292640.2578-Hain-H43-02um-R1-2578-length-14465-cov-5_pt1 | contig 14465 bp, 16 predicted proteins | sample MGYA00564404_ERZ1292640 | MGnify/ENA primary metagenome ERZ1292640 (study PRJEB36523, sample SAMEA6512636) | groundwater metagenome | collected 2019-01-08 | study: AquaDiva: Metagenomics assemblies of 32 groundwater samples
TGGGCATCAAGACCGGCTCCATCCGACTCGTCATCGCGACCAGCTCGCTCGACCTGGGTGTCGATTTCGCGCCTGTCGAGCGCGTGTACCACGTGGGGTCGCCCAAAGGGATCGGGCGCGTGATCCAGCGGGCCGGGCGGGCGAGCCACAGGCCCGGGGCGTCGTGCTCGATCATTTGTGTTCCCACGCACGGGCTGGAACTCATCGAAATCGATGCGGTCCGCCGCGCGATCGCCGCGGGGGAAGTTGAACCGCGAACGCCGCTGGACAGGCCGCTGGATGTGCTGGCGCAGCACCTGGTGACCTGCTCGCTTGGCAGCGGTTCAACGCCCGACGACCTTTTCGAGGAAGTTCGCACCGCGTGGAGCTACCGCAACCTGACGCGGGAGGAGTTCGACTGGACGCTCGCCCTGGTCACGCACGGCGGCAAAACGCTGGGGGCCTACCCGAACTACAGGCGCGTCGTGCCCGACGAGCTCGGCCTGCTCCGCGTGCCCGTCAAACGCATCGCCCACCAGCACCGCATGAATATCGGGACGATCGTGAGCGAGGCGGTGCTCGACCTGCGGTACGTCTCGGGACGTCGCCTGGGCACGATCGAGGAGAACTTCGTCACGTTCCTCAAGCCCGGGCAGTACTTCCGCTTTGCGGGCAAGGCGCTGCAGTTCGTGGGGATTCATGATCTGTCGGCTCTGGTCCGCCCGGCCAAGAGCAAGACGTCCTTCACGCCCAAGTGGGTCGGGACCAAGCTGCCGATCTCCGAGTCCTTGTCACTCGGCATTCGCCGGACGCTGGCGCTCGCGCGAGACCTCTCGCCCAAGAACGCCAAGACGTTCTCACGCGAGCTGGCGGCCGCCCGACCGATCCTCGAGGCCCAGGCCAGGCTGTCCCGCTTGCCGGACGAGGACGAAACGCTCGTCGAACTGACGCGCACGCGGGATGGCACGCACCTGTTCGTCTACCCCTTCGACGGCCGTCTCGTCCACGCGGGTTTGGCGGCGGTGCTGGCCCTCCGCCTCACGCGCCTCTCCCCCACCACCTTCACGACCGCCGTCAACGACTACGGCCTCGAATTGCTCACCAGCGAGAAGCTCGAGCTTGACGCCCTGATCACGCCAGAGTTGTTCACGACCTTGGGGCTTGCGGCGGACATCGAAGCGAGCATGGACATGGCCGAGGTTGCCAAGCTTCCGTTCCGCGAGATCGCGAGGGTTTCGGGGCTGATCCAGCAGAACCACCCCGGCGCGAGGACGAGCGGCCGCCAGCAGCAAGCCTCCGCCGGCCTCCTCTACGACGTCTTCCGCGAGTACGACCCGGGCAACCTGCTCCTGGAACAAGCCCGCCGCGAGGTCGTCGAACGCCACTTCGAGCAAAGCCGCTTGGCGCGCAGCCTCACGCGCATCGCCGCGAGCCGCATCACGGTTGTGCGGACCGAGCGCCCAACGCCATTGGGCTTCCCGCTGATCGTGGCGAGAACCTCGGCGGAGCTTTCGGGCGAGCCGCTGGCGGAACGCCTGCGAAAGATGGTGGAGCAGTGGGAGGAGCGGTAGCATCGTCGGGTTCAGCAATTCACCCTTGCTCACCTTTTTCACACCTCAAAGCCGTCTGTTCCTTCATGAACGGGCATGGAATATCATTCCAAGAAGGGCTCTTGCAAGTGTCGATCCGATGGAGGAAATCATGCAGCTCACCTTGAACATCCCGGACCACATCGTCGCCGCTCTCCGTCAGGCTTTTGGCAACGACCTCAACCGCGCGGTCTTGGAAAGCTTTGTCGTGGAAGGGTACCGCACTGGCAAACTCAGTCGCTTTCAAGTCCAGACGATCCTCGGCTTTGAGAATCGATGGGACACAGAGAATTGGCTTGGCGACCGTGGTGCAAACGTGAACTACTCGCTGCAGGACTTGCGTGCAGACCGTGGCACTCTGGACAGGATCCTGGGACCGTGACCCCTCAGACTCTCATCGTTTCGGATAACTCCCCGCTCAATCTCCTCATCCGCGTCGGTCAGGCGCGGGTTCTTCCGGCCATGTTCACCAAGGTCATCATCCCGCCGCAGGTGGCAACGGAGATGAACCATCCCAAAGCTCCCGATCCGGTCCGAGCGTTCATCGCTTCACCGCCACCCTGGCTTGCGGTCCAGCGACCGTCACTCCTGCTCTCGTTTCCAGAACTCGATCCGGGCGAGGTGGCCGCCATCAGTCTCGCGGTCGAACTGAAGGCCGTACTTATGGTCGACGAGCAAGATGGGCGCAGAGCCGCCGTTGCGCAGGGCTTACAGATCATCGGCGCCATCGGCGTGCTCGAACGGGCCGCCAAGGTCGGCCTCATCCCGGACCTTGCCGCGGTGTACGCGCACGTGCGCTCGCTCCGCTTTCACGTGAGTGACGAAATACTTGCCGACTCGCTTGAACGCGTGAAGAAGTGACGCCGCTTAGTTCTTCGGCACATCCACTCCCAGCTGCTTCACCAGGAACGAGTACTGATCGGCCACCTCGTCGATCTTCTTGGCCGTCGGCTTGCCCGCGCCGTGGCCGGCACGGACGTCGACGCGGATGAGCACGGGCTTGTCGCCCGTCTGCGTCTCCTGCAGAGCCGCCGCGAACTTGAAGCTGTGGGCGGGCACCACGCGGTCGTCGTGGTCGCCCGTCGTGATCAGGGTCGCCGGCCACTTGGCGCCCTTGGTCTTCATCGCGACGTGATAGGGCGAGTAGGCGTGCAGAGCCTTGAACTCGTCGGCGTTGTCCTCGCTCGATCCATAGTCGCTCTTCCAAGCCCACCCGATCGTGAACTTGTGGAACCGCAGCATGTCGAGCACGCCCACCGCCGGCAGGCACGCACCCCAAAGCTCCGGCCGCTGCGTGATCATCGCACCGACAAGCAGCCCGCCGTTGCTGCCGCCCGAACAGCCGAGCTTCGACGGCTGCGTGTACTTCTCGGAGATCAGGAACTCGGCCGCCGCAATGAAGTCATCGAACACGTTCTGCTTCTTGGTCTTGGTGCCCGCCTGATGCCATTCCTCGCCATACTCACCGCCGCCGCGGATGTTGGCGACGGCATACACGCCGCCCATCTCCATCCACCCGATGATGGCCGGGCTGAAACTCGGGGTCAGCGGAATATTGAAGCCGCCGTAGCCGTACAGCAGCGTCGCGTTGTTCCCATCGAGCTTGATGCCCTTCTTGTGGGCGAGGAACATCGGGATCTTCGTCCCGTCCTTGCTCTTGTAGAACTTCTGCTCCACCTCGTACACCGAAGGATCGAACGGAACTTTGGGCGACTTCCACAGCGTGCTCTTGCCCGTCGCGATGTCGTACCGGAAGATGCTGGGCGGCACGTTGTAGCTGTTGAACGAGTAGAACGTGTCCTTGTCGACCCGCTTGCCGCCAAAGCCGCCCGCCGTGCCGATGCCCGGCAGCGCGACCTCGCGGACAAGCTTGCCGTCGAGGGCGAACTGCTTGATCTGCGTCTTGGCGTCCTTGAGGTAGTTGGCGAACATGTAGTCGCCCACCATGCCGACGCCCACGAGCGTCTCGGCCGCCTCGGGAACAACGGTGACCCACTTGTCGCGGGCCGGGTTCGCCAGGTCGATCTTGATCACGCGCCCCTTTGGAGCGTCCAGGTTAGTGTTGAACCAGATCGCAGTGCCGTTGTTGCCCACGTACGAGTAGCTCGCGTCAAACTCGTTGAGGAGCTCCAGAAAGCCGTGGGCCTTGCCCGCCTGGCTCGCGACAAGCTCGGCGCGAGTCGTGCGGAGCGTCTTGATCCGATCGGCGAACTTCTCCGCGTCGCTCCCGCCGCTCGCCTCGCCCTGCTTCACAAGCCCCTGGATCTCCAGCTCAACCGCGCGGATCTTGGCGTCGATCGGCGTCGGGGCGGCCCCCACCGGCGTGGTCTTGAGGTCGCGCACAAACAGGCGGTTCTTGCGATCCGTGCCCTGCGAGACGCTCAGGATCAGGTACTGCCCATCCTCGGTCACCCCGCCGCCAAAGCCCCACTCCTTCTGATCGGGACGCTGATACACCAGCGTGTCCTTGCTCTGCTCATCGCCGATCTTGTGGAACGTGAACTTGGGGTAGTAGTTCGCCGCCGTCAGCTCCTTGCCCTTGTCGGGCGCGTCGTAGCGGGTGTAGAAAATCCCGCTCCCGTCCTTCATCCAGTCCGCCCCCGAGAACTTCACCCACTGCAGATCGTCCGAGAGGTCCTTGCCCGTCGAGACATCGCGGACCTTCCACGAGTTCCAGTCGGACCCGGCTTGCGAAATCCCGTACGCGATGTACTTGCCATCCTCGCTGACCGCCGTCCCCGCCAGGGCTGCGGTGCCGTCGTCGCGCAGCGTGTTGGGATCGATGAGCACCATCCCCTGTTTGTCGAGCGAGTCGGTGACATACAGCGTCCCCTGGTTCTTCAGTCCCTCGTTGTAGCTGTAGAAGAACTTGCCCCCCTCGCGCCCCGGAGTGCTGAACTTCTCGTAATCCCAAAGCTGCGTCAGCCGCTCGCGAATCGCCGACCGCTGCGGGATCGACTCCAGATAAGGCGTCGTGACCTGGTTCTGGGCCTTCACCCACGCCGCCGTCGCCGCCGAATTGTCGTCCTCCAGCCACCGGTACGGATCGGTCACCGTGGTCTTGAAGTACGTATCGGTGGTCGAGCCCTTTTCGGCCTTGGGGTAGTTGAACTGCCCTTGCGCGAAGCAGCTGCCCGCGCAAAGGACGACGGCGAGGGACCCCAAGAGGGTCGTAAAGCGACGCGGTGTGGTGATGCTCATGCCTGACTCCATTGGTTTCCGGAGTCAAGCATACCGCCAAATGGCCCCCGGGTGGCGTCACAACCGCCCCAAACCGACGTGAATTCGGTGTTGATTGGGGGTCAAACCCCCGCTCCATTGCCCCTCGCCCCTCCACGGCGTATATTTGACCCCGCGAGCGGGCCTCCGCCGCGGACAAGTTGGGCGTGTACCGAAGTGGTCAAACGGGGCAGACTGTAAATCTGCTGGCTTACGCCTTCGGGGGTTCGAATCCCTCCGCGCCCATTCGCGATGAGTCCGCCCGCCGATGTACTCGGTGGCGTCGGATCTTGGCCAGGCCGAACAATGGCCCGCGGCCGAACGCGGCAAAGAGCCATATTGCAGGACCGGGATTCGTCACGTTGAGCGTGATCTCGCTTCCCGGATGGCCTTGAGCAATTCGGGAGGGGCCTTGCCAGTCGCGGGCTCATCGGCAGGCCCAAAGGCCTCCTTGCTCATGGCGATCGTGCGCTGGTAGCCGTCGAGGTAGGCGACGCACGACGGGCAGACGCCAAGGTGCCGGTCGAACTCGCGGCGTTGGTCGGGCACGAGCGCCCCGTCGAGATAGTCGGCGAGGAACTCGTAGAGCTCCTTGCAGGTGATGCACGGTTTGTCGGTCACGCGGAGGCCTCGGAAAAGTGCGGGTCGAGCATGGACCTCAGGGCCTGGCGAGCTCTGTGGAGACGGGTCTTGACGACCGAGATGGTAACACCGAGGAGTTCGGCCGTTTGTTCGGTATCGAGCTCTTCCACGTCGCGGAGGAGCAAGATTTCACGGAACACTTCGGGCAGTTCGTCGATCTTGGAACGCACCAACTGTCGCATCTCAGCGTGTTCGATGCCGGATCGGTCGATCGGTCGCCATGGCTCGGAGGGAATTGTCTGATGGCCGTCGGGCAAGAATCGGGGAAGCAGATCGTCCATCTGCTGCTCGGGTCGCCGGCGCCGGGTCCGTAGACGCATGAGACAGGCGTTCATGACGATCCTGTGAAGCCAGGTGGACAGGGACGAACGCCCGTCGAAGCGGTCGAACGAGCGGAAGGCATTCAGAAAGCCCTCCTGCACCGCGTCCTGGGCCTCCTCGGCACGCCCGAGCATCCGAAGGGCGACGGCGTAAAGGCGGCCACCCAGGAGCTCCACCAGCTCGTCGTACGCCGCGTCGTCTGCGAGACGCAGGCTGGCCAGAAGCTCGGGCGTGACATCGAGGGCGGGACTCTCCTTGCGAGGGGCGGCGAGCTGGCTGGCCTGAATCGTCATGGGGTGGGCTCCATGAGAAGCTGGTTGATGTACAGGGAGCCGCCCACGAGTTTGTGGCCGGCGGATCGAAGGTCGAGCAGGAATCGACGACCTGGCGCGTCGAGAGCGATAAGGCCGCTGAGATCGATCGAGGTATCTGGGGGCAAGGGCGGATGTGGGTTTGCGAAGAACTCCCGGGCGTCAGAAAGGGAGGTCGCGTCAAGACGACCGACGATGCGAACAACCGTGAGGTCAGGGCCAGTGGAATGGATGGTCAGCTTGATCATGGTGTGCGCGGGACCTCTTGGCAAACGGCGTGCCAGAGCTGACGGGGCGAGCCGATTGCGTTTCGGCCTTCGCCACGCGGTTCCAAGCTGCTCTGGTGGTCAGGAGTCGAAGTGAACGCGACGGCGGGCCGCGCCCGTCGCGGCCCGTCGTTTCGTGTTTCGGCGTGGTCGTTGGCCCTGGCTCTGGCGCCGGGGACGGTCAGGAGCCCTGAGGGAGCCCCGGAGCTCAATCCGCCCGCAGGTCTTTGTCGGGCCTGCGCATGTGGGCGAGAATCGCCTTCACGAGCTCTCTGACGGTGGGCACATGGGCCTCGCGACAGCGGTTGGCGGAACCGATCGCGAAGGCGAGGCGCCACTGTTCACGGAGGGTTCGCTGAGCGGCCCAGAATCCGGTTGCCGGGTCGTAAATATTGGTCGATTCGGAAAGCACGCCGTTGAGCTCGACGATCTTGAATCCTCGGCCGACGACGAGTTCACGTTCGTCGGCGTATCGAACATCGAAGCGTCCGAAGGCAAAGCCGTGGAAATGATCGGCGATCCGGTCGAAGGCGGCAGAGAGAGCCGGGGTGATGAGGCGCTTGCCGTCGAGGAACATAGTCCCCTGACAGTGGTTTCCAGCGGTTCCCAGTGGCACGGTCTCTCCGCGGGCCGGGACGCGCTCGGCGGCCGATCCCAATCGCGTGAGGAAAACGCCGGCCTGAGCGCGGAATCGCGGGTGGCGCCAGATGAGCGTGCGGACAGAGGACCGGCCGTCGCCCACGACGGCGGAAAATCGCTTGTCGGTGATGGAAAAGATCTGGCCGCGGGCTTGTCCTGGCTCGCGGACGTAGAAGACGCCAACTTCGAAGGGGCCGGGGTCGAACTGCTGGGCAACGATTGGTCCGTGGTGGTCGCGGAGGTAGTCGTCGATCTGAGAGGCCGAGCGGATGAGGCGCACGCCCGCGCCGCGCTCCCCGACATCGGGCTTGAGGATGATGGGAAACGACCACACCGCGCCACCGCCGCCGGACATCGCGCCCAGCACACGAGCTTTGCGATCAGCGAGCGTGCCTCGCTCAATGAGAACGCTTTGGACGATCGAGTCGGGAGGGAGTTTAGAGAGAATGTCGAATTTGGACTCGCCGGCGACGCCGCCGAGGGGAATGCCTGGATTCGCGGCGGTGAACGTCGTGAACCCGCGGTATCGGATGGCGAGCCAGATCAACCAGGGGAAAAGGGGGGCGTAAACGACCCAGGAAGGCCAGTACTCCCAGTGGAAGAGTCGTGTGAGGCGCGCCGCAATAACGTGGCGAAGCATTTCCGCGCGTGAGATCTGATTCGCCGATTGCCACGACGCGGGACCCGTGGATGCCAGGTCGATCGCACCGGCGGAACTGCCGACGGGACGCGCGGTGGTCACTGTCCAACCTCGATTCCCGTCAAGGGGAGAACGACGTGGGCGCTGGGCAATGCCTGGAGGGACGACTCGTCGAGGGCGGCGTACGTCATGGAAACGGCGCCCGGGCGGAATTCGATGGTGGTTCGGCTTACGGTGCGGGCGTCGGGTCTGGACATAAGCACGCCCAGATGAGCACGCCCCGGCCACGTGTGGTTGTGGAAGCGGTCCTGGGCCAGAAGCCACTCGCCCGAGTCGTCGAAGAACTCGTGGAAGGCATCGCGCCGAGGTGTCTCGACAATGTGATCCCCCAGGCCCGAGGAGGTCAGCATGAGCGGACGGCGGCCCCAGGCGTGAAGTTGCACGCCCAGTCGCGAGCCGTTGGACGCGAGAACCACGGAGCGGCCGATCTCGGCGATCAGGAGTCGAAAGGGCGGGTAGCTTGCGGGGTCGAGTTGTGCGAGGCCTGCGACGGCCGAGTCCATGTCGCCCGAACCGAGCAGACCCGGCACGATTTCGCCGCGTGACCTCTTGGGATCCTTGCCATCGGGAGCTTGCGAACCCGGATGCAGGGTGGCATTGAGGAGACAAAGCGCCAGGCCGGCATCGTTCACGCCGATCCATGTGCCGCCCGACTCGGGATCGATGGGCATGACAGCGCGGCGATCACCGACGACAAAGACGTGCGGCGGCATGGCCTCCGGGCGGGTCCGACGCTCGTCGCGGTTGCAGACGATGCGGAGCAAGGGGGCCGCACCCGCCCGAGGCATCCTTGGGGAAACGACGGTTACCGTGCACATTCGTGGGCGTCCATGTGGGCGAGCGTTGAGGGGGCGTAGCCGAAGGTCTGCGGCACCTGAATGCCGATGGCGAAGGCCATGCTGCGCACGATGGCGTTGTGATGGATGGTGTGGCTGAGGACAAAGGAGAGTTCGCGTCCGAGCGTTGATTCGACGGTGACGGGCTCGCCGTCCCGCGTCGGCTTGACCGTCACTCTGATGGCCTCGGCCGATTCGATGCCCGCGAGCTGCTCGATGCACAGGGCGAGGCGAGCGATCTCCAGGCGTGCAGATTCGACATTGGATTCGATGTCGGTGCCACGCTCACGGTGGTCGTAATCGACGTCGCCAGTTTCATGCCCGTCAGTGAGTGCTCGAACGTGGTCGAGGCAGTGACGCACATGCCCACCGATGTTGGCGTTGAAGAATTGCTCGCCGCACCTTTGAACAAACTGTTCCGAGCTCGTGGCCGAAACCACCGTGCCGAGTTCACGGATGATGGTGGCGAGCGGAGAGGCCAAAGTACCGGCCAGACTACCGGCCATTTGGGTGTCACTTGTGCGGATTCGAGAAGGGCGAGGCTGGGTCGATATCATGCTGGCTCTCCAAAGTTGGGAATTGGATGCCGCCTGGGCTAGCTGGTTTCGGCGAATCTACAACCTTCGAATGTCGCTCGCACGGAGGCGGAGTCTTCGCACGTCACCCTGGGTTTCGAGTTCGCCGCTGACTTCAACCTCGTCGGCAATGAAGGGCAGGGCATCCTGGGCCAGCGAAGCCCCCGAGGGATCGAGCAAGAGGTAGTAGGTGCGCAGGCCGCCGGGCTCGCGGGTGACGAGCATGGGCGGGATGCCACCGGAGATGCAGAGAATGGCGCACTCTTTGTGCGTCTTGCCCTCCCCGGGTTTCATGGCGCCCAGATAGCACTTGGAATCGACGATCTCTCCGCGAAGGGTGACGCGCCCTTGCGACTGCGGCGGCGGAACGACGATCGGCGCGGGAAGCTCGGCCAGCGTGACGGCGCCTGCCCCCTCGTCGAGCTCGACCATGCGGCGGCCGTCACGTTTAAGAACCGTGCCCGAAAGTTTGACCGACTTGCCGTTGAAGGCGAGCATGCGGGGCTTGCTGCCGTGTTTGCCGCCCTCCACGAGCATCATGACGCCCGGAGAGCCGTCGCCGCGATCCATGGTGTTGAGCATGGGGTAGGGGTCGCAGACGACGACGCCGGTGAAAGTCCTGGACGTCGAGTCCTCCCATACGCCGCGACCCGGGGAGCGCTGCGTCGTGGCAACGAGATAGGCGGCGGCGATCACAAGCCCGGCAATGACCGGTGTCGTCGTAAGCAAAAACCTGCGAATGCCCGGAGGGACGGGAAGGTAGCCGACATAGATCTCATCCATTTGGGAAGTCCTGGATTTGTGCGGGTTCGACGGGAGTGCCGGGGGGCAGCGCCTTGGGATTCACCTGCACGCGCCCGTTGATAATGCGTACCTGGTACGTGGCGATCCTTTCTTGGAACGGCGGGGGCGAGCAGCCGTCTTTGGCCTTGTATTGCCAGCCGTGCCACGGGCAGGTGATACAACCGTTGACGACCTTGCCCTCGCCCAGAGGGCCACCCTGGTGGGCGCACACGTTAGTCACGGCGCTGATGGTGCCCTGGTGCTTGAAGACCGCGATTCGCTCGCCGTCTGGGACACAAACGTTCCGGGCGCGGGATTCCGGGATGGTGTCGACCTCGCCGGCATCGATCCAGCCATCCCCTGGAGATGGTGCAACGCCCTTGTCCTTGGCGACCTCGCGTGTACCGGAGAAGAGGTGAAGACCGACCACCAGGACGGCTCCTGCGCACATCGTCACCGGAGCGAGAAGGCCGCGGTCGGTCTGTAGCGCACCGAGAGCGACGTGACCGACGAGGAGGGCGTAGGCAAGATAGACCGTCATGTGGAGGCGCTTCCAAACGGTGGCGGAGAGGTTCTTGAGCCAGAAATCATGACTCGTGGCGGCCATGAGGAACAGGACGAGAAGGGCTGCGAGGCCGAGAGTCTGGAACGGGAACGCGGAGATCGAGAGGTAGTTGGCGTTGATGCCCAGGAGTGAGACGAGAGGGTTCAAGTCGCCAAAGCCGTGGTAGAAGCCGATGACGATGGCGGCGTGGACGACGGCGACGAGAAAGGTCATGACACCAAGATGCCGACGGTTGTAGAGAATGGGGAGAAAGCGCCGGTCGAGCCTGGCGAGAGGGCCGATGCAGAGGATGAGGTGGAGCAGGACGATGGCGCACGAGCCGGTGGCGCGGATGGCGAGGATCGGAGGGCTGATCGACTCGTCGCCCGACCATGCGATCGATGCGACCAGGGCGAACAGGGCGAGGTAGGCGCCGATGGAAGCCGCCGCAATCGCGTCGTAGACGCGCTTGGGGCGGCTCCATTGGACGGCGACATAGCTGATGCTCATCTGGAGTGCTCCGTTTCGGCCGCGGGTGTCGTCGTGTTCGCCAGGGCTGACGTTCGCTGCCGAAGCGCCGCGACGAGCACGACCGCGATGGTGAGACCCAAAGGGAGCCACGCCCGCAGATGCCATCGACGTTGAGAGCGGGTCATGGGCGGGTGCCCCTGGTCACGCCGAGCCAGCGAACGAGCAACCAAGGCCACAGCGCCGCGGTGCCGGGCACCATGAGCAGGCGAAAGGACCATGGGGCGTTCCTGGCGCCGTGATCCACACCGGTGATCCCTGTGGACACGAAGACACCTGCGAATCCCAAGCCCATCGTGCCGTAGGCGAGACCGACCCAGAAGAGCGCGGTGGCGATGTTGAGGGCCATGATTCGGTGTTGGATGTCGGTCTGGAGAGTCGGTGACCGACTGGAAATGGAAATCTCGCACGAATGCCCGGAGGAAGCCCCGGGATCAAGAATCCGCGTTCCAAGCGGAGCGAGTTGCGACCAGGCGACGATCCTGGCATCTGAACCCCGTCGGCCCTGCCGCTCCACAGTTGCAAAGACCCCGTTCGCCGGGAAGGAATGACCCCTTGAGACACCCACTCCGCTCGATTCGCGTTCTGACCTCGCTCCTTGTCCTTGCCGGGGCAACCCTTGCCGGATGCTCCACGAGCCACACGTTTGTGCTCGACCCGGCGATGCCGCGGATGAGCCACATGACCGCGGCGTTGCAGCAGGGCTCTTCGACGGTCAAAGTGGACGAGAAAACGGCCAGGGCCTTTGAGGCCAAGCTGGGCGAGCGACTGCGGACTGAGGCGAAGATCACCGCCTCTCCCACCGCCGAGCTGGTCATCCAGTACAGGTTCGTGCTGTACGAGACGGGGAGCACGGCGGCCCGGCTGGGGTCGGGAGTGGCAAGCCTGGCAGGGTCGCCGTTCTATGGCATCGGAGACGGTACCGTGGGCATTGAGGCGACGTTCACGGACGCCTTGGGGCACCCGATGGGACGGATTCTGGTGGATGGGCCGATCGCGGGGGCGTTCGCGTCTGCGGACAGTGCGCTGGACACGGCGGCGACGTCGATCGCACGCTACACCAGGGCCAACTTTGTCGACACGGGCATGATGGGCAAGGACGCGGCTCTGGCGGCCAAGTGAGCGTGGGCGCGAATCCGCGAAACGAACCATTGATGGACGCATCACACACGCGCCGCCCGACCGGGCCCGCGACTCAGGAGATTCCAATGCCAAGTTCCCGTTTGATTCTGGCTCTCAAGCTCGCGGCCGCAGCGTCGCTCATGAGCATTCCGACCACGGCGTACGCGGGTCCGGAAGATGCGGCGATCACGGCAGTGAAGACCTCAAAGGCAGCCAAGATCGGCGATTTCAAAGGCCGAGTGGTCGCGCTGCACTTTCTGACGCGTACCAAGACGCCCGAGTGCGACGCGTTTGTGAAGGAGGTGCTCAAGAACGCTCCGTCGCTCCCGGGGGTCACGCACATCTTCATCAAGACGGATCCCGCCTCGGATGTCAAGGCATGGGCAGAGACCTTCAAGGAAGCGTCCGACCAGTTCTTTGCGGACGAGGGAGGGGCCCTGGCAAAGGAATTCGAGCTGAACATGGACATCGAGATCAATGGCGTAAAATCGAACCCGCCGGCGACGATCGTGCTGTCGGCGGAGGGCAAGGTCGTGGTTCGAGCGGTTGGCACCTCGGCGCACGACCATCCGTCGTGGACCGCCCTGGCCAAGCGGATCGATGACAAACGCAAGGCCCCGCTGGACCACTACAACCTTCCCAAGGGCAAGACTGTGGCCGTCGACGGGTACGACGTGGTCGCCTATTTCACCGACTCCAAGGCGACCAAGGGTTCGGACAAGATCACCTCGCTCTACAAGGGCGTGACGTACCAGTTTGCAAAGGAAGAGAACCGAGCGCTCTTTGCGGCCAGTCCCCAGAAGTACGCCCCGACCTACGGCGGATGGTGCGCGAGCGCCATGGGCGCCAAGGGCGAAAAGGTCGAGATCGATCCCGAGTACTTCAAGGTGAAGGACGGGCGGCTCTTCCTGTTCTACCACGACTTCTTCAGCAACGCCCTCACCGACTGGAACAAGCACGAGAAGGAATGGGAACCCGCGGCCGACACGAACTGGAAAAAGGTCGCGGGCGAGGATCGCACGCCCACGCCGGCAACCACCCTCACCATCACCACTTCCCCGGCAACCCCCACCAAGAAGTAACCCCTCCCTCTGAGCTGATCGCCATGTTGAACTCACACGTGCCGATGTCCTCCCGTGCCACCATCACCAGTTGGTTCCTCCAGATCGTGGTCGCGGCAATCCTGGTTCAGACGCTCTTCTTCAAGTTCACGGCGGCTCCCGAGTCGGTGTACATCTTCACAACGATGGGACTGGAACCCGCTGGGCGAATCGGGAGTGGCGTAGCGGAACTCATCGCGGCGATCCTGCTGCTGGTTCCGCGGACGACGGTGATCGGCGCGGCCTTGTCGCTGGGTGTCATCACCGGGGCGATCGGGAGTCACCTCACCAAGCTTGGCATCGTGGTGCAGGGCGACGGCGGGCTCTTGTTCGCCCTTGCCGTCATCGTGTTTGTTTCGTCCGCGGCCATCCTTGCCATTCGTCGCCGCGAGATCTCCGCTCTTGTGTCACTCATCCGGTAGAACCAGCGCCATGAACCAAACCTCACAGCGTCGCCTTCTCATCACCGCGGGCCCAACGCACGAGCCGATCGACGCCGTCCGCTTTCTGGGCAACCGCTCTTCGGGACGGATGGGTGTCGCCCTGGCGGACGCCGCGACCGAACTGGGTTGGCACGTCACGCTGCTCCTGGGCCCCGTTGCGGCACGCCCCAGCCGCCCGGGCGTGGTGGTGCGTCACTTCAAGACATGCGAGGACCTGCGGACTCTGCTGCGCGAGGAGGTAACGCACGCGGACGTGCTGGTGATGGCTGCGGCCGTGGCGGATTACCGGCCCAAACCCAATCCCGCGATGTCGGGCGGCAAGTTCCGGCGAACCAACGCTCCGCTGGTGCTCGAGCTTGAACCGACACCCGACCTGCTTGCCGAGGTATCGGCGGCGCGCAATCCAGGGCAACTCTTCGTCGGGTTTGCCCTTGAGCCGCGGGCGGAACTCCTGGAGTCGGCGAAGGCGAAGCTCGTGCGCAAGAAGGTCGACCTGGTGGTTGCCAACCCGCTGGAAACGATGGATAGCGCATCGGTCGAGGCGATGATTCTCTCGGCCGACGGCACCCGAACGGACACACCGGGGGTGATGTCGAAGACCGACTTTGCAACATGGGTAATGGCCGTGATTGAGAAGGCGGCGTGTGGCACTCGATCGCTCAGCGCCGTGGCTTAAGGCTTGATCCCCAGACGCTCCATGCGGCTGCGGAGCGTGCTCGCGGGGACGCCCAGGAGCTTTGCTGCTCCCGTGGGGCCGGCGATGGCGCGCTTGGTGTGTTTGAGCGCCAGCAGAATGTGCTCACGCTCCTCGTCGGCCAGGGAGATGGGCTGGGCGCCCGCGGATGGATGTGATCCCGAGGGCCCAAGT
>ERZ1292640.1332-Hain-H43-02um-R1-1332-length-20455-cov-12_pt1 | contig 14463 bp, 13 predicted proteins | sample MGYA00564404_ERZ1292640 | MGnify/ENA primary metagenome ERZ1292640 (study PRJEB36523, sample SAMEA6512636) | groundwater metagenome | collected 2019-01-08 | study: AquaDiva: Metagenomics assemblies of 32 groundwater samples
GCGGCTCCGGCCCTGCCTCCTCGTCCACTACCACGAGATCAGCCTGAAGGCCGGCCATCGGCCGATGTTCCTCCGCTACCTCCGCCACAACTTGGACCGGGCGACAGTCGATCTCCAGCCGGTGAGGGTCGTCCAGTTCCCGGGCCGCCTCATGCTCGACCTCGAGGGCAACCCCACCCCCGAGGCCGTCAAGGAGCGCGTGACGCGCGTCTGCGGAGTGGCGAACCTCGCGCTCGCCCAGCGCGTGGCGTCTCAGATGGATGTCATCAAGTCGGCCGTCGGCCAGATGATCGAGGGGCGGCAGTTCGAGTCCTTCAGGATTACGGCGCGGCGGGCCTTCCAGACCTACCCGCTGACCTCGGTGGAGATCAACCGCGAGCTGGGGACGTTCGTCCTCGAGCGGGTCAAAACCCGGGTGGACCTCACGAATCCCGCGCTCACGATCCACGTGGAGGTGCTGCCCAACGAGACCTTCATCTACTTCGACCGCGAGCCGGGGCCGGGAGGGCTGCCGGTGGGGTCGAGCGGCACGGTGGTGAGCCTCCTCTCCGGCGGAATCGACTCGCCCGTGGCGGCCTGGCGGATGATGAAGCGCGGCTGCCGCGTCGAGTTCGTCCACTTCCACAGCGTCCCCTATTTGCCCGTGACGTCGCAGCAGAAGGCGAGAGCCTTGGTGGATAGGCTCACCCAGTGGCAGTTTTTCTCGCGCCTCTACCTGGTGCCCTTCGGGGAGATCCAGCGGGAGGTGGTGCTGTCCGTCCCGCCGCCTGCGCGGGTGGTCGTCTACCGGCGGCTGATGGTGAGGATCGCCGAGGCCCTGGCGCGGCAGACGGGCGCCCAGGCCCTCGTGACGGGGGAGAGCCTCGGCCAGGTCGCCTCCCAGACTCTCCAGAACCTCGCTCGCATCGATGAGGCGGCGATGCTTCCGATCCTCCGGCCGCTGATCGGCATGGACAAGCAGGAGATCACGGCCCAGGCGCAGGCGCTCGGGACCTTTGAGATTTCGGTCGAGCCCGACCAGGACTGCTGCACCCTTTTCGTTCCGAAGCACCCCGCGACACGGATGGCTCCCGAGGAGGTCCAGGGCCTTGAGGAGCGTCTGAATCTCCCCGCGCTGGTGAAGGCGGGGGTGGAGGGCGCGCAACTGGAGACCCTCGAGTTCCCCAAGGGCGCGGGGCCGTTTCCCGTCTCGCGCCGGGCGCACGCCGCTCCAGAGGGATCGCGCTCCCAGTGACGCCGTCCCTGACCTTCCTCGGCGCCGCTGGCACTGTCACCGGCTCGAAGTTTCTCCTCGACACGGGCCAGATCCGCCTGCTCCTCGAGTGCGGGCTCTTCCAGGGGCCGAAGGAGCTCCGGCTCCAGAACTGGGCGCCGCCTCCCTTTGATCCGGGTGCGCTCACCGCCGTGCTCCTGAGCCATGCCCACATCGACCACTCGGGCTACCTCCCGCGGCTGGTGAAGGCCGGGTTCACGGGGGCGATCTACTGCACGAGCGGGACGGCGGACCTCCTCAGGATCATGCTCCCCGACGCGGCCCACCTCCAGGAGGAGGAGGCGGACTACGCCAACCGCCACGGCACCTCCACGCACACGCCCGCGCTCCCGCTCTTCAGCGTGGAGGATGCCGGGAAGGCGCTGGGTCTGGTGCGCCCCGTCAAGGTCAATGCGCCGGTGACGGTGGGGCGACAGGTGAGCGCGCGCTTCATCAGGTCGGGGCACATTCTGGGCGCCGCCATCATGGAGGTCGGGGTCGGGAATCTCAAGGTCGTGCACTCGGGGGATCTCGGGCGCTACAACGTCCCGATCATGCCCGACCCCGAGCCTGTGGCCGCAGCGGACATCCTCCTCGTCGAATCCACCTACGGCAACCGGCTCCATCCCAGGGAGGATCCAGCTGCCGTGCTGGTCGCGGCGGTCAATCGCGCGGTGGACCAGAAGGGGTGGCTCGTGATCCCGGCCTTCGCCGTGGGGCGCTCTCAGGAGATCCTGTACACGCTGCGCGAGCTGGAGGAGGCCGGGAGGATTCCTGCCCTGGCGGTGTACCTGGACAGCCCCATGGCCATCGAGGCCACCGTGATCTACGCCCAGCACCCGGAGGAGGAGGACCCCGACCTGGCCAAGGCAGTGAGCGCGGGGAAGCGCCCGTTTGTCCCTCGGCGCTTTCACCTGGCCAGGAGCGTCCAGGACTCCAAGGCCCTGAACGACGTGGACGGCCCGGTGATCGTGATCTCGGGGAGCGGCATGGCCACGGGCGGCCGGGTGCTGCACCACTTGAGCCACCGCCTCCCCGATCCGCGGACCACCGTCCTCTTCGTCGGCTATCAGGCGGCGGGCACACGGGGGCGGTTCCTCAGGGACGGCGCCAAGGAGATCAGGATCTTCGGGGAGAACGTCCCGGTCCGGGCGACGATCATGGTGAGCGACGCCTACTCGGCCCACGCCGATCAGGGGGAAATCCTCCGCTGGCTCAGGGGGTTCAAGCGCCCGCCCCGGATGACCTATGTCGTCCACGGCGAGCCCGAAGCCGCCCAGGCCCTGAGGGCGAAGATCGCCGGGGACCTTGGGTGGATGGCGACGGTCGCCGAGGCCGGCGCCACGGTCCCCACCGCGCTGGACGATTCCCGAACCTGAATCTGATTCGCGTTACGGCGCACTTCGCTCCCCGCTAAGGCCCGGGGCCCTTGACAATTCACGTCAGAGCGAAGGCGCCTATTGTTTGTAGGAGTCGGGTGCCTTTAACTCCCCTCCAGTCTAAGACGCTGATAAATTTGGTATTTCTACTCAGGCCTTCTTCGAATCTCCTCTGGCATTTCTCTTGCACGTCATAGTGGGCAGATCGCAAGGCTCGTCACCTAGACGGGCAGCCCAGGGAGACTTTCCCAGGGAAAGGAGAAACTCGTGAGGACCGGGTGGGGGCAACGAACGCCGACAAAACGACAGGAGCCAGAGCGGACGCCGTTCCACGAGGCAATTGTCTGCACGGCGCCCCCGCTGGAGGCGACCGAGGCCAAGGGCGGTGAGCCGGTGTCCTGGCGCTGCCCCGACTGCGAGGGCCCGGTCGTCCGTACCTTTTTCGGGCCTGCCACTACGCACGGTGACCCCACGGAAAAGGAATTCATCCGAGCCGATTTCCGGTGTCGATCTGCGACCTGCAATTGGGCTGATTGGATCTTGTGGCCCACATAGCTCCTTGAGGGGCGCTCGCGGCCAGTTCCGGCACCAAACGCCAGATACGAGGAGTCCCCTCGTACCGGGAAGACTCCTCTGGACGAGCTTCTCACGACGCCTACTCGGCCCACGCCGATCAGGGCGAGATCCTCCGCCTACATCGTCCACGGCGAGCCCGAAGCCGCCCAGGCCCTCCGGGCGAAGATCGCGGGGGACCTCGGGTGGATGGCGGCCGTGGCCAGGGCCGGGGAGACTATCCCCCTCCGCTAAAACCTCCACCCATTGGGGGGGTCGCCAGGCTTTCCCCTTGACTTTGTGGTGAGGCCGGTTTTACCGTGGGGACGTCATGCTGGTGATTGCCCTGGGCGCCGACCATGCCGGCTGGGAACTCAAGGAAGCCCTGAAGGCCTGGCTCATCGAGACCGGCCACCAGATCCTGGACTTCGGCACCCATTCTCCTGAATCGGTGGACTACCCCGACTACGCCCTCCAGGTGGCGGAGTCGGTGGCCTCGGGCAAGGCCGAGCGCGGCCTCCTCGTTTGCGGGACCGGCATCGGCATGGCCATGACCGCCAACAAGGTCCCGGGCATCCGGGCGGCCCTCTGCTCGGACCCGTTCATGGCCCGGATGAGCCGCGCGCACAACGACGCTAACATCCTCACCCTAGGCGGCAGGCTGATGGACAGGGAACTGGGGCTCGAAATTCTCCAGATGTGGCTCAGCACCGAGTTCGCCGGCGGCCGCCACGAGCGGCGGCTGGGCAAGATCGCCCAGATCGAGCGCCGCCACCTGCAGGGCGGGGAAGAGTAGGGACATGGGACGGCTCGAGCAGGTGGACCCGGAGATCGCCAAGGCCCTCCGCGCGGAGACGGAGCGCCAGGCGCGGAACCTCGAGCTGATCGCGTCGGAGAACTTCGTCTCCGAGGCGGTGCTGGAAGCCATGGGCTCGGTGATGACCAACAAGTACGCCGAAGGCTACCCGGGGCGGCGCTACTACGGCGGCTGTGAGGTGGTGGACATCGCCGAGGAGCTGGCCATCGCGCGCGCCAAGGAGCTCTTCGGCTGCGAGCACGCCAACGTCCAGCCGCATTCCGGCTCCCAGGCCAACATGGCGGTCTATTTCACGCTTCTCAAGCCCGGGGATACCGTGCTCGGGCCGAACCTTTCCCACGGCGGACACCTGACCATGGGGAGCCCGGTGAACTTCTCGGGGAAGTTCTACACGATCGTCCCCTACGGGGTCCGAAAGGACACCGAACTCATTGACTTCGACCAGGTCCGCGACCTGGCCAAGCAGCACCGGCCCAAGCTCATCATCGCCGGCGGCTCGGCCTTCCCGCGCGCGATCGAGTTCAAGCCGTTCAGGGAGATCGCCGACGAGGTGGGCGCGGCGCTCATGGCGGACATCGCCCACCCGGCAGGGCTGGTTGCCGCCAACCTTCACCCCTCCCCGATCCCGTACGCTGACTTCACCACGACCACGACCCACAAGACCCTCCGCGGCCCGCGCGGCGGCATGATCATGTGCCGGGCCACCCACGCCCAGGCCCTCGACAAGGTCGTGATGCCCGGGGTGCAGGGCGGGCCGCTGATGCACATCATCGCGGCGAAGGCGGTGGCCTTCAAAGAGGCCCTGACGCCGCAGTGGCGGGAGTACCAGCACCAGATCGTCAAGAACTCCCGGGCTCTGGCCGAGGCGCTAATCGCCCGGGAATACCGCCTGGTCTCCGGCGGCACAGACACCCATCTGATGCTGGTGGACCTGACCAATCGCGGGATCACGGGGAAGGACGCCCAGGAAGCGCTCGATCGGGCCTGGATCACGGTCAACAAGAACACGATCCCCTTCGAGACGCGGAGCCCGATGGTGACGAGCGGCATCCGGATCGGCACGCCCGCCGTCACGACGCGCGGGATGAAGGAGCCCGAGATGGTGCGGATCGCCGCGCTCATCGACCGGGTGCTCACCAACCTGGGGAACGCCTCGGTGGAGGCGGCGGTGCGCGGAGAGGTTCAGGAACTGACGTCGAAGTTCCCCCTCTACCCGGAGCGTCTGAAATGAAGTGCCCGTTCTGCGGCCATCCCGAGGACCGGGTGGTGGACTCCCGCGTGGGGCGGGACGGCGAGTTCATCCGCCGGCGCCGGGAGTGCCTCAAGTGCCGGCGGCGCTACACGACCTACGAGTACATCGAGGACGTGCTGCCGATGGTGGTGAAGAAGGACGGCCGGCGCGAGCCCTTCGACCGCCAGAAGCTGCGCTCGTCGATCCTCAAAGCGTGCGAGAAGCGCTCGGTGGGGGTGCAGGCCGTGGACGACGTGGTCGCCGACATCGAGGCGCGCCTCCACGACCGGGCCGAGAAGGAGATCTCGAGCCTCGAGCTGGGCGATCTCGTCATGGAGCACCTCCAGAAGCTGGACCAGGTGGCCTACGTCCGCTTCGCCTCCGTCTATCGCCAGTTCAAGGACATCTCACAATTCATGGACGAGGTGAAGGGACTCCTGAAGGAAGGGGAAAAGCCCAAAGCCGCCGCGAAGCCCGCCGCCGTCGCCGCCGCCAAGCCCGCCATCAAGTCCCCGAAGTAGCCCTGAGGTCTTCTTCACAGATGGTGCGGCCCTGCCGGGATGGGGCCGACAGGGCCGAGCGCCAAGGGGCGCCTACCTCTTCTTCTTGGGCTTCTTCTTCTTCACCCTGTCACCTCCCTTCGATCGAGGTGTTGCTAGCCGGATCGTAGAAGAGGGCGGACAAGCTGTCAAGCGGAAAATACAAGATGGAGGGGGTGCGGGCGCTAGGACCCCCAAGATGAGGGGAGAGACCGCTGTTGACAACCCCTCCCGCCGGGTGGTAGGGTTGACCAACTTGCCTACCGTGAATCTCGCCGCGATGGAGGGCTCCCTCATGCGCCGTCAGCTCAAAAAACTGGTCTTCGTCGAGCCCAAGTCCACGCATCTGCACGTGTACAGCCGCGTCCCCATCCCCCGGCTCGGGTCGGTCCTGCTCGCCACCATCATGCGGGCCAAGGGCTACGACGTCCGCGTGTACATCGAGGACATCCACCCCGTCGACATGACCGAGGTGCTGAGCGCCGATCTGGTGGCGATCTCGGCCATCACCTCGACCGCCCCCCAGTCCTACCGGTTGGCCGACAAGGTCAGGGAGGCCGGGATCCTCACCGTCCTCGGCGGGACCCACGTGAGCTTCCTCCCCGACGAGGGCTTGGAGCACGCCGACTATGTCGTGAAGGGGGAGGGGGAGTTCCCCTTCCAGGAGCTCGTGGACGCGATTCAGTGCGGGGAGGGGTTCGAGAAGATCCAGAACCTGTCCTTCATCCGGGACGGCCGGGCGGTCCACAACCCGGAGCGACCGAAGATCCCCAACCTGGACGTGACCCCCATCCCCGACTACCACCTGATCACCGGCTGGAGGCCGGGCGGGGTGGTCTCCATCGCCACCTCGCGCGGGTGCCCCTTCTCCTGCACGTTCTGCTCGGTCCCCGGGATGTACGGCCACGCGTTCAGGACCCACTCGCTGGACCGGGTGCTGGAGGAGCTCAGGATCCACCGGGACGACCTCTACACCTTCTTCGCCGACGACATCTTCACCGCCAACAAGAAGCGGGTGAAGGAGCTGCTGGCCCGGATGATCCAGGCCGGCCTGACGCCGCAGTGGGGGGCCCAGGTCCGGACGGAGACTGTGGACGACCCCGAGCTGCTCCAGCTCATGCGCGACTCCAACTGCTTCAACGTGTACGTCGGCTTCGAGTCCATCAACCCGCGGACCCTCAAGCTCTTCCAGAAGAAGCAGGACCTGGCCAAGATCGAGCGCTCCATCGAGCGCTTCCACAGCCATAACATCAAGATCCACGGGATGTTCGTGGTGGGTTCGGACGAGGACGACTTGGAGACCCTTTACGCCACCACCGCCTTCGCCCGGAAGCACGACATCGACTCCATCCAGTTCATGATCCTCACCCCGATCCCCGGCTCCCCCGACTGGGACACCCTTTACGCCAAGGGCGACAAGTACGTGATCAGTCGGAACTGGTCCCTCTACGACGGCCACCACGTCGTGCACCAGCCGCGGCGGCTCTCCCCCTACGAGCTCCAGATCGGGGCGATCAAGGCCATGCAGAAGTTCTACTCCTGGGGCGGCATCACCCAGCGCCTCCTGAAGCGCGACGTGTACTACGCGATCATCCGGTACTGGGGCAAGAAGATGATCCGGGACTGGTGGAAGGACGAAGAGAACCGGGCCCACGTCCAGTGGCTCAAGGAGCGGCTCTACGGCGAGACCCCGAGTCTCGGCCGGCGCGCGCTTCAGACCATCGGCGTGCCCGAGGCGCTCCTGAAGGAGAAGGTGGGCCAGCTGCTCCAGACCTTCCTGACCGAGCTGGGGGTGAAAGTGGTCCCGCTGGCCGAGCGGCTGGTGGAGCAGGCGGAAGACGCCCTGGCCCGGGCCCGCGAGTCGGTGGACTGCTTCGTCATGCCGGTCGTGAAGCGCGTGGAGCAGGGGAAGGAAGAGGTGTACGCCCAGCTCACGGCCGCCGCCGAGGCCCTCCAGGCCCGGCTGGAGAAACTCCCCAAAGTCTCTTTCCCCGTTCTGGGGGACCAGGGGCCGATCTTCGAGCCCTTCGCCCAGATCGGGCTCCTGGTGACCGACAACCTTGAGCGGATTCGGATGGCCTACCGGAAGGCCGGCGTGACCGAAGGGCTCTGGGAAACCGCCTAGTCGCCTAAGGGCTGCTTTGACCCCCTCACCCTGCCCTCTCCCCCTCAGGGGGAGAGGATGAAGGTGAGGGGGTTTATTTTTCTTCCTTTTCCTGCGTCGAGGAGGGCTTGCGGTGCTCGCGCCGCTTGACGAACTCTTCGTTGAGCGGCATGCCCTTCTTGCAGAGGGGGCAGGTCTCGGGCGGGTAGGCGGGGAAGTCGCGGGCCACGAGGCTGAAGACGGGCTTGCCTGCCACCTCCGCCCTCTTGGTCCGGCGCCAGAGGGCGCCGATCCCCACCACCTGGGCGCCGTGGCGCTCCACCAGCTCGATCAGGAGCTTCAGCGTGCTTCCCGTGCTGACCAGGTCTTCCACCAGCAGGACCTTCGTCCCCTCCCGGATCAGGCGGTGGAACTCGGCCGGCAGGGTGACCTTCCGTTTCCCCCCGGTCATCCCCTTGAGTCCGTACAGCAGGAGCGGGCGGGACGGGTGGGCGCGCGCGACGCAGTGGGAAAGGATGACGGCGCCCGGCCCCGTCGAGAGCACAACGTCGATCGGCCACTGGGCGAAGTGCTTGGCGATGACGGCGCCGAGCCCCTCGGTGAAGGACGGCTCGGTGGTGACGAGAGTCTTCTCGATGAACTCCCCCGTGTGGTGGCCGGAGGGCAGGAGGATGTGATCGTTGGCGTGATAGGCCCCGGTGCGCTTGAGAATGTCGAGATGGATCTTCTCGCGCGCCTCGTCGTCCAGCACCGCGTCCTGTTTCTTTTGGGGTGGCGTCATTCGACACTCTCCTGAAGATGGTGGGAGGGGGGCGGGGTCTTCGTCAGGCGCGGCCGGGGCCGCGCGGACCGGATGACCAGGGGCTCGAGACACTTCGGGCACACTTCCTGCCCGCCTTTTCTCAGCACCTGGCGCGGCGAGAGCAGCACATCGCACCCCTCGCACGCCGGATTGTTGCAGAAGCGGTCGAGCTTCATGGCCGGCGGGCGGCGCCCAGGTGGATCACCACGCCCTCGGCCTGCGGTTCGATCCAGAAGGGCCGGGGGCGCGCCAGGTCCAGGACGACGCGCACCGACGTCGGGCTGGACTGGGACGAGCGGATCCGCCTCAGGATGGCGTTGCCGACCTCGATCGTGTCGTCCGCCCTGGCCAACTGCGCCCGCTCGAACTCCACCACGACCCGGGACGGCTTGTCCAGGGCGAAGCTCTTGTAGGCCAGGGGCCCGTCGGCCTGGATGATGACCTGGACGTCGTCTCCCACGATCTCAGGCCTGAGCTCGAGGATCAGGGGGACGGGCGGGGCGGAGAGGGCGGCGGGCGCCGGCAGCGGTGGCGGCGTCCGTCGGGCCGGGGGTTCTGGCGGGGCGGGTCGGGATGCCGCGACGGGTTCCCTCCCGGGCGCGGCGAGAACGAGGCCGCCCGGCGGAGGCGGAGTGTCCACGCGGACGAGGAGCCGGGTTCCCTCCTTGATGACGCGGAAGGGGGCGCTTTTGGCGAACGTGAGATCGAGGCGGCCGAGGCGGCTTCCCTCGCGCTCGAGGACCACTGTCCGGATTCTGGTGAGCCCGGGGCCGGGGAACCGGCGTTCCTCCAGCGGGAAGTCGAAGGTTGCGTTGAGGAGTAGCAGGCTCACGCTGAACGGTTCAGCCCCTTCGATCACGACATAGTCAAGCGGCTCGGAGCCCCGGATCTCAAGCTGAAAGCGCCCCTCGTGCGAGCCCACAAAGATGGCCGACACGACCGCGGGCCCGGCCAGCGCTGAGGCGGGCCCCGACAGAAAGAAGCCCACACCCAGCGCCACTCCCCCCAGCCACCTTCTCGTCACGCGCTGGCAACCCTTCGAATTTGCGACCATGTTGGCGTGGGGTGCGCGCCTTGTCAACCCGAAAGTGGAAGATGTAGACTGGCCGTGTTATGCGAATTCTCGCTGTGGAAACCTCCACGCTGGCGGGCGGGGCCGCGCTCCTGGACGGGGAGCGCGTGGTAGGCGAGTACACCCTGAACATCCGGGCCACCCACTCCGAGCGCCTGATGGCGGCCGTGGATCACCTGCTCCGCCTCTCCGGCTGGCAGCCCGAGCAACTGGAGGGGCTGGCGGTGGCGATCGGCCCCGGCTCCTTCACCGGCCTCCGGATCGGGATCAGCGCGGTGAAGGGCCTCGCCCTGGCGCTCGGGATTCCCGTCGCCGCCGTCCCGACCCTCGACGCCCTGGCCGCCACGCTGCCCTTCGCGGCTCACCCCGTCTGCCCCGTCCTCGACGCCAAGAAGGGCGAAGTGTACGCGAGCCTCTATCACTGGGCGGGCGACGCGATGAGTCGCGACTGGGAGTATCTGGCGCTGGCCCCCGATGCGCTGTGCGACCGGCTCAGGGGGCCGGTCATTTTCGTCGGGGACACTGTGGAGACTCTCGGCGGGCTGCTCCGAGCGCGGCTTGGGGACAACGCGCGCTTCGCGCCGGCCGGCCGGCGGCTTCCGTCGCCGGGCTGCGTGGGGGCCCTCGGCCACGCGCTCCTGCTCGCGGGGCGGACGGTGGACGCTTCCGCGTTGACGCCGCTCTACCTCCGGCCCTCCGAAGCCGAGCTCAAGCGCCGCCGTGCCCTCCTGGTCTCTTGAGCCGCTGACGCCGACCGACCTGGACGAGGTGCTCGCCATCGAGCGCATCTCGTTTCCCACGCCCTGGTCGCGGGGAGCGTTCCTCTACGAGATGAGGCAGAACCCGTCCGCCCGCTGCTGGGTCGCGCGCGGCGCCCCGCCGGCGCCGTCGGTCCTTTCCTATCTCTGCCTCTGGGAGGTCCCCCCGGAGATCCACATCACGAACCTGGCGGTGCATCCCGAGTGGCGGCGCCAGGGGATCGCCCGCGCGCTCTTGACAGCCACCCTGGAGGACGCCCGTCGCCGCGGGCTCACCCTGGCCCTCCTCGAGGTGCGTCCCAACAACGCGGAGGCCGTGGGCCTGTACGAGGGCCTTGGCTTCCAGATTGTCGGCCGCCGCAAGGGGTACTACTTCGACACCGGCGAGGACGCGCTGCTCATGCAGGCCAACTTGAACACCCCTCACCTCTTCTCTTCTCCCCCCTGGGGAGAAGCAGGGTGAGGGGCAGAGGATGCAGGTGAGGGGCGTTCGAGTGGGGCAGGGTGAGGGGCGCGCGTGCTAGACTCGATGGCCATGATCGACGCGAAGACTGCGACCCTGATCGACAAGATGCTGGCGGGAGACCGGCTGGCGCTCGCCCGGCTGATCACCCGCGTGGAGAACCGCTCGGGGCCCGTCGCGGAGATCATGCGCCGGGTGCACGGGCGCACGGGGCGGGCCTACATCCTCGGGATCACGGGCCCGCCCGGGGCCGGCAAGAGCACGGTCGTGGACCGTCTGACGGCCCTCCTCCGCGCCGAGGGAGCCTCGGTCGGGATCGTCGCCGTGGATCCGTCGAGCCCGTTTTCGGGCGGGGCGGTGCTGGGGGACCGGATCCGGATGCAGTCGCACACGCTGGACCCGGAGGTCTTCATCCGGAGCATGGCCACGCGCGGGAGCCTGGGCGGCCTCGCGCGGGCGACCAGCGACGTGATCAAGCTCCTGGACGCCTTCGGCAAGCAGTGGATCCTGGTCGAGACCGTCGGGGTGGGGCAGACTGAGCTGGACATCATCAAGCAGGCCGACACCACGGTGGTGATCCTGGTCCCCGAGTCCGGCGACGCGATCCAGACGATGAAAGCCGGGCTCATGGAGGTCGCGGACATCCTGGTCGTCAACAAGGCCGACCGCGAGGGCGCCAATCCGCTGATGAGCGAGCTGCGGTTCATGGCCCACCTCCAGGGATCGAGTCCCCAGGCGCCGAAGGACATCGACTGGGAGATCCCGGTGCTCGCCACCGAGGCTCAGAATGACGTGGGCATCGCCGAGCTCCTGGCCGAGATCCGGCGCCATCGGGGGCTGCTGGAGGCGTCGGGCGCGCTCGAAAAACGCCGCCAGGCGCGGCGCCGGGCCGAGCTCCAGGCGCTGCTGATCGAGGAATTCACGGCCGAGGTGCGCCGCCGGCTCGGCGCCGACGGTGACCTCGCGGCCACGTTCGAAGCCGTCGCCGACGGCCGCAAGGATCCCTACTCCGCGGTTGAAGAGATTCTGAAGGGCCGGGCGCCTTGACAGACGCCGGGCCCGAACGCACTATGGAACCCTGAATGTCACCCTCTCACCAGTGGTACGGGGTCATCCCCGGCTGGCTTTTCTTCTACGCGCTGATCGTCATCGCGCTCGCACTCCTCGTCCACCGCGTGACGTACCTTGTTCGACTCATGCTGAAGGGCAAGGCGGCCGCCCGGTGGGACCACGTGCCGGCTCGCCTTCGCGCGGTCCTCGTCTTCGTCCTGGGCCAGCTGAGGCTTCTGCGCGGCGACTTCTGGCCCGGGCTCATGCACGCGACGATCTTCTGGGGCTTTCTCATTCTGACCCTCGGCACGCTCGAGTTCTTCGGGAAGGGGTTCACGGAGCGGTTTTTCCTGCCGTTCCTGTCGGACACCCCGGCCTACCTGGTTCTCCAGGATGTCTTCAGCCTGTCGGTCATCGCGGCGGTGGCGTACGCGGCCTTCCGCCGCCTGGTGACGAAGCCGAAGCGCCTCACGCTCTCCGTCGAAGGGCTGGTGATCCTGCTCCTGATTTTCGGCCTGATGGTGACGGATCTCGCCACGGATGCCACGCGGATCATTCTGGCGCCGGCGGCGACCGACCGCTGGTCCTTCGCCGGGAACGCGCTGGCGGACCTCCTCGCGGGCCTCCCCAGCGGCGCCGTCCAGACGCTCTTCGACCTCTCCTGGTGGACCCACGCCGCGATCCTCGTGGGGTTCCTGGTGTGGCTCCCGTACTCGAAGCACCTGCACATCATGGCCGCCCCCTTCAACGTCTTCTTCGCTCCGCTGACGCCCAAGGGGCAGTTTCCGAGCGCGGACCTCGAGCACGCCGAGACCTTCGGCGTCGGCGCCCTCAGCGAGTTCACCTGGAAGGATCTCTTCGACCTCTACAACTGCACCGAGTGCGGGCGCTGCACCGCTGGCTGCCCGGCGACCATCAGCGGTAAGCAGCTGGACCCGAAGATGCTGATCCTGGACCTCCAGGAGCATCTCCTGGAGAGCGGCCCCAGGCTCCTCGGCAAGGGCGGCAACGGCCACGCTGAGAAAGCCATGGTGGGCGAGGTGATCACCGAGAACGTCCTCTGGGCCTGCACCACCTGCCGCTGGTGCGTGGACGCCTGCCCGGTCTTCATCGAGCACGTGCCGAAGATCGTGGACATGCGGCGCTGGCTCGTCCTGACCGAGTCGCGCTTCCCGGCGGAGCTGCAGCCGACCTTCCGCAACCTCGAGAACAACGGAAACCCGTGGCAGATAGCGTGGCAGACGCGGGCGGACTGGGCGAAGGATCTGGGCGTCAAGGTCATGAGCGACGTGAGCCAGGCCGAGTACCTCTACTGGGTGGGGTGCTACGGCTCCTTCGATGAGCGCAACAAGAAGGTCGCGCGGGCGCTCGTGAAGCTCCTCCAGGCCGCCGGGCTGGACTTCGCCATCCTCGGCAACGAGGAGAAATGTATCGGCGAGCCGGCCCGGCGGATCGGGCACGAGTACCTCTTCCAAACGCTGGCCCAGGGGAACATCGAGACCCTGAAGCGCTACCGGTTCCAGAAGATCATCACCGCGTGCCCCCACTGCTTCAACACCATCCGGAACGAGTACCCGAATTTCGACGGCCACTTCAGCGTGGTCCACCATACAGAGTTGCTGGACGAGCTGGTCCGTTCGGGCCGTCTCCGAGTGGCGCGCGCGGGGGAGGGGCGGGTGACCTATCACGACCCGTGCTACCTCGGCCGCTACAACGACATCTACGAGCCACCGCGCCGGGTTCTCCGCTCGGTCTGCCGCGACGAGCTGCTCGAGATGCACCTCTGCAAGTCCAAGGGGTTCTGCTGCGGCGGGGGCGGGGGCCGGGTCTGGATGGAGGAGCACGAGGGGCGCCGCGTGAACCAGGTGCGCGTGGAGCACGCCATGGAGGTAAACCCCGACGTCCTGGCTTCGGCGTGCCCCTTCTGCCTCACGATGTTCGAGGACGGGGTGAAGGGCAAGGGGGTCGCCGACAAGATCAAGACCCGGGACATCGCCGAGCTGGTCGCCGACAGCCTCAAGTGAAAGAGCTCTTGCTTCTGCTTCCGAACTTGGCGCGGCTCCTGGGGCGGCTCCTCGCCGACCCAACCGTGCCCGGGACCGCCAAGGTGGCGCTGGGGGCCATGGCCGCCTATCTGGCGAGCCCGGTGGATCTCATTCCTGACTTCATCCCGTTCGTGGGCTACCTGGATGACGTGATCCTGGTCGCCGTCATCGTGGACGGGCTCCTGAACCATCTGGACCGGGAGCTCCTGCTCAAGCACTGGCCGGGGGACCCGAAAGTGCTCGAGAAGAGCGCCGCCGTGGCCCGGCGCCTTTCCGCGTGGGTCCCGGCGCGGATCAAGGCCAAGGTCTTCGCAGGCGGATCGGTTGGCCGGCAAGCGAATGAGCGGGCGGAGACCGGGCACCGGAAATGACGAAGCGTGAGAATCCGGCGGGGGCGGG
>ERZ1292640.2581-Hain-H43-02um-R1-2581-length-14461-cov-5_pt1 | contig 14461 bp, 18 predicted proteins | sample MGYA00564404_ERZ1292640 | MGnify/ENA primary metagenome ERZ1292640 (study PRJEB36523, sample SAMEA6512636) | groundwater metagenome | collected 2019-01-08 | study: AquaDiva: Metagenomics assemblies of 32 groundwater samples
CAAGAGATTTATCTCCACCACTCATCTTTTGGCTCCTAACTTTTGCCCATATACGAAACTCACCGGTGGGGGTATGAGCCCATTTGCCTGTTGAGACGATAAACTCGTAGACTTTTCTTTCACCTTCATAGGCATATACTTTTTGGTTCGTAAGATCCACTTCGATACGTTTTTCCGATGACGTATCACCCAAAACATTTCGTATCGGGATTAAAGCCGACGGGCTACTTTTCAATCCATGAAACTGCGCGGATGATTCCATGGGAGGCTCCGGCAATTGCCTTCCTTGCATAAGTAGCGACAGGGAATCGGCTTCGGCAAGGGGCTCTTCTGGATGATAGGAGGCGGGAAGAAAAGGACGCACCAATAATACAGCGGCAACGATCACGCCGATGCCCCCGATAATCCGAAGCCAGCTGGATTCATGATGAGTAATACGAAGTTTCATTATTATTTATAAACAAGTATACTATCTATTATGCGGCGAAGTGTTGCCCGAATCAAGGGGTTAGGATTTATTATTTGGCACGCAAGACACGAGTTTTACCACATTCTTCTGGGACTTGCCTGGGCGTGGTTTTTGCGCGAACGGTGGAATGAGTTTAACCCGCGTTGGATCTGGTGGTCATTATTTGCCTCACTTCTCCCTGATGCAGATCACCTCCTCTACTTTTTCATCTACGGCAAAAGGGATGCGTATAGCCGCCAGGTTCGTACCTTTCTCAAGGGTGGGCAGTGGAGAAATCTCACCATATTCATGGAAAATGGCCACAAAAGCCAAACGAACCTTGCTTCTCACAATTACTATGTCATGACGGTTCTTTTGGGAAGCGGCCTGCTTTCCTCTCTGGTAGAGTGGCAGCTCGGGGTTATCCTTTTTGGCGCTATGTTCATCCACTATGTTTTTGACATCATCGATGATCTCCTGATGCTTGGCCACATCAACGACAACTGGAAGCGGTGGGGACGGAACGCAAAATGAAGCAGGACGAAATTATTTCTCTTCACTTTCTCAAACATCCGGTCGTCTGGGTTGTGACCATCGCACGGCTCCTGATTGCTCTTTATATCTTCGTTAACCCGTTATGGGGAGTCATCTGGTCCATGGTCGCTGACTGGGTCGATTCACAGGTACTTATTCATGGCATAGGCATAACCCGGCCGCAATACCACCTCTGGGATAAAAACGTGGATTGGTTTGCCTACGTCGTTGAGTTATCTGTTGCAGCAAGCTACGGCCTCTATCTCCCTTTTTTTCTTCTCCTCTTCTGGCGTTTCCTCGGGCAATTCATGTTCATGCGCACGCACAAAAGATGGATGTTTGTGCTATTCCCTAATTACTTTGAAATGGTATTTTTATGGCTCGTTATTTTTTATCCCAATGGCGGTCTGGTTTCGTGGCCTACGGGATCTATTCTTACATGGCTCATCATTTTTGTTATTGGTAAGCAAGTCCATGAGCTTCTTCTGCATCTCTTCGCTCCGAAGTTTCATATCACCAGCGAGACAATCCCCACCTTAATCCGCAAACATTTCAAATCATAACAAGGATCCTCTGAATTCTTTTCCCCAATCACACCATCGCGCTCTGATGGAGGTATTTCTGCTCAAGTGAATTGACTCCGAGGATATCGCTTTATTGCAATCGCCTTTGTAAACTCTTCAGCTGGTTCCCCATCCAACGTCACGCCTTTTTCCCCGGTGCCCTCAATTGTTACTATTTGGCGGGCGTCATCAATAGGTAAGTGCTTGCGTTCTCCCGGAACAATAATCGATTTATCTCCCCCCTTACCATGTAATACTACACCACCTTCTCCTAAGTCCTCAAAATCAATACCATGACTCCCGTCTTTCACAGCTCCAGAACCGTCAATTAATTCAAGGGTATACTTTTGTCCAATCTTATCAAGAGCAACTCCACCGATTCCTCCACCCGCAATGTTTGCACCATAGTTAATATTATCACGAAACATATTATATAATCACCTCATTTCCGGCAGAGTGTTGCAATCTAATGGACTATATCACAATTTATATAAAGCTGCAATTTATACGTTACGTCTGCAGGGCTGCCAGGATTCGAACCTGGAAGAGAGCTTTTGGAGAGCTCCATGATACCGTTTCATCACAGCCCTTTGGCGTATATGTATTATATCGTGAAGAAGTTTCCGAAACAACGACAACTATTTACGATTGACAATCTTATAGCGATCGCGTTATGATTGTCAACGTATGAAGCGAAAAAAGGCGCGAAAGCGTAGGAAATCTTACACCGGAAGCCTCTATGCAAAAATCAGCTGGGATAAGGCCGAAGGATTCTTCCGACAGACGACACAGGAGGAGATAAAACACCGAGACTATCCATCAACGAAGGATATCTTACAAATACTGGCGGCTGTGGGAACGGTAGGCATAGTCTTGGCTTTTCCTCCAGCTCTCACGGGAGTAGCGGCGCTTATGAAGCTCGGGCGGGGAAGCTATAGCCCGTGGGGTATGCGACGGACGCTCAAACGGCTGAAAAAGCAGAAATATGTCGCTGTCCAGGAGTCTCGTGACGGGAAGGTAACCGTCACGATAACCAAAAACGGCATGATCCGGGCGCTCACCTACGAGCTCAATACGCTCTCCATTCAAAAACCCACACGCTGGGACGGAAAATGGCGCGTCGTCATTTTTGATGTGCCGGAGAAGGAGAAAAAGCTCCGTGATACCTTTCGTATGCGGCTCTTACAAATGGGGCTTTACCAACTGCAAAAGAGTGTCTATGTTTCGCCGTATCCCAGTTTTAATGAAATAGAGTTTTTACGGGAGCTCTACGGTATTGCCGTGACCGTTCTCTATATGACCGTTGAAAAAATAGAGGACGATGCGTTTTTACGGACGCACTTTACCCTTTCTGGGTGATTGATAATCATATAGCGGTCGCGGTATGATTGTCAATGAAGGCAAGTAATAAGAAAAGTAATAAGAAAAAGAATTAGAAAATGGTAAGAGTCTGAAGGAGTTTTTGAAAAATCTCTCCGGTGCCGGCGAGAAAAACGTCAAGTTTGGTCCCCGGATGTTGAAAGATAAAAGAATCGATAAGCGTACCGTCTTTTTCCGACTGTGTGTGGTAGAGCTTGGCTGCCACTGTTCCGATACGGATGTCTTCGATGTTCTCCTGGGTAATCGCAGGCCTGGGGATCTCCTTTTGACACGTAACAAGAAGAACGTCTCCTGCGGCTGGACCCGAAAATACGGCACTTCCGGATGCGCTTTCAAGAAATGTAAACGAATCAGGGTAATCAAATGCCACTTTACAAAAAGAGTTTCTATACGGCTTGACAGCTGAAATGGTTGCTGCCTGCGGTGGGGTAACGATGGGGGTCGGTGTCGGAGAGGGAGACAGCACCACTTGCCGACCAATGTTCACCCCAATGACGAGTGCGGTAAAAACAGCAAGTACGCTCACAAAAAGATAGGTATTTCTGTGCATGGCTACTTCTTAGTCAAGTTTCCCTGATTCTTTGTGCTCGGTGTGCTTTCGACATTTCCGGCAGAATTTGGCGAGTTTGAGCTTCTCGGGTGTATTAATTTTACTGCGCTGGGTCAAATAGTTCTGACTTTTGCAGACAGAACAGACTAATGCGACGATAATTCGTTGTTCTTTCTTGGCCATAGCATATTATATCCTAAACAGAGAGGCTTACTCAAGTAGTTTGTTGTTTACGATCGTATGTACGACGGTTCGCACAAACAGTTGCCGCCCCAGATCGGAGTAGTGGATGTGGTCGCCCGGATTCACATAGAGCTCTTTACCATCTCCGGCACTATCCAAACTCGGGTGATATGCATCTGCAAGCGGCAACTGCTCACTTTTGGCAAATCTTGTTGCGTTTTCAAGGTAGGACTTGATCGTTTGGGTACGTTGCCATTTATCTACTTGGGAAAACGAAAGACCACTCGCTCCATCTCCAAACGTACGACTGTTCGGGCCAATCGTCGCAGCTATTACGATTTTTGCATCCGGAAGGTTGGCCTTTATGGCATCCACAATATAGGCAAGACTCAGCCAATGCTGCTGAAGTGCTCCTGTTTCAAAGGAAAATGGATTGTAGCCAAATGATTCAATGACGATGACATCGGGATGCTCGGAAATAAGCGACGGGCGATGCTGCCCCATATATACCGTGTCGCGGGTCACGCGTTCCAAACCCGACACGATATTTTCTCCGCCGACGCCATAGTTGAGAAGCGTAAAGGCCGTCAATGGGTACACTCGCCGTAATTCATCCTGCACAAGCGCTAAATCCGATCCAAGTGTATCTATCATGGAATCACCCAAAAATGCAATCGTGTAGCGGGATTCTTTTGTGACTCTTTTATCCGGGACTGCTGCCTCTCCGGCCACAATGGTTGCGAAAAATTTACCCGTCCCCTGTACTGAACCTTTTTCATCAACCACGGAAACTGTTTTCATAAGATCAGCAAACGAAACGGCGGGCTTCATGACCACATCGGATAATGGAGTCAATACACTTTCCGCGGCAAATGCTACCGTTGCCAAAAATCCGAAGATATTCATGGACGTTTAAGAAACGTAACGTCGATTCTTTTTGCTTCAAAAAAATCCTGACAGAACTGCGCGGTTTTCTCCATGTCAAACCACGCGCAGGAAAAAATGTTGACGTACGCGCTCTTCTTGTACTCTGAAAAATGTCCAGTGACGGAACTCGTTTCAATAAGCTGGACCATGGAGTAACCGGCAGTAATAGGATTATCATGCCCAAAATGGGGAATAAGCGGCTCTCCATAACGCTTCATATGGATCACATCGTCGCAAAGCTCGATGATGAATCGTTTAATGTGTTCGGCTGACGAAATCTTCTTAAGATTACAATCATAAAGATTGACGATCATTTCCTGACCGAATATGTCCTTTTCGTGGGGATTTTTGTAATTGAGCATACTACTAGATAAAAGTATGGATAAGTATATGTCAAGAGGTGAACTATTTTTGAGCCGCCTGTGGGAATTGAACCCACGACCTAGTTCTTACCAAGAACTCGCTCTACCACTGAGCCAAGGCGGCACACTGACCGATCCGAACAATCAATATTGTACCATGGATAAATATACGAAAGAAACAGATCCGCTACGGCTGGGGGAAGACGAAAGTTTGTGTGCAGGATGCGGTTTGATTGGTATCATTTTTAAGCATAACATCAACAACCGTAGGGATGTTGGGCTCAAGCTCCAAGGAAGGCGAACCACATTGGAACGTACCACCACCGCGACCAACGGCTTCGGTCAGTACGCTTTGTGCGCTGGTTGTTGCAACGACTTTACCACCGACACTGACCGTAAAACTACACAGTACATTCTTTGAGGTCAAAAGGTCAGCACCCTCAACCCCAAGGAAATACTTTGTAAATCCAACCACCGGATTGTACCACTGCCTTTCGCAGGCTAGCCCCGTAATAGGACCTGACGCCGGTAAAACTTCTACGGGAGCCATAACCTCATTTGCTGTTGGCGTGGGGACGGTGGCTGTTTTCGGTCGAAGGAAATAAATACCTCCCACAATCAGTACTAATACGACTGCGCCCAGAAGATAATAGGTAAACGTACCGCTTGTCTCTGCTACTTGCTCTTGCTGTTCTTCCATAAAGACAAATATAACGGTTACATTTTATCAATACAAGGGGTCAATTTTTTATAGGGTATGAAGATGTGCTGAGGCCAGGATTCGAACCTGGGTAGGCCTTTCGGCCGGCAGATTTACAGTCTGCTACGATTGTCCACTCCGCCACCTCAGCGCGGTAAAATGCATTATACTACAAAAGCCATGCTTATTCGTAAACGCCTCATCGATAAAACGACGAAGTTAAGCAAGCTCACTCAGGCGGTCTCTCACCGATACCGCCTGGCCATCCTCTATCTCCTTTCCCATGATCCGAAAGAAACCTTCGAAATTGCCGATACACTAATGATAAAAGAGCCTTTGGCCGTTCATCACCTCAAGCAAATGCTTAAAAGCGGGTGGGTTCGCAGAATCCGGACCGGCCGAAGGGTGACGTATGAGCTGCAGGAGAATTCCGCCATGGAGCTTAAGAAATTTTTGGGAGATACACCTTTTTTTAGAGAAATCTTCTCTAAGAAAAAAAACTGAATTGAGCCTCCAGACAGAATCGAACTGACATCAGCGGTTTACAAAACCGTCGCTCTGCCATTGAGCTATGGAGGCGTGTATTGATTGTATCAACAGAAGTAGGGGACGGCAATGCTTTGAGTCGTCAAGAGAAGAATAATTCCGCCCGGAGAGTGAAGCTATTTTCCCCGATTGTTTCAATCGGATGGACTGTTCCGACGCCCAAGGGAGTCGGAAACTTCGTCCTGTCCCCCGCCTAGGCGGGGTACCTCATTGTGAATGAATTTGTGGAGGAAAATATTCTCCATCTCATTCGGGCATATTGATCGTAGAATACGGAAAGGGCCCTTGTCAAGTACCGGCAAGGTAACCGTTCAGGGTTTAACAAAGGATTGTCATTGCGAGGAGTCTTCGACGAAGCAATCTCATACGACGTGTGAGATCGCCACGGCTACTTCGTAGCCTCGCGATGACATGTGTTTTGCCAACTCCTGAACGGTTACCCGGCAAAAAAGAATCGGTTATTATATAACTTCATATCTCCCGTGTGTTTCCATATGGCACTCAAACACACACAGAGTTCATCTGACTTTGCCTGATATTCAAGCTCCCTCAGATAATTGATCACAAGATGCCCACCCGGTCTCACGATTGCATGGAGATTTTTGAGAAAAGGTATTGAGGAAACAAACTCCGGTATCGTAGCACCGATAAATAAATCAACAACAATGAGATCAAATACCATTCCTTTCTTTGCCGAATGTTCAACAAATCTGTTTGCGTCACCACACTCCAAGCGCACGTTTGTATACATGTCGATGCCAAAATACTTCTTGGCAATTGCCATCATCGTAGGATCAATATCCACAGCAATGATTACCGCGTGAGGAAAACGTTTGATCAAAAGTTCAATTACCGTCCCGCCGCCAACGCCTAAAACGAGGATGGTCGTAATAGTATGCAGCTCGTCAGTCTTAATCTTCTGTAACGCCCGTCTCCAAAGCATACGAATGTAGGACCCTGATTGCGGAGAGCCGTGGACCAGAAGTTTATACTCACCCCACGCGCGGATGAGTCGAATATCAGAATTATATCGAGATGAAGTATTCAATACTACCCGTGGCAATAACGAGGATAAAAAAGACATGGCTCGCTAAATAATCCGTATCGTTGGCAATAAAATATTTAAAAGTAAATTAATCACCGGAGATATGAGCTGGCTTATGGGAGAGGCGCCGCCGCCAATCGGAAGAATTAAAAATATCAAAAAAATCATACCATAACGCTCAAGCTCGGCCCATTGCCGTGCGTATTCCTCGGGCAAGATACCGCCCACGATCTTAAAGCCGTCAAGGGGGTGGATGGGAACGAGATTAAAGACAGCCAGGACGACGTTAATGACAATGAGAGACTGGAATAAACCAACAAGTATTCCGTTTGAAATAATCACACGAAGAACGATCGAACAAATAAGAGCCAATATGAGATTGCTAACCGGACCCGCAAGTGAGATTATTGCGCTGTCGCGCCTGGGGTGACGGAGGTTAAAGGGATCAAACTGGACGGGTTTACCCCAGCCAAACCGGGCGATAAGAAGCATAATCGTCCCCAAAGGATCGAGATGCGCAAGAGGATTGAGGGTCAATCTCCCCATGAGCCGGGGTGTTGGGTCTCCGAGACGTTCGGCCGCAAGTGCGTGGCTAAACTCATGGATGGTAATAGCGATTACTAAAGAAATCACCCAAAACAAAAACCCTACCGGGTTACTGGTAAGTTCACCGATCATATGGTATAGTATACCAGGTAGTGAATTTTCGATCATGCGCAAAGCGCATGGTATTTGTTGAAAAACATCGAAAATCTACTACCTGGTATACATTCTATGTCATACAGATGCGAGATGTGCAAAAAAAAATCAAGTATGGGTCGATCTCACACCCACCACACCGGGGTTGCCGGCGGACAGTGGAAAAAACGGGCACAGACCACGATACGATCATTTAAACCCAACCTCCACTGGATAAGTTTGTCGATACATGGGATCATGACGCGAATGCATGCGTGCACCAAGTGCATTAAACGAGTAAAATTTGACCTCGCCAAGCAAACCGTTACTTCTTCACCGGAGATTTTGTAGGAGTTACTGCGGATTTGGCTTCACAAAAGAACGCCAGACATGCGTTGGAATCACGTTTATACGTCCAACCGCCAGCACAATCTTCCGGACGCGGAAGTGCAAGTTCCGGGCAGGATAAACCTGCACGGCTACGAAGATCCAAAGATGTTTTCTTTACTGCGGTCAACACTACGACCAAAAGGATAAAAGCAAGAGTTAAAAAAATAATAAAATTCCATGAAGCGACATCGTCCCGAATAAATGATGAAGAAGCTGTTTTTCGTTTCGCCATATGTATTTACCCCTAAACCAAGTGTAATCTCTAGGACGCGGCTGTCAAGAGGGGAGAATACGCTATCGGCTTCTTGCCTTCCCATTGCACTTCGTCGAGCACGAGTCTTTCATGATCGATATGGAGTTTAAGAATCTTGAGACGCCTTTCTTTAATTTTTGACCATAATCCCGGCCAGGGGAAAAAAGCGCGGAACTTCCGGTCAATGCGCAGTGCTTCCCCCTGATCCTCAAAAGCCTTCTGTATCGCCTCCCACGGCTCAAACCCGTCATCACGGGAAAGCCTTCGGGCATACGGCTCGCTGTCATTGCGAGGAGTGTCTTGCGACGAAGCAATCTCATGCAATAAGGAGATTGCCGCGCCGTCAGAACGGTCTCGCAATGACAAGTATGTGGGGAGTGCTTCCATAAGTAAATCGGCACCCAGGGTAAAAAGTTTCGTCCGGAGCGGTTCACTCGTGTCTGCATCCATAATGGGAATTTTCTTTTGAGCGATGATCCTCCCCTCATCAAACTTCTCTGACAGGGTCACGATGGTCACTCCCGCTTGATGATCGCCGGTAAGAATAGCCCATGGAACGGGATCAGCCCCACGCCAGCGGGGCAGAAGCGACGGGTGGACGTTTAGCCCTCCCAAACGGGCCTCTTTAATCGCTTCCCACGGAATTTTTTGTCCATAACAGGCGCTGACTAAAAGATCTGCCTTGAACGGCTGGAGGGTATCAACAACCTGACGCTCATCTGTATAGAGCCACGTCTTCCCGGAATCTGAAGGGAACGAAAAAACCGGAATCCCGTGTGCCTTTCCCCATGTTTCAACCGGTGTCGGCGTCAATACTTGTTTTCGTCCTACGGGACGGGCAGGTTGTGTAACGATTGCACATACATGAACGCGAAGTTTTTCTAAAATCAAAACTGAATCGGAGGTGGAACCAAAAAAGATGATGCGAGCAACTGAAGAAATCATAGTATTCGTCATTCCCGACCTGATCGGGAATCCAGTCTTTTTCGAATACTGGATCCCCGCCTTCGCGGGGATGACATTTTAAATGATGTAATATTAACGAAGTACAATTTCTTCTAATATTTCCTTCCCATCATCATCTTTTCCCGTCTGATACATTTTGCTTTTCTGCTCGAGAACCCGCTGGGTAAATAAAATACCGTTTATATGGTCCGTTTCGTGCTGAATGATGGTAGCCAAAAATCCCGAAAATTTATCTTTATGAATATTGCCCCTCTCGTCCTGATACCGCAAGGACAACGTCTTTGCGCGTTTAACCTTCCCCCAAATTTTGGGGATAGAAAGACAGCCTTCTAGCTTATTTTCCCGTTCGGGAACACCGTCAGTCTGGTCTTCTGAACGCAGAACGATTTCAGGATTGATAAAAACGCGGATCTTCGACTCTTCTTTGGGACGGGTGATAAACACCCGCAACGATTCCCCGATCTGGGGCGCAGCAAGCCCGACACCTTTCGGATTTTTGGTGGAGAGAAGAACATCATGCATCTGCCCGATAAGTTTCCCTAACTTTTTGTCAAATACCGTTACGGTTTTGGCCGGAGTTGTTAAAACCGCGTTTGGGACATACGTCATTGATTTCATTTGCCTATCCTTTCTATAAAATCTTTATCGTTTGGGTCGACTTTTACGAGATAATCCTGCAGAAGTTTTTTTGCAAGTTCGGACTTCCTGGCTTCCGTGTAAAAAACCCACAGAGCATAGTAGGCATCACGGTAGTTTGGTTTTAGGTCTATCGTTGTTTTAAGAAGTTCGATGGCTTTATCATTGATGCCCTTCCGGCCATACAGGATAGAGAGGTTGTAGGTAATCTTGGGATCGTTGGGCGATAGTTCACCTGCTTTTTCTAAGGCTTCAATTGCCGCATCATTAAATACAGGATCAAATTCAGAAAACGAGTAATATATCTTCGTACGGGTTTTCCAATAATTGACATTTGCCGGCGAGATGGACAGAGCGCGGTCGCTGGCTTCAAGGCTTTGACGGACGAGAGTCGCGGCAAGCGTCGCATCTTTACTCTCAAGAGCATCAGTTACCGATCCCGCGTATGCGCTGCCCAGCTCATCATAGTAGTACGGCTCAATGGGATTTATGGCAACGGCCTGTTTGAGAAACGCGGCTCCTGAAGCGTACTGCCCTGCGCGAGTCATACGGTAGCCGCTGGCAAATAGCGTATCGGCGTGCCACCAGAGGGCAAGTAAAGCAAGTACGATAAACGATGCCATGAAAATAAAAAATAGAATAATCTTTCGGGGGACGGGAATGCTCCATGACTTGCTCTGATCACCCGCGATCGCCATAGCCGGAAAAAGAAAAAGAAACACTTGCAGGATGACCACCGAGAAGCCAAAAAAGTTTGTGACAAGGATGGAAATCCAACCGGCAAAAAGAGCAACTTGCATGATGGTGTCATTCCCGCGGAGGCGGGAATCCATCTTTGATTTTGAACTGGATGCCGGATCAAGTCCGGCATGACGAAATAAAGAAAAAAACCATACAATGAATGCACCGATAAACAAAAGATAACTTCCCAACCCAAAAATGCCCGTTGTTGCCAAATAATTGAGATACTCATTGTGGGCTTTGTTGTAAAGAAAATCCCACTCACTCGTGAGATTATGCTCCTTGGGTTTAAACTGATAAAAAGCGAAGGCAAACGTCTCTGTCCCGGTACCGATGAGATACGTCTTGAGGGAGCTCTGCCAGGCATTTATCGCGCCTTGCCACACGTATTTTCTGATCGTGCCGGATTCCGTACCCCCGGTTTCCAATAGGGGAGCGGTGTAGGCTGCGGAAGGTGTTGCCTGCGTGATTGGCAAACGAGTTAATGAGGGAATGGGGAGGGAAGGACCAAAAAAAACGGTAAGAATAACAAATGCGAGATGAATAATGACAAAAGGCAAAACGATTCGCTTTGTTTTCAAAAAAACTAATCCCCAAAATACCACATCTGCAACGGCAAATCCTAAGAGTCCTGACCGGGAACGGGTAAACAGCAGCACTAAAAAGAAGAGTGCTGCGATGAAGCACCAAAGCGCAAACGACACGATGTCATTGCGAGACCGTTCTGACGGCGAAGCAATCCCTTTCATTTGTGGAGATTGCTTCGTCGTCCCGCCGAGCGGGACTCCTCGCAATGACAATAAAGCGAATCCCAACACAATCGGGATGAGGGCGACGAGGTATGCAGCAAGCCAATTAGGCTGGCCGAGTGAGCTAAAAACGCGATTTTGCACATCCTGGACCCAAAGATTTTTATCAACACCGAGCCGCTCTGCTACCCCGTAAAGGGCTACAACAGCCCCGCTTCCCAACGCGACTACTAATAACTTTTGTAAATTTTGTACATTGGAAACAAACGCATAATATAAAAAAACGTAGGAAATAATGGAGAACATGCCACCATTGAACCGACTGTAGTAACCAAACCACGATACATGGGGGTCTATTGAAAAAATCGAACTTACAAGTTGCGAAGTGACGAACAACAAAATGGGGATATCCAAAGGCATCCGGACTATTCTCAATTTTCCTTGAGTAATGCTTTTAACGAGCCACGCACCGACAATAATGACGGTCAACGCATACACGGCCATCATCTTGTTGTACTCAAAGAGCTCGTAATTCCATGGGGTGAGAAGGATTGGCACGAGACCAAAAAGGAGAATGAATCCCCACCGGATAATCCGATCAGGCCATACATTCACATTCATTCCCAAAGTATACCATACGAGTTAGGACTATTTGATTTGACAACCCTATAGGATTTGAATAGAATCAACTTCTCCTGCCTTGCCCCGCGAAGCTTTAGCGAAGTGGGGCCGAACTCCTGCCCAATAAGATTTTTTTTCCCGGTTTAATACCGGGGTTTGATGGATGCCGTCGCTTGTCGCATTTTTGCGCGATCCTCGACCATCCTCAAGCTTGTACATTAAAAAGTGAATGAAGGAAATTAAAAAATCACGGCATGGGACTTTTGGGATTGAAATGTGTGAGTAGGAACCAGGAAACAGACGCTATTTTACAATTGCAAGATAAGCGAGAAACAGGGCAACAAGAACAAGTCCTGTGGCTATCTGGAGTTTTACACTGAAATCGTCGAAGTCAAAATGTTTCGTTGATGGAGCTTGTTGTTTCATAATATTGCCTTACGAAATACGAATGCCATCACCAAAAAAAGCATACCATAGGCTACATAGTTAAACAAGATTCCGATTCGCGCCCACTTTCGTTTCCGTGAAAAACTCGGCGTTATAAATGCCACGCCAAAATATCCGGCAGAAAGGTTAACAAACAGTTCTGAAAGAATCGAAAGCCACAACTGATCAATAATACGCATATATTCACAATAGCATATCTGTTTTCTGATTCCTATATCAAAAAATTTGACAACCCTATAGGATTTTGTTACCATCGCCTTCTCCTGCCTGTATTGCTGCCCGTCCTGCCTTAATTTATGCCGTACATGGCATATGAGAGTGAAAATTATACTGCCTCTTGATTGAGGAATTTTTCGTGCGTTGAAAACAGAAGAAAACCCTGAGCCTGTCGAAGGGCTTCCTCCTGGAATCAAATACCGGGGTTTGCTGGATGCCGTCGCCATCGCATTTGCGCGATCCTCGACCATCCACAAGCTTGTACTTTAATAAGTGAATGAAGGAATTAATTATAAGAATGGATCATGGCGGACTCGATAAAAAACAGCGTTAGGAAATAGGACCGTGCACAGCAATAAATTCTTGCTGTCTGCGTACCTATTTCTTAACATAAAAAGTTGTTTTAATTAGTGCCCAAAGGGCAAAGGAGAAATGAAATGTCCGCTCAACGGATGTTCTTCCTCACAGCCCTCACATTAGGGCTGATATTTAGTTTTGCAACTCCTGCAGCCGCGCAAGAGGGCTGCCAATTTAGTAATCCGGTCTACGACGGCCGACCCCTCGAGGATTCGATTATCTCAGGGATGCACGCCGTCGGCACTGGTGCCCTCCCGGGATTGGATGGGGTTGGAGCAATATATCCCATGTTCCCGGGAATACTCGCTGCGGTCGGGGTAGAAGGAAACCCCTCGGGGCTCCAAACCACCTACGTCCGTATCGAAGGGATTGACGCCTGCGAAGGATGGGTGATGGATGTGTTCCATCTTGCCTTCGCCGAAGGTCTGGAAAACAAGATCGGCTCCCTCGTCGACGAAAATACCCTCCTGGGTGTCGAGTCAATGAATGGAGTCGCACCTCAATTTCGCGCCCATTGGCACCTTTCAGTCGGCTACCGCAAGTCGCGGCCGCAAGGCTACGATTCACAAATGGTAAACGACGCCATGGGCCAGGTTTACTGGGTCGATCCGCTTGACCTGGTAGTGGAAACCGTCGAGTCTCGACGTACTCCGACGGGCTCGAACTGGAGCGGAATCGTAGTCATCGCTGGCGCAGCGGTACTTTTGCTCGCCGGCGGTGTATTTGCAAACAAAAACCCTCGCAGCGCGTTGCGCGGAATTCGTGCAACCGGACAGGGATTGAAGTGGATGTTTGACACGTCCACAAAAACTCTGTACTGGCTGTACGTCATGACGATCGAGTTGCCATTCGGAAACGGTAAGTTTTTCCGGGCGGCATTAGCTGCTGGCATCTGGGCCGGCATCTGCGTCACAATTCCACTGACGGGATTGGCATTCCTGTCGGTGATAACCGGCGGCTCCGCTCAAGCGGTGCGGTGGCCATCACGCCCGTCCGGGCAAATCTCCCCGATCTTCACGCCGGAAATTCAGGCGTGGGCGCCCAAGATTGTGGAGTGGAGCCGGACGTATGACCTGGACGAGGATCTCGTCAGCACGATCATGCAAATTGAATCGTGCGGCGATGCAAGCGCTGTTTCCCCAAGCGGCGCCCAAGGGTTGTTCCAGGTC
>ERZ1292640.2582-Hain-H43-02um-R1-2582-length-14457-cov-23_pt1 | contig 14457 bp, 14 predicted proteins | sample MGYA00564404_ERZ1292640 | MGnify/ENA primary metagenome ERZ1292640 (study PRJEB36523, sample SAMEA6512636) | groundwater metagenome | collected 2019-01-08 | study: AquaDiva: Metagenomics assemblies of 32 groundwater samples
AGGGTTTGGGATGGATAGTTATATCTACGGTCTTGACGCAGCTATAAATTTATCAGCTTGAAACATTATGGATTATTATTCAGACAGGCGGAACAGGCTTATAAAATATATTGAGCAGAACGCGCTTGACGGCTTTCTGGTAAGGAAGAAACAAAACGTATCTTATCTTTCCGGGACAAGAGGCGAGGATGCGGTTTTGTTTATTTCTCCAAAAAAGAATTTTTTTATAACAGACTCAAGATACGAAGAGGAATACAAAAAATCCATTAAAAACCGCTCTCTTGCAATAACAAAAAATAAAAACATGCTGGAGGGGATTGTAGATGCGTGCAGAGAGACAGGCTCAAAACGCATCGGCTTTGAAGCTGATAACTTCAGCTACGCGGCTTACTCTAACCTGAAAAAAACTTTGAAAAATATAAAGCTTGCGCCTTGCGCCCTGGCTGTGGAAACACTGAGGATGGTTAAAGACAAAAGCGAGATAGGATATATTGCAAAGGCCTGCGAGCATGGAAGCAGGATAATGAACCAGGCTGTTAAATTTGTAAAGCCGGGGGCCAGCGAAAAAAATGTAAAGACCAGAGTAGAAGAGTATGCTATGAAAAATAACCTGGCCTTTGCGGATTTTGATATTATAATAGCCTCTGGCAAAAACTCCTCAATGCCTCATGCGATGGTTTCTGATAAAAAAATAAAGAAAAACGAGATGGTGGTAATAGATCTGGGAGCTGTGTATTCCGGCTATAATTCCGACTTGACAAGGACGGTTTTTTTGGGTAAAATTAGCCATAAGTATTTGCATATATATACAATAGTTCTGGAAGCGCAGAAAAAAGCGATCGAGCGCATAAAACCAGGCATGTATGCAAAAGACATAGATGCTGTTTCCCGCCGTTATATATCAGAAAAAGGCATGGGAAGGTATTTTCTGCACAGCCTGGGTCATGGCATAGGCCGTGAAACCCACGAAATCCCGGCTATTTCCAGGAACAGCGAAATACGGCTTGAAAAAGATATGGTAATAACCGTAGAGCCAGGGGTTTATGTTCCTGGCTGGGGCGGAATAAGAATAGAAGATACAGTGCTCGTAACCGAGAATGGCTGTAAAATATTGACGGAAGGGGCGGATAAATATGCAGGCAGGAATTAATGACATAAAAAATGGATTGAGCATAGAGCTGGAAGGCGAGGTCTATTATGTTGTCAGCTATGAAAACGTAAAACCTGGCAAGGGCAGCGCTTTTGTGCGCACCAGATTAAGAAACATAAAGACAGGCGCTGTGCTTGAGCGTACTTTCAGGAATGAAAAAATAGAAACAGCTGATATAGACAAAAAAACTCTGCAATACATGTATTCATCGGGCAACATATATGAATTTATGGATCACGATACCTACGAGCACATATCGTTGCATAAAGACCAGCTCGGAGAAGTCGGAAACTACCTTAAGGAAAATCTGGAAGTAATAGCCCTTGTTTACAAGGATAAGATTATTACGCTTGAGCCTCCCATGTTTATGGATTTAAAAATAATAGAGACAGAGCCTGGCATAAGAGGCGATACTTCTAAATCCGGAAACAAACCTGCAAAAACAGAGACAGGGCTTATTGTGTCAGTACCGTTATTTATAAATGAAGGCGACGTAGTGCGCATAGACACCAGAACCAAAGGATATGCAGGAAGGGTCTAAAATTAGGAGATAAACATGAATCTCAAAGAGATTAAAGAATTAATTACGCTGATGAATGAAAACGATCTGATGGAATTAGAGATAGAGCGCGAAGGCATAAAAATCAGATTGAGAAAATCAGCTTCCGGAAAAATTGAAACAACAACAGAAGAGCGTGCGCCTCTCAGGGCAGCCCATGCTGTCCAGCCGGAACAAAAGTCCCAGGAACAGGCAAGGCCTGAGAAAAACCTGTCAGCAATAAAAGCGCCCATGGTCGGCACTTTCTACAGGTCCCCGGGCCCGGATGCAAAACCGTATGTAGAGATAGGACAGACTGTAGAGATAGGCCAGGTGGTTTGCGTTATTGAGGCAATGAAGCTTATGAATGAAATAAAATCAGAGGTGAAGGGCAAGATTGTAGAGATACTCGTGGAAAACGCCAGGTCAATTGAATACGGCCAGGCACTGTTCGCGGTAGAACCCATGTAATCTGCCTTTGAATTTTGCCCTTCGGGCAAAATTGGTTAAGGAACTATATGTTTTCTAAAATATTAATCGCCAATCGCGGAGAAGTAGCTGTAAGGATTATCCGCGCCTGCAAGGAAATGGGGATCAAGACAGTTGCTGTATATTCAGAAGCTGACGCTGATTCTCTTCATATAAAGCTTGCTGATGAAGCTGTATGCATAGGCCCTGCGCAGAGCTCAGAAAGCTACTTGAATATACCTGCTATTATAAGCGCCGCTGAGATTACAGACGTAGACGCGATCCATCCTGGTTACGGATTTCTGGCTGAAAACGCGCATTTCGCAGAGATATGCGAATCCTGCGATATAGCGTTTATAGGCCCCACGCCAGAGAACATGAGGATGATGGGCGACAAGATGACAGCCAGGCTAACCATGCAGAAGGTAGGCATACCTATTATTCCCGGAAGCCAGAGCATTATAAAAACCAAAGAAGAGGCGGTAAAGACGGCAAAGAGATTGAAATATCCTGTTATTATAAAGGCTTCAGCCGGAGGCGGCGGCAAAGGAATGAGGGTCTGCCATAATGATGTCAGACTTATAAGTTCTCTGGTAACTGCCCACCAGGAAGCAGAGGCAGCGTTTGGAAACGCAGACGTATATCTTGAAAAATATATAGAAAGGCCAAGGCACATAGAAGTGCAGATACTGGCTGATAAGCAGGGCCACATAGTATCTCTCGGAGAAAGAGATTGCACCATCCAGAGGCGGCACCAAAAATTAATAGAAGAATCGCCGTCGCCTGCAATAGATCCCAAATTAAGAAAAAAAGTCGGAGACATGGCTATTAAGGCAGCAAAGGCCTGCAATTATCTTAACGCAGGGACTGTGGAATTTCTTTACGACAGGCATGAAAACTTTTATTTTTTAGAGGTAAACACAAGGATACAGGTAGAACACCCTATAACAGAAATAGTGACTGGCATAGACCTGATAAAAGAGCAGATAAAGATAGCGGCAGGAATGAAGCTCGGCTTTAAGCAGGATGACATAAAATTAAAAGGCGCTGCCATAGAATGCAGGATAAACGCTGAAGACCCTGGAAAGAATTTTATGCCCTGTCCTGGAAAGGTGGATTTATTTTTACCTGCAGGCGGGCCTGGCGTAAGAGTGGATTCTCATGTATATTCAGGTTATACAATTTCGCCTTATTACGATTCCATGATAGGAAAACTTATCTGCTATGGAAATTCCAGGCAGGATGCAATAAAGGTGATGCAGAGGGCGCTCGATGAATTTATAGTAACGCCTATTAAAACGACAATACCTTTTCATAAGCATGTAATGAGCGATACGTTATTTCTAAGAGGGGATTTTGCAACAGATTACGTGGAGAAACTTTTAGGCACAAGCGAATAGAAAGGCAGGTAGTTAAAATTATGAAAAAAGTAGGCATATTGACTGGCGGAGGAGATTGTCCTGGGTTAAACGCTGTAATAAGGGCTGCTGTAAGGTACGCTATTCAGGAAGGCTATGAGGTCACAGGGATAAAGAACGGATGGAAGGGGCTTGTTGAAAACGACACTATGGAACTAAGCCTTCAGTCTGTATCAGACATATTGCCTAAAGGCGGGACCATTCTGGGGACATCGAGGACCAACATTTATAAAAAAGAAGGTGACCTGAAAAAGGCAAAGGAAAATTTTAAAAAGATGGGGCTTGAGGCATTGATAGCGATCGGAGGAGAAGATACGCTCGGCATTGCGCATAAATTATACAAAGAAGGTTTTAATGTAGTGGGCGCGCCAAAGACAATAGACAATGACTTGAACTGCACTGATGTTACGTTCGGGTTTGATACAGCGCTGAATGTAGCGACCGAAGCGATTGACAGGCTTCACACTACCGCAGAATCTCATCACAGGATTATGGTAGTTGAAGTGATGGGGAGGCATGCAGGATGGATAGCCCTCGAATCAGGTATTGCAGGCGGAGCAGATATAATACTCATACCCGAGGTCCCTATAGATATTGAAGATGTGTGCAATATTATAAAAAAGAGGCATACCAGGGGCAAAACTTTCAGCATAGTTGTGGTTGCTGAAGGCGCGCAGTTTAAAGAAGGCACAATGGTTCTGCAGGAAGAAAAACTTGATGCATTTGGCCATGTAAGGCTTGGAGGTATAGGGCAGAGGATAGCGGAAGAGGTGGAAAAAAGAACAGGTTACGAGACCAGGGTGACAGTTTTAGGCTATGTGCAGAGAGGCGGAACACCCACTGCGTTTGACAGGGTCCTTGGCACAAGGTTTGGCATAAAGGCAATGGAGCTCGTGCTTAAAAAAGATTTCGGCAAGATGGCAAGCTTACAGGGGAATAAGATTGTCGCAGTGTCTCTGGAAGCAGCTGTCAGCGAATTAAAAACAGTCGATATGGAATTATATAATATTGCAAAGATATTTTTTGGATAATCGCATTCCGTTCGGCGATCGGAAAAAACCACATTCCGATCGCCGAACGGAATCAAGAGAATATGAAAAAAAAGATAAAAGAGCTGTTAAAAGAAAGCATTGATGTAAAAAATAAGCTGATTGAATGTCAGCTGGACGAAATTGAAAAACTTGCGCTGGCAATGCTTAATACGATAAAATCCGGCCATAAGATTCTGCTATTCGGCAACGGCGGCAGCGCTACTGACAGTCTGCACATAGCAGCAGAGCTTGTGGGCAGGTTTAAAAAAGAAAGAAAAGCGCTTCCTGCCATAGCCCTCACTGCAAACATATCTACTCTTACCGCGCTTGGTAATGACTATGATTTTGATTATATTTTTGAAAGGCAGGTAGAGGCTTTTGGCAATAAGGGAGATATGGCCATAGGCATATCCACAAGCGGCAGTTCAAAGAATGTGGTGGCCGGTATTCTTAAAGCCTCTAAAATGGGCCTTAAAACAGCCGCTCTTACAGGCAATAAAAAAGGAGATCTCTTTAAAATAGCAGATTTATGCGTAAGAGTTCCTTCTGAAAATACCCCGAGGGTACAGGAAGCCCATATAGCAATAGGACATATTGTGTGTGAGCTCATAGAAGATGCTTTGTAATAAAATAAAAACCCTCCCTGAATTATTAAACGCTTTAAAAAGCCTGAGGCAGAAAAAGAAAAAAGTTGTGTTCACGAACGGCTGTTTTGATATCCTGCACGCCGGCCACGCAAGCTACCTCGCAAAAGCAAAATCCATGGGCGACATACTAGTGATAGGCCTTAACAGCGATTCTTCTGTAAAAAAATTAAAAGGCAAATCAAGGCCTGTGGTATCGCAGAAAAACAGGGCGATTGTGCTGTCGGCATTATGGGCAGTGGATTTTGTGGTTATATTTAACGAGCTTACGCCTATAAAACTTATAAAAGCAATAAGGCCGGACGTGCTTGTAAAAGGCGGGGACTGGAAAAAAGAAAATATAGTAGGCGCGGATTTTATTGAATCATACGGCGGCAAAGTAAAAAGCCTGAAATATATCAAAGGGCTTTCAACCCGGGGTATAATAAAAAGGAGTAAGAACTTTTAATTTCGCCCAGACCAGCAGGGCTTGAGGACGCAAAATTTTCCCAGCGTGAAAATTTTGCTCCGTTTTGACGCTCGCTCGTCCTGCAGGCAGGCTGGGGCCTGAGGCACATTTGAAAGGTTTTGGAGCTACTACTATTTGATACTAGGCGCACAAGGATTTACAACGAAAGTTTTTATACCGTCAAGACTACCTTCGGTATAAAAACCGAGCCGTAAACCGTAGTGCGCCCCAAAAGCATTTCTGTGCCGAACGGCCCCAGTCTGCTTGCAGGACACCGTGCCCGCTCGCGTCAAAAAGGCCTCTCGCCCTGCTGGTCTGGGCGAAAAATAACCTATGCTTTATCAAGATAAACTTTTACAGATTATAGACGCAAATTTAAACAGGACGCGCGAGGGGTTAAGGGTTTGCGAGGATGTAGTAAGATTTGCGATATGCGACAAGCGATCAACCGAGTCTTTGAAAAAGATAAGGCATGCGGCGACAAGCCTTATTATTAATTCAGATAAGGTATCCCTGAAAAAACTTTTATTAAACAGGAATACCGAAAGCGACAAAACAAAATTCCTGGATTTTAAAACAACACCCGGCATAGATATTTCAGATGTTTTTATGTCCAACGTAGAGCGCGTAAAAGAATCGCTGAGAGTCCTTGAGGAGTGTTTCAAAATAATAGATGAAAAAGTAAGCCGCGGGTACAGAAAGCTGAGATTCAGCGCATACGATGTTGAAAAAAGAATTGTTAAAAAAACTAGGCTTATATCTTGTAACAGACAGAGGCGCGCTTAACGAAAAAGTTACTACAAGAGATAACAAGACCTGGTCTTGAGGTACTATGACACAGATAGAACTTGCAAAGCTAAACAAGATATCCCCTGAAATGCGGTATGTTTCAAAGAATGAAGGCATGCCTGTTGAGCTGTTAAAAAGCCGCATAAAAGACGGGAGAATTGTTCTTATAAAAAATGCGAAAAGGAAAATAAACCCCTGCGCAGTAGGCGAAGGTTTACGCATCAAAGTAAACGCAAACATAGGCACCTCAAAAGACAGCAATGATATAAAAAAAGAACTTAGAAAAATGCGCGCTGCTATAGGCGCAGGCGCAGACGCTGTAATGGACCTCAGCACAGGCGGGGATATAAAAAAAATACGCAGGGCTATTTTAAAAAATTCTACGGTCCCGCTCGGCACTGTTCCTATTTATGAAATAGCCATTACAGTGGCCGGCAAAAAAGGGAATATGTCGCGCATTGCCCCAAAAGATATACTAGAAATTCTGGAATCCCAGGCATCGGAAGGGGTTGATTTTTTTACCATTCACTGCGGCATAACGCAGGATGTGATTTCAAGAATTAAAAAACAGAAACGCCTTATAAGCATAGTATCAAGGGGCGGATCTTTTCTCGCAGAGTGGATGATAGTGAATAGAAAAGAAAATCCTTTCTATGAATATTTTGACGACATAATAAAGATAGCTAAAAAATATGATGTAACACTGAGTCTCGGGGATGGTTTAAGGCCTGGTTCGGTTGCAGACGCAACAGACAGGCCTCAGGTGCAGGAGTTGATTATACTCGGGGAATTGGCTGACAGGGCAAGAAAAAATAATGTCCAGGTAATAATAGAAGGCCCGGGACATGTGCCGCTTGATCAGGTAGAGGCAAATATGATTTTACAGAAAAGATTATGCAACAATGCGCCATTTTATGTGCTTGGCCCGCTTGTAACAGATATTGCTCCGGGATACGACCATATAACAGGCGCTATAGGCGGCGCATTGGCAGGGTTTTACGGCGCAGATTTCCTGTGCTGTGTAACCCCTTCGGAGCACCTTAGCATACCAGACGAAGAGGATGTAAAAAATGGCGTTATAGCCTCCAGAATAGCAGGCCATGCAGCTGATATAGCAAAACACCTGCCAGGCGCCATGGCCTGGGACAGAGACATGTCAAAGCTCAGGGTTAAAAGAGACTGGAAAGGCCAGATAAAAAAATCCATAGACCCTGCTAAAGCAGCGCAGTACAGAAAATCCTCAGGTATTGGTAAAAATAAAGACGTTTGCACAATGTGCAGCGACTATTGTTCCATGAAACTCATGGAGCAATACTTTAAATAGGGTAGGGGAGGTCGCGACCTCCCCTACAATAATGTATGGAACAAATTCTTGCTATAGGTTCGGTGGCGCTTGATACCATTACGTCTCCTGCAGGACATTCAAAGGAGATACTCGGCGGTTCAGCCACTTATTTTTCAATAAGCGCAAGCTTCTTCAGCCATGTAAATCTGGTTGCCACGGTCGGGAAAGATTTTCCTGAAAAGCACAGAAAGACCATAGAATCCTTTGGCATTGACCTTAGCGGCCTGGAGGTAAAAGAAGGCAAGACCTTTAGATGGGAAGGTTCTTATGTACAGGATCTCAACTGCGCCCAGACAATCAATACCCAGTTAAATGTATTTGCAGAATTTAAACCGTGTTTGCCTAGAGGATACGAAAAGAGTAAATACATTTTTCTGGCAAATATCGATCCTGACCTGCAGGCATTTATACTGAAAAGATTTTCCGGCAAAAGGTTTATAGGCTGTGATTCCATGAACCACTGGATCAAAAATAAAAACAAAGCCCTTAAAAATACTATCAGCAAAACCTCTATAATATTTTTGAATGACATGGAAGCAAAAATGCTTTCAGGAGAATCGAATATATTAAAAGCCGGAAAATATCTTTTATCTCTTGGTCCGGAATTCGCAGTGGTTAAAAGAGGTGAATACGGGGCAATACTTTTTTCTAAAAAGTTTATCTTTATGGCCCCTGCGTATTTGCTGGAAGAGGTGAAAGACCCTACTGGCGCAGGCGATACGTTTGCAGGCGGGTTTATGGGCCATCTGGCAAAAATAGACAAAATAAATCAAGGTACTCTAAAAAATGCGCTTTTGTGGGGAACTACAATGGCGTCGTTTACTGTGGAAGATTTCAGCGTGAATAGGTTTTTAAAAATAACAAAAAAGGATATTAATAAAAGATACGAGGATCTTAATAAAATAATAGGATTGTGAAGCTCCACGGCTTTATGGTTCGACTCCGCTCACCATCTTTCGAATCATCCTGAGCTTGTCGAAGGACAGCCGTGGCTTCTTTTCCTACGGGGTTCCGTGGAGCGGAACCCCGCACCGAAAGCCATTCATCCACGTGTTTACACCCGTGGCTTTCTGGTGCGCGGGTAAAATTATAAACTTGAAGGTACTTCGACAGCTAAAATGCTCGCTTTGCTCGTATTTTTTAACGCTGCCTCAGTATGAAATTTGCTTCGCAAATTTCGCGGGTGTAGTTCAATGGTAGAACACGAGCTTCCCAAGCTCGCAGCGTGGGTTCGATTCCCATCACCCGCTCCATGAACCGCTCGCTAAGAATGAGTGGTAAATATAGTTTTCGCTCGGGTTCATGGCATGCCCCATATATAGGTGGTTCATGAGCCCTGTACCGGAGCGAAGTATATAACATAAATACATATCTTAGCGACTGGTGCGGGGCCAGAACTAGGAAAGATCTATGCCAAACGATAGAGAAGAAATATTAAATACGCTTATACGCAGGGTGAATTCTTTCACAGACGGCTACAGGCAGAATATAGCTATTTTCGGAGAACCCTGCATAGGTAAGACAAGGCTTGTAAAGGATTTATTTGCCTCAGAATCTTTAAAAAAAGACGGCATTATTCCCATATATCTGGAGATAAAAATAGAACCTTTTGAATTCTGTGCAAAAAGATTTATAAAATCCGTCCTGTCCCAGCTCGTAAAATCAGACCCTCTTTTGACATCCCCGCAGGATACAGTGCTTTTAATAGAGGACCTGACAAGGGATTACCCTAAGACAGCCCAGGTCTGCATAAGGGTAATGCAGGACATGGAGAGGTCCAGGCCTGATGAGGCATTTTCTTTTATGCTGGATATCCCCAGCATGCTCTGCGAGGAAACAAAGAAACGCTGCGTGCTTATACTTGACGAATTTCATAATCTGGACAATTTTACGCTTAAAAATCCTTTCGGGATCATTGCAAAAAAGATCATGATACAGAAGGATACGATGTATATGCTGATCAGTTCCAGGACTACATTTTCCCTGCGCCTTGTGAATGAAAAACTGGCGCTTTTATTCGGCAATTTTGAGAAGTTTTTCTTAAAGCCTTTTGATGCCCAGGCCAGCAGAAAATTTTTGCATGATAACATAAAAGGCATAACGCTTCCGCAGGTGCATCTGGATTTCATAGCCTCGTTCACCGGAAACAGGCCTTTTTACATGCAATCAATATGCGATGAGATAGAAAGGGCCGTGTTTTCTAAAAGGATAAACCCTGACAGCCATCTCGGGCTTATAGAACATTCCTTTCTGGAAGCGATTTTCAGGAAAAACGGCGTATTGAACCAGTATTTCTACAACCTTCTTTTCAAAATATCAGACGGCAAGCTTTTGTCTAAATCAATAGCCGTCCTCATAGTGCTGTCTTCGGAAAACAAAAAGCAGAATGACATATCAAAGGTATCCAGGCTTCAATCAGGAGAGGTGTCCAGGATATTGAATATTATGATTGAACTGGATATAATTGCGCGCAACGGCGCCTTTTACAGGTTCAAAGACAGGCTTTTCAGGTTCTGGCTCAAGTCTGTCTACATGAAAAGGATAGCGTCTTTCAGTATGGACGAACAGATGGAAGAAACTCTCTTTAAAAAAGATATTCACAATAGATTCAATACATTCAGCCAGGAGTTCGAGAAAGAGCTTTCTTCCAGGATGATGGAGCTCTTTAAGCTGTTTAAAAATGACATAATACAGTTGAATGGTAAAAAGCATAAATTCATCTCATTTGCAAATGTGGAAAAATTTGAAGACCAGGACAAGGACTATTCTTCAATCCTGGCAACCAGCGGAAGGCAGAAATGGCGGTTCATAATTAAAAAAGAAAATATCACTGAAAACGAAATGCTTGAGATAATAAAAAATAATCGGGAGCAGAAGAAAGATGCAAAAATCAACAGGAATGTGGTAATAGCTTTTTCAGGAGTGAACGAGAACGCATACCTTATGGCAAAAGAAGCAAAGTTCTGGACGTGGAACCTTGAAGACCTTAACGTGCTTATGGAGCTATACGGTAAACCGCATATATTTTATTGAGGATTGCTATGAAAATAGGCGTCGTATCTGATACTCACTTATCAGGAAACAGCTGCGAGCTGCCAGCTGAGTTAATAAAAAACATGGGGGATTGCAGCCTGATAATTCACGCAGGAGACCTTGTAAGCAAATGCGTGCTTGAGTCGCTGGAAAAGATATCAAAGGTTGAGGCTGTGCGTGGGAATATGGATGACCACAACGTGAGCCAGGCGTTAAAAAATAAAAAAATCCTGGATATAGCCGGCAAAAAAATATGCGTGATGCATGGATACGGCCATCCTGACGGCCTGGTGGATATTTTAAAAAATGAATTCTTCTCAAAGAAACCTGATATAATAGTATTCGGCCATTCTCATGTGCCTAAGAACGAATACATAGAAGGGGTGCTGTTTTTTAACCCGGGGAGCGTTACAGATACTGTATATGCCCCTTATCGTTCATATGGCATAATTGAAATAGATAAAGACGGGAAAGTAAATGCTGAGATACATAAATTATAACTATGAATAAATTATGGGCTCCATGGAGAAATGTTTTTATAAAAGTTAAAAAAATAAAAGGCTGCATATTCTGCGTTAAAGGCAAAAAAGATAAAAACCTGTTTATCGTAAAAAGATCCAGGCATTCGTTTGCCATGCTGAATATATACCCTTATAATAACGGCCATATCATGGTATCGCCTTTCAGGCATGCGAAGGATTTAAAAATATTGAATGATAAAGAACTTCTGGATATAATAAAGCTTACAAGAGACATGCAGGTATTGCTTGAAAAAAAGCTTAAACCACACGGTTTTAATATAGGCATAAACACAGGCAAAGCAGCTGGGGCAGGATATAAAGACCACCTGCATATACATATAGTCCCCAGGTGGAGAGGCGACACCAATTTTATGCCGGTTATTGCGGATACAAAAGTAATGCCTGAGTCATTGAAAGAATTATACAAGCTTCTTTGTTAATTCACAAAACAAGTCATACTCGTTTTGTGAATTAACGGCATCTGCGGCAGGGTCAGCCAGAAGAGAAAAATAGAATGATTACCAGAAAAGACATAGAAAAAAGAGAATGCGCTTTGCTGGCGACTTACGCCATGCATTCCACGGACACAAAAGGCAGAAAACATCCCGAGCCTGAACCTGAATACAGATCTGTGTACCAGAGAGACAGAGACAGGATTATACACAGCACTGCTTTCAGAAGGCTGGAATACAAAACCCAGGTATTTGTAAATCACGAGGGAGATTATTACAGGACAAGGCTTACCCATACAATGGAAGTAAGCCAGATCAGCCGTTCTATTGCAAGAACATTGTCTCTTAATGAAGACCTGGTAGAGGCCATAGCCCTTTCCCATGACATAGGGCATCCGCCTTTTGGCCATGCAGGAGAAGAGAGCCTGAGGATGCTGATGAAAGACAGCGGCGGGTTTGACCACAATCTTCAGGGCTTGAGGGTTGTTGAAGAATTAGAGCAGAGATATCCTGATTTTCCAGGCCTGAATCTTACATGGGAGGTCAGAGAGGGCATCAATAAGCACACAACCATGTTTGACAGGGCAGAAAGACTGAAAGAATTCGAGCCTGATTCTTCGCCTACATTGGAAACGCAGGTTGTAGATGCCGCGGACGAAATTGCCTATGATAATCATGATATAGACGACGGGCTCATGTCAGGACTTATCGATGAGAAGGGACTGCTGGAATTAAAGCTGTGGAAAGATGCTGCCAGGTTTGTAAAAAAGGGGAGGCCTGTGCTTCCTGATAAAATAAGAAAATACCAGATAATAAGAAGGCTTATAGACGCCCAGATAGAAAATCTTGTACACGCGGCTGATAAAAATATAAAGTCCAGCGGTATTAAAAGCGTAGCAGATGTCAGGAAACATAAAAAAAGGCTGGTTAGTTTTTCCGAAGATATGCAGAAAAAGAGAACGGAACTGCGCCAGTTTTTAATGAAAAATCTGTACAGGAATTTCAGGGTGATGCGCATGTCAGATAAGGCAAGAAGGTTTATAGGAGAACTGTTCAATGTATACCTTGAAAAACCAGAGCAGCTGCCGCCTTCGGACCAGAAAAAGATAAGCAGAACAGGAAGACACAGGGCCATCTGCGATTACATAGCAGGCATGACTGACAGGTATGCCCTGGACGAGTATAAAAAATTATTCGACCCTTATGAACGAGTCTGAAAAAAAAGCAAAATACGAATTTTTGGTAAAGTTTTCGAAAAGCAACTCCATAACCGCTTTTAGAAAACTCTGCTCGAAAGTTCTTAAAAAAAGCAGGTGCGCGTTCCTTGATTCAGACTACAGGCCTGTAAACTTTGTGGGAAAAGAGTGCAATCATTTACGCCTTGGAAAATACCTGGCCAGGCTCAAATCAAGCCCCTTAAGGGAATACATGGTATTTAAGTGCAGCTGCAACAGAGTCTGCCTTTCATTTCCTGTAATACAGGGTTCAAGCGTTTACGGCCATGTTTTATTTATTCATTTAAAAAAAGAGCCCAGAAAAAGCATTATAGACGCTGTTAGAATCTTTATGGACCTGGCGCTTAAAGAATTTCAAAAAGAACAGGAGTTAACCAAGCTGTACGAGACAATCAGGCCCAGGGCAATAGCGCTTTCCACGATACACACCATCCATAGGCTTTTAAGCTCAACCCTTAATATGGATGAACTGATAGAACGCATTGCAAGGCTGACCCTTCAGGTTATGAGGTCCAGGCATTGTTCAATAATGCTCCTGGATGAATCAAGAAAATATCTTATCCCGAAGGCCATAATTAACCTGGACAAGGAGATCCCCAAAACAGATCCTCAGTATAAAAAAATAAAGCTCGGTGTTAAGCTGGAAGGAAAGGTCGCAAAAACAGGCAAGGCTGTGTTCGGCCGCAACGTAGTGTGCGTGCCACTTGTAGAAGAAGACGTTATAGGCGTTATAAGCGCCAGGGACAAAACAAATGACGCGCCTTTTGATAAATTTGAACTTGAAATCCTGATAACGCTTGCAGAGCAGGCGGTTATTGCGGTCAAGAACGCTCAGATGTACGAAGAGCAGGAAAAAATGGCTTACGGAAGCATAAAGACGCTGGCCGCGCTTCTGGATTCAAAGTCACCCAACACGTTTACTCATTCTGACCAGTTTGTAAAAATGGTCCTGGCGCTGGCGGAAGCAATGAAACTGCCCAGAGAAGACATCGCAAACCTGCATTACGCGGCTCTTTTGCCAGATACAGGAAAATTCAGCATCCCTGATGAGATATTGAAAAAACCTGGAAGCCTTTCAAGCAAAGAATATGATATTATAAAAAAGCAGCATCTCGAAAGCCTTAAAATAATAGAGCATCTTGAATTTTTAAAACCCGCTATGCCGATCATAAGGCACCATCACGAAAGATACGACGGCGCAGGTTACCCTGACGGCTTAAAAGGAGACAGCATACCGCCGGGGGCCAGGATAATGGCTGTTGCAAATGCATTTGAGGCAATGATATCCGCTAGGCCGTATAAAGGCAAGAAAATAAGCATTAGCCAGGCGATAAAAGAGATAGAAAAAAATAAAGGCACTCAGTTCGACCCTGAAACAGTGGACG
>ERZ1292640.2584-Hain-H43-02um-R1-2584-length-14454-cov-5_pt1 | contig 14454 bp, 11 predicted proteins | sample MGYA00564404_ERZ1292640 | MGnify/ENA primary metagenome ERZ1292640 (study PRJEB36523, sample SAMEA6512636) | groundwater metagenome | collected 2019-01-08 | study: AquaDiva: Metagenomics assemblies of 32 groundwater samples
GCGCGAGAACAATCGCTGCAGGCGGTCCATGTACACATAGAATACGGGTGTGGCGTAGAGCGTCACCAGCTGGGAGAACAGAAGCCCGCCCACGACCGCCAGCCCCAGGGGGCGTCTGGACTCGGCACCCGCGCCAAAGCCGATCGCGATGGGGAGCGTTCCCATCAGTGCGGCCATGGTGGTCATCATGATGGGGCGGAAACGCACGACGCACGCGTTGTAGATCGCCTCCGTGGCTGTCATCTCGCGCTCCTTGCGCTGCTCGATGGCGAAGTCGACCATCATGATGCCGTTCTTCTTGACCAGCCCGATGAGGAGGATCACCCCCACGAACGCGTACAGCGAGAGCTCGACGTTGAAGAGCCACAGCGTGCCCAGGGCACCAAACCCCGCGAACGGCAGGGCCGTCAGGATCGTCAGCGGATGGATGAACGATTCGTACAGGATGCCCAGGATGATGTACATGACCAGCAGCGCCATGACCAGCAGCATGCCCAGCCCCGCGATCGAGGACTGGAAGGCCTGTGCCGTGCCCTGGAACGCGGTGGAGATCGTCGGCGGGAGCGTTGAGAGAGCCAGGGCGTTCACCTGCTCGACCGCGGGGACCAGCGAGTACCCCGGTGCGAGGTTGAACGAGATGGTGACCGAGGGGAGCTGGCCCGAGTGGTTGACCGAGAGCGGGCCCACGTTTCGCGAGAAGTGTGCCACCGACGAGAGCTGGATCAGCGAGCCGTTCGACGATCGGATGTGGATCGAATCCAGCCACGTCGGATCGCCCTGGTACTCGGGGAGCAGCTCCAGGATCACCTGGTAGTCGTTGTTGGGGGCGTAGATCGTCGAGACCTGTCGCGTGCCGTAGGCGCTCGAAAGGGCGAGCTCGATCTGCGCCGGCGTCACCCCCAGCACCGCCGCCTTGTCGCGGTCGATGTCGACCAGCAGCTGCGGGTTGGCGAGCTGCAGGTCCGTGGTGACGTCCTGCATGCCGGGGATCGATCGCATCTTGGCGGCCAGGAGCGGCGCGGTGCGGTACATCTCGGCGGTGTCGGGGCCCTGGAGCGTGTACTGGTACAGGCTCTTGGTGAGCTGCCCGCCGATGCGGATCGTCGGAGGATTCTGGAGGAAAACCCGCACGCCCGCTACCGCCGAAAGGCTCGGGCGCAGCTCCTCGATCACCTGCTCGATGGATTTGGTGCGCCCGGGCTTGTCCTTGAGGCGAAAGAAGAGCGTGCCGGTGTTCGTGCCCGTGGCCTGCCCGCCGCGGGCGCCGATGCTCGACATGAACGAATCGATGTCCGGGCTCTGGGCCGCGATGTCCGACAACGCCTGGTGGTACCGCACCATCTGTGGGAACGAAGTGCCCTCGGCCGCCTCCGTCGAGCACAGGATCCGCCCCTGGTCGTCGGTGGGCAAGAAGCCCTTGGGCAGAATCTGGAACAGGTACACCGTTGCGACGATCACACCCAGCGACGCCGCTAGCACCAGGGGGCGCCCTACCGCCGACAAGGCCAGTCGCAGCGTCGCCCCGTACATCCGCAGGAAGAAATCAAACACCCTCTCCGACGCGTTGAAGAGTGCCCCGTGCCCCTTGGCCGAGCGCCCCGCGTCCGACGCCCTGAGAAAGCGGCTGCACATCATCGGCGTGAGCGTGAGCGACACCACGCACGAGACCAGGATCGCAACCGCGATCGTGATCGCAAACTCGTTGAGCAGCCGGCCCACCAGCCCCCCCATGAACAGCACCGGGATGAACACCGCCACCAGCGACAGCGTCATCGAGAGGATCGTGAAGCCGATCTCAGAAGACCCGTCCAAGGCCGCCTTCATCGGCGGCTTGCCCATCTCCATGTGACGCACGATGTTCTCCAGCACCACGATCGCGTCGTCCACCACGAATCCCACGCACAGCGTCAGCGCCATGAGCGAGAGGTTGTCGAGCGAGAACCCCAGAACCTTCATCACCGCGAAGGTGCCCGCGATCGACAGCGGCATCGCCAGGCTCGGGATGATCGTCGCCCGCAGATTGCGCAGGAACAGAAAGATGACCATCACCACCAGCCCGAGCGTCAGGAGCAGCGTGAACTGCACGTCGTCGACCGACGCCCGGATCGAGACCGACCGGTCGTACAAGGTCGCGATGCTGATCGACGCCGGCAGCGTCTCGCGAAACGAGGGCAAGAGCCTCCGCACCGCCCGCACCACCTCCACCGTGTTGGACCCCGGCTGGCGCTGGATCGCCAGAATGATCGCCCGCTCACCCGGCTTGCCCGCCTCGCGGAACCACGCCGCCGTCCGGTCGTTCTCCACGCTGTCGACCACTCGCCCCAACTGGTCCAGCCGGATCGGATTGCCGTTGCGATACGCGACGATCGCCGACGCGTACTTCTCGGCCGAGAGAATCTGCCCCGTCGCCTGGATCGTGATCGCCTGGTACGCCCCGCTGATCAGCCCAACGGGCAGATTCACGTTGCGGTCCTGGATGGCCTTGGCCGCCTCGTCGATCCCGATCCCCTTGGCCGCGAGCTTCCGCGGGTCGAACTGCACCCGCACCGCGTACTTCTGCGAGCCGTACACCACCACCTGCGCCACGCCCGGAAGCTGGCTGATCCGCTGGCTCATGAGCGTCTCGGCGTACTCGTTGAGCGTGTAGAGCGGCAGGGTCGGGCTCCGCACCGCCATGAACAGCACCGGCTGATCCGCCGGATTCACCTTCTTGTACGAAGGCGGGCTGGGCATCTCCGCCGGCAGACGGCTCGCCGTTCGCGCGATCGCCGCCTGCACGTCCTGCGCCGCCGCGTCGATGTCGCGATCGAGCGTGAACGTGAGCGTCACCTGCGACGAGCCCTGGATGCTCACCGAGCTCATCGAGTCGATCCCCGCGATCGTCGAGAACTCACGCTCCAGGGGCGTCGCGACCGACGACGCCATCGTCTCGGGGGCCGCCCCAGGAAGCGACGCCGAAACCTGGATCGTCGGAAAGTCGACGTTCGGCAGGTCGCTCACCGGCAGCCGGTGATACGCGAAGTACCCAAAGACGCAGAACGTGAGCATGACCAGCGTGGTCATGACGGGCCTCTTGATGAACGGCTCGGATAGGTTCATGGTGATCTCGCGCGCTCAGGGCAGGACGCCCGCCGCCCTGGCTTCCTTGACCTGGACCTTGGACTTGGGCCCAAGACGCAGCTGCCCCTCGGTGACCACTGTCTCGCCCGCCTTGACGCCGCTCTCGATGATGCTCTGCCCGTCGAGCCTGCGACGCACCTTGACCTCCCGCAGCTCCACGCTCTGGTCCGAATTGACCACGAACACCGAGGCGCCCGCCTGCGAGGATTGCACCGCCGAATCGGGAATACTTACGCTGCCCGCCTCGTGCCCCAGCAGCACCGTGACGTTGCTGAACCGCCCGGGCCACAGCCGCCGATCCGCGTTGGGGAACGTCGCCTTGAGCCTGATCGTGCCCGTCGACGGGTCCACGCTGCTGTCGATAAACGTCAATGTCCCAGTCGCCGCCGGGCCCGTCTCCCCGCCCGACGAGGCCTCGACGCTCACCGGCCCCCTGCCCATCGCCGCCCGCACGCCCGGAATGTGATCCTCCCCGACCGCAAACCCCACATCGATCGGATCGGTCTGCACGATCTCCACCAGATCCGCCTCTTCGCCCTTCACGATGGCGCCGGGCCGCACCATGTACGCCCCAAGCCGTCCGTCGAACGGCGCGTGGATCGTGCAGTACGACACGTTCCATCGCGCCGTCTCCACCCGCGCCTCCGCCGATCGAACGTCCGCGTCCGCCGCCTTCGCCTTCGCCTGCGCCTCCTCCAGCCCCTGCTTGGAGAAAGAGTTGGACGCCACCGCCTCGCTCACACGCTCCACCAGCCGATGCGCATCCTCGGCCACCGCCCTCGCCCGCGCCAGATTCGCCTCAGCTTCACGCAGCACCGACTCAAACGGCCCCGAATCCAGCCTCACCAGCTCTTGCCCCGCCACCACGTCGCTCCCCTCCGCCACGCTCAGGCTCTTCACCCGCGCCGTCACCTGCGGCCGCAGATTCACCCGCGCCCTGGACTCCACCGACCCGATCGCTCGCAGCAGGATCGGCGCGTCCACGCTCCTGGCGACCGCCACACCCACAGGGACTGGCAGCGGGCCCGCCGCGGCTGGCTTGTCCGCGCCCGACCTCTCGCAGGACGCGAGCAGTGTCAGCGAGAGGATCGCCGCGAAGAATCCGACCGAACGGGTGTTCATGAAGTGTGCCCTCCAGTTGGATTGCCCCGGCGCGAGCGCTCGCCTGGCGTGAGGAGTCCGAAGAATACAAAGTCGACGATCTCGGCGGCCTGCTCGACCAGGCTTCGCTTTCGACCGGCGATGTAATTGGTGAACATCGTGCCATAGATTATGTCGCCGAGCATGTCGGTAATGCGATCGGTTGGAATGTCGCGGATCCGTCCCTGCCTGATCAGATTCCGGTACAGGTCTCTCCAGCGCTCCGCGTTTGCCTCGCGGTAGACGAAGTACGTCGGCTTCTTGCGGTCACGGAACGCCGCCCGCTCCTGGATCAAGAGCTCGACGTAGCTGGGATGGTCGTGGAAGAACCGCAGGTAGGCGCTGATCGCCGCCGAGATCTTCTCCAGCGGGTCGGCTTGCTCGTCCGCCGCCTGATCGATCGTCGCCCGCATCCGCACCATCACGTCGTCCACCGCCGCCTGAAAGAGCTCCACCTTCGAGGGGAAGTACCGGTACAGGGTTCCCTTGCCGACCTTGAGCACGTCGGCCACATCCTGCAGGTCCGTCGCCGCAAAGCCGCGCCGGGCAAAGACCCGCGTGGCCGCCGCAAGAATCTGTGCCCGCCGACGTGCTGGCAGGGCCGGATCGCGCGGGCGTCCCAGGCTTGGGCGGAGGCGGGATTGGGCCGGAGTGGAGGCCATGAGTGATCTATTAGATGACGCACGAGTCCGTTAAGTATTGCACGCCACGGCTCCGTCGGCAAGCTCCCCCTCCAAACCCCGTTTCGCCGTTCAGATCGTCCCTCCGTCGTTCAACGGACCCCGACCAGCGTCGCGCCAGGGGCCAAGGAGCGTCGGTTGAGGCTATGGTCCGTGCCCGCCTCCCCCGATTTCAATGCCCGCCCGAAGGCATAGGAGTGACCCATGTCCGCAACAAACGTCGAGCTCGTCCGGGGCATCTACACCGCCTTCGCGGCCGGTGATGTCGCCGGTGTCCTGGGACGCCTGAGCCCCGACATCGTCTGGAACGAAGCGGAGAACTTCCCCTACGCCGACGGCAATCCCTACATCGGCCCAAACGCCGTCGCCGGCGGCGTCTTTGCCCGCTGCGCGAGCGAGTGGGACGGTTTCGTCGTTGTCGTCGACGAGTTCCTCGATGCGGGCGACACGATCGTCATGCTCGGGCGTTACAAGGGTGCGTGCAAGGCGACCGGCCGCTCTCAGAACACCCAGGTCGCCCATGTCTGGCGCATCTCCGGCGGCAAGGCCGTCCGCTTCCAGCAGCACGCCGACACCCTTCACGTCGCGCGCGTGATGGGCGCCGTCGCACAAGGATAATCGCTTCACCGGAGACTCCCGTGGCACAAAGAACCCCCCGCTTGCTCCTGGTCCTTCCCCTCTCCCTTGCCCTGGCCGCCTGCTGCTCGTCACCAGAGGTCCCGACCGCTCCCCCCGCCGCATCCTCACCTGCAATCAGGCCGGTCGAACCGCCCGCGCCCCCGGCGCAGAACGAGTTTGTCATCAGTCCGCCCTACCGGCCCGCGCCCGAGCTCACGATCCGTCCCGGCGTTCCCAAGGGCGCGATGCACAAGCTCGTCATGAAGTCACAAGACAGCAAGATCTACCCGGGCATCGCGCGCGACAAGCCCGGCCAGGTCGTCCCCTACGAGCGCATCGTCAACGTCTACATCCCCGCCCAGCTCACGCCCGGCTCGCCCGCCCCCTTCATCATCGTCCAGGACGGCAACTCCCCGGGCTACCGCGACACCCTCCCCCCGATCCTCGACAATCTCATCCACGAAAAGCGCGTCCCGCCCATGATCGCCGTCATGGTGAGCAGTGGGGGCGGCGACGGCTTCCAAAGCCAGCGCGGCCTCGAGTACGACACCCTCTCGGGCGTTTACGCCACCTTCATCGAGACCGAGGTGCTCCCAAGGGTCTCCAGAGAGCTCAATGTCACGTTCACCACCAACCCTGACGGTCGCGCGACGATGGGCGGCAGCTCGGGCGCCGCGTGCGCCTTCACCATGGCCTGGTTCCACCCCGAGCTCTACCGGCGCGTCCTGAGCTACTCGGGCACCTTCGTCAACCAGGAAAACCCACCCCACCCCGAGATCTCGCGTGGCGCCTGGGAGTACCACCAGACCCTGATTCCAAACGCACCCACCAAGCCCATCCGTATCTGGCTCCACAACTCCCAGAACGACATCGGCGCCAACCGCGAAGAGGCCACACTGCACAACTGGGTTCTCGCCAACGTGCACATGGCCGCCGCCCTGCGACTCAAGGGTTACAAGTATCGATACGTCTACGCCGAGGGTGCTGGACACGTCGACGGCGCCGTGGTCAAGCAGACCCTTCCGTCCGCGCTCGAATGGCTTTGGGAGGGATACAAGCCATCCGAGCCCAGCGCCCCCGCTCGCTGAGCCTCTCGCCACCGGATCAGGGCCGATCAACTCCTTTCGCGCGATGTTCGCCTCGCTACCGTGTCCATATGCGACACAGCGAATCCCACCGCTCCCACCGCATCGGTTGGCTTCGCGCCGCGGTGCTCGGGGCCAACGACGGCATCGTCTCGACCGCCAGCCTCATCGTCGGCGTCGCCGCGGCCGATGCCTCCCGCAGCGGCATCCTCGTCGCCGGCCTCGCCGGCCTGGTCGCCGGCGCCATGTCGATGGCCGCCGGCGAGTATGTCTCGGTCAGTTCGCAGTCCGACACCGAGACCGCCGACCTTGCCCGCGAACGCCAGGAACTGGCGACGCAGCCAGAGGCCGAGCACGCCGAGCTCACCGCCATCTACGTCAAGCGCGGGCTCGACGAGCCCCTTGCATCCCAGGTCGCCACCCAGCTCATGTCCAAGGAAGCCCTCACCGCCCACGCCCGCGACGAACTCGGCATCACCGATGAACTCGCCGCCCGCCCCGTGCAGGCGGCCCTCGCCTCGGCGGGAACCTTCACCGTCGGGGCCGCACTCCCGCTGCTCCTGGTGGTCGTGCTCCCCAAAGTGTGGCTCGTCTGGGGCGTCTCGGTCGGCTCGCTCGTCTTCCTCGCCCTGCTCGGCGCGGTCGCGGCCCGCGCGGGTGGGTCACCAGTGTGGAAGTCCGTCGCCCGCGTCTCCTTCTGGGGCGCGCTCGCGATGGCCCTGACGGCAGGCGTTGGTGCGCTCTTTGGTGCGACGCTGTAGACGACGCCCTCGTCCGCATTGGAGTGATGGAGGTGTGAGGCCGTCCCGCTGTTCCAGCCGCTTCCCGTTACACTCAGGCACGCAATGGCCGCCCACGCACCAAGCCTCTACATTGAAATCAGGATCCAGAGCCCCATGGACCAGCTCTGGACCCTGACCAAGACGCCCCATCAGCACGAGAAATGGGACCTTCGCTTCTCCCGCATCGTCTACCTCCCCCGACCCGACCCCGCCCTGCCTCAGCGCTTTCTCTACTCCACGCGCATCGGCCTGGGCCTCCAAATCAATGGCGAGGGCGAATCCGTCGGCAGCAGCGATGGCCCGGGCCAGGCGCGCGCCAGCGCCCTGAAGTTCTGGTCGCACGACCCCAAGAGCCTCATCCGCGAAGGCTCGGGATACTGGAAGTACATCCAAAGCGGAGACGCGGTCCAGTTCCTCACGCGCTACGACTACGAGGTGCGCTTCGGCCTCGCAGGTCGACTTCTCGACCGCCTCCTCTTTCGCCCGCTCATCGGTTGGGCCACCGCCTGGAGCTTCGACCGCCTCCGTATCTGGATCGAGAAGGGAATCGACCCATCGATCTCGATGAGACGCTGGCTCATCCAACTCTCAGCGCGCCTGGGTGTCGGGCTCGTCTTCGTCTACCAGGGGCTCGTCCCCAAAGTCATCGCTCGTCATCCCGGCGAGCTGGCCATGCTCCGCCCCCTGGGCCTCTCCGACTTCGCGACCAGCGAGCTTTGCTTTGAGCTCGGCTGCGCCGAGATCGCTCTGGGCGTCCTGGTCCTCTTCTTCTGGAGCTTGCGATGGCCCCTCTGGCTCATCGTCAGCGCCATGCCGCTCGCCGCCGTCGCCGTCGCGTTCAACTTCCCCGCCCATCTCACCGCTCCCTTCAATCCAATCGCCCTCAACCTCTCAGTCCTCGCCCTGGCCGCCATCGCACTTCTGGGCTCAAACGATCTGCCCTCCGCCTCCCGCTGTCTCCGACGCCCCAAAGGAGACGACCGGTGACCTCCATCTACGAGCTCGCCATGGGCTCCGAATTCGCCCGCCTTCACCCCCAGATCCAACGCCGATTCGGCTTCAGCAGCCAGGACCGCGTCGCCGCCATTGGCACGGGCGTTATGGATCGGCTCTGGCACGGCCCGCCCTACACGCTCCCCTTCCTCTACATCGGAACCTGGCGAAGAATCATGTTCCCTGAGCAGGGAGAGAACATCCCCTTCACCATCGAGAACTACGCGTACCAGGACTCACTCGGGCGCGAAACTGTCACCTGGCTGCGAACCTTCCAGACCAGCCGCCCCCGTCGGTTCGACGCGTACATGATCTACAGCCAGAAGCGTCAGCGTATCGTCGACTACCTCGGCACCCACCAGCATCTGGCCGTGGACCTTGACCTCGCCGTCGACCCCCGCGGCGGCCTGCGCCTTCGCAGCGGCGAGCAACGCTTCTACGAAGGCATCATCGGCTTCCGCTTCCCCATGCTCTTCTCCGGCGTCGCCGACGTGTGCGAATGGTTCGACGACTCCACCCAGCGATTCCGGATCGACGTCAGCGTCACGAATCGAACCTGGGGCCGCCTCTTTGGCTACTCCGGCTCGTTCCAGGTCGAATGGCTCCCCATGACCGCCGACCAGATCCCCGCCCAAGTCAAACCCCGGCGCGAAGAGCCAAGGGAGTAGGGCTGCCGCGCTCTTTGGGTATGATGCCCGGCGAGTATCGCGGGACGTCTCCAAATCCAGCCCAGGCGAATCAACATGCGACATCGAATCGTGCTCATGACGACTCTTCTCTTTGTGGCCGTGGTGGCCCGCCACACACTCGCCCACCAGACCTCTGGGCCGCTCTCCCTCAAGGTCTTCATCCTCGCCGGCCAATCCAACATGGAAGGCCAAGCCGTCGTCGACCTCGCTGGCAAGGACTACAACGACGCCAAGGGAACTCTCGTCACGCTGACGAAGGATCCCGCCAAGCAGGACCTCTTTAAGCACCTCAAGGACAGTCAAGGCAAGTGGCGCGTCCGCGACGACGTCTGGATCCGCTATCAGCGCGAAGATCGGCCGCTGCTCGCCGGCCCTCTCACGTTTGGCTTCACCTCCTACGGCGACCAGCATCACTTCGGGCCAGAGCTGCAGTTCGGGCACATCATGGGCGACGCGCTCGAGAACGAGGTCCTGCTCATCAAAACCGCCTGGGGCGGCAAGAGCCTCTACGCCGACTTCCGCCCGCCCTCCTCCGGCGGCACAACTGGCCCGCACTACACGCTCATGATCCAACAGGTCCGCGAGGCCCTGGCGAACATCAAGAAAGACTTCCCCAAGTCAAAGGCCGAGGGCTACGAACTCGCCGGCTTCGTCTGGTACCACGGCTGGAACGACGGCTGCGACCCCAAGCACGCCGTGCCCGAATACGAAACCAACCTCGTCAACCTCATCAAAGACGTCCGCAAAGACCTCGCCGCCCCGAATCTTCCGGTGGTGATCGGCGAGATCACCGGCCCATGGGTCCAGGCGACGGGCGAGTGGGACCTCCTGCGCAAAGCCCAAGCCGCCGCCGCAACTCACCCAGAATTTGCCGGCAACGTCGTCTTCGTCCCCACCCACGACTTCGTACGCAAATCCGAAGACTCGCCCAACCCCGGGCACGCCCACCACGAATTCGGCAACGCCGAGACCTACTTCCTCGTCGGTGATGCGCTGGGCAAGGCGATGGCGAGGCTCCTCAAGCCGCAGCCTTTGCCCGCCGCACCCGTCGCGACCTCGCCGCCGCAAACTAACTTCGTCAAGGCCGCGGCCAAGGTCACCGCCTCAATCCAGAAGGGTTTCTACAACGACAAGACCGGCCTCTACGCCCAGAGCCTCACCAACCGCGATCCCGAATTCATGTGGGGCAACGGCGTCATGTTCTCCGCCCTCGTCGCCGCCGCCCGCCACGACCCGGCCACCTATCTCCCCATCCTCGATCGCTTCTTCACCTCCATGGACCGCTACTGGGACACCAAGTCCAAAGTCCCCGGCTACGAGCCCGCCCCCACCCAAGGCGACGGCCACGACAAGTACTACGACGACAACCAGTGGATGGTCATCACCTTCATGGAGGCGTACGACCTCACCCAAGACGTCAAGTACATGAACCGCGCCAAAGAAGCCCTCACCTTCTCCCTCAGCGGTTGGGACGACTCTCTCAGCGGCGGCATCTGGTGGCACGAAAAACACAAAGATGGCAGCAAGAACACCTGCGCCAACGCCCCCGCCGCCGTCGCCTGCCTGCGTGTCGCCCGCTACGCCGACGCGCCAGCGAACATCGACTGGGCCCGCAAGCTCGTCAAGTGGACCGCGAGCCACCTCCAGGACAAAGACGCCCGTTACTTCGACAACATCCGCGTCAAAGACTCCCGCGTGAACAAAGGTAAGGTCACCTACAACAGCGGCCTCATGCTCCGCGCCAACCTCGGCCTCTACTACGCCACCAAAGAAGAACCCTTCCTCACCGAGGCCAGACGCATCGGTGCCGCCGCTGGTGCTTTCATCGACAAAAAAACCGGCGCCTACGGCGACCCCAAACGCTTCTCCCACCTCCTCGTCGAAGCCGACCTCGCCCTCTACCGCACGACAAACGACCCCGCTCTGCTCGCCCGCGCCAAAAAAAACGCCCAGGTCGCCTGGTCCCAGTGGCAGTCCTCCCCGCCCAAAGAACTCATCGAACAAGCCGCCATCGCCCGAATGCTTTGGCTGCTGGTCGACCAGGAAACCGAAGTGGGCCGTGCGTTCTGGGCAAAGATGGACGGGTCAGTGTCTCTGAAGTGACCAGCGCGGGTGGCATGCTTCCCCTTCAGGGAAGCATGATCCGGGCCACCCCAACCAAGATTGCCCCGCCCCTCAGGAGCATCCCATGCAATCCCGACCCCTCGGAAAGTCCGCCCTCTCTGTCAGTCCTATCGGCTCCGGCCTCTGGGGCATGGGCGCCTGGACCGGCTCAAACGACGCCGACTCCCTCCGCGCACTCCAACTCTCCCTCGACCTGGGCTGCACCTTCTACGACTCGGCCTGGGCCTACGGCTCCGGCCGCTCCGACACACTGCTCGGCCAGCTCGTGAAGAACAATCCCTCCAAGCGCCCCATCGTCGCCAGCAAGATCCCACCCAAGAACATGAAGTGGCCGACATCCCCCTCCGACACCATCGACGACGTCTTCCCCGTCGACCACATCATCGAATACGCCGAGCGCATCCGCACCGCCTTGCAGGTCGACACGCTCGACGTCCTCCAGTTCCACGGCTGGGAAGACGCCTGGACCACCAGCCCCACCTTCGAACGCGCCGTCCACGAACTCAAATCCCGCCGCCTCACCCGCGCCTTTGGCATCAGCCTCAACCGCCTCCAATCCTCCAACGGCATTCGTGCCGTTCAGACCGGCCTCGTCGACTGCGTTCAGGTCGTCTACAACATCTTCGACCAGGCCGCCGCCGACGAGCTCTTCCCTCTCTGCCTCAAACACAACGTGGGCGTCATCGCCCGCTGCCCCTTGGACGACGGCAGCCTCGGCGGCAAACTCACCGTCAACACAACCTTTCCCGCGGACGACTGGCGCGCCCGTTACTTCACCCCCGAGAAACTCCCCGAGATCGTCCGCCGCGCGAACGCCATCCAAGCGATCCTTCCGCCCGGGCTCTCCCTTCCAGAGGCCGCCCTGCGCTTCGTCCTTTCCCATCCCGCTGTCAGCACAACCATCGCAGGCATGCGCCAGGAATCCCACGTCAAGAGCAACATCGCCGCCGCCAACGCCGGCCCGCTGGACCGGCCCCTCCTCACGCAACTCGAGTCCCATCGCTGGGACCGCACGTAAGCGCCTCGCGTCGACCGATACTACCATGCCCACCACGCGGATTCGTGCACGCCGCGCACCAAGCTCGTCCACCGGAGTCGCCGCCATGTTCATCAGCGCGATCGCCCGTCCTTACCTCGCTCCCCGCGGGTTGATCTGTGCTCTCACGCTCTTGCTCGCCGCGCCGGCCTTTGCTTTGCCCCCCGAGCGGACCCTGACGATGGACCCAATCGAGCTCATCGCCGGGCGCGAAACTCCCGGCAAGCCCGACCTCACGCTCGAGCACGACGGCATCGCATACACCTTCGCCACCCCGGAGAACAAGGCCGCGTTCACCAAGGATCCCACGAAGTACGAAGTGGTCGACGCCGGCGCCTGCGGGCGCATGGGACCGCTCTCGGGCCTGGGCGATGCACGCCGCTACGCGGTGCACGCCGGACGACTGTACTTCTTCGCCTCTGATGGCTGCCGCGCCGGGTTCTTGAAGGACCCCGCCAAGCACATCGAAGCCGACGATGAAAAGGTCTTCGGCTCCAACGATCAGGTCACTCAGGGCCGCGCCACCTTCGACAAAGTCGTCGCTTGGGCCGGCGGCGCCGATCGCCTGCGGGCCCTCACCACCTACCGCGCCACCGCCGCCCGTACCGAGAAACAAGGCGGGAAAGACTGGGCCGTCACCAACGAGACCTCGATCTCTTTCCCCGACAAGTTCTTCCAGCGCGAGGCCTGGAACGAATCCTGGTTCTCCACCATGACCAGCCCCGACGGCGGCGCCATGGCCACCTCGCGCGGCCCCGAAAGCCTCGCCGCCAGCCGCCAACGCGCTTTCGGCCGCACCATGGCCCGCTGGCCCGTCGTCCTGCTCAAGGCCTACGTCGATCACGCGCCCAAGGCCGACTGCCCCGGACTCATCGTCATCGGCGATGGCGAAGGAAAGTTCGGAGAGACGCCCGTCGAGTTCGTCAAGGTCTGGCTCAACGGCGCCGCCTCGCGCCTCACCGTCAACAAGGCAACCGGCCAGCTCCTCCAACTCGCCTTCCACGCCCGCGATGGCACCATGAAGGTCGGCGATTCCGTCCGCACCTTCACCAAGTTCGCAACCACCGACGGCATCACCCTTCCCACCGCCTACACCGTGTCCTTCGACGCCAAGGACCTTGCCTCATCCGCCGCAAAGATCGACGCCTTCGAGGTCAACCCCAAACTCTCCGCCGACCGGTTCAAGGTCGCAAAATGACCGGCGCTCCACAGGAGCCACTATGGACCGCTTCGTCGCCCTCTATCGCGGCATCAACGTCGGCGGGCGCAACGCCGTCAAAATGGAGGCCCTCCGCGCCATGCATGAGCGCCTGGGCCACAAGGACGTCTCCACCTACATCCAAAGCGGCAACGTCGTCTTCTCCGCCAAGGGCCAGCCTGCGCCCCTCACAAAGAAGATTGCCGCCCAATTCGCCCTCGACCACGGCTTCACCGCCCGCGTCATCGTCGTGCCCGCATCCCGCTGGGCCACTCTCGTGACCGACAACCCGTACGCAAAGTTCGCCCAGAAAGATCCCAAGTCCGTCCACGCCGCAATCTGCGATGGGCCGCCCAGCGCCAAAGGCCTCCGAGGCCTCCTCGCGAAAGCCGGCGGCACCGAAACCTTCGTGATCAAAGGCGAAGTCCTCTATCTCCACGCCCCCGACGGCTTCGGCACGTCCAAGTTCGCTGCCGGGATGGAGAAGGCTTCTGGGGTCCCCATGACCGCCCGCAACTGGCGCACCGTTGAAGCCCTCTCCAAGCTCATCAACCCGCTCGGGAGGATCCCATGAGCCGCTTCTGGTTCGCGGCCGCCCCCTGCGCCGCGACGCGCTTGATTGCAGCGACGAAGCCGCAGGAAGGTGTCCAGAGTCTGAACAAAGGGGCTATTGACAGGAGTAGAAATGGAACCCGACTATCCGATCGTAGAGCGAAACGGGATGTTCAACTTCATGCTGCGTTCGTGCACCGCGCGAATTCTCGTTCACATCCTCGATCGGGACACGCCTTTCGTTTGGATACGTCGCCATGCTCCGTGCCGGGACATGCGGTGGTGGCGCACGAAAGTGCCTCTGTCTATTGACGGCGCACCGTTCAATGTTGAAGCGCGCATGTTGAATTTTGACCTTCAAATGTCCACCTCAGAATTCCTGGAGAACATCGCCGAGTTTGACGGCCACGGATTGGTCTTGTTCCAAATGTCAAAGC
>ERZ1292640.419-Hain-H43-02um-R1-419-length-34534-cov-42_pt1 | contig 14446 bp, 5 predicted proteins | sample MGYA00564404_ERZ1292640 | MGnify/ENA primary metagenome ERZ1292640 (study PRJEB36523, sample SAMEA6512636) | groundwater metagenome | collected 2019-01-08 | study: AquaDiva: Metagenomics assemblies of 32 groundwater samples
GTATCTCGTATCTCGTATCTCGTATCTCGTATCTCGTATCTCGTATCTCGTATCTTGTGAAGCGTATCTTGTGAAGCGTGAAGCGTATTTCGTGAAGCGTGAAGCGTATCTTGTGAGGTGTCACCCCGGCGAAAGCCGGGGTCCAGAACGACTGGATTCCGGCTTTCGCCGGAATGACGCGAATCACGTTTTATATTTAATGAATCACGAACAACGAAATATTCTAATTCAAGCATAACTTTCAAACTAGCCTTACTCACCAACGCGCCGTCCTCGGTTTCCAAAACTACTGCCTGATCCGGGGTAATCCAAACTCTATTTGAAATAGTGATTTTAGTTTTCTTGGTTTTTTCTTTGCCAATAGCAGAGTAGAGCTTTTCCCAATAAAGTTTACCTACGGGGTTTTTCGGATGCAGGAGCTTTGCCATATCTTTTTTAAGAAGCAGGTCCTGTTCAAGAAGGGTTCTGCCTAAGTCAGTTTTAGCGAGTTGTTCTGAGGTGATTCTATCGGATTGGGCTGGTTGCAGGTTTACCCAGAAGGCGTCAGAAGGCAAGGTGATGCCGAGAAAAAAGTAGTTGATGAGTTTCTTGGCTTCGCTATTTAGTTTGCCGGTTAACCTGTTAGCCGGTGTGCCAGTTAACCGGCTCACCGGCTCACCGGCTAACTGGCTAACCATATTTCCTTTATCCATCAGAAAATTAAAATAATTATTGGGATTGGCGGAGTTGACGGAGAGGTAGCGAAGTAAGGGCTGAGACTGAGGCTGAGAAAGAGAAGGTAGAACTTGAGCCAGGCCTGTCTGTTGAAAAAGAAAACAGAAGCATAAAATTAAAGATAAGAATTTAATTAGTTTTCGCGGCATAGATTAAATCTCATAGTTTACTTAAAGTATACACTACGAATGGGCAGGAAACAAGGCTAAAACGGGTAAAAAAGAAAGCGGTTTCTTTGGCCTCTCGTCGGAGATTAATTGATTCTACCTACGCGGTTGGAGATTGCTGAAAAAATCCAAAAATAGGCAGCAATCTCAGAGGTCGCTGATGTAATTTTTAGTAATTTTTCAGCGACCTCTTTTGATTTTGGTTGACAAAAATATTAAAATATGTAAAATAGCTTACTATGCATAAGAAAATAAAAGAAAAAAAAGTTAAGTATTACCTTAATGAACAGGGCGAGTTCGTTATAGAGAATTATAACTATAGCAAGCCATTTGCCAATTTCTTCCCCGGAATTGCCGGCAAATATGGAATACCCATGTGGACTTTCTATGTTAACCGCGCTCAGGGCATATCCAGCTTCGGAACAAAAGGCAAGGGTCATGCCATTTTAGAGTTTCAGCCCGCGAATAAATCTTGGGAATCAGTCTCCACGTATGGATTCCGTACCTTTATTAAATTAACCTCATCTAAAAATACCGTCCTTTATGAACCGTTTCATAACGGTTTTGCCAGCCTTAATTTTGATATTAACAATTCAATGCGTATTAGCTCTTACGGCCTGACCATAGAAGAAACCAATTTTACTTTAGGCCTAAAGGTAGAAGTAAAATACTTTAACATTCCGAACGATTCCTACGCGGGGCTGGCTAGAATTGTAACTATTACGAATTTAAGCTCTAAACCAAAATCTATGCAAATAATTGACGGCCTGCCGAAAATTGTGCCCTTTGGAACAAACAATTTATTTTTAAAACAATTGAGCCGCACTATTGAGGCATGGATGAATGTTGGAAATCTTGAAAAAAAAGTTCCTTTTTACAAACTTGATGTTGACCCAACTGACAGGCCTGAAGTTGTTCATATAAAAGAAGGGCATTTTTATCTGGGCTTCCATAATAATTCAGGAAAACCTGAAATTATAAAACCTATAGTTGACCCCCAGTGCGTATTCGGGCCAGTTAGCGACCTTTCTTTGCCGCAAAAATTCTTAAGCAAAAAAAAATTTATATATCCGGCCAAGCAAATAACCAGCAGTAAAACTCCCTGCGCCTTTCTATTTCTTAATCTTAATCTGGCCGGAACCCAGGAAAAATCATTCTCGAGCATAGCAGGCTGTGTAAGAAATCTTAAGATGCTTAATTCTTCCATAAAGAGGCTCATTTCAGCGGATTATCTTAAGAAAAAACAGGCGGAAAACAAAACTGTCATTGAGGAACTTCAAGCAGATATAACTACCATAAGCAGTTCGCGTGAGTTTAATCTTTATGCCAAGCAGACATATATAGATAATATCATGCGCGGCGGTTATCCTATTGTCTATAAATTCGGTAAATCCAGCTCCATATTTTACCTATACTCCAGAAAACACGGAGACTTAGAAAGGGATTACAATAGATACGTAATTCAACCCACGTACCTTTCACAGGGTAACGGTAATTACCGGGACATAAACCAAAATCGCAGATGCGACATCTGGTTTAATCCTGATATAAAAGACGACAATCTAACCTTTTTCTTCAACCTGCTTCAAACAGATGGGTTTAATCCTCTTATCATTAAAGGAACGAATTTTTTAATAAAAGACGCGGTTTTCCTTAACGCGGTACTTAAGGAAATAGTTGAAGAAAAGGAAATCCTAAAAATCAGCTCATTTTTAAGCAAGCCTTTTAGCCCCGGAGAATTAATTCTCTTTCTTGAAGAAAACAAGATCAGATTAAGAAAAATTTACGATGAATTTTTAAGTATCATACTGTCGCATTGCGCGAAAACCCAGGAAGCGGAACACGGGGAAGGATTCTGGACAGACCACTGGGCTTATAATCTTGATTTATTAGAAAATTACCTGGGAGTTTATCCGGAAAAACTGAAAGAAATAGTTTTTCAAAATAAATCCTTCACCTATTTTGATAATACCAGAACAGTTAAACCCAGACACGAAAAATATCTTCTTTATCAGGGCGTGGCCAGGCAATTAAACTCGCTTTATTCAGACAACGAAAAAGCAGAATTAATCAGCAAAAGGCCTGAACAGCCGAATGTAGTAAGAACTGACTACGGTAAGGGTGAAATTTACAAAACTTCCCTGATCAACAAGCTCTTATGTATCGCCTCGAACAAATTAGCATCCCTTGACCCATTTGGTATGGGCATAGAAATGGAGGCCAATAAACCAAACTGGTATGATTCTCTTAACGGCCTGCCTGCCCTGTTTGGCTCATCTCTCTGCGAAACAATGGAACTAAAAAGATTGATTCTTTTTATAAAAGACGCTCTAGAAAAAACTAAAATAGAAAAAGTCAACGTTACTGAAGAAGTGCTTGAGTTTATGTTTGGGCTTGATAAAATTATTCTCGAAACTCATAATGACAACGAGGGAGATCTCCTCTATTGGGATAAAAGTTCATCCCTTAAAGAGGCCTTTCGCCAAAAAACGCGCTTTGGCCTAAGCGGAAAAGAATTAGAATTAGATTGCGCTAAATTACTCTCTATATTAGATAACGCGGAAAAAAAATTAGATCTGGGTATTGAGAAAGCACGCGATAAAAACAAGACTCTTTATTATTCTTATTTTATAAATGAGGTTAGTGATTATGTTCCTTTAAATGAGTCATTTATTAAACCCACTAAATTCGTCCAAAAAAAACTCCCTGTTTTCTTAGAGGGACAAATGCACGCTTTAAAGCTCGCGCAAAATCCCGAAGAAGCAAGGGGCCTTTACAAAACAACAAAAACAAGCGGACTTTTTGACAAAGAACTTAAGATGTATAAAGTAACTGCTTCTTTAAGCAATCAACCGGAAGAAATTGGCAGGTGCCGCATATTTAGCCCGGGATGGTTAGAAAACGAATCTGTCTGGCTGCATATGGAATATAAATATATCCTTGAGCTTCTTAAGCAGGGGCTTTACGAGGAATTTTACGCGGATTTCAAAAATGTGCTTATTCCATTTCAAAAGCCGGAAAGATACGGCCGCAGTATATTAGAAAACTCTTCATTTTTAGTCAGCTCTAAATTTCCTGACAAAAATTTACACGGAAATGGCTTTGTGGCGCGGCTCTCCGGCTCAACCGCGGAGTTTATTCAGATTTGGTTAACTATGAATCTAGGAAATAGCCCTTTCTTTTTAAATGAACGCTCCGAGTTAAATTTTCGCTTAAATCCTATACTGGCTGGTTGGTTATTTAATAAGAAAGGTACTTATGGTTTTAATTTCTTGAAACAAATCTCGATTACTTACCATAACCCTAAAAGAAAAAATACCTTCGGAAAAAACGCGGTTAGCCCAAACAAAATAATTTTTAATGATAAAGACGGCAAGTCAATAGAAATCCTTTCAAACGTTATCCCCTCTCCTTACGCGGAACAAATAAGGTCTCGTCAAATTAAGCGTATAGAAGTATATTTAGAATAAATCTTCTTAATCCGTGTAAATCCGTGGTATTATTTTTATCCGTGTAATTCGTGGGTTAGAATTTGCGGCGGTAATATAGGCGGATGATGTGCTGGGTGTCAATTGTAGACAGAGAGCCACCGTAAGGATCCCAGCCAATATCGAGGACTCCGCCCATGAAAGGATCCCGGGAACCCTCGCCATACTGAAAGGTAAGATCCTCATTGAGAGACTTATGGTAAGTAAATTCAGTAAAAACGTTGTGATGGCCTTCAGTTAAATTTTGAGTTATTTTATCTAAATCCTTCCAGCGCGAATAAGTATATCTTAAAAAAATACCTATTTTTTCAATAGGCGTATAAACAAACTCTATTCCCACATGATTCATATTATCATCTATGGGGCCGGCGTATTTATATTCATTTTTGGTATAATCAAGGTATACCTGTAAATCCTTTAAAGGGTCTAATCTTAAGCCGGATTTAAAAATGTTGTAATGATGATACGGCGGCTGCGGAAAATATTGCTGATCGTAAAGCCAGTTGCGGACATCGCGGTATGTATTACCATTTTCGGAAAATAAATAAGACCGATTACCGCCATTAAGAAGGCCGCGCGGAAAATTCTCATAATTAGCAGAATGATCATTTGTATATTCCCAAATTCCATTTAAAGCCATCCACTCAAAAAACTTATACTCCAAACCCAAAGAACCAGTATCTAAAGACGCGTCCTTCCCGCCCTGAATCAAACTATTATCAAAATATCTGCGCGTCCGGGGGTCAAAAACAAACGAATCAACCCCAGTTACGGTCTTAGGCATTTTCTGATAAATACCAAAACCTTTAAGCGTAAGCTTGTCGGTTGCCTTCCAGGTCAATTCATCCCTAATCACATTTTCTAAGAATTTGTCATCCGTGCTATGCACATTTCTCACGTCAAACAAATTATCCACTTTCTTATCCCAAAGCGTAGATTCTACGCGCAAACCCAAAACCTGACGGCCGATATCAAGGCCTGTTCCTATCTTGGAACTTTTCACATCATCCCAACTCAATAATTGGCCTTCACCCTGATAATAATGCTTGAAAGGTTCTCGAAAATGCAAGTGCCTTCCCCACCATTCATCATCACGGGTTTCTACATAAGATGATAGTGGCTGATCAAAGGAATCATCCATACGGCTGGCAAGAAAACGAAATTTGGTAAAGAATTTTTCATCTTCCGAAGGCTTAATTCCTTCGTAACCAAATTTTGTATCCATAATACTTTCACCCGAAAATCTGCCAAAAAGAGAAAACTGGTATGCTGACCCCTGATAATTAGTTTCGTATTGAGAATCTGTTATATTATATTTTGAATCAGAATGAGCCGCTTCAAGCGTAGTCTTAACCCCATTTATAATTTCATAACCTAAATCAACCGCGCCTACATAATTGCGCGCGTCCAACTTATTGGAATCATTATTCAGATTATATCCTAAACGGCTAGTTGCTGTTACGCCCAAATCTATTCTTTCTGTAATTGATTGCTTAAGACGGCTGGCAGAAATAAGATTATCCATATCAGAATAATCCTGCCAAAGATTCTTGGGGCTTGCGACGCTAGTTACAAATGAGGTAGTCTCTTGCGGATTAAATTCAAATGTAAATCCGCGCAGGCCCGTTAAACGCTGCCCCTCACTGTCGCGAGTAAAAAATGATAGAGTATTATCCCAGTATCCGGGATTAAAATCTACAGGAATAACGCCTGTATTTCTATTTCCCGGCGTCCATTTCCGAAGCCAAGGACTATCCTCCCACCAGATACGATTATTAGACAATCTTAACGGATCATCAAAAGTCAAAGCCTGATTTTCATAAGCAATAGGAAAAAACCTTAGCTTTAAATTATCCTGCTTATAATCAAACCAAAACTCACGTAAAGGCTGAAATTCACGGTAAATCTTAGCTTCAGGAAGAGAAAAAGTGTTGCCCCATGCTGAAGTTACAGTTGCGGGACGAGTCTTGCCATTAACTACCTTAATCTCCGGAAGATTAAAAACATCCCCATTTTGTGAAGTACAAACCCCCTCGTTTAACGTATAACCGGTATTAGACCAATACTTTAACTCAACCTCCGCGGAATCCCCTCCTGCTCCGGTCAAGGTCATCTTATCGCTTTTCCCGGTAAAGCTCCAAGGGTCAACTGTAATATTGGTATGAAAACCAAAACCTTCTTCCTTATCAGTATCAAGTTTTATTTTTAACCTATCGTAAATCCTTGAATCATAAGTATTTTCACGTTTGTCAAAAGCAATATCAGACAGCGTTCTATAATTATATTCATTCAAATCCCAGTTCGCCCTTTTCCAAATTGTATTTTCAGAAGTAAACCCTGCTCTGGCCTGCACTTCTCCAGTTATATTAACGCCAGAAACATTTATTCCCTCTTTTTCTTTTTTAGTTGTTTTTTCTATTGGTTGCTTAGAAACTCCTATGTCAAAACGAGATAAAGTATTACTTATTATTTCTTCTCTCGAAAATGTTTTTTTTGGAGACATTTCACTCGAAGGCGTTTTTCTGGGAGACGCTTCTCTCAAAAGCGTTTTTCTCGGAATAATTTCTCTCGAAGGCATTTTCCCAAGAATCGTTTCACTAGGGGACACTTCTCTTGAAAGCGTTTTTCTGGGCGGGGGGTTCTCTCTAGCCCTACTTTCCTCTTTAAGGCTATCCGGGCTAAAAGAAGCTTTAAGTTCTCTTGAAATAATTAAATTTATATATTTTTTAGCAGTTTGATTGTTCGAATCTACAAGCAAAACCTCTTTAAACTTTTGCAGGGCCTCTTCGTAATTGCCCTTACTATAATAAGTAGTTCCCAATTCACACAAATAATCAACAGCCAAACCATCAACATAAGCTAAGCTGTTTACCGCAAACCAAGAAACTAAACAAAAAAAACAAATAAATAAAAATGATTTTGATTTCATATTATCTTTTCTCTTAAATTTCTTACATCTCTAGTATTAAATTATACTTATTTTAAGTATACACCTTACAAAAAAAATGTCAAGAAATTCTATCTCCGGGTTGCGTTAGTGAACGGGGGAATTATCTATTTGTCATTCCCGCGAAAGCGGGAATCCAGGCTTCCTTCGTTGCTGGATGCCTGCTTTCGCAGGCATGACACCAAAAGAGCGCCCCCGTTCACTAACGCGTTACTCCGAAAATAACTTGCAATAAGACAGGCCGCGTGTTAACATAAATTTATGTTTTTAAAAATTCTAAATAAAATAGAGCTCGAGATCCCGCGGTGCATGCGCGATATAGATAAAACTTATTCCTTAAATTCTATCTCTCCTCTCCTTTATAAAAATATAAACAATTTCGCGCGAAGAAAAGGCAAAAGATTGAGGCCTTTTCTTTTTGCTATCAGTTATCTTGGCTTTGCAAAAAAAATAGCGGCAGGGTTATATAAAAGCGCTGTTTCTTTTGAGCTAATGCATGATTTCCTGCTTATCCACGACGACATCATAGACAAATCAGCCACCAGGCGAGGAAAGCCGTCTATGCATGAAATGTTAAATAAATTCCTCACGAATCATAAAAACATCAAATTCAGCGGTCAGGACTTAAGTATTGTAACCGGTGATATTGTATGCGCGATAAGCATAAATTCCTTCCTGGCCATAAAAGAAGACGCGAAACGAAAGGAACAGGCTTTAAAAAAATTTATCGAAGCAATTACCTATACGGCATGCGGAGAATTTATTGAACTCTTATACGGAATTAAAAAAATAAACGAAATCACCAAAGACGATATCTATAAGATCTACGACTTAAAGACAGCAGACTACACTTTTGCCTCCCCTCTTGCTTGCGGCGCGATATTGGCTGGAGCAGATAAAAAACAGGTCCATAAACTTTATAACTACGGAATGCTTCTGGGAAGGGCATTCCAGATAAAAGACGATATTCTTGGATTATTCAGCCCTCAAACTAAAACAGGAAAATCATGCCTTACGGACTTACAGGAATCAAAAAAGACTGTCCTTATCTGGTACGCCTATAACAATTCATCGAAAAAAGATCGAGCAGAGATAAAACGGATTTTTTCAAAAAAAAAGGCCTCCACAGCCGACCTTTTAAAAATCCGCAAAATCATCACAGCTTCAGGGGCTCTTGATTATGCCAAAGAAGAAATCTTGACCCTGATTAAAAAAGCAGATGCCCTTATTAAAACCCTGCGAATGCGCGAAAAATATAAAACGGTTTTGAATACCTATTTAAAAGAGATACTTTGTTTTATATAAAAAATACAAGGAACTATTACGAAATCGCCTGTAGAGACTTGTAGGGGTCGGATTCATCCGACCCGAAAAGATATAACGACGGGCTTGATAAACTTGTTATGAAAATAAACTTGGCTAAATCAGCGGGATTTTGTTTTGGCGTAAAAAGGGCGCTGGATATTGCTTTTAAACTCGCGGATTCAGGCGGAACAATCTATATGCTTGGAGATATCGTCCATAACGAAGAAGTGGTAAAACAAATTGAAAAAGCGGGAATCAAAAAAATCAAAAAACTTATACCCGCGAAAGCCAAAACTCTTCTCATCCGGGCGCACGGCGCGGGACTTTCAACAATAGAAAAAGCTAAACGCTTTGGTTATAAAATTATTGACGCCACCTGCCCCATGGTTAAAGAAATACACAAAATTGTCCGAAGCACAGAAATAAAAGGCCACGAAATCATCGTCATCGGAGACAAAAAACATGATGAAGTGCGCGGAATAATCGGCCAGCTTAAAAAAAACAAAGGAATTATAATCGATGACACGGACAACATACCGCTAAAAACAATTAAAACTATCAAAAAAGCCTGCGTCGTAGTGCAATCAACTCAAAATTTAGAAAAGGTATTAAAAATAAAAAAAATCCTTGAATCAAATATCGCGGATTTGGAATTTTTTAATACCATCTGCAAGCCTACCAGGATAAAACAGGAAGAAATAAAAAGAATGTCCCTTAAAAATGACGCGATGCTCATTATAGGCTCAAAAAACAGCGCGAACGCCAAGAGGCTTTATGAAATATCCAGATCATTAAATAAAAAAAGCTACTGGATAAACTCAAAAGAAGAACTAAAATCTGCCTGGTTTAAAAATATAAAAAACATAGGAATCACTGCCGGCGCATCCACCCCTGAATCCACTATTAAGGATATTATCAAATCATTGCGGTTCAGCCAAACCGCGCAATAAAAACGGCATTCGCCGTCAAATAAGGGCGCATCTACAATATGCCACAGCTAAAAAAGGGCGGGATAACCCCGCCCCTACGCGAAGATTCACAAAGATAATGTAACGACCCCGTAGGGGCGGGGTTATCCCGCCCAAAAAATAATAAAAAAATAAAAAAACTTGACAAGCCTTAAATATATGTTATACTTATTTTAAGTCTTAAATAAGCTCATTCCGGTTTGTCCTGATTATAGAGGTAGTCGAGATAAGCCACGGTAGAATATATGAAGCCGGATTGACGAGAAAGGTCAGTCCGGCTTTCTGTTTTATAGGGTTTAGTTGAATGTAGAGGTCGGATTCATCCGACCCGAAAAGATACAATTGCGGGCTTGATGAATCAAGCCCCTACGACCGAGGGCGAAATGCCCGAGGAAGTGCCAGAGCCCAACTGGGCGAGGCCAAAACAACGAAAACTTGTTATTACGATAGGGTCGGAAAAAGATTGCTTCTCCGCCTACGGCGGATCGCAATGACACGATAGGAGAAAATCAAAATGGAATTCACAAAGAATAAGGTTTTAAAAAAAATCGCTTGTTTGTTTATGCTTATGTCTTTTTTGGGAAATATGGTACTGCCGGGGACTGCTACTGCCGCTTTAAGCACTACTTTTTTTTCTGCCCCTGTTTTGCAACTGCCTACTTTACGTTATTTGAGCATAAATCCTGCTAATCCGCATAATTACTTTAACTTTCTTTTAGATGTTGGACAAGATACAGATAACGGTACGCGCAATACGCATAACGCACAACGCACGACGAAACTAAACCAGGAAGCTAAAAAATTAATTAATTATTTCTTTTTGGGATTAACTCTTAAAGAGGAGTCTTTTTGGGTAAACTTAAAACCAACTGAAGCAGATAGGCTTACCTCTACTACCTTAGCCAAAACTGATATGGGCAAGGTGCTTTTAGAACAGGATTTACTCTTAAAGAAGGAAACCTCCCTGCTTCTTCATCCTAATCACCCTCAAGGCAAGCTCTTCTGGCAGGCGCTCTATCAACAGATTGGAAAAGAAAAAGCCAAGAAACTAAAGATCACCACGAGCAACCGCGTTTGGATACTTCCTGACCAAACTAAGCTTCTAGAAACCGAAGACGGAGCCCTTATAACTAAGGCAACGATGAAAGTGCTGTTAGAAAGTGAATATTTCGACATTCGTGAAGCGTCGTGCGTGAAGCGTGAAGCGCAAACAAAATACGCTTCACGAGATACGCTTCACGCTTCACGCGATACGCAATACGCTTCACGAAATACGAACACCGAGATACAAAACATCTCCGAACAATTAATGAAACAATTTATCCTTCCAGCGCTTCAGGAAGAAGTCAACTCTTCAGCTAAATTTGCTCCTTTAAGACAGATTTATTACTCTTTAATTTTAGCCCAATATTACCGGCAGAAATACCCTGTTAAAACTAACAGTTCCCTACAAGAACCTACCTTTAATAAAACAGCTCCTTACCATAAGTTTATCAATCAAGATTACACAAAAAACTTAGAATCGAAATTTCCCTGGTCAAAAGATGCTCTATATCAGGAATACCTTAAATCTTACCAATCAGGCGAATACAATGTTCAAGCTAAATTAGAAGGGCTAAAAAGAATGTATGTAAGCGGAGGAATAAGCGGTCTTCCAAAGATAACAACTAGCCCCTTAGATACTGCTCCCCCGCAAAGAAATTTGCCAAGGATAGCGGCTATTACTAACACAAACGGTAACTCTGCGGTAGGAATACAAGTTCTTCAATCAAGCAAGAGCTCTTCCAGTGATATAAATACCGGAAAAACAGACAGCCCAATACTAGTTAGAGAAATCGCGGAATTTAAGAAAGGCAAGATAACAGAAAACCCTTCTGATAGAGTTGCAAACGAAGTAAAATCTGAACTTGATTCAGGAGGGGCCGCTATAATTATGCCGCTCTCCGCCCTGCCTTCTTATATAGGAAAGAAAAAAAATCAACAAAACTACGGAATAGGAAATTTTGGCCCAGCTGCCCAAGAATTCGTTAATTTTTTAGAAAGGGCAAAAATAAAATTTTGGTCAATGCTTCCGTTGAGTTCAACTAATGACGGCGGCTGTCCTTACGCGGGACTTTCAACAGCTATTATAGAAAAAATGTATATTAGCCCTGAGATTTTAATAAAAGAAGGCTGGATTACTAAAAAAGAATTAGATACTATTTTTCCCAAATACGCGCAATATTTTTCACAAGACAAGGTAAATTATCCTAAAGTCAAGGAATTCACAGACGAATTACTTGATATCGCGTATAAAAGATTTAGCCCAGAACATAAATCAAGAAGCGATTATGAAGATTACCTAAAAAATATAGGCCCAAAATTTGATTTGGATGAGACGGCTTTATTCTTTGCTATTAAACATAAAGATCCCAGGGCTTGGGCTGATTGGGATATCGGATTGCGGGATATGGAAGAAAACGCGATAGAAAAATTTATGAAGGAAAACCCAGATAGTAAAACTTTCATAGAAAAATTTAAATTAAAACAATACCTGCTTTTTAAACAACAACAAGCATTGAAGAAATTTGCCAATGAACATAATGTGAAATTAGCAGGAGATATGCCGTACAACCCCCAATGGGATAGCGCTGATGTCTGGATATATCATAAACAGGGCGTTTTTCTGCTTGATGAAAATGGCAGGATGTTATTTGTTATGGGATGCCCGGGGGATGATTTTGATCCTAAAGGACAAAACTGGGGCACTGTGGCTTATAATCATAAAAACCTTCCCAGCGTGGCTAAGTATCAGGCGAAAAGACTGGAGCGCGCATATATCTTATATGACATTGTCAGAATGGATCATTTTATTGGGACGGAACATCCTTTTATAATTCCTGTTGGAGCGCAAAATATTAATCAAGAAGGAATGCGCGTATCAGGAGTAGCTGATATGCTATTTACTGAATTATTAAAAACCGAACCTGAATTAGCGCGTAAAATATGGCCGGAAGATTTAGGAGCTCCTGAATCAAAAACCATAGAAATCTTGGAAAAGTATGGCCTTATGGGAATGAATCCGTTACAATTTATCCCTCTAGATAATATTAAAACGGCTTTGGAGCACAGATATGCTTTAGGTAGCTACTCAGATAATAATATTGTCTTCAGCGGAGGGCATGATAATAATACAAACAAAGGCTGGTATACGCAGGACCTTACTCCAGAAGAACAAGTTGTATTAAATGCCTTTATTAAAAAAATGTGGCAAAGAATGAGCCAGCGAGACCAAATCGCGGTAAATAATTTCTTAGCAAAACGAGGCATGACAGGAAATTTGACAGAAAAAAGCGTTTCAACGCAAATGATGCTTTTAACCACGATGTCAAATGCCAAAGTTACTGCCTATACCTTGCAGGATATTGTTCGCGATAAAGATGGAACTGTTGGTTTAGACGCGAAATCGCGCACAAATCATCCGGGGACATGGGAAGGAGCTTCAGATGAAGAACATAGAAGAGAAAATTGGGTTTGGCGAGTTTATCCTAACGCGCTTACGCAAGATGTGGAAAAAGATCTATTAGAACTAAATGAAATTTCTCATCGTACGCCTGAACAAGCAATATCAAGATTGAACGCGGTTAACTTAGAATCACCTGAAGCAAAATTAGCTATAAACATATTAGAAAGTAACAATGATACCTCCGCTATAGACCTTAAACTGCAAGAAATGATATCTAAAGGGTTGGTTAGATACATCGGGTTAAAAAAAGGAATAATAGCCGCGACATATAATCAAGATGGCCAAGAATACTTACTAATTTCGGATTCTGTAGAAGCAAGGGAGGCAGGATACCTCTCTATTAAAGAAAAAGCTGCCAGTCTGATGGAAGGAGCAAAAACACTTGCTCAACAAAGCGGTCTATTTATTGAAAACGAGCCGCAAATATATACAAAAGAAATTAACGAGATGCTGGATGAAAAACTAAAGAGAATTTATTTAATTCTTGGAAAAGCTCCTTTAGCACTGCAAGAAGAAATGATTGAACTTTTAGGCGCGTTATTCTGCCCTGATAGCGCTGAAAAAGAATTTGATCCTATTATTGTTAGCAGGCTAAAAAAATTGGGATTGTGGCACAGGGAAAGGTATGGTTACTTAAAAAGATTAGGCCATACATGGACGGAAATTTTTAAGTACGCGGAAAACGGTGGGCGCTCTCGCGAAGAGGTGTTAAAAATAATATTAGGCAATAACCTGCCAGAACCTTTTAAGGGAAAATTAGATGAACTTTTGGACTTTTTACCACGAGCCTTTGCCAGCGAGTTAAATTTGGATTATGAGACAATATTTAAAACTTCCAGTCCCACAACTCAACACAACAGTAAAAAAGTGACAGTCACAGAAAAACGTGACAGCCACTTTTTCACTATTCCCGACGATCTCGGCGGAATTAACCTTGACCCTATTAAAATGTCTATTGAACACGGACGAAGGCTTCCTTTTGATGAGAAAATTAAATCCGCGGCAGAACTGCAATCTCTCTATGCCGTATATGCCTCATCCGCATTAAAGTGGGATGGCTTAACAGCTTTGTATTGGTATCAGGTATTTAATATGATAAAAGACGGCATTAGCGCTGAATTAAGCTCTGCTGCCAGAAACAGGCTGATTATGACTGGAAAAGATTTGAGGGAAAAAGGTTACTTAACCGATCCGCAAAGTTTAAGCTTTCTTAATCAACTAAAACTCAATACGCCATTAGAGCAAATGAAGTTAACCAATTAACAATTTCCCCTCCCCTAACCCCTCTCACAAAAGACTGGGTCAATGGCTTCGGCTATAGGAAGCCGAACCATAGCCTTGTGGCAAAAGTA
>ERZ1292640.2586-Hain-H43-02um-R1-2586-length-14443-cov-6_pt1 | contig 14443 bp, 12 predicted proteins | sample MGYA00564404_ERZ1292640 | MGnify/ENA primary metagenome ERZ1292640 (study PRJEB36523, sample SAMEA6512636) | groundwater metagenome | collected 2019-01-08 | study: AquaDiva: Metagenomics assemblies of 32 groundwater samples
GGATGGATTGAACGACGGCTTCACCAAGGCGGAAGAGAGCCGCCAATCGTTTCTGAAATGCCTGGACCATTTCAAGGAGCGTTCCCAGCGCGTGAATGATCAAGAACGGCTGAAAAAGCTCGAGACGATGAACCAGGCGTTTGCCGCCTACTATGAAACCGGCCGGACGATGGCCAACGCCTACGTCAAGGACGGCACCACGGCCAGCAACAAGACGATGGGCGCTTTCGATCAAGTGGCGCAGCACCTCACGGAATCCCTCGGTCCCTTCGTGCAGGAACAACGCGATGAACTCGACCGCTCCCTGGCCACGGTGCAAACGGCCAGCGACCAAATGGGCCGGATGAGCCACACCCTGCTGCTCGGTGGCGGCGTGATTGTTGCGCTGACCCTGACTTTCGGCATCTGGTTCATTATTTTCCTGACCCGGCGCATCCGGGAGGTCGCCAGCCAGTTGGCCACCGGCTCCGAACAAACCGCCGTGGCCGCCGGCCATGTCTGCGCCTCCAGCCAATCCCTGGCCGAAGGCGCCAGCGATCAGGCCGCCTCCCTCGAAGAAAGCAGCGCCTCGCTCGAGGAACTGGCCAGCATGACCAAACGCAACGCCGAAAGCTCCAGCCAGCTCAAAGTCCTCGGCTCACAAGCCCGCGCCGCCGGCGACGCCGCCGTCACCGACATGCAGGCCATGCGCACGGCCATGGACGCCATCAAGTCCTCGAGCGACGACATCGCCAAGATCATCAAGACCATTGACGAAATCGCCTTCCAAACCAACATCCTCGCCCTCAACGCCGCCGTCGAAGCCGCCCGGGCCGGCGAGGCGGGCGCGGGGTTTGCCGTGGTGGCCGATGAAGTGCGCAACCTGGCGCAACGCTGCGCCCAGGCGGCCAAGGAGACGGCGGGCAAGATTGACGACTCCGTCCAGAAAAGCGCCCACGGCGTGGACATCAGTTCCAAGGTGGGCCAGAGCCTCGAAGACATCGTGGGCAAGGCCCGGCAGGTGGACGAACTGGCCGGCGAAGTGGCATCCGCCTCGAAAGAACAAACCCAGGGCATCACGCAAATCAACGCGGCCGTCAACCGGATGGACCAGGTCACGCAAAGCAACGCGGCCAGCGCGGAAGAAGGGGCGGCGGCGGCGGAAGAACTCAACGCGCAGGCTGAGACCATGAAGGAAGGCGTCCACGAGTTGATGCGATTGGTGGACGGCCAGGGGCGCGGAACCGGCACGACCGCCGCGCCGACTCCCGCGCCACGCCACCCCGGCGCGAAACACCCCGCCGCCCTGCGTGGGAACGGCCATCACCCCGGCAGTCAGTCCAAATCGCCCGAGCGCGCGAAGCAGCCGGAACCGGCCACCGCCGGCCGCCGCTCGGAAATCCCGATGGAAGACAGCTTCAAGGAATTCTGAACCGCCGATTCATCGTGCAAGTCGCGACCCCTGTTATTTGTGCAATTCCACCACCGACGGTGCCTCTCGCTGGCGGCCGGCCGGGCCGTGACCCTTTGCGGCACGCCAGCATTTCAGTTCTGGGCACCGCGGCGTCATTTCAAAAAGTGAATGGAAAACATCGCCCATGAACCCACCCCTCCTCGCAACCACCCTGGAACCCTCCAGCGTGCAGACGCTGGCCGGCAAATACCTCACCTTCCGTCTCGGTGACGAATCTTACGGCATCGCGGTGCTCAAAATCCGCGAAATCATCAAGCTCACGACCATCACCGCCGTGCCGCAAATGCCGGCCTACGTCAAAGGGGTGATCAATCTGCGCGGCAAGATCATCCCCGTGGTGGATTTGCGCGCCAAGTTCGGGCTGCCACCGGCCGAGTCCACCGAGCGCACCTGCATCGTCGTCGTGCAAGTGGAACTGGCCGGCCACAACAAGACCCTCATGGGCCTGATCGTGGACGGGGTCGAGGAAGTCATCAACCTGGCGGCCAACGAAATTGAGGGGACGCCCGACTTCGGCAGCCAGTTCGATACGGAATACATCCTAGGCATGGCGAAAGTCAAAGGGGCGGTTAAAACCCTGCTCGACATCGCTCGGGTTCTCAGCGTCGAGACCCTCGAACGCCTCCCACAGCCCACTGTTCGGTGATCCATAAACCCTAAAAAAAGCAATCAGTCCAGAAACCCAATAAAACCAGTTACCGCCTACACCCCATGAAATTCCTCAAGAACCTCACTCTGACCACGCGACTCCTCCTCTTGCTCCTCATCCCGGTGTTGGGGCTGCTATTCTTCGCCGCCCGGGAAGCCCGCACCAAGGCGCAGCAAGCCACGCAAATGGGGGCCGTGCAGGCGCTGGTGGAACTCTCGATCAAGATTAGCGCAGCCGTCCACCACCTGCAGATCGAGCGGGGGTCGTCCGCCCTGTTCCTGGGCAGCGCCGGCCAATCCTTCGGCCGGGAGCTCACCGCCAGCCGGGACCTGACCGACAAGCACGTGGCCGAGCTGTCCAAGTGCGTCCAAAGCTACGACTTCACCCACGGCCAGGCGGCCCTGCGCACGCAACTCGAAAAGGCCCTGGCCGAGCTGGGACAAGTCGCCGAAACGCGCCGCGGCGTGGACAGTCAGCAGCTCAAAGGTCCCCAGTCCTTTGAGTTTTACACCAAGGCCATCGGGGCGCTGCTCAACATCGTGCCGGACATTGCGAAGCAGTGCGATCACGGTGAGTCGGTCAAACGCCTCACCGCCTACGCCAGCTTCGTTCAAGCCAAGGAACTGGCCGGCCAGGAGCGCGCGACCCTGGCTGGCGCCTTCACGCGGGGCGAGGTGGACTTGAAGGGATTCAACCGGCTGGCCGCCTTGGTGGCCGGGCAAAACACCTTGCTGGCCAAGTTTGCGGAGGCTGCCACGGCCGAGCTCAGGACCGCCCTCGAACAAACCGTGCGCGGCGCTTCCGTGGACGAGGTCGCCCGGTTGCGCGCGGTGGTGACCGAGGCCGGCCCCGGCAAAGTGAGCGGCGTCGAGGCCGCCCAGTGGTTCAAGCTGAGCACCGAGCGCATTGATCTGCTCAAGGCCGTGGAGGAACAGGTCGCGAGCGACCTGGCCCAACTGATTCAGCAGGTGTTCCGCGCCGCCCGCCGCGACCTGGTGCTTTCGTCGGTCCTGGCCGGCGTCGGGGTCCTGGTGACGGCGGTCATCGGCTTCGTGGTGATCGCCTCCATCAAGCGTCCCATCGTCGCCATCTCGCAGCGACTGGACTTGGGCAGCAACCAGACCGCCACCGCGTGCGCCCAGGTCTCCAGCGCCAGCCAATCCTTGGCCGAAGGCGCCAGCGAACAGGCCGCCTCGCTCGAAGAAACCAGCGCCTCGCTGGAGGAAATCGCCAGCATGACCAAGCGCAACGCCGAAAACGCCCAAACCGCCAAAGACCTCGCCAATCAGACGCGCGGCGCCGCCGAAACGGGCGCGACCGACATGCAGCAGATGACCGTGGCGATGGACGCCATCAAGACCTCCAGCGACAACATCTCCAAGATCATCAAGACCATTGATGAGATCGCGTTCCAGACCAACATCCTGGCCTTGAACGCCGCCGTCGAAGCCGCCCGGGCCGGGGAAGCCGGCATGGGCTTCGCTGTCGTCGCCGATGAAGTGCGCAACCTGGCGCAACGCAGCGCCCAGGCGGCCAAGGAGACCGCCGACAAGATCGAGGATTCGATCAAGAAGAGCCAGCATGGGGTGGGGATCAGCGCGAAGGTGGCGCAGAGTTTGCAGGCGATCGTCACCAAGGCGCGGCAGGTGGATGAACTGGTGGCGCAGATCGCCACCGCCTCGCAGGAGCAGAGCCAGGGCATCGCGCAAGTGAACACGGCGGTCACGCAGATGGACAAGGTCACCCAGTCCAACGCGGCCAACGCGGAGGAGAGCGCCAGTGCGGCCGAGGAACTCAATGCCCAGGCCGAAACCCTGAAACAGGCGGTGGGCGAATTGCTGCAACTGGCGGGCGGCGCTTCGAGCACGCAAACCGGGGAACGCACGGCGGCGCCGGCGGCCTGGGCTGTCCGCACCAAACCGGCGGCGGCCCCCAAAGCCGCGCCCGCCCCGGCGCCCGGCAACGGCGCGCCTCAGCGCGACCATGGCCAGGCGGTTGCCCGCGCCGTCAACAAGGACCGCAAGGCCGCGGAGATTCCCCTGGAAGGAGACTTCAAGAACTTCTGAGGCCAGCCCAACAAGGCCCAGCCCGCCCGCAGGTGATCCCATGCATCGGCTGGCGGGCTTACATCAAGAACCTCGCAGATGAGCCTATTGCAAAAAATGAAAACAAACCGAATGACCACCACCTTCACCGCCGGCGCGCTCGTGCTCGCCATTGTCTCCAGCATTTATGGCGAAGAGAAAACCGCCGCGTCAGCCACGGTCGCCTCGCCGAAGGCCGCCGCCCCCAGCGCCGGTCTCGCGAACGACTGGCTGCGGGAACAAAACCAAGCCTTCACTCCTTGGGACATCGGCGGGCAAGTCCGCACCCGTTACGAGGTCAAGGAAGACGGTGGTTCGTTCCCCGCGCGCGATTTTCGCAAGACCGGAGTGGACAATGACAATTCCTACTTGCTCCTGCGCGAGAAGGTTCACCTCGGCTACAACGCGCCGTGGTTCAGCGCCTACGTCGAGGCGCGGGACAGCTCCACCACCGGCGACGACCGCAACCCCAATCCCGAAGCGGACCCGTTCGACCTGCACCAGGCGTTTGTCACGGTCGGCAACGCCAAGCAGTTCCCGCTCACCGCCAAGGTGGGCCGGCAGGAACTCGTCTATGGCGACGAACGGCTCATCGGCAACGGCGACTGGAACAACCTCGGCCGCGTGTTCGACGCCGCCAAACTCCGCTACGAGGACAAGAACCTGTGGGTGGATGCCTTCAGCGGGCGCGTCGGGCTGGCCAACGACGGCCGCTTCAATGTCGCCAACGACTACGACTGGTTCTCCGGCGTGTATGCCTCCACGCGCACGCTCGTGCCGAAACAGGAAACGCAGGTTTACGTGCTCGCCCGCAACACCGGCGCCGGTTCACCCACGGCCACGACCGGTTCCCCGCCAGCCGCCGGCCCCAGTGCGCGGGATATTTATTCCTTCGGCCTCCGCGTCAAGTCGCTGCCCGGTCAATGGCACGGCTGGGATTACGCGGCGGAAGAACTCGCCGGCCAGCTCGGCAGCGTGAACCTTGGCGGCACGCGGCTCGACCACGAGGCGTTCGCCGCGAGCGTGGGCGGCGGCTACGGCCATTTCTTCGTCGGCAAGTATGTCGAGCAATCGCTCGCCGGCGTGGGTGGTTCCACCGGCGCCGACTGGCTCTATGTGCAGGCCACGTTCAATTTCCAGGAGAACAGCCGTTCTCAAGCTCACTTGTGAGAGCCATTGCCCAGGAAACCGGAGCTTACGAATACATCATCGGCCTCATTTACGAGCGGTGCCGCATCAAACTGCACGACGGCAAGGAGGCGCTCATCAAGGCGCGCCTGGGCAAACGCATGCGCCATCATGGGATGGAGAGTCTGGCGGAGTATTGCGACTTTCTCCGCACGCGCGCCGAGGAGGATGAATTCACGCTCGTCGTGGACGCGCTGACGACCAACTTCACCAACTTCCTGCGGGAGGAGGACCATTTCCAATTCATGGTTCAGCAAGCGTTGCCAGCGGTGCTGCCCAAGGGCCAGCGCCGTTTCCACGTCTGGAGCGCGGCGTGTTCCTCGGGCGAGGAGCCGTTCACCATCGCCATGTATCTGGCGGACACCTTCCCGCTGGCCCAAGGATGGGACTGGCGGATCACCGGCTCGGACATCTCGACCAAGGTGCTGGCGGCGGCCCAGCGCGGGGTCTATGCCGAAGAACGGGTCCGCACGATCCCGCCCGAGTGGCTCCGCAAATACTTTCAGAAAGGCCTGGGCAAATGGGCGGGGCATTACCGGGTCAAGGCCGCGCTCGGCGAGCGCGTCACCTTCCGCCAAGTCAACCTGATCGAGACTTACGAACACCGCCAGGCCTTCGAACTGATCTTCTGCCGGAACGTCATGATTTACTTCGACCGCCCAACGCAAGAGCAACTCGTGAACCGGCTCTGCCGGTTCCTCGTGCCGCAAGGGCATCTGCTCATTGGACATTCCGAGAGCCTCACGGGCTTGAGCGTCCCGCTGCGTTGCGTCCGGCCAAGCATTTACCAACGTGCCTAAGGAACAGCCATGCCGTCTCCCAGTCTTGCCGCGCTCGCCGGGTTCGATCAAAAGGTCGTGGTGGGCGTCGGCGATTTCGCGGTTTCCAACAACCAGACCGTGGTGCTCACCACCTATTCGCTGGGGTCCTGCATCGGCGTCACCCTTTACGACCCCGTGGTGCGCGTGGGTGGATTGCTCCACTTCATGCTGCCCGACTCCTCGACCAACCCAGCCAAGGCGGCCGAGCAGCCCGCGATGTTCGCGGACACCGGCATCCCGGCGCTCTTCCGGGCGGCGTATCAGATGAGAGCGGAAAAGCATCGCGCGCAGATTTGCCTGGCCGGCGGCGCGCAAGTCATGGACAGCAGCGGGTTCTTCAACATCGGCGCGCGCAACTACGAGGGCGTGGCGACGTTGCTGAGAGAGCACGGCTTGAGGATTCAGGCCGAACAAGTCGGCGGCATGGTGAGCCGAACCGTGATGCTCAATGTCCGCACCGGCGAAGTCCGCCTCAAAGTGTCCGGACAGGCGGCAGAGTTCGTGCTTTGCCAAGGAGGTTGATATGCAAGCGCTCGACCACATCATCGACCGGGCCCCGCCACTGCCCCCGGCGCCGCGCCTCCTGCCGGAACTGCTCGCCTTGTTGCGCCAGGACAATGCCGACGCGGCCCGCGTCGTGCGCCTCATCACGTTTGACCCGGTCTTGACGGCGCAAGTGCTGCGACGGTGCAACAGCGCGTATTAAGGGTTCGCTCCGCCGGTGCGCGACCTGCAGGATGCCGTGATCCGGATCGGCTTTGGTGAGATTTATCGCGTCGTGGCCTGTGTCGTGGGCGAGCGCACGCTGGGCGCCGCGCAGCGCGGCTATGGCATCGCGCAAGGCGAGCTGTGGAAACATTGCGCGGTCACCGCCGTGGCGGCCAAACTCATCGCCCGCGAACTGGGCGGGGACGAGCCGGTCGTGTTCACGGCGGCGTTGCTCCACGACATCGGCAAACTCGTCCTCAGCACCGCCCTGGACGGCGCCTACGCGGAAGTCGTCGCGAAGACGGAGGGCTCCAACCTCTCGCTGCTCGAAGCGGAGAAAGCCATTCTCGGAGTCGAACACGCGGAGATTGGCGGCCGTTTGCTGGCCCGGTGGAACTTTCCTGAAAACCTTGTCAACGCGGTCTGGCGCCATCATGACCCGGCCAAGGCCAGACCCGCCGAACAACTCGCCGCCTACGTCCATCTGGGCGACGTGCTCGCACATTGGCTCGGTCACGGTTATGGCCACCAGGCGTATGCCTTGCGCTGCCGGGCCGAAGCCTTGGACATTCTCGAAGTCACCTCCAAAGACCTCGAACAATTCCTGATCAAGACCGCCGGCAGTGTCGAAGAAGTCCTCGCGCTCAAATCTGCTTGAACCATGAACGCAAAGCGTATTCGCGTCCTCATCGTCGATGATTCCGCCCTGGTGCGAAAAATCCTCACCACCAGCCTCGCGCGGTTTCCGGAGATCGAAGTGGTTGGCACCGCCACCGACCCCTACGTCGCCCGCGACAAGATTCTCGAACTCAACCCCGATGTGGTCACGCTCGACATCGAGATGCCCCGCATGGACGGCATCACGTTTCTGAAAGTCATCATGAAACACCGGCCCTTGCCGGTCATCATCATGCGTTCACTCACTCAAGCCGGCTCAGAGAAGGCCCTCGCGGCGCTCCAAGCGGGCGCGGTGGACGTGTTGGACAAACCCCGCGGCACCTACTCCGCGCACGAGGATGGCACGCGCCTGGCCGAGAAAATCCGGGCCGCCGCGGTTTCCCGCCTGCGCGGGCCACCCGAAGAAGGCGACGCTCCCGCGCCGGGGCCCGCCACCGCTCCGCGCGAGAAAACACCGCTCGCGCCCGCCACCGGCCATCGCTGGCACCCGCGCAGCCTCATTTTGCTCGGCGCTTCCACCGGGGGTACCGAGGCGCTCAAGGCAGTCCTCACTTCGATGAGTGGCGACCTGCCTGGCATCTGCGTCGTCCAACACATTCCCGCTTACTTCTCCGAAGCGTTCGCCAACCGGATGAACCAGCTTTGCGCGATGGAAGTGCGCGAGGCCAAGAACGGCGACGTGGTCAAGCCGGGCCTTGCCCTCATCGCGCCGGGCGGTTGGCACATGCTCCTGAAATGGACCGGCAGCCATCACGTGGCGGAATTGAATCAGGCGCCACAAGTCCACCACCAGCGACCCGCGGTGGACATCCTGTTCGACTCCGCCGTCCGTGCCGGCTCCGCGCCGTACACCGTCGCCGCGCTGCTCACGGGCATGGGCGCCGATGGCGCCGCCGGTCTGCTCAAGTTGCGTGAAGCCAATGCGCGCACCATCGCGCAAAACGAAGAAACCTGCGTCGTCTTTGGCATGCCGAAGGAGGCCATCCGCCTCGGCGCGGCGCAACAAATCCTCCCGCTGGACCGGATTGGTCCGCGCCTCGAACAGTGGTTTCGCGCGCCGGCTCCCGCGCCCGGCGGCAACCCTGCGGCCGTCCCCGCCGCGACCCTGAGAACTGGGCGGGTCACACCTTGACAACCAGCACCGGCGGACGCGCGGCCTGGGAACGTCGCGCTCGCGCCGGAACCGAAAAATTGAAAAAAACTATGAACACACAATGCATCGGACAACTGAAGGGAATCGTGCAGAAGCTCGCCGTCGAGCTGGCCTTCGCCGAGCCAGGCAAGGACAACGCCCTGCTCCCGGTGAACTGCCTGCTGGGACAAGTCGAACAGATGCTGGCGGGCAGCGCGGCTCCCGGTCCGCTGGGCCGGGCCGTCGCCTGCGCCCGGCGCTGGGTGGACGGGGTCTTTGAGACCACCGGCACCTTCAGCGTGCTCGTCTTGCGCCAGCTCGGCGATTGGACGGGCTGGGTGCAGAACGCCGCGCAGGCGCTGGAAACACAGCAGGTGCTCCCGCCCATTCCCCCGGAGTGGGAGCAAGCCGCGTCTGCCGCACCGAGCGCGCCTGCGGCCCCGGCCGCAGCCGCTTCCGGCCACCCGGCCGCGCCCGCTCCTGCGCAAGAGCCGGCGCTCGTGCTGAACATCGCGCAGGACAGCGAACTCCTCAGCGAGTTCATCAACGAATCGCAGGAACATTTGCAGAACATCGAGCAAGGGGTGCTCGTCCTGGAGGACCATCCGACGGATGCCGATACGCTCAACACCATTTTCCGGGCGTTTCACACCTTCAAAGGCGGTTCCGGCTTCCTCAATCTGACCGCCATTCAAATCCTGGCGCACGAACTGGAATCGCTGCTGGACCAGGCCCGGCAGTACAAGCTCACGCTCACCCCTCCGGTCATCAACCTCATTCTCGAAGGCGGCGACACGCTGAAGCAATTCGTCGTGAAGATGGCCGCCCAGTTGTCCGGCCAGAACCCCGGTGCAACGATTGTTGTTCCCACACTTCAACTGCTGGTCCGCATCCGCGCCGTGCTGGATGGTGGCCGCGCGCCGGCGGCGTCCACCCCGCCTCCCGCGGCTGCGACTTCGTCATCTGTCGCCGCGAGCAGCCCACCTCCCGCAGCGCCGACAGGCGTGAGCGCGGTGAATTCTCCGCCGGCGACCACGATGTCGTCTCCGGGCAAAGCCGCAGCCCTTGCGGCGAGTAGCGACGCCACCACTGGCTCGAAGGCTGCCACAACCGCGACCGTCGTGAAGGTGGATACGTCCAAGCTCGACGGTTTGGTGGACTTGGTCGGCGAACTGGTAATTGCACAGTCGCTCGTCATGCAGAACAGCGCGCTGACCCGAGTGGAGGACCAGCAGTTGACCCGCGACCTCGCACAGTTGGGCCGGATTACCAAGGAACTTCAGCGCACCTCCATGTCCCTGCGCATGGTGCCCGTTTACGCCACCTTCCAGAAAATGAACCGGCTGGTGCGCGACACCGCGGCCAGAATTGGCAAGAAGGTCGAGCTCGTCATGGAGGGCGAGGAAACCGAACTGGACCGCACGATCGTGGAGGAAATCGGCGACCCGCTCATGCACATGGTGCGCAACGCGATCGACCATGGGATTGAGAAACCGAACATCCGGCAGCAGCGCGGCAAACCGCCGCAGGGCACCATCTGGCTCCGGGCCTTTTACCAGGGCGGCAACATCGTCATTGAAATCAAGGACGACGGCAACGGCCTCGACCAGGAGCGCATCCTGGCCAAAGCCGTCGAGAAGGGCATCGTGCGGCCCGACGCGAGCCTGAGCGAGAGCGAAATCTTCAGTCTCATCTTCGCGCCTGGCTTCTCCACCGCGGAGCAAGTCACCGACCTCTCCGGACGCGGAGTCGGCATGGATGTGGTGAGGCGGAACATCGATAAACTGCGCGGCAAGGTCGAGATTCAGTCCACGCCTAGCCAAGGCTCGACCTTCAGCATCTACCTGCCGCTCACCCTCGCGATCATCGACGGCCTCATCGTCGGCGTCGGCGAGCAGCGCTATATCGTGCCGACGTTGTCCGTCTGCGAATCCTTCCGCCCGTCCGCCGGCATGATCAGCACCGTGCAGGGGCGCGGCGAAATGATCAGCGTGCGCGGGCGGCTCCGCCCCGTCTTGCGGCTGTATGAGCATCTGGGGGTCACGCCCGCCTCCACCGACCCGGCGCACTCGATTGCCGTCGTCGTGGAAGCGGGCAAGGAGGCGCGCTGCGTCCTCGTGGACCAGCTTCTGGGCAAGCAGGAAGTGGTCATCAAGAGCCTGGGCGAGACGTTCAAACAAAACCGCGCCCTGGCAGGGGCGGCCATCCTCGGCGACGGTCGCGTAGGTCTCATCCTCGACCCACAGGCGCTCGTCGAGTTGAAGCCCCACGCCCGGGCGCAAGCCGCGTGATTTCATTCACACCACATAACCCCAAGCGAACCGGCTTAGGAGCGAAACCTTGATACAAACCATCGAACAACTGACCCGCCAATCCGTGCAAAACGTCTTTCAAGACATGCTGCAAATCCATCTGGTCGGCGAGCCAACCGAATCGCTGCCAGCGGACGCCCGTGGACAAATCGTCAGTTCTGTCGGCTTCACCGGCACGGCCAACGGTGTAATTCACCTCTACACCGGCTTGAGCCTCGCCCGCGTTATCACCAGCCGGATGCTCGGCCTTGGCGAGGCTGAGATCGAGGGCGACGGCATGGTGAACGACGCCATGGGCGAGTTGAGCAACATCGTGGTTGGAAACGTGAAATCCCGCCTCTGTGACCAGGGCTGGCCTTGCACGCTGACCATTCCCTCCATTGTGCGCGGTCAACAGTTGAGCATCGAGGCGGTGACCGACACCGCACGGCGCGTGCTGGGCTTCAAAAACTCCGAGCATCACTTGTTGGCCGAGTTGATGGTTCAGGAACTCCAGCGTAAACACCGCGGAGCACCTAGGAGCACCAAAATATTGACCGTCGATGACAGCAAGAGCGTGCGCATCATCGTGGCGAGAGCATTCAAACCCTTCGATTGCGTCGTCCTGGAGGCTTCCAATGGCGCCGAGGGACTCGAGGTCGCCGCGCGCGAAAAACCTGACCTCATCCTCCTCGACTACACCATGCCCGTCATGGACGGTTTGGAAACCGTGACCAAGCTGCGTGAGGACCCGGACCTCAAAACCACGCCGGTCATCATGCTCACGGCGGAGGCCTCACGGGAAGTCATAACCAAGATGGCCAGCCTCGGCGTCCGGGATTACCTGGTCAAGCCTTTCAAAGAGCCCATCCTGCTGGAGCAGGTGGGCCGGGTCGTTCCGCTCGGAGTCTCAGGTGATCATTGAATCAATCGTGCTTGTTCTTCCCCCAGCATGACGCATTGTGAAAAATAAGGCTGCAATTTGCACGTCCCTTCTTAAGAAGCGCTAAAACTGTCCGATAGGATAACGTATCATGATTGAAGACTTGGATCATCTGGTTGAGGTCGCGGTGAAGGAGGTATTTGGCACCATGCTGAATTTCCATGTCGTGCGGGACTTGTCCGGCGCGGCGCCTCTCAACGGGGAAGCGCACGTGGCAGGATCGGTTGGATTTACCGGGCGAGCGATAGGAGTTATCTACATTTACGCCGCGACAACTTTTGCCCGACAAATCACGGGCGTCTTGCTCGGCTTAAACGAGAAGGAAGTCGCAGGAGACGAAATGGTCAATGATGCCATAGGCGAAATAACGAACATGGTTGTCGGCCATCTGAAATCGCGGCTCTCCGATCGCGGAATACCCTGCGTTCTCACGATACCGTCCATTGTTCGGGGAACTCATTTCCGCATCGAATCCATCAGCAACACCCAACGCGGCCTGGCTTTGTTCCGCTGCCAGAAGAATCAATTTGTGGTCGAAACCTTGATCAAACCCTCAACCTGAATCCTGGAACTGGAATGAGACCGAAGATTTTAACCGTTGACGACAGCAAGACAATCAGACTCATTATTGCGAGAGCCTTCAAGCCGTTTGATTGTGAAGTGTTGGAAGCAAGCAATGGCACAGAGGGTTTGTTTGCGGCCGGCAAACACAGGCCCGACCTCATCATTCTTGATTACACCATGCCCATTATGGACGGCCCGGAAATGCTCTCCCGGCTCAAGTGCGATCCCCAGCTAGGGCACATTCCGGTAGTGATGCTGACCGCAGAGGCAGGCCGGGAAAATGTGGTGCGTCTGGCCAGAATGGGTGTCCAGGACTATCTCATCAAGCCGTTCAAGGAAGACCTGCTGATCGATCGCGTTGGCCGGATCATTAACCTGAAGGCCAAAGGCGAAGTGGTGGCCAAGATCAAGCGCTTTGATGATCCGCTCACCATTTTGCTCGTGGATGACAAGCCGAAGATCTTGGAACAAATCCAGTTTGGGCTCGCCGAAACGAACTGGAAGGTTCATGGGTGCAGCCAAACGGGTGAAGCGTTGGCTTTCTGCAACGAAAAGCCGCCCCAGGTCATTTTGGTCAGCCTATTGCTGCCGGAAAATGAGGGCTTTGACCTTTTCCAACTGCTCCGTTCCAGCGTCCACGCCAAAGACGTGCCCGTCTTCGGCCTCTGCGTTAAGACGGCCACCGCAGAGCAAGAGCGCGCCCAGCAAATGGGCTTTGCCAACATGGTCACCAAGCCCATCGATTTCGACGATTTAAAATCAAAAATCTCGCGCGCGCTGGATTTGGACACTTCCTACAAATATTTCGAACAGCGGGATGGAATTGTTCATTTGCGCTGTCCTGCTGAAATCACGCCATTGGTGGTGAGAGAAATTATCAAGTGTCTCAGCAAAACGATTACCGAAGCCGTAGATGCCGGACTTGACAAACTCGTCCTGGATTTTAGCAGCGTCAATGCTCCCGATGTTGATCTTATCAAGCTGGCCATGAGTGCTATCCAACTTTGCCGGGAGCTTTCCGTTAAATATCAGATTATTGGATCCGCCGCGCTCCGCCAGGAGAGCAAAAAATATGAGGAATCCTCCGGTTGGCTCTTTTCCGATTCCTGGGAGGAAGCCAGCCGGCTTCTCAACAGTCAGGTGCCGGTCAACACTTAGCTTGTGGCATTAAGGACCGCCCAACCGGCATGGCCTCAGACCGGTCAGGCAATATTTGTGTGGCTGCCCAGTGTCGCTTTTTCAGGTCGCCGTCTGTTGTAGCCGACGGTGTGCCCGCCCGGCGGCCGGCCGGCCGCACGCGCGCTTCTTACTGCGCCTCGGCTGCTTCCTCAGCAGCGCCGGTCTCTTCCCGTCCGCCCACGCCGTATTCGTGGAGCTTGTTGCGCAAAGTGCGAATGCTGATGCCGAGAAGCTTGGCCGCCTGGGTGCGGTTGCCTTTGGTCTGCTCCAAGGCGGCAAAAATGTGCTGCTTCTCCAGTTCGCCCAAAGAGGTAAAACCTGAAGCCGAGGCCGCGGCGGGGCCGGCAGCCGGAACCGTCACAGCCGGTCCTGCCACGGACGGCGCCGGCGCGGAAAATACTCCGGGCCCGGGAACAAAGCCCAGATGCTCGATCTCCAATTCGCCGCCTTCGCCACAAAGAATGACAGCGCGTTCGATGACGTTCTGCAATTCACGAACGTTGCCAGGCCAGGAATGATTCTGCAGCACCGCCCGGCAAGCAGGCGAAATGCCCTGAATGCGAACGCCATGCTTGCGCGAGTACCGCTGCATGAATTGCTCGACTAGTTGCGGCACGTCCTCGCGCCGATCGCGCAAAGGCGGGACGAGAATGGGAACGACGTTGAGCCGGAAAAACAGGTCCTGGCGAAACTCTTTTCGGCTCTGTAGCAGAATTTGCGGGTAAAGAGAGGAAAAAGAGACCGCGAGACTTC
>ERZ1292640.2587-Hain-H43-02um-R1-2587-length-14439-cov-5_pt1 | contig 14439 bp, 12 predicted proteins | sample MGYA00564404_ERZ1292640 | MGnify/ENA primary metagenome ERZ1292640 (study PRJEB36523, sample SAMEA6512636) | groundwater metagenome | collected 2019-01-08 | study: AquaDiva: Metagenomics assemblies of 32 groundwater samples
GATGCGGGATGTGGCAAAGCAGGGCGCAACGCCGAGCCATGGCCGGGCGCGCGGGGGGCCGAAGGGGTGGCACACACGCGCGGCCTGACCGGGCCGGATCGTGGAACCGTCAGTCCCGGTGTGCGTGAAGCGGATGGAGCCCTCGACGCGGCGGAAGTGTCGGATGTATGTCGACGAAGTCGGGACCCGGATCTTCGGGCTTCCGACGATCCGAACCACCGGTATCTCAGCCTCACCGGCGTGGTGTTGGAGCTGAACTGCGTCAAGAACATCGTCGCGCCGAGCCCCTGTGCAGGCCCTGTGCAGGCCCGAGTCGCATAAGGGACGTCCGTTAACCGCGGCGAAAGGCCTCTAATCCGGCCTATCGTCCGATTGGCTGGGTGTTTGGGACGATTTTCGAACTTGGATGGTCCAAGGCGCGGCGTGATGCACTGATGCATACGTGGTATGATCCGGCATCATGCGCACCACGATCACCATGGACGACCGGCTGCTGGCGCAACTGAAGAAGCGCGCCGCCGAGTCGGGCACGTCCGTGAGCCGACTCATCGAGCAAGCCATTCGCTTGCTCATCCGGACGTCGCCTGCGGGCAAGCGCGAGGATCGGTTTGACTTGGTCACTTTCGGCGCCGGTGGCCGGTTTTCGCGACAGAACATCGACAAGACCTCAGCCCTACTCGAGGCCGACGACGTGGATCGCTTCGCAGAGCGCGGGTAGTCCATGCAACTGCCGGACGTCAATGTTCTCATCTACGCCCACCGTGAGGACGCCCCGGAACACCACCGCTACGCGGCGTGGCTCAAGGCGCTGACCTCCGCTATGGCAGGATCTTCGATCCGCCGACGCCGATGGAAACGGCGATCGCATTCTGCCAACGCCTCGTGGCCTGGCCGCGTGCGGTGATGGTCGTGCCCAGCCGACGACATTGGGATGTGTTTGTCGGCCTCTGCGGGAATGTCCAGGGGCCGTTGGTGACAGATGCGTACCTCGCTGCGCTGGCGATCGAACATGGATGCGAGCTGGTCACAACCGACAGTGATTTCGCGCGCTTCCCGGGGCTCCGGTGGCGCCATCCGCTCGCCGTATGACGTGCTGTCGGGCGATCTCACGCTGCCGTGATACGTGATCGGGAAGTGAGCCGCGGCAATCGCTAGCGCGCGATCATCCAGACGTCCGACTGCGCTGCAAGGGATCCGAGGTAAATCGTGCGGCCATCCGGCGATATCGGCGGCACATCCCCCCAGAAGCGCCACGGCGACCTCTCGAGCAGCGTGCGTTGGCGCCCTGTCACCGTGTCGACCAGATGAATACGGTCGCCACGATCGACGATCAAGTCGTAGATGCCGAAGGCATTGATCGTCCCGGCTCGCGACATCATGGGGCCGAGGAGACGGCGGCCGTCAGGCGACCAGTCGATCGGAATCAGCCACTCTTCCGTACGCGGCGCTCTCGGCGAAGCACCGGGATCTCCTGATGCAGTTGATCGACGTCTACGCATCCACGATGGAGGCCGACATCGCGGTAGAGCGCCGTGCGGCCCTCGAGAAGGCCGGGCTCGACACGATCGCGTTTGCCTGGGCCGGCGACACCGAACGGGGCAGGAAGCACTACTCCCGCATCCAGGGCCCGACGTTCCTGGTGGAGTACGACAACACCCAGAACGACGGCAACCACGTTCATTCGGTCTGGCGGGATTTTGGCGGGGACTTCGGGAGGGACCTGCTGCGCGAGCACTTGCAGCAGGTGGCGCCTTGCGCGAACGGCGCGATCGTGGCCTTCGAGGCGTCGGCGTCCGACACGGTAGCGGGCGTCGTGCCGGTCACGTGTGCACCGGTCTCTGACTCGACCTTCGCCCTCGGCCAGACGACGGTCCTGTGCTCGGCGGCCGACTCGTTCAACAACACAGGTTCGGCCAGCTTCATCATCACGGTCGTCGACACCACGCCGCCATCCGTCACGTGCGGGTCAGCCGACGGGTTCTGGCACGCGGAGAACGTGGCGCTCGCGTGCGCGGCGACCGACTCGGCCTCGGGCCTCGCGAATGCCTCTGACGCGAGCTTCGCGCTCAGCACGAGCGTCCCGGCTGACGTCGAGACGGCCAACGCGCAGACGGGCAGGCGCGCGGTGTGCGACGCCGCCGGCAACTGCGCGGACGCCGGCCCGATCGGCGGCAACCGCATCGATCGGAAAGGTCCCGCCATCACCATCACGGCGCCGGCGGCGAACACCTACGCGCAGAACGCGCCGGGCGCCGCCAGCTGCACGTGCGCCGACGGCGGATCGGGTCTCGCGACCTGCGCCGGTCCGGTCGCGAGCGGAGACTCGATCGACACCAGCGCGGTGGGCACGTTCACCTTCGAGGCGCGCGCGGTCGATGCCGGCGAGCCGGGCCGCGGGCGCGACCAGATGAGCGTGACAGTCCGCGATCGCGCAGGGGAGGTCGTCGCGAGCATGACCGGGGCGCTGAGCGGCGGCAACATCCAGTCCCTGCGCCTCATCCGGATCGAACAGGAGCGGGAGAAAGAGAAGAAGCGAGAAAAACGCTAGGCGGACTACGAGACTACGGGCGCAGGACGAGCCTCGAGACGGTCGCTCCCGGCATGAACGACGTCGGCTCGCCGCGAGCCCAGGCGAGGTGGCCGTCGCGGTAGTGCGGCGACAGTGGATGCCCACTCTGGCCGCCCGGCATGTGCAGGTACCCGTCCTCCTCGTGGCCGGGCGAGACGGCCAGCCGCTCCGAGGCGCCCGCCGCCGGAGCTTGCACGCGAGGCATGTGAGAGTCACCCGGAAGCGGCTCGCGTGGCATGTCGAGCCACCACCCGAGTACCGGGACGGCCCGCGACAGGGCATGCCGCACCTGTGAGGTATTGGCCTGCCCCCACGTCTGCTCCTCGAGGCGCCGGCCGCCAGCCGACAGCTCCTCAATAGTCTGGTCGATGGCCGCGGCGAGCAGCGCGTCCCAGTCGGCGTACTTCGGATCGAGCAGGTGCGGCGGCTTCTGCGAGACGAGCGCCCACACCGGTCCTTCGCGTCCGGTCGCGCCGCGGTAGTCAGGGTCAACGGCCTGCAGCCGCGCCACAAACGGCTCGAACGCCAGGCGAGACACGCGCGTCCTGAACTCCCGCACGAGCCGATAGCCCACCGAATCGATTGACGCGCGTCCGGTCCACCCATCCAGCACGAGCCGGCGCAGCGCTCGCCGTCCCTCGGATCGGCCCACGTTGGCATCCGTCAGGACGCCGAGGGCCACCCTTCTCCATCGCTCCATGAGGATCGCGCGGTCGTCGAGGTGGACACCGAGCATGTCGGCGACACGCGGTCTCTGAAGCGCCAGCAGCCCGCCGCGAATCTGCCGCGCGCGCGCGCCGGGATCGTAGGCCCCGTCGCCGAGCATCTCGACGCCGCGTGCCGACGCGACTCGGTTGTTGGCCGTCACGATGATCCCGTCGGACGGGTTCACGACGCGCGGATACGCCTCGGGCCCGTACCAACCGTCCCAGTGTCGCGTGCCGTCAGCCCAGGAAGCCGACAGGCGGCCATCGAATCCGACGCGCCTCGGAATGCGACCGCCGACCGTCCAGCCGATGCTGCCGCGCGCGTCGGCGACGACGAAGTTCTGTCCCGGGATGCCGGCGAGGTTGGCCATCGTGAGCGCCTCCTCGACGGAGCGGACGCGCTCCATCCCGGCGAGGCGCACGTTGAGGCCCTCGGCGTGATGGGCGACCCACGAGATGGCGAAGAGGCGGCCCCGATGATCCGGCTTTGCGACCGGGCCCCAGATCGTCTCGCGCACCTCCAGCCACTCGTCGCCTTCTCCGTTGACGCGAATGCGCTCGCGGAAGACCTCGAAGGGCTTCACCCCGTCGGGTGTCCGATAGGACGACGGATCGTTGTCAACAGTCTCGATCGACACGCGATCGGTCCAGTCCGCCTCGGTGTTCGTGAATCCCCACGCCACCGATCCGTTGCTGCCAACGATGACCGACGGCACCCCGGGCAGCGTCACGCCGGTCACGCGGTGAGGCCCGGCGCCTGTGTCCCATTCGAGCGACGCGCGGAACCAGATGTTGGGCACCCCAATCGCCAGGTGCATGTCGTTGGCGAGAATGGAACGGCCATCGCCCGTCCTCGTGCCGGCGACCGCCCAGTTGTTGCTGCCGCGGTACCCTTCCTCGGGCTCCTCGAGTCCGAGAACGGTCGCGAAGCCTCCCGTCTCGCGCGGCTCGACGCGGGCTGCGACCCGCCCGACCGGGCGCGGCTGTCCGGTGGTCGGTCGCGCGTCCTGGCGCCGAAGGTCGAACACCTCGGCGGACGGCACAATCGGGGCCGGCAAGGCCTCACCCTCGAGGGGCGTGTCCCACTCGCTGGCCGTGGAGTTCAGGAATCGCGCGAGCGGCTCCGGAAACACGTCGTGCAGGAGCGCGTTGCGAGCCTCGAGGATCCCCTCTTCGTCCTGCAGGTCGAAGAACATCGCGGCCACGACGAGCGCGCAGTCCTCGGCTCGCCAGGCCTGCGGCGTCGCTCGCAGCAGCAGGTATTCGAAGGGCGGCGCACCGAGGGCGCCAAGGCCCGCGTTCACGCCGGCGGCGTAGACCTCGAGGAGCGCTCGGTCGTCGGAGGTCGCCTCAGCCAGCACGCGGGCCGCGCGCGCGCGAAAGCGATGGAGCCGGCTGGCGCGGTCGGTGGGGAGCGCCGCCGGGCCGAATAGCTCCGCCAGCTCGCCCGCAGATCGCCGCCGCAGCAGGTCCATCTGAAAGAACCGTTCCTGCGCGTGCACGAACCCGAGCGCGCGAGCCACGTCGAGGCGTGAGGCGCCACGCAGGGTCGGCACACCAAGTGCGTCGCGCTCTACGACGGCCTCCGCGCTCAACCCGGCAAGCTGGCGCTCGCCTTCAGTCTGCGGCAGGCTTCGACCGAGCTGGATGCGAAACCACGCTCCAGCGGCGCCTGCCAGCACGATCGCCACGCCCAACACCGTTGCCAGCGTGATGACGAATCGCCGGAGCCACCGACGCCGGCGGCCCGTCGCGTTCGTGATCGTCGTCGCTCGCGTCACGGATGGTCCTCCTCGCTTCGGCTCGACGCCGGGCGCGCTCTGATGACTCCAACCATCCGGCCTGTGCCCGGACCGTCTCCGCGATACGAGAAGAAGACGTCGCGGTGGCTTGCCGTGCACAGGCCGCAGGCGTGAACGCGATCCGCCGGCACGCCCGCGCCGACGAGCTGATCGCGCGTCGCCTTCCACAGATCGAGATGCGGGCGGCCGCGGGCGCCATCGAGCGAGAACCAGCGGCCGATCGCCGCGGCGTCGTGACCAGCCCGACGGAACGCCTCGCGCACGTTGTCGCCTACCTCGTAGCAGCACGGTCCGATGCTCGGGCCGATCGCGGCGACGAGATCCGCGGGCCGCGATCCGAACGCGCGCGAGAGCGCCTCGACCGCCACGCGAGCCACACCGGCCGCCATCCCCCGCCATCCTGCGTGCGCGGCCGCCACGACCCTGAGGCGCGCGTCGGCAAGGAGCAGCGGGACGCAGTCGGCCACCTGCACGGCTATTGCGAGATCCGAACGGTCGCTGAGGACGATGTCCGCCGGGAGATCGGCGTGGCGGGTTGGGCGCTGGTCGGCGCGGCGAATGACCGTGACACCGGCCCCATGCACCTGTCTCAGGCGCACCACCGCGTCCTGGTCCACACCGAGCGCACGCGCCAGCGCAGACCAGTCGTCGCTCGTCCCTTCCGAATCGCGCTCGAGCTGGCGCGTACTGAAGAGGTGATCGGCAACCCTGGCGAGCGGCGCGCAGCGCAGCGCCGGGCCCCACGGCTCGGGGGTCCACAGAAATGACTCGCGGGGTTCGGGCGCCATCGACAGACCTCCACGGTAATTGTTTAGCGCCTCTAGTAACTGTTTAGCGGGCTGCTCCGGCCGACCCGCTAAACAGTTACCCTCCACGATCATACCCGGGCAACTGAAGTTGACGGCGGGCGAACTCAGGTTGCACGGTCTTTCGGCGCGATCTCGCACGAAGCGACATCCTCGGTTGCCGCCGGTGATGGTCCCCATACACGACCGGGCCCCGCGCGTTCCACCTCCCGTGGCGAACACCCAACGATTGGAGCAATTTGGCCGGACGCTCCCTGATGGGTAGACGTGGCGCGCGTCATGCGTTCCTGTCGTCGGCCGGCGTCACACGGAGATGACCACATGGTCGTGAAAATCGTGCCGAACGACAAAGGGAACCCGCCCGGCAAGCTGGCGGACGCGGAACTGCATTTCTCGGGAGGACCACTCGACGGGCTGAAGCTCATCGGCTTCGCCGTCTGGGAGCGTCGCGGCGGCAAGGGCCGCAACGTCACGTTCCCGGCGCGGCAGTACTCGGTCAACGGCGAGCGCCGGAGCTTCGCGCTGCTCCGACCGGTGACCGACGCGACCGCGCAGGACCGGGTGCGCGACCTGGTGCTCCAGGCCTACGCGGAGTTCGAGGCCGAAGCGGCCGTCGCGTCCTGAGCGTCTCTCGTCACTGAATGCGTTCGGTGACGATCGACTCGCCGCGCAGGAATCTCAGGCGGTCGCCAGGTGCATAGAGCCGCACGTGCCCGCCGCTCGCCGTCCGCAACTCGGCCATGGGCGGCCAGTCGAGCCGCCCGAGAGGGCTGTGGGCCGCGAAGCGCTGCCGGAACGGCGCCTCCTCCCAGTCCTCGAGGAGGATGTACGGCGGCTGTTCCTGCTCGTGGAGCCAGGCCAGCGCCCGGTCGAGCCAGTCCGGATCGAGCAGCGTGTAGCGCAGCGTCAGCCGATGTGCGTAGTACCGCACGCTGCCGCCGTGCTGCAGCGCGAGGAATACGGCGCGTTCCGGGAGGCGCGCCGTGATATAGCGCGCCATGCGGGGGTACTTGCGTTCGTTCGCCCCGACCTGAAACGTGTCGCGTTCGGCGGCAGCCGTGAGGCACCACGCGGCGAGCGCCAACGTGAGCGTCAATGCGACAGAGTGCCGGAGAAGCGGTCGGAAGTGTTCGAGCGCGACGACGACGACCGAGGCCGCGAGCACGAAGGCCAGCGGGAACGCGGGCAGCACGTAGCGGAGATACCACCAGGCGTCGAATGGCATGTAGAAGAGGTAGGACAGAACCACACCGCCGGCCGTCGCGAGGCACAGCCACGCGAGACCATCACCGGATTCTCCGTGCGGCAACGACGGGTGCCCCGAGCGGCGGACCACGATGGGTGCGGCGAGCGCAAGGCATGCAAACGGCGTCTGCGTCTCGATAAACCAGCGCGAGTATTGCCCGATGTTGGTCCGGGCGAAGGACCAGGCGAACAGCGTGTCGAGCGATCCGTAGCCCGATGTGAACGGCGACCCGTACCAGTAGTCGAACAGGAGCGCGATCCCGAGACCGGTGATGACGAGCGGCGCGGCAAACAACAGCAGGCGCTGCGCGGCCAGTCCTGTTGCAGAGCGCTCTCTCGCGGCGATCCACGCGAAGTAGAGGCCCAAGACGCCGCCAAGGAACACGAGGTTGGGGCGTGTGAGCACCGCGAGCGATGCGGCGAAGCCGCCGGCGAACGCGGCGACGCGCGAAGGCGCCGTGGCGCAGAGGAGAGCCAGCAGCCACCATGCGGTGACCGGCACGTCGCTCATTGGCGACATCACCATGTAGAGGAACGTCGGGCTCGACGCCGTGAGCGCCGCGGCCATCAACCCCGTCAGGTCGCCCGTGAGGCGTCGCCCGAGCACGAATGTCAGCCAGATCGTGAGGGCGCCGAACGAGGGCACCGCCAGCGACGCGGCCCGTTCGCCGCCGATCCGTTCGAGAACCGCCAGCACCATCGGCAGTCCCGGCGCGTAGACCGGCACGCTGTCGCCGTTGCGATCGGGGGCAGGACGATAGCCGTTCGGTGACCAGGTCCAGTCGGCTGACGGCCAGGGGACTGTCCACGCGAAGGGCTGTCTGACACGGAGTTCGGCTCGCGCCCAGAGCTCGGCCTGGCTCACGTAGCCGAACGAATCGGCGCCGCCGGCGATGAACGCGCCTTTCAGGAGGGCGACCGTCAGGACAGCGCCCGAGAGTGCCAGCGCCAGGATCGCGGCGGTCCGGGACCGGTTGCGCTCGGATGTCGGCGCGCGGGGGGTGACAGGGATGGCGGGCACGGTGGGTCCCGAAGACGGCCGTGAATCAGCCCAGCATCGGCAGCAGCCGGGCATTCTCCTGCAGGCGCTTGGGCGGCAGGGTCCACTCGCCGCGCAGGCCCTTCTCGTACTCCGATCGGAAGAACGGCGCCTTCAGGCCGCCGTCGATGATGTCCCACGGCAGCACGGCGTCGCGGCTCCGGTCGCGGAAGATGTAGAAGTCGGCGTCGACGCCGGTCTCGGCGACGGCCGCGCGCCAGTTGCCGCCGTTGCGCTCGGCGGCCTCGATGACGGGCGCGATTCGCCGATCGCCCAGGGAGAGGAGCGCCTGGTAGTACGAGTGCCGCTCCGACTTGACGTTGAGATGCACGTTGTCGATGCCGGCCATCAGCGACTTGAGGCGTTTAGCCTTGCGCTCGATGACATCCGGCTGCTCCATCGGCAGCCACTGGTAGGCCGTGCCTGGCTTCGGGATGAGCGGATTCACGCTCCCGACGATTTCGCCGAGGCGCCCGCGCGGCCGGCCGTGTTTCAGCATGATCTCGCGCATCTGCAGCGTCAGGTCATGAATGGCGACCAGATCGTCGTCGGTTTCCGTCGGGAGTCCGATCATGTAGTACAGCTTCAGGTTCTCGATGCCGCTCGCGAAGATGAGCTCGGTGCGGTTGAGGATCTCGTCGTTGGTGACCGTCTTGTTGATCACGCGTCGCAGACGGTCGGATCCGGTCTCGGGCGCGATGGTCAGGGTTCGCTCGCCGCTCTGCTTCAGCAGTCGGACGATGGTCTCCGTCAGATCGTCGAGGCGCAGCGAGGCCGGGCTGATCGAGTACCCCATGCCGGCCAGACGCGTGAGGATCTCCTCGATGTCCGGGTGATCGCAGAGTGCGATCGACACGAGCCCCACGCGGCTGGCGTGCGCGCGCGCCGCCTGCGCCAACTCGAGGATGCGGCTGACCGGGAACGCCCGCACCGGGAGGTAGTTGTAACCGGCCCAGCAGAACCGGCACAGGTTCGCGCAGCCGCGCACCACCTCGATGAGCAAGCGCGAACCGAACTCCGTGTCGGGCGTGAAGATCGTCGTCGACGGCGGGTCCAGGCGCTCGGTGCTCCGCGCGGCGGCCTTGCGAACCGGCACGGGCGCGCCGCCGGTCGAGACGAACCGCGTGATGCGCCCATCCGGCGCGTACTCCACGTCATAGAGCGACGGCACGTAGAAGCCGCGCTCGGTCGCCAGGCGGGCGACGAGGTCGGTGCGATCCGACGCGCTCGCGATCGCCGCGACGAGCGCCGGAACGAGCTCCTCGCCCTCGCCGGCGGCGATCACGTCGGCGAACAGCGCGAGTGGCTCGGGGTTGACGAACGTCACCGCGCCGCCGATGACGATGAACGGGTGCCGTTCGGATCGCTCCGCCGCGCGCAGCGGCAGCCCCGACAGCCGCAGCATCGTGAGGACGTTGGTGTAGTCCCACTCGAACGAAACCGAAAACGCCAGGACGTCGAAGTCCGCCACTGGTGTTTGCGATTCGAGCGTGACGACCGGCGTGCCGCGTTGAAGCTGCGCGCGAAGCTCCTGTTTCGGGGGCAGAAACACACGCTCGCACACCACGTCGTCCAGCGCGTTGAACAACCGGTAGACCGTCTGGAAACCCAGGTTGGACATCCCGACGAAGTACGTGTTCGGAAACGCGAGGGCGACGCGCAGCCGTCCGCCGTGGGGCTTGCGGACGTAGCCCACTTCGCGGGCGAGGGCCCCGCGCGCGCGATCCCGCTGTTGCCAGAGCGTCATGATGATCGCCGGGAGACCGGCGGATGAACGGATACGAGGAAGGAGCCGGCCCGGTCCGGCAGATGCGGCTCCGCCGTCGCCGTTCTCGTATCCCCTGGGTGTTCCTAGTCTATCACGCGGATCGCAGGCGCCTTGGCGGCGCCTCGCTCGCGAGGGAAACGCGCCCGCGTCATCCCTCGCTCTGGCGGCGCAGGAACGCCGGCACGTCGAGCGGCGATGCCGGCTCGAACTCCGCGCCCGGACCCTCACGCCGACTCTCGGCCGGCGCTGGGGCCGCGACCGGCGGCAGATCCAGCGCCGGACGCCGGATGATCGCCAGGCGGCCGCCGCCGCCCGCCGCGACCGCGCGCTCTTCGGACTCCTGACGCCACGAGGAGTATGCCGACAGATCGACTGGCGTCTGGCTGGCGGCCGCGACGGGCTTCACGGCGCGATCACGATCGAAGCCCGTAGCGATGACCGTGATCTTCACCTTGCCCTGCATCTTCGGATCGATGACCGCGCCGAAGATGATGTGGGCCTCTTCGTGCGCCGCCTCCTGGATGATCGCCGACGCCTCGCTCACCTCGAGGAGCGACAGATCCGGGCCGCCGGTGACGTTGATGATCACGCCGCGCGCGCCCTTGACCGACGCGTCCTCGAGCAGCGGGCTCGAAACGGCGAAGTTGGCCGCGTCCATCGCGCGCGATTGTCCCTCGCCGACGCCCGTGCCCATGATCGCCATACCCATGCCGGCCATGATCGTCTTCACGTCGGCGAAGTCCAGGTTGATCAGCCCGGGCACGAGGATGAGATCGGAGATCCCCTGGATCGCCTGGCGCAGAACATCGTCCGCGGTCGCAAAGGCCTCCGTCATGGAGGTGGTGCGCGTGATGGTCGTCAGCAACCGCTCGTTCGGGATCGTGATGACCGTGTCCACGCACTCGCGCAGCTCCGCGAGGCCGCGCTCGGCCTGCGTCATCCGTTTCCTGCCTTCGAACTTGAACGGCTTGGTCACGACGGCGATCGTCAGCGCGCCGAGCTCGCTCGCGAGGCTGGCGATGACCGGCGCGGCGCCCGTGCCGGTGCCGCCGCCGAGCCCTGTCGTCACGAAGACCATGTCGGCGCCGTCGAGCGCCTCGATGACCATGTCGGTGTCCTCGAGCGCCGCTTCGCGTCCGATGGTCGGATCGGCCCCGGCCCCGAGCCCCTTGGTCAGCCGGCTGCCGATCTGCAGCTTGACGGGCGCGGCGCTGATCCGCAGGGCCTGCGCGTCGGTGTTCGCCACGAGGAACTCGACGCCCTCGAAGCCGGCCTGCACCATCCGGGTGACGGCGTTGCCGCCGCCTCCGCCGACGCCGATCACCTTGATGCGCGCGCCGGTCCGGCGCTCTTCCTCCAGCTTCAACCGGAGGTTCGGCTTCTCGAACGCCGCGCCCATGTTCTTCTCGTGCGACTCTGCCATGCCTGGCCCCCCTCGTCAGAAGAATTCTTTGAACAACATGCGCAAGCGCTTCAGCGGACCGTGCCCGACCGGCTCCTGCCGGGCCGCGGCGTTCCGGTGCGCGTACATCACCAGCCCGACCGCCGTGGCGTGCGCGGGGCTGCTCACATGATCGGCCAGCCCGCCGAGGCCGGCCGGCGCGCCGCGGCGGATCGGCAGATCGAAGATCTGCTCGGCGATCTCGGCCATGCCCTCGAGCATCGCGCCGCCGCCGGTCAGCACGATGCCGGAATGGAGCGCCTTCTCGTAGCCGGCCTTGCGGATCTCGTCCCAGAGCAGATGGAACACTTCCTCGGCGCGCGGCTGCAGGATCTCGGAGAGGATGCGGCGCGCGAGCAGGCGCGGCTTGCGGCCGCCGACGCTCGCCACGTCGAGCGTCTCCTCCTCGCCCACCATCGACGAGAGCGCGCAGCCCGAGCGGCGCTTGATCTTTTCCGCGTCAGGAATGGGCGTGCGCAGCCCCACCGCGATGTCGCTCGTGAAGTGGTCGCCGGCCACCGGCACCACGCCGGTGTGCCACAGGCTGCCGCGCTCGAAGATCGCGAAATCGGTCGTGCCGCCGCCGATATCCACGAGCGCCACGCCGAGATCCTTCTCGTCGGATGTCAGGACAGCCTCCGCGGCGGCGAGCTGCTCGAGCACCGTCTCGGCCACCGACACGCCCACACGGTTGACGCACGCCACCATGTTCTGCATCGAGCTGGCCTGCCCGGTGACGATGTGCACGTTGACCTCGAGCCGCGCGCCGGTCATGCCCACGGGGTTCCCGATGCCGTCCTGGTCGTCGACGACGAAGTCCTGCGGCAGCACGTGGAGAATCTCGCGCCCGCTCGGCAACGCCACCGCGCGCGCGGCGTCGATCGCGCGGCGCACGTCCTCGCGGGTGATCTCACGGTTCTTCCCCGCGACCGCCACGACACCGCGGCTGTTGAAGCCCTTGACGTGCGCGCCTGAGAGCCCGAGGTGGACCGCGTCGATCTCCACGCCCGCCGTGAGCTCCGCCTCGTCGATCGCCTTCTTGATCGACTCGACGGCCGTCTCCAGGTTCACGACGACGCCGCGGCGGATGCCGTGCGAGTCGGCCAGGCCAATCCCGATGATGTCGAGTCCGCCGTCCTCCAGGACCTCGCCGACGATGGCGGCCATCTTGGAGGTGCCCACATCCAGCCCCACCAGGTACCGCTCTCTGCGTGCCACGTGTCCTCCCGTCATCGCGCGCGCGTCTTCGGATCGGCCGAGTGCCGCCCGCGTCAGCGCCGCCGCGCGGCGGGCGCCGCCGCGCCCGGGCTGCCGCCCGGTCGCACGTACACCCGCTCATCGAACCTCAGGTCCACGTAGTCGATCTCGGGCACCCGCGCGCGCAGCGTCGGGGCCAGCTCGAGATACGACTGCAGACGATCCACGAAGCGATCCTCGCCGAGATGCAGCAGCGCCGGATCGCCTTCCAGAATCACGACCGCGTCGTGCGCGTCCGTGACGTCAATCTGCGACACGCGCTTCGCCAGATCCGGCCGCGTCGCGAGCGCGCTCATCACCTGCGCCGCCAACGCTGCATGCCGGCCGTCGATCCCGGCCGATCCGTCGCCGGCCGCCGGCAACCCGTCGATGATCGGCAGATCGACGTCGACATACTGCGGGCCGTACTCGTCGATCACGACACCGCCGGCGTCGATCAGGTAGAGCTGGCTGCCGACCCGGCCCAGGCCCATGGGCACGCGCTCGGCCACCGCGATCTCGACAGTCGCCGGCAGCAGCCGCCGCAGCGACGCCTCGGCGACCCACGGCGAGTCGAGGAGACGCGTGCGGTACGCGTCGAGGTCGGCCAGCACGATGCTCTGCCCGCGCAGGCCGCCGACGATCGCCAGCACTTCGCCCGTCGAGAGCCGCGCGTTGCCGTGCACGACGATGCGGTCCACCCGCAGGCCCGAGGCGCCGGTGACGAACGCCACGGCGCGATACCCGGCGTAGACGAGCACCAGCGCGATCAGCGCGGCGCCGAGCGCGCGCCGCGACAGCAGGCGGCGCCACCCGCGGCGCCGCGTGGGGCGCATCTGCGCGCGCCGGAACTGCCGATCGGCCTGGGCTCCGACGGGCATGCCTCTCGCCGGTCTCCTTCCTTCGCGCGTCGCGGCGCGTCCGCGCCGCAACGGTTCCACGTCGCGGGGTGTGTCCTCGATCTCGTCGTGCGCCGGGCGGGGCGTGCGGGTCGCTAGCACCGCGCCGGGTCCTTTGCGCGCCGCCGCTCCAGCTCGGCCAGGATCAGCGCCGCCACCGTCGTGATCGACCCGGCGCCCAGCGTGATGATGAGATCGCCCGGGCGCGCCAGATCCGCGAGCGCTGGCGCCACCTCCTCGAGCCGCTTCACGACGTGAACGGGGTTAGCCGTTTCGCGGCGGACGGCCTCCGCGATCGACTCCACCGTCGCGCCGGGAATCGGGGCCTCGCCCGCCGAGTAGATGTCGGTCAAGACGATCTCATCCGCGCCGGCGAGCGCGCGTCCGAACTCGGGCGTGAGCTGGCTCGTGCGGGTGTACCGGTGCGGCTGAAACGCGACGAGCACGCGCCTGCCGAACCCGGTCCGCGCTGCCGCGATGACGGCCTCGATCTCGGTCGGATGGTGGCCGTAATCGTCGACGACCATCACGCCGCCGGCCTCGCCCCTGAGCTGAAAGCGCCGCTCCACGCCCGCGAAGTCCGCGAGCGCAGCAGCGGTTTCGTCGAACGGCACGCCCACCTCGAGCCCGACCGCCACGGTGGCCAGCGCGTTCAGCAGGCTGTGAAGGCCCGGCACCTGCAGCCGGATCTCGCCGGTACGCCAGTCGCCGCCGCCTTCGCTCGATCGAAACCGCACGCGGCAGCGCGCGCCGAAGCCCTCGAGCCGGGCGTCGAAACCCTGCACGTCGGCGGCGCCGGGCGTGAACCCGTACGTCAGGACACGGCGCGTCATGCGCGGCACGAGCCCGGCGAGCACCGGATCGTCGCCGCACGCGACGACTGCGCCGTAGAACGGCACCTTGTTGGCGAAGTCGACGAAGGCGTTC
>ERZ1292640.2588-Hain-H43-02um-R1-2588-length-14437-cov-4_pt1 | contig 14437 bp, 11 predicted proteins | sample MGYA00564404_ERZ1292640 | MGnify/ENA primary metagenome ERZ1292640 (study PRJEB36523, sample SAMEA6512636) | groundwater metagenome | collected 2019-01-08 | study: AquaDiva: Metagenomics assemblies of 32 groundwater samples
GGCAAGGTGCAGTCAGCTCCGGTTATCCGCGATGCCATAACTTCCGGAGAAGCGGTGATTACCGGCCGTTTTGACCTGGACAAGGCTCAGGATTTGGCTTTGGTTTTAAGGGTAGGCGCATTGCCGGCACCCATGTATATAGAGGAAGAGAGGACTGTCGGCCCTTTATTAGGCCAGGATTCCATTAACAGCGGAGTCAAGGCCAGCCTTATCGGCGGCTCTTTAGTTTTGGTCTTTATGGCGTTTTATTATCTCCTAGCCGGAGTTATTGCCAATATAGCGCTTGTCTTGAACCTGTTGATGATCCTGGGTTGTTTAGGCATGCTGCCGCATTTATTTCCCGGGATATCGGCTACTCTTACCTTGCCCGGTATCGCCGGCATGGTCTTATCTTTAGGCATGGCCGTGGATGCCAATGTCTTGATTAACGAGCGCATAAGAGAGGAATTGACGGCAGGCAGGTCGTTGCGCATGGCCATTACCAATGGTTACTCTAAAGCCTTTACTGCCATTTTTGATTCAAACTTCACTACTTTAATCGCCGCATTTTTATTATTTCAGTTTGGCACCGGACCGATCAGGGGTTTTGCGGTAACCTTGACTATAGGTTTGGCGGCGAGTATGTTTACTGCCATCGTGGTCACGCGCACTATTTTTGAATTCCTTTTAAGCTTGGGCTGGTTAAAATCATTGCCTATGCTTAAACTTATCGGCGAGACCAAGCTGGATTTTATCGGTAAAAGAAAGATATTCTATGCCCTATCATTAATTATTATTATTGTGGGTTTGGGTTTCTTCTTTAAGAAAGGCCAGGGCGCTTACGGCATAGATTTTGCCGGAGGCCAGCTGCAGGAATACAGCTTTAAAAACCCGCCTTCTATTGATAAGGTGCGCCAGCTTTTGAAAGATCTTAATCTGGGCAACGCTTCGATTCAGCAGTTTAAGGATAGCCCTAAGGTCATATTAATCAAGACTGCCAATGATCAAAGTACGCCTTTGACCACTAAGCTCAAAGAGGCTTTTCCGGATGAAGATGTGCAAATCCGGCGTATCGAACACGTCGGCCCGGTGGCGGGAAAGCACTTAAAGACTAAAGCGGTGTATGCGCTGATCTGGTCGATGGTGGGCATCCTGATTTATGTGGCGTTTAGGTTTAAGCACTTCAATTTTGCCGTAGCCGGTGTAGTTGCGTTATTGCATGACGTGCTGGTGGCATTGGGATTCCTGGCTATTACCGGCAGGCAAATCGACCTGCTAAGCGTTACGGCTTTCCTGACCATCGCCGGTTATTCCATAAACGATACCATTGTTATTTATGACCGGGTGCGGGAAAATATGCGGCTGGCGCGAAAAGCCAGCCTTTATGAGTTGATCAATTTAAGCGTGAACCAGACTTTAGGCAGGACTTTACTTACTTCCGGAGTAACTTTATTGGTGGTTATCGCCATTTTGTTTTATGGCGGGGAGGTATTGAGCAATTTCGCATTCACTCTCTTGGTCGGTTTTATATCCGGGGTATATTCTACTGTCTTTATCGCTTCACCTTTAGTGCTTGCCTGGACCCGCAAAAAAACCTAAAAACAAAAACTGAAAAACTGGGGACGTTTCGGGAAGCGTCCCCTACTATTTTTCCCTTATTTTTAATTCTTTATGTTTAAGGCCATCAAATTATATACCGGCGGCGCCCTCGATTTAGAAAACTTATCCTGCGCATTAATTGAGTTTGGTTACAAGAGGCAAGAGCATTGTATAGAGGAAGGGGATTTTTCCCGGCGCGGGGAAATCGTAGATATCTTTCCCTTTACCTTTGAATTACCTATACGCCTCGATTTAAATTTAGATAGAATATCTTCTATCAGGAGCTTCAATCCCTCTGACGGCTCGCCGCTTTGGCAGCACCAGATGGCGATTATCCTGCCGATAAAAAAACCCCGGCATTTAAAACCCCTTCCTTTGACCGAAGAGTCTCCGATCGGTAATTTTGTGGATTTGACGATCGGTGATTATGTGGTGCATACCGAGCATGGCATCGGCAGATTCTTAGGCATACATAGAATGGAGCCCCCCGGGCTAAAGTCCGGGGATAAACCCAAAGACCACCTGGTGATCGAATATGACCGTCAGGAAAAACTTTATGTGCCGTTGGATTCCATGCATCTGGTGCAAAAATACCTTTCCTTTGCCGCCAGGCGGCCTAAGCTTTACCGCCTGGGAAGCTCGGAGTGGGATCGGACTAAGGCAAGAATAAGAAAGCAGGTTCAGAAATATGCCTGGGAACTTTTATCTTTGCAGGCCATGCGCATGAGTATCGCGGGTTTTGCGTATTCTGCGGATTGCGATTGGCAGAAACAATTCGAAAACACCTTTGCCTATACCGAGACTCCGGATCAGGCTAAAGCCACTGCGCAGGTAAAACAGGATATGGAATCGCTTAAGCCTATGGATAGGCTGCTCTGCGGCGATGTCGGCTATGGCAAGACCGAAGTGGCCATGCGCGCGGCTTTTAAGGCGGTCATGGATAATAAGCAGGTTGCTTACCTTGTCCCCACCACTATTTTAGCCGAGCAGCATTACCAGAATTTCTTAAGCCGCTTAAAAGATTTTCCTGTCTGCATTGAGATGCTCTCCAGGTTTAAAACACCTGCCCAGCAAAAAGAGATCATCGAGAGAGTCGCCGCCGGCAAAGTAGATATAGTCATCGGCACCCACCGCTTGTTATCGGATGATGTGGTATTTAAAGACTTAGGGTTGGTGATCATTGACGAGGAGCAGCGCTTTGGGGTGCGGGCTAAAGAGAAACTTAAGGCCTTAAGATTGACTACGGACGTGCTTACCCTGACGGCTACCCCTATCCCGCGCACTTTATATATGAGCCTGATGGATGCCAAGGATTTATCGCTGATCAACACCCCGCCGGAAAATAGATTGCCAATCAAGACGATTGTGGTAGAATATGACGATGACCTGATCCGGCAGGCCATTTCAAGAGAGATCCGGCGTAAGGGCCAAGTTTATTTTTTGCATAATCGGGTCAAAAATATTGACAAGTTTAGAGAGAAAATAGCCAGGCTTTTGCCAAAAGATGCCAGGCTTGCGGTTGGGCACGGGCAGATGCCGTCGAAACTTTTGGAAAGCGTGATGTTTGATTTCTTAAAGGCAAAAATCGACGTGCTCTTGTGCACCATGATTATTGAATCCGGCATTGATGTGCCTAACGCCAACACTATTATTATTAACAACGCGCATACCTTTGGTTTATCGGATCTGCACCAGTTGCGCGGCCGGGTAGGCAGGTTTAACCGCGCTGCCTATGCTTATTTTCTGGTTCCCAGAAGCGAGATGATCGATAGCGAAGGAAGAAAAAGGCTGGCGGCTATCCAGGAATACTCACAGCTTGGTTCAGGCTTTAAGATTGCCATGGAAGACCTGGAAATGCGCGGCGCTGGGAATATCCTGGGGCTGCAGCAGCACGGTTTTATTTCCGCAGTAGGGTTTGACCTTTACTGCAGATTATTGCGCCAGGCCGTAGATACTATCAACCAGGCGATGCAAAATGAAGGGACGCAGAATGCGGCGAATTAAAAATTTGAAGTTTTTTATTCAAGGTTTACTTGCGGCATTTTTTGTCTTTTATCTTGGGGCAAGCGTATTTGCCCAGGATAAGATCGTGGCTATTGTTAACAAAGACGTAATCACCCAGAAGGACCTGGATGATTTTATTAATTTTACCCGGATGCAGCTGTCTGCGGAATTTAGCCCCCGGGAAGCTGAATACAAGCTTCAGGCTATGAAATCCGACCTTTTAAATAAATTGGTTGATGACCGGATCATCCTGCAGGAAGCCAAGAAAAATAATATTAAAGTTGATGAGCTGCGGATCAAAGGCCGGATTGAAGAGCTAAAGCAGCGTTATGGCTCAAGCGCCAATTTTAACGATGCCCTTCGCCAGCAGGGGTTGGTCCAGGCAGACATAGAATCCCGGATAAGAGAGCAGCAGCTTATGTATAACATTATTGAGGTCAATGTGCGCAGCAAGGTCGCAGTAACCCCCCGTGAAGTCACGGAATACTATCAGGAAAACCCCTCGGAGTTTAAGGCCCCGGATGAGCTGCAGATTGAAGCAGCGAATACCTCCGATATCAAGATAGCGCAGGATGTTTTTAACAGCCTTAAAGCCAAGCAGGAATTAGGGGATTTTGTAAGCAAAGGTTTGGTTGAGGTGAATAAAATGTCGGCTAAAAGGGGCCAGCTGCGCAAAGACATAGAAGATGCGGTCTTTAAGTTAAGCCCGGGCGAGGTCTCTGCGCCGGTTAAAATAGACGATAAGTATTATATCTTCAGGCTGATCAGCATTATCCCCGCCAGGCAAGAGCCCCTTGCCGAAGTGCGTGATGAGGTTTATACCTTCCTCTTCAATAAAAAGATGCAAGAACAACTTTCCAATTGGCTCGATGCGCTCAAAAAGAAGTCCTACATTAAAATTTTCGAAGATTAAAGTCGGCATCACCATGGGGGACCCTTCAGGCATAGGCCCCTGCATCATCAAAAAGGCCATTCCCCATTTGGCTTGCCTTGCGCAATTTGTTATTATTGGCGACCGCTCGGTATTTGAGCAGGCCGGGGCAAGGTTCTGCGATTCGCCGAATATAGAGTTTATGCACATTGATAATGTAGGGCGGCGCGGGTTTAAATTCGGAAAAATCAGCCCTGAATACGGTAAGGCTTCGCTAGATTATCTTGATAAAGCGCTGGAGCTAATAAGTAAGAAGCAGATCGATTGCCTGGTTACCGCGCCCGTATGCAAAGAGGCGATCAATCTTGCCGGATATAAATTTTCTGGGCAGACCGAATATTTGGCTAAGGCCACTGCCGCGGCAAACGTAGAAATGATGCTTTTAAATCAGGAGTTAAGGTTTGTTTTGGCCACCCGCCACATCGCGATTAAAGAAGTGCCGGGCGCGTTAAATAAAAATAAATTATCCGCAACCATAATCTTAGCCCACCAGGCTTTAAGAAACCTTTTTTTAATTAAAAACCCGCGCCTGGTAGTCTGCGGCTTAAATCCGCATGCCTCGGACAATGGATTAATCGGAAAAGAAGAGAATAAAATCATCAAGCCGTTGATTGAAAGCCTGAACAGGAAGTTAAAATGTTTAAGCGGGCCCTTGCCTGCGGATGTGGCTATAGCAAAAGCTAAAGCCAAAGAATATGACTGCGTTATCGCCATGTATCATGACCAAGCGCTCATACCTTTAAAACTTTTCAACAATAACGCGGGAGTCAACCTTACTCTAGGCCTGTCTTTTGTAAGGACCTCGCCGCTGCACGGGACGGCGTTTGATATCGCAGGCACAAGCCTACCCAACCCCGATTCCTTGATTGCGGCGGTCAAACTAGCTTTGGCATGCACATCAAACCTAAAAAGAGCCTAGGCCAGAATTTTCTCGTCGACCCCAATATCCGCCGAAAGATCGTCGCTGCCTGTGAATTTTATCCCTGCGACATAATCTTAGAGATCGGCTCAGGCAGGGGAGAGCTGACCCGTTTGATCGCAGATAGGGTATCCAAGGTATGCGCGCTAGAAATAGACCCTCAGTTATGCCGGATGCTCAAAGATGCATCAGATGGCCTGGCGAACATAGAGATAATTAACCGGGATATCTTGAAATTTGATTTAACAGATTATTTCCGCAAAGCCACACAGCGCAAAATCAAGGTGGTCGGCAATATCCCTTATTATATTTCTTCAGAGATCATCGCGCATTTGTTAAGGCACCGCGCAGTCATTGATAAGATATATTTGACGGTGCAAAAAGAATTCGCTGCCCGGGTCTGCGCCAAGCCGGGCTCAAAGGATTACGGGGCATTCAGCTGTTTTGCGCAATACTATGCCCAGGCAAAAGTTTTATTCCATATAAAAAATACCAGTTTTTCTCCTGTCCCCAAAGTAGACTCTTCTTTTTTGTCTTTGGCAATAACCGCTCAGCCGCAGGTTAAGGTAAACGACGAAAGGTTATTTTTCAAGGTGATTAGACAATCGTTTAATCAAAGAAGAAAGACCCTGCGGAATAGCCTTAGAAATTTAGCTCCAGCCGAAAAATTGGCCGGGTTTTTTACCAGCCGCAATCTGGGTAGTAACATCCGGCCCGAGCAGCTCTGGCTGAGCGATTTCGCGGACTTAGCCAATTGCCTGTAAAAAGTCAAAAAAAATGTTGACAAGTTTATTTTTTTAGTGTATTCTTTAACATTCACGTAAACCCCAAGCAGTTTTTCGAATGCTTTCTATAACATAGGGTTTAAGTATAAACAAAAAAGAATTTTTTAATTCTTTTTAGGGCTGGAATTTTTTTGTCTTTGCAAAGCAGATATATATAGGTAAAACCATAACCTGTGATTTGACTTTCGCTGGAGTAGCTCAGTTGGCAGAGCACGTCCTTGGTAAGGACGGGGTCACGGGTTCAATTCCCGTCTCCAGCTTATTTTAAAGCGGCAAGATTGAGAATATTAAAGGCAAGATAATTCATGCGCGAGACAATCACTTTAGAATGCACGGTTTGCAAAAATAGAAATTACACTACTACCAAAAATAAGAAGCTGCATCAAGAGAAATTGGAGATCAGCAAATTTTGCCGGACTTGCCATAAGCACACCCCGCATAAAGAAATAAAGTAACAGGGGCTTATGCGCTGTTTTCTTTTAAGAAGCATAAAAATGATAGGAGCGTCTGTTAATGGCATCCCGCACTTTTTCAAAAAAATATAGGGGTGTCGGTTAACTGGTAAACCACTGGTCTCCAAAACCAGCAATGGGGGTTCAAGTCCCTCCGCCCCTGTTAAAAAAAGTGCGGGACGGCTCCTTATGGATACGAGAGTCGGAATTAAGAAGGATTTAGAGACGGATTTATGCAGATATTATCAAAAGCAGTAAACTTTTTAACCGAGGTAAGAGTAGAATTAACCAAGGTATCATGGTCAACGCGCGAAGAGGTGTTAGGCTCTACCATGGTAGTGATAGTGATAACCGGGATTATGACGGTATTCATATTTGCCGTAGATATCGGGCTTTCCCGGGCCTTGAACTTTTTATTTAAATGATGAACTGGTACGTCGTACATACGCAGACTGGCGCAGAGGATAAAGTGAAGGCATTACTGGAGAATAGAGTGGCTACGCAAGGCTTGAGCGATTTAATCAGCAAGGTGATCATACCCACCGAGCAGGTTTCGGAAATCCGTTCCGGCAGACGCAGGATCTCCGCCAGAAAATTCTTTCCGGGATACCTTCTTGTGGAAATGGAATTAAGCGATCAAAGCCACCTCTTGATTAAGACTACACCCGGCGTAACCGGGTTTATCGGCTTAGGCAAAAAGCCCATGCCTTTACCGCAAAGCGAAATTGACTCTATCCTTAAAAAAGCCCAGGATACCCAGGCTAAGCCCAGCCCGAAGATAGTCTTTGAAAGAGGCGAGCAGGTCAGGGTTACCGAAGGCCCATTTTTAAATTTCAACGGCGCCATCGAAGAGATCCATCCGGAAAAAGGCAAAGTCAAGGTGAGCGTTTCTATTTTTGGCCGTTCTACGCCGGTAGAGTTGGAATACTGGCAAGTGGAGAAGGTGTAAGAGATGGCAAAGAAAGTAGTAGCCCAAATTAAATTGCATGTGCCTGCGGGAGCGGCAAACCCGGCTCCTCCGGTCGGCCCGGCCTTGGGCCAGCACGGCGTCAACATCATGCAATTCTGCAAGCAGTTTAATGACCAGACCAAAGGTAAAAGCGACGGCTTGATCCTGCCGGTGGTCATCAGCGTCCACGACGACAGAAGCTTCAGCTTTATTATAAAAAGCCCTCCTTCCTCGGTTTTGCTTAAGCGGGCAGCGAATTTAGCCAAGGCATCGGGCACCGCCGGTAAAGAGACTATAGGCAAGGTAACCCGGAAACAGCTGGAAGAGATCGCCAAGATTAAAGCCAAAGATTTAAATACCTCGGATATGGAGCAGGCAATCAAAGTGCTCACCGGGACTGCCAGGAGCATGGGCATAGCGGTAGAAGGCTAAAAAAATGAAGACGCACAGCAAAAGATATAACGAATCCGCCAAACAAAATGATAACAAGGACACCGCGTATCAGCTTAAAGAGGCGATCGTTATTTTAAAGAAGATGACTGCCCCTAAATTTGACGCTTCCGTAGATTTACATTTTAACCTGAGCGTCGACCCTAAAAAATCCGACCAGATGGTCCGCGGGACAGTGGTACTCCCGCACGGTACGGGCAAAAAAGTAAGAGTAGCGGTTTTTTGTAAGGGCGAACACGAAAAGGCCGCCAAAGAAGCCCAGGCGGATCATGTGGGAGGCACTGAGCTTATCGAGAAAGTCGCCGCAGGTTTTCTGGATTTTGATTGCGCCATTGCCACCCCGGAGATGATGAAAGACCTGAGCCGCTTAGGAAAAGTCTTAGGTCCCCGCGGGCTTATGCCCAGCCCTAAGACCGGCACCGTGACCAATGATATCGCCAAGGCCATCGAAGACGTAAAAAAGGGCAAGGTAGAATACAGGGTAGACAAGCAGGGAGGCATGCATCTGTCCGTGGGCAAGATCTCCTTTGAGGAAGACAAGATTTATAATAATGCCTCTAAAGTTATCGAGGCAATAAACGAAGCAAGGCCATCGTCAGTTAAAGGTAAATTTGTCAAAACCCTGTTTATTTCAGCCAGCATGAACCCGGGTTTGAGGCTTACAATATGAAAAAGATAGGGCTTATAGTCAAGGAGGCATCGGAAAGCCGGATCAAGGATAACCTGAAAAGCGCAAGCGCTTTTTTTATCATAAAATATTCCGGGCTCTCCAGCCCTGATTTGACCTCGCTGCGCCAGTCTTTAAAAGGGGCAGGGGCGAACATGTTTGTGGCCAAGAATAACGTAGCCAGGCGCGCCTTTAAGGCCTCAGGATTAGAATCGGTTATCCAGGCTATCGAGGGGCCTTGCGGGCTGGTCTTTGTGAAAGAAGAGCCTGTCGCGGTAACCAAGGTGCTCTGCACTTTTTCCAAGGATCACGATAAACTAAAATTAGAGGCGGGTTATCTTGAAGACAAGGTCCTTACCCAGAAAGACATCGAGACGCTAGCCAAGCTTCCCTCTAAGGAAGCCTTGCGGGCGATGGTAGTCTGCGCCTTAAATGCGCCTATATTAAAGTTCGCCATGGTTTTAAATCAGACATTGAAGAAATTCGTTTATTGTTTAGACCAGATAAAACAAAAAAAGGCAAGCTAAAGGAGGAAGGTTAAAATGGCAAGTGCAAAACTAGAGGAATTAATCAAGTCTATTGAGGGCATTAGTGTCTTAGAGCTTTCGGACTTGGTTAAGGCTTTAGAGGAAAAGTTTGGTGTCTCGGCCAACATGCCGATGATGGCTGCTCCTATGGCAGGCGGCCCTGCGGCAGGTGCTGCTGCGGCTGCGGAAGAAAAGAGCGCTTTTACCGTAGTCTTAGTCAGCGCCGGCGGTAACAAAATCGCCGTGATTAAGGAAGTAAGGACCATCACCAGCCTCGGGCTTAAAGAGGCCAAGGATTTAGTAGATGGCGCTCCTAAACCGGTGAAAGAAAGCGTAGCCAAGGAAGAAGCCGAAGAGATCAAGAAGAAGCTTGAAGCCGCGGGTGCCACCGTGGAACTAAAATAGCGCAAGTAGCGTTGCAAGTAGGGGCTGTCCCCGAAGGGGGCTGTCCCACGACAAGACAAGTTTTAATTGCTAGATAAGCAGAAAAACAATGATCAAACGTAAAAATTTTGCTAAATTAAAAGAGGTCTATGAGCTTCCGCATTTCTTGGATTTGCAATGCGCCTCATACAAAGAGTTCCTTCAGGCAGATGTGCCGGTTACAGAGCGCAAGCGTATCGGTTTGCAGGAGGTATTCGAAGAGATCTTTCCCATAGAAGATAACAGCCGTTCGCTTAAGCTTGAGTTTATCAGCTACGCTTTAGGCAAACCTAAATATGACCTTGGCGAATGTAAGAGACGCGGCTTAACTTATGCTGCGCCTTTAAAAGTTAAATTTAGATTGATCACTCCCCAGGACACCAAAGAGCAGGATGCTTATTTCGGAGAGCTGCCTTTAATGACGGAAACCGGGACTTTTATTATCAACGGGGATGAACGCGTAGTGGTCAGCCAGTTACAGCGCTCCCCGGGTGTTTCCTTTGAAGAAGAAGAGCATCCTACCGGCAAGAAGATATTTCACGGCCGGATAATCCCTTACCGCGGCGCCTGGCTTGAGTTTAAATATGACCTTGCCGAAACCATACTTGCCTCTGTTGACCGCCGCCGTAATTTTCCCGCTACCCAGCTATTGAGGATCCTGGGTTTTTCCACCGACCAGGAGATTATCTCTGCTTTTGGCAAAGAGTATCCTGAGATCGCCAATACCCTGAAAAAAGACTATACCAAAAACAAAGAAGAGGCCCATATAGATTTTTACCGCAAGATGCGGCCTACCGAGCCGGTGACTAAAGAGGCTGCCGAGGCCTTATTCTATAGATTATTTTTTGATCCCGGCCGCTATGACTTGGAGCGCGTGGGCAGGTTCATGCTCAATCGTAAATTAGGCATGGAAGTATCTTTAGAGAAAAGAATTTTGGATTCTGCCACGGTGATAAAAGTAATTGAATATCTAATCAGGCTTAAATCCGGAGAGGGCAAGATCGACGATATCGATCACCTCGGCAACCGGCGCATCAAGACCGTAGGCGAGCTGGTGCAGAATCAGGTGCGTATTGGCCTAGCCAGAGTGGAGCGTTCGATAGTGGAAAGATTAAGCATCATCGGAGATTTTAACAACCTAAGCGTCCACTATCTAATCAATTCGAAATTATTATCCAACCAAATACGGGATTTCTTTGCCCGCAGCCAGCTTTCGCAATTCATGGATCAGGTTAATCCTTTGGCGGAGATGACCCATAAGAGGCGCCTAAGCGCATTAGGCCCGGGCGGGCTTTCGCGCGAACGCGCCGGTTTTGAAGTCAGGGATATTCATCCTTCGCATTACGGCCGGCTTTGTCCCATTGAAACTCCGGAAGGACCTAATATCGGCTTGATCGCTTCTTTAAGTACTTATGCCCGGGTAAATCCTCTGGGCATACTTGAAACCCCTTACCGCAAAGTAGAAGATGGTAAAGTTACCCGCAAGATTGAATATCTTACCGCAGATATCGAAGAATACAAAATTATCGCTCAGGCTAACGTACCGCTGGATAACGACGGAACTTTTCAGGACCGCGAAGTCTCCTGCCGTTACAAAGGCGATTTCCCTAAAGTCCCCGGTAAACAGGTTGAATATATGGATGTTTCTCCGAAGCAACTGGTTTCGGTAGCCGCTTCTTTGATCCCCTTCCTTGAGCATGATGATGCCAACCGCGCATTAATGGGTTCAAACATGCAAAGGCAGGCAGTGCCCTTAATGGTTACTGAAGCGCCTTTAGTGGGAACGCAGATGGAGGCTAAGGTGGCGCGCGATTCCGGGACAATGGTGATAGCAGAAGAATCCGGAAAGGTGACCAGCGTTGATGCCGCATCCATTACCACGGGCAAGAAAACTTATCACTTAAAGAAGTTTTTACGCACCAATGCCAATACCTGCCTGAATCAAAGGCCTATGGTTAAGCTTGGCGAGCACGTAGAAAAAGGGCAGGTTATTGCCGATGGGATGAGCACTAAGAACGGCGAGCTGGCCTTAGGGAAGAACCTGCTATGCGCTTTCATGCCTTGGCGAGGGTATAATTTTGAAGACGCCATACTTATTAATAGTAAAATTGTCCAGGAGGATATTCTTACCTCTATACATGTAGAAGAATTTGAGATTGAAGCTACCGAAACGCGCTTAGGAAACGAAGAGATCACCCGCGATATACCGAATGTCAGCGAAGAAGCGCTGCGCAATCTGGATGAAACCGGCATTATCCGTATCGGCGCTGAAGTGGGAGCCGGAGACATATTGGTAGGCAAGGTGACTCCTAAGACCGAATCTGAACTTTCCCCCGAAGAAAGACTTTTACGCGCCATATTCGGCGAAAAGGCTTCGGATGTGCGCGATACTTCTTTGTCGGTCCCGCCGGGCGTTGAGGGAGTGGTAGTGGATGTGCACATTTTTCAACGTAAAGACCGCGGCAGAAAATCAAAAGAGGAAAAATCCAAGGAGTTTGTCAAGATACGGGAACTAAAGGCTTACTATAAGCAGGAAATCGAGTTTATCCAAACCGAGAAGATCGTTCGTCTAGCCCAAGCCTTAGGCGTAGACAAGAAAAAAGTAGAAGGCATGGATTTTAACAATAATGAGGAAGCCAAGATTTTAGCCGCTTCTTTCGATGAGCAGATCCAGGAATTATTGGTCGAGCAGCAGCAGGAGATTGAAAAAGTAAAGCGCGGCGATGAGCTTCCGCCGGGGGTATTAAAAAGAGCGGTGGTCTATATCGCCTCCAAAAGAAAACTGGCTGAAGGCGATAAGCTTGCCGGAAGGCACGGCAACAAAGGTGTGGTGGCCAGGATATTGCCGCAGGAAGATCTGCCTTTTATGTCCGATGGCACTCCTATTGACATTGTTTTAAATCCCTTAGGCGTTCCTTCGCGTATGAATGTGGGCCAGATTCTCGAGACGCATTTAGGCTGGGCAGCCCAGGCCTTAGGTTTAAATATTGACAGCCCTGTATTTGATGGCGCCACCGAAGCGGAAATCAAAGATATGCTTAAAAAGGCGGATTTGCCTACGGATGGCAAGATACATCTTCACGATGGTTATACGGGCGAGTCTTTTGACCACAAGATAACCGTAGGCTACATTTATATTATGAAACTGGTGCATATGGTTGATGACAAGATACACGCCCGCTCCATCGGCCCGTATTCTCTGGTTACCCAGCAGCCGTTAGGCGGCAAGGCGCAATTCGGCGGCCAGAGATTGGGCGAGATGGAAGTCTGGGCACTGGAGGCATATGGCGCCGCTTTTACTTTGCAAGAGATGCTTACCGTAAAAAGCGATGACGTATCCGGCAGGACCCGTATCTACGAAGCGATCGTTAAGGGAGAGCAGCGCTTGAGCCACGGCACCCCGGAATCTTTTAATGTTTTGATAAAAGAACTGCAGGGTTTAGGTTTGGATATCCGTACGGAGAAAATAAAATAATGGAAGAAACAGTTTCCTTCGATAATATAAGTATTAAGATCGCCTCTCCTCAGATCATCAAGTCCTGGTCTAAGGGCGAGGTGAAAAAGGCCGAGACGATCAACTACCGCACTTTAAAGCCGGAAAAAGACGGGCTTTTCTGCGAGAAGATCTTTGGCCCGGTGCGGGATTGGGAATGTAACTGCGGTAAATATAAAGGTATTAAATTCAAGGGGATTACCTGCGACCGCTGCGGAGTAACCGTTGACCGCTCCTCCGTAAGGCGCGAGCGCATGGGCCATATAGAGCTGGCAGCGCCGGTTACGCATATCTGGTTTTTTAAAGCCGTGCCTTCACGGCTTTCCGCGCTTTTAGATATCACCCTGCGCGACCTGGAAAAAGTTATTTATTATGAAGAGTATTTAGTGGTCAACCCCGGCAATACGCCCCTGAAGAAAAACGCGCTTTTGAGCGAAGAAAAATATCAGGAGGCATTAAATAAATATGGCCAGGCATTTAAGGCTAAGATCGGCGCTGAGGCAGTGCGGGATTTATTAAAGGAGTTAGACCTTGATGCCTTTTGCCGTAAATTACGCCTGGACCTTGAGAAATCCAAAGACATGCTTTCAAACCGCAAGAGCCTGAAAGTTTTGCGGATCGTCGAAGATTTTAAGAAGTCCGGGAATAAGCCGGAGTGGATGATCTTAGAAATTCTTCCGGTCATACCGCCGGATTTAAGGCCGTTAGTCCCTCTGGATGGCGGCAGGTTTGCCACTTCGGATTTGAACGATCTATACCGCCGGGTGATCAATCGTAACAACCGCCTGAAGAAATTGATCGTGCTTAACGCGCCTGAGATCATCATCCGCAATGAAAAACGCATGCTGCAGGAGTCGGTAGATGCGCTTATGGATAACGGAAGGCACGGCCGTCCGGTGATGGGGGCGAATAATCGGCCTTTAAAATCGCTCTCGGATATGCTCAAAGGCAAGCAGGGGCGTTTCCGCCAGAACCTGCTGGGTAAGCGCGTAGATTATTCCGGGCGTTCCGTAATTGTGGTGGGGCCGGACCTGAAACTGCATGAATGCGGGCTGCCTAAGCAAATGGCGCTGGAGTTGTTTGAGCCGTTCATTATTAAAAGATTGAGAGAAAAAGGTTTTGTGCATACTATAAAAGGCGCCCGGAGAATGGTAGAGCGCGGTAAGATTGAAGTCTGGGATATTTTAGATGAGGTGATCAAAGACCATCCGGTCCTCTTAAACCGCGCGCCCACACTGCACCGTTTAGGTATTCAGGCA
>ERZ1292640.2503-Hain-H43-02um-R1-2503-length-14661-cov-9_pt1 | contig 14436 bp, 21 predicted proteins | sample MGYA00564404_ERZ1292640 | MGnify/ENA primary metagenome ERZ1292640 (study PRJEB36523, sample SAMEA6512636) | groundwater metagenome | collected 2019-01-08 | study: AquaDiva: Metagenomics assemblies of 32 groundwater samples
AAAAGCGCGAGATAGAACTGAACGGCGTTTTTGTTGAGATCGGATACATAATAGATACGGAATTTGTAAAAGAGTTTGTGACGATCAATGAATCCAATGAAATAGTTGTCAACAACACAGGAGAGACAGATTATCCCGGCATATTTGCCGCAGGAGACCTGACAAATGTGCCATACAAGCAGACGATAATTTCTGCGGGCGAAGGCGCCAGAGCAGGTCTTAGCGCTTATAATTACATAATGAAAATTGAAGGCAAGACCGGCGCAAAGCTGGACTGGGGCTAAAAAATAAACTTGGATTTCAAAAACATCAGTATAGAACCTAGAATAACAATACCCCCAATTATCCAAAATATGATATAATAAGCTTGAAATTGTGGAAAAGGCACGCTTGCAATTACTATACCAGCATTAAATAAAACCAATTTGCCTGACATGCACCTTCTATTTTTCCAGTACATTATTACAGTCGGCACCAATAGCAAAACAGCAGCCGACCAAAAATAAACTGCGTACTGTGTAAGAAACAAAAGCGGCATGCCAACTACAGTTATTCCAATAAGAGATAACAAAGCTATGACACCTAAACAAAGATTATGGCAGACTTGCCATCCGCCTAAAAAGCTCAAGCTGCCGGAAATGCCGCTAAATAATCCCAGAAATCTTTTTTCTTTATCCTTATTATTTTTGCTTGGTGCTTTCTTTTTCATAAAAATATCAATGATTCTTTGCAAAATCCGTTATTGAATCTAGCTGCTTCATTAAGTCTGCTTCGTCCCCATACGAAATCAAAATATTGTCAAGGTCCTTGAATACATAATTTTCCCATTCGCTATTAGGTTTATCGTTTACATAGAATTTCAGAGTTTTCTTATCATCGTTGCAAAACTTCCGCCCGTCTGGTAACTTTATGCAATCTTTGTTGAAATCCATGCCGACGCTCTTGAAAAATATCCACAAAGGCACGCCAGTTGCATGCATATGAATTATGTCGCCTGTCTTTTCAGGTGAAGGTGCGCCTTTATCCAGATGTATGAAGCTACTTGTTATAGAACTATCCATTTTTGACATATCCATAGCTAGAGATTCTAACGCAGTGTCATCTAATACCTTGCCGTTTATGTAGATTTTCCGGTCTGCGTGTATGTGCTGGGAACCCAAGACGCCTATTTTCGGGTCAGGACCCATATTGCACTGAATCTGTCCTGAACCTATACACATCGCAACCGGCATGCCGCAAATATCGCACATACCATCCCCGTTCTGGTCCATCATCTGTTCTGCCATTTTTGTATCAAAAACTGTCAAGCTCATTCCTGACATCCTTTGCATAGGCTGCTGTTCTGTCTGCGGCGAATCCTGCATGAATAAAAGAGAAAGCGTTGAGGATATGGATGCTACTGAAACCACTCCAACAATGCCAATAAGGACAATCAAAACTACTATCTGCTTATCCAAAATTATCGCCTTTTCTGATACTGCTATGCTATGCTTTACATTATTTGTAACACTTAAATATATATAAGTTTTATATGATCGGATAAGGCACTTATAGCTGACATTGTTGTCATTGAATTTTTCAAAGGTCGACTGGGGCTAAACTACTTATTCTGACATTCCGGACTTTTCAGCGAATTTTGTAAGAGCCCGCGCATGAAACGCAGCAGAAGTACAGCCTTTTGCCGCTAAAATTTTTGCTATAAGCGCCCTTCCATATTTCGCATTTGCAGTGGGCACAAACTTTGATTTTTTCCTTGAGTGCAGATATTATCATTAACTCAAACTTCTTGTTCATCGTGCGGAAAAATTTTGAGCCTCGCTTCGTGAGCTTGTAGTACTTGAGTTTTTTTCTCCCAACGTTCTTGACGCGCACAGCCACATATCCCAAGGATTTCATGCTGCCGAGGACAGGATATATCTGGCTCGTGCTGGGCTTTTTTCCCATTATTTTTTCCAATCTTGTAATTAATTCGTATCCGTGTATTTCCCGTTTTGACAGTTCGGACAATATAAAATACTTTGACATGCTTGACTGGTTTTTCATGTATTAACTATAGAGATGATAAACTTAAATATATAACTATTATAGATATATCTAAATTAGATACAATATGCTAGAACTTGAGTAATTTAAGGCATGTTTTTATTTTTGAAATAGAAAAATCCTGTAGGATGATGAAAATGAAATACGGATATGGAAGGGGAGTTAAATTGGATTTCGTAGCTGCGGTGAACAAAACAAGAGAAGAGTTGCAAAAAGAGGGGTTTGGCGTCCTTACGGAAATAGACGTCAAAGCTACTCTTAAAAAGAAGCTGGATGTAGACTACGACGACTACATAATCCTTGGCTCATGCAACCCGCTATTTGCTTACAAGGCGCTGCTTGAGGAAAAGGAAATAGGACTCATGATGCCGTGCAACGTGATTGTTTACAGGGACAAAGGAAAGACGTTTGTTTCGGCTGTGCTGCCAACATCCGCAATGAGAATGATTAGCAATAACAATCTGAGAGAGATTGCTGCCGCGGTTGAGGAAAAATTAAAGAAAGTAATTGACAACGTGTAGCGGAGGTGAGAAACATGGCGAAGAAGCAAAAAAAGAAAAGCGGCTCCGGAGGATGCTGCGGGCGATGAAAATGAAAAACAAAATAATAGCAGCTGGAGTGGTGGTAGTAGCAATACTTTTTGCTTTGTCTCTTTTAGTGGATAAATTTTTCCTTTACCCGGCGCTTATTGCTGCCATGATACTCATGCACTTGGGAATGCATGGCATGCACGGAAAGCATAAAGAGAGTCGATAAGCATGAAAAGCCAAGAAAAAAATTATGCATGTGAAAAATGTGGCCTGAGGTACAAGGAAAAGGAGTGGTCTGAAAAGTGCTATGCATGGTGCAAGGGGCATCAAAGCTGTAATATTTTGATAATCAAGCATGCGGTGAAATAAATGAATTATGGAGCGATCAAGAATGAAAAATTGAATGCAATTGATGTTGAAGAGAGACTGAAAAGGGCTATGAACAATATATAGCATGTGACATAAATAATTGTACATATTATGATGTCACTGCTATATGCAGAAGACATTATTTTGTATAAAGACCAATGTCTTCTACTATAAGGTTATGAAAATGGCTGACAAAACAAAGAAATGCACGATTGAAATACACGGAATGCACTGTGCGTCATGTGCCAGTAACATCAAAAGAAGAATTAAGAAAGAAAACGGTATAATAGATGCAAATGTAAGCTATGCTGCGAGCAAGGCATCCGTCGAGTTTAACCCAGAAAAGACAAACGAACAAAATCTGGCTAAAATTATCAATAAGATGGGTTACAAGGCCTCTTTCAATGCTCCAGAATCCGAAGGGTTTGCAACCGACCCTGTATGCGGCATGCGAATAAGTAAAACAAGCTCGATAAAAAAACAGTTCGACGGGAGAATCCACTATTTTTGCAGCGAGGAATGCGTAAGAAAGTTCGAATCGCCTGAAGAAGAGCTCAGGGGCATGAAAAGAAGGGTTACAATAGCTTTGTCCGGCGTCCTTATTCTTGCATTATTGCGCGTTATTGCGATGTTTACGCTTGCAGCAGGCGTCACCCTGATAACATGGGCGCCGATACCTTCGCTTCCTTGGTTTACCTGGGGATATTGGCTTTTCATACTTACCACTCCGGTACAGTTCATAGGGGGCTGGACGTTTTACAAGGGGGCGTATAATGCGCTTAAGAACAGGGTCCTGAACATGGACTTTCTTATCGCGATGGGCACCCTGACTGCATGGGTATTCAGCTCGTTCGTGCTTTTCTTCCCGGGCGTCCTGCCTGTAAGAGAAAGGGATGTCTACTTTGAGGTTTCTGCTGTAATAATCGCCTTTGTGCTTCTTGGCAAATTCATGGAAGACTACATAAAAAAGCGCACATCTGCAGCAGTAAGAAAGCTTCTTGACCTTCGCCCCAAAACAGCGCATGTGATGCGCGACGGGAAAGAGGTTGAGATACTCGCAGAGGAAATCATGGCAGGCGAAATTGTCGTTGTCCGTCCCGGAGAGAAGATACCCGTTGACGGTTTAGTGATAGAAGGTGAAAGCAGCGTTGACGAATCCATGATAACAGGAGAAAGCATTCCTGTCTCAAAGAAAAAAGGCGATGAGGTAATCGGCGCGACAATGAACAAGCATGGCATGATAAAATTCAAGGCAACAAAGGTCGGCTCTGAAACCACGCTCATGCAGATAGTGAAAATGGTTGAAGAGGCGCAGGCTTCAAGCGCACCCATACAGAGGATTGCAGACAGAGTAAGCTCCTATTTTGTCCCTGCAGTAATTGCGATCGCCCTGCTTTCTTTCGCGGGATGGTGGCTCATCGGCGGAAACTTCACAATGGCAATTCTGGTTTTTGTGGCTGTTCTTATAATATCATGCCCGTGCGCGCTCGGAATTGCAACCCCTGCTGCCCTCATGGTGGGGGTCGGCAAAGGAGCGGAGGCAGGCATACTGATACGCGGCGGGGAATATTTGGAGCGCGCACACAAACTGCAGATTGTTGTTTTCGACAAGACAGGAACCCTTACAAAAGGGGAGCCCGAGGTCACGGACGTTGTTCCAGCAGGCAAATACAGCGAAGAGGATATCATAAGTATTGCTGCTGCCGCTGAATCGGGTTCCGAGCACCCTCTTGCTGACGCAATAATTCGCGAGGCAAAAAGAAGGCGGATTGCAATCCAGGAAGTTTCATCCTTTGAAGCGGTAAGTGGAAAGGGCATAAAGGCAATGCTTGGAAAAAAAGCTATTGCTGTCGGAAACAGGAAGATGATGTCCGACCATATGGTGAAGATATCAAGTGATATTGAGGATAAAATAAAGTTTCTTGAGCATGAGGGAAAAACTGTTGCGATCGTTTCAGCGGACTCGGTTCTTGTCGGGCTGATTGCAATAGCCGATTCTCTCAAGGAGCATTCTGCCGAGGCAGTAAAAGAGCTTGGCGTCATTGGAATAGAATCTGTGATGCTTACGGGAGATAACGAGCGAACCGCAAACGCGATTGCCTCACAGGTTGGCATAAAGCGGGTGATAGCAAACGTTCTTCCGCATGAGAAGCTTGACGTCATAAAGAAGCTGCAGGCAGAGGGCAAGGTTGTCGCAATGGTCGGCGACGGCATAAACGACGCTCCTGCGCTCGCGCAAGCGGACATCGGGATAGCTATCGGCTCCGGGACAGACGTTGCAAAGGAAACCGGCGGGATAATTTTGATAAAGGACGATTTGAGGGATGTCATCAAGGGAATAAAGCTTAGCAGGATGACCATGAAGAAAATAAAGCAGAATTTATTCTGGGCGCTTGCCTATAATATCGCGGCAATACCGCTGGCTGCATTCGGGTACCTTAATCCCATAATCGCGGCTGCTGCAATGGCCCTAAGCTCACTTACTGTGGTTATGAACTCCGCACTCCTGAAGAGATATAGGATGGTTAGCAATGATGAAAAATAAGTTCGTATTTCATGGGGTAATAGCAAGCCTGGCACTGTCTGCCATTTATTTATTCATAGTCAGCCTTTCCCAGGGATTTTCACACGCAGTCGAAGAATTTATCTCAATATGGTATCTCATGGTGCCTTTGATCGTTGGTTTTGGCGTGCAGGTGGGGCTTTTTTCCTATACACACCACAGCATTAAGTCTTTGTCGTCGAAAGGCGTTGCTGCAAGCGGAGGCGTCTCGACCGTTTCCATGATTGCCTGCTGCGCGCATCATATAACTGACGTGCTACCAATAATTGGCTTTACAGCGCTTGCATTGGTCCTTACACAATACCAAAATTTCTTTGTCATTCTGGGGATACTTTCTAACCTGATCGGCATATTTTTTATCCTTGGCATAATCCAGAGCAGGAAACTTTACAGCAAAAAATCATCTTTCAGCGGGCTGTTTGCATACAACATGAAAAAGATCAGGAATGCTATGATCGTGATTTCCATTCCGATACTAATCATTTCATTCCTGTTCATGACTATGCCAGTAACACAGGTGCCGCAAAATAGCAGCCAGCTTGCTTTGCCCGAGAAGACAAACAGCGGCAACGGGCTAACAATTATTGCAAAGCCACTAAACTTTACTTTAAACGAGCCCGTAAAATTCGATATAAAATTCGACACGCACCAGGGCTCACTGGATTTTGATGTAACAAAAGTTTCAGTGCTTGAGGACGGGAACGGAAACATCTACAACGCTATTTCATGGGACGGCGGCGCGGCAGGCGGGCATCACATGGAAGGCGTACTGACTTTTCCGAAAGTATCCGGCAGTTCTCAAAGCATGAAGCTTATAATCAAGGACGTGTACAATGTGCCTGAAAGAACGTTCGTTTGGGACTTGAAGTGATTATCAATGAACATTACTACAAAGCAAATAGGCTTGATGGTGATAATCCTTGCGCTAACCCTGTTTTTTGTTCTTGTTCCTCTTTCATTCAAAATAGCTGAAACAAGCATGTCCGCGTGTGTGCATGCAGCAAATGAAGCATGCTCAATAACAGGCCACATACCGGTTGAGTCTTACATCGGCTTTGCATTGATAATAGCACTTGCGGGGTTCGGGGCATTCTTCATGTTCAAGGTCCAGAAATCCGAAAAATTAAGCAAAGAAGTGCTGCAGAAGATAAAAGAAAATGAAAAAAATCTGGAAGGCGACGAAAAGATGATTTATCAGATTATTGCTGACAGCAATGGCGCTTTGTTTCAGAGCGAGATTGTTGAAAAGAGCGGCTTCGGCAAAGTAAAAGTAACAAGAATATTGGACAAGATTGAAGCCAAGGGCTTAATAGAACGCAGAAGGCGCGGCATGACAAACATGATACTATTGAAAGACCTGAAAAAATAGCAGACAGCTAAAAATAATCGTATTATTGACCTAATTGTAACTAGTTGCTAATTCTGTTCAACAATCGTAATTGAAACTAGTTTCGTAACACACCACTATATGCTGTTTCATTCTATAATTCATTGGTGATGTGATGAAAAGAGACACAGCATTGATGATGGTCGTTGTCATCGCGGTGCTCGCTGTTGCCTTTCAAACGTTTCAGCTCGTTGGCTTGACAAACACGGTCAAAACAACAGGCTTGGCAACGGCTCAAGCATCTCAGGGCAGCAGCCAGTCTGAGTATGATCAGATGATGCAGCAGATGCACCCTGATCAGGTACAGCAACCTGCAAGCACTAGGCAAAGCACTGGACAAATAGGCGGCTGCTGAATTTATGTGAGGTGAAAGCAATGGCAAAAAAACCTGCAAGTAGAAAACAAAAAAAGAAAGGTTGCGGCGGATGCTGCTGAGGCGATAAGATGGTTTCGGAATCGAATAAGAATGTTGCCATAACGCTGATGATAGTGGTATTGATCGCTCTCATAGGAATTAACCAATACCTTATATCATCTTCAAGTTCTTCTGTAACTGCCGCCGTTGTAAAGGCACAATCGTCAGCACAACAGTCAAGCAGCTCCGACTATGGAGTGCCTCTGGATAATAATGGTTATCAGATGCTTCTGGGTTATAGAAATTCAATAAGCTTGTCGGCAGATCAGAACGCAGAGTACAATAAACTAATCGGTTATGGCCCGAATGGAAAGCCGTACATTGACCATCCGTGCTGCGGGGCTGCCATATCACAATGTGCGCCATGCGGCCACGGTGCAGCTATACAAGGCCTAATCAAACTGCTTCTGAAGAATGGCTATGCGGAGCAGCAGATTCTTGGCGAGGCGCTTAAATGGAACAAGATGTTCTTTCCGGAGTACTACCAAAACGGGGGGCAGCAGAGCAGTGGAGTAGGCGGATGCTAGAACGTGCATGATGGCAGCTTCTATACTCTTAGACAATCAAGAGTGATGAACAATGAGTAGAAAAAGAAATATCATATATCTGGCAGCGATATTGATAGCACTCATAGGAAGTTTTTTCGCATACCCCATAATATCGGCAGATGCAAGCAAGGTTTCCAAAACTATTACAGGAAACGTTATTGCAGAATCCGCTCCGGCGGAAGACATTTATAAAATGTTCCTCTGCCCATGCTGCGGCCAGGTTCTCGACAAGAAAAATATTTGCTGTGAAATGGCGGGGGAGATGATATCGTACATTGATTCGCAATTAGGTGCAGGCCTATCAAAGAATGAGGTTGTAATGAAAGCGGCAGAGAAATATGGAATAAATTCTGTTGTAGAACCGAAAAGGGAAGCAGTAAAGGCAGAGCTTGCAAAACGGAACCCAGATTCTTTCCCCAAGGATAAGTTGTCCTTTAGTCAAGCAATAGGGCAAAAAGCGCCTGACTTCACGCTGCAAAGCATTGAAGGCATGAATGTAAAGCTCAACGACTACAAAGGAAAGATTGTTGTCCTCTTCTTCAACGAGGGCAGCATGTGCTATCCGGCATGCTGGGACCAGATGGCTGCGCTTGGAAATGATGCGAGATTTGACACGGACGATGTTATAACATTTTCTATTTTAGCGGATCAGAAGAGTGAGTGGGAAAAAATAGTCAATCAGGTGCCAAAACTTTCGAAAGCAAAAATTCTGTTTGATACCACAAGAGCCGTCTCTTCGGCATATGATGTATTATCTCTCAAGTCTTCCATGCACCCGGGCAATTACCCTGGACATACATACTTTATCATCGACAAGGATGGGATCGTACGTTATACGCTGGACGACCCTGCTATGGCGATACGCAATGACAAGCTTGCCGCCGAGCTGGAGAAACTTGGGTAGTGCACATGGAAATCTTGATCACCGCTTCGCTTTTGGCCGCTTTTATTGCGGGTATGGCAGCGTTGTTTGCTCCATGCTGCATAACAGTGCTTTTGCCGGCGTATCTTGGTTCCATATTCAGACAGAAGCGCACCATATTCCTGATGACATTCATCTTCTTCCTTGGATTGCTCCTGGTATTTTTGCCCCTTGGTCTTGGAATCGCTGGCATTGGCCAGATATTCAGCCAGTACCATGATGCCATCTTTATCATAGGCGGCATCTTCCTTTTGTCCCTCGGGGCATTTATCCTGCTAGGCCGCCATTTCTCCCTGCCGTTCGCTCCGCGGCCCAAAGTGCGCGTGCAAAGCGCCGGCTCGGTTTTCATACTGGGTGTCTTCTCCGCATTTGCAACGCTTTGCTGCGCGCCTGTATTAGCAGGGGTTCTTGCCCTGTCCATACTTCCAGGCTCGATATTCTGGGGAGGAATCTATACACTTGCCTATGTGCTTGGCATGGTCATTCCGCTTTTCTTCATCGCATACTTCCTTGACAAGGCGGACTTCACAAAGAAGTTCTGGGCATTCAAAAAACCGATTTCTTACAAGCTTGCTGGAAAAAAGATAGAGCTCAGGGTGGCAGACATAATCTCCGGCGCAACGTTTGTGTTCATGGGCGTCTTAATACTTTACCTTGCACAGACAAGCCAGATCGCTACACACTCGTCGTATCAGACGATGGTCAACATATACATGTCCAACCTGACTGACGGGATAAACGCATATGCAGGCTGGATTCCTTGGCAGGCGTGGGTCGCACTAATTGCCGCTGTGTTTGGGTTTATAATCTGGAGGGCAATCTATGTACAGAAGACAAGCAAAGAGTAATTATGCAAAAAAGGGGGAAAATGTATATGAAAGACAAAAATAAGAGTGACAAAACAATCGTGATTTAATGAAGAAAAGAAGCAAAGCCAAGGCTGTTCACAAATTTTCCGGTAAGATGAAGGCGCAAGGTGAAGAAACATGCGAAAATCAATTGCCAAAGGTGTAGCAAGATGATATGCTGCATCGGTCTGTTTATAGGTTTTGCAGCAGGAGCGGCTATGGGCGGACTCTGGATATTTATCATGCCGGTAATAGGGTTCGTTTTGGGCCTTATTGCAGACACGAAACTCATGAAACATTGCTGTAAAGAAAAAGAGGTGAAAAAATGCAAGAAAAATTAAATGCAAAAAATCTTGGTCTGGCAGGAGGGATTTTATGGGGACTGGTGATTTTCGTCCTCACATTAATATCTGTACCAACAGGCTACGCAACCCAATATCTGAATGTACTATCCAGCATATACATAGGCTATTCAGTAAGCCTTGTCGGCAGCGTTATAGGCATGATACACGGATTCATTTGTGGATTCGTCGGCTTGTACCTGCTTGCCTGGCTTTACAATTGGCTTGGAAGAAAGAGGTGATTTGGTGTTGTCTTTATTCAAGAAGAAATGCGAGTTTTGCAGAGTAAAATTAGATGTTGCAATCAAAAGAAGCGTGAAAGTTCCCGGCTACATAGGAACGTTTGAAAAAACATTTTGCTGTGAAGAACACGCAGAAATGTACGAGCAGGAACTGGGAAACAAGGCAGCAAATAAAAGCTGCAGGTGCTGCTAAGTGTTTTTATGAAAATCTGTAAGAAGTATCAGTGAGAAAGGGAGGTGAAAAAATGGGATGGCTTGATGGGAAAACAAGCTGCCATAAATGTGGCAGGGAAATAGAGAAGAGATCCGCTGAAAAGAGGTTTGGCAAATTTTTCTGTAATAAGGAAGAGGCAGAAGAATTTGTAAAACAAATAGAAAAGCAAAGAGCAGAGACGCCAAAACAGAGAAGCAGTGGTGGTTGTTGTTAAAAATAGAGGCTAAGATAATGCTGAAAGGAAAAGTAATAGTGCTTGGGGTATGCGGAGGGGTTGCCGCCTACTGGTCAGTAGAGATCGTCGGTCAGCTGAAAAATATGAATGCAGACGTCCATGTTATCATGACTGAAAACGCAACCAAGTTTGTCACTCCGCTAACTTTTCAAACAATCTCTCAAAATACAGTTACAGTGAATATGTTTGTCAAACACAACTCACAAGAATGTATACATATTTCACTGGCAAAACGGGCTGATTTTTTGCTCGTTGCCCCGGCTACAGCAAACATAATCGGCAAGGTATCGAATGGCATTGCAGATGATGCTCTGTCAACAACGATTATGGCTACTGCCGCCCCAGTCATATTTTGCCCAGCAATGAATGATAAAATGTGGGCTAATAAAATTGTGCAAGAAAATGTAAATAAACTTAAAGAGCATGGGTATCATTTTGTTGCCCCGGAATATGGTAAAATGGCTTGCGGCGATAAAGGGGTAGGGAGATTAGCAAAGATAGAATCAATTGTTGATAAATTGATTGAGATTGACAAAGGGTGATTAGGATTAGAAATGAAGAAGCAGTAATTGTCACTAAAGACGGAAAATATTATCTCTATAATTATGAGAGTGAGATAGAATTAGAGAGAATGGTAATTGAGCATTCTTCTGAAATTTTCGGTAAAAATACTCATTATTTTAACATCAAAAAGAAAATTAGCAGTAAAGCAGGTTTTGGAACGGTTCCTGATGGTTATGTTATAGATTTTGAAGAAAAGAAATTGTATATTGTTGAAGTTGAATTAATCAGGCATGACATGCGTCGTCATATAAGAAATCAGATCGTAGATTTTATTCAAGCGTTGGATAATGAAAAGACACACGGTGAACTTATTGAAATATTCCGAGAAGAGTTGCCGTCATTAAAGAATATGGGAAGAAAAAATCTAGAATTCATTGTAGCTAACAGAAGCATCATCATTTTGATTGATGACATTGGAGATCCTATGAAAGAAATTAACCCATTGTTAGAAACGATTAATTTCTTATCTAAATTTGCAGAAGTGAAAGCAATTCCATTCCAGACTTATGTCAAAGGCAGTTATTCCAAAGATCACGTTCACTCATTTAAGTCGTTCACGAAGGAGGAGCTTGAAAAGGAATCCAAGAAATGGACTTTTAAATGGACAACAGTTGATCCAGAAAAACATTTTAATAAATTAAATGACGAATCAAAGGAGATTTTCAAGGAACTTAGCAAGAAGATATGCTGCATTGCGCCCGATATTAAAGAAGTTCATAGGAAAAACTGGACAACCTATCAAATATCAAAGCTTGGAAATTTCTGCACTGTTAAATTTCCAAAAGGGTGCCTTGAAATTCACATGAAAGTTAACAAGGAAGCATTTGTAGATAATAGAAAATTAACGAAGGATATAAAAAGAACTCCTGCATGGACATTTGACAAGGTATTTACAATAAATTCCAGGGATGATATGGAATACGCATTGCATCTGATTAAGCAGGCGTATGAGTGTATTTGCAGGAAATGAAAAATATAATGGTGATATTATGAACAAATCTGACCTGAAAGCATTGGCAGCGATAATTGTGATTGCTTTAGCCTTCATAGCTATGACGCTTGTCATGCACCCATGAGTTGTTTTTATGGGATTTTTTGAAGACTACTTTATCCGACCAACGCTTGAGCATACGGGCTACAATCCTGTAAACACCATAACTTACGCGGTTGTGCTCATTATCGCACTTTTCCTCGTATACAAAGTTCTTGTGAAAATAAAAATAAAGCTTGATAAAAGGCTTTGGATTGATCTGCTGCCATTTGTAGTTCTTGGCGGCGTGCTAAGGGCTCTTCAGGATATAAATTTCTTCAATTTTCTTGGAGTGTATCATGCTTTATTTGTCACGCCAATGATATACATAATAATCTTTTCCATGGCATTTGCAGGCATACTCGTTTCCAAATATTTTTGGAAAGATTTCATCAGGTATTTCGGTCTTGTGCTGGCAATCATCTCATTAGTACTCGTTTTGGTTAATGCAAAAAATCCTGTAGCGCTTGCCATGATACTATCGGTTGCTGCAGCAAGCTTTGTGATTTTATACGGCATCCTAAAATACTCTAAGATTAACATTTTTCAAAAATGGGGTTCTTTTAATTCGCAAATTATAGCCGCGCATCTATTGGATGCAAGTACCGCAGTTGTAGCGGTTTCTGTAATAGGCGGTTACTGGGAATCGTCCATCTTTACGTCATTTCTTTTCTCGCGAATGCCTGGATGGTTTTTCATTCCCATAAAAGCTGCTGTTATTCTTCTCGTACTACATTTTGTGGAAAAGGAAAACAACAATGAAACAAAATGGCTCATAAAATTTGCAATATTGGTACTGGGTCTTGGGCCCGGCCTGCATAATTTATTTTCCGTTTTTATGGGAAGTAATCTAACGTAAATAGAGTCATAGACAGCTATTACATATTTATGGGCAGAGAAAGGCTATTTAAAAATAAGAAAAAGAGGTAATTATAATGAAAATCATCATATCAGTAAGATACACGGGCATAGCCCTGATAGTACTCTCTATACTTATGTTCTTTGTAATGTTATCTTCAACACAGTCCATCCAAAAATTAAACCAATACATTCACCAGGACTGCACGCTTCCGGCGGAGATATGCCCGTTCAAAAATGACATACCATGGGAATCTTCTGTTGGATTTTCAATAGATGCAATAATATTCATACTGGGCGTTCTTTTGCTGATGAGTAAAAAACTTCCTGAGCAATCAGTCAAGCGCACAAAAAGACAGCCAATAACAGTAAAATCTCTGGAACCGGCAGAGAAGAAGATATATGACATCGTAGTTGATTCTGATGCTATCTTTCAAAGCGAGCTTGTAGAGAAAGCTGGCATGTCAAAGGTAAAAATAACGCGTATTCTTGACAAGCTGGAAGCCCGCGGCCTTGTCGAACGAAAAAGGCGCGGCATGACCAATGTTGTCATTGCAAAAAATAAGTAGGTAAGCGGTTATCTAACTAACAGACTGTGTTCTTTTATTTCTTACTTGCTTGAAACTAGTTTCACCTTAGGTCTTAATAGCTGTTTCATTTAATCTGAAAGTATGAAGAAGAATAAAACCAATACAAATAAAATCCTTCCGATCCTGATAGCTGTGCTTGTGGTTGTTGTCGTGATAAATCAGTATGTACTCATGACGGCGGTAACAGGAAATGCAACGCAAAAAACAACAAATCAGTATGGCGTGCCTCTTACGCAAGCAGGCTACGATCAACTCCTTGGCTACGACAAGTCAATAAGCCTTGATAGCACACAGATGAAAAGCTATGTCGGGCTTGACGTTGAGATGCCGTGTTGCGGCTTCAAGACGCTGCAGGCTACAGGCAACTGCGGGTGCGGTCATCATGTAGCGTTGTCAGGTCTTGCCAAATTGCTGATAAGCAAAGGTTATTCGCGGGATCAGGTACAGAATGAAATAAACTCATGGAAGGATGTATTCTTCGGAAACAATGCGATAAATATGGGTGGATGTTAGGAGGAATTAACATGAAAGAAAATAAAAAAACAAGCTGCTGTGGGCGGTAATATGAAGAAAAAAACAAAAGCAAGGAACGAAACAATATTGATGGTAGCTGTAGTTGCCCTGGTTGCGATCGTGGCGCTGCAGACAATCCAGATATTTTCAATGGGCAAGTCTTCAAAAACCACATACAGCAGCACAGGCATGGCTGCTAGTCCACAGGGATTTAGCAGCACGGA
>ERZ1292640.2589-Hain-H43-02um-R1-2589-length-14436-cov-7_pt1 | contig 14436 bp, 15 predicted proteins | sample MGYA00564404_ERZ1292640 | MGnify/ENA primary metagenome ERZ1292640 (study PRJEB36523, sample SAMEA6512636) | groundwater metagenome | collected 2019-01-08 | study: AquaDiva: Metagenomics assemblies of 32 groundwater samples
CGGCAAACGGCTCGTCCAGGTGGACGACCAGGCGCTCGAACAGGTTGCCCAGATCCGGCGACACACTGCGCTCGCGGTGATTGGTCTTGAACAGCGCCGCCACTTCGCGCGCGTACGGCAGCTCGTTATAGGTGCCGTCGCTGAAGCCGATGCTGAAGCTGTTCACGGGCTGCGAGGTCGACTCGCTCATGAACGCCACGAGCGAGCTGGAATCGATGCCGCCCGAGAGGAACGCGCCGAGCGGCACGTCGGCCATCAACTGGCTCACCACCGCCTTGCGCAGCGCCGCGCGCAGGGCCTCGGCCGCCTCGCGGTCGTCCCATTCGCGCACCGCGACATCAGCGGCATCCCAATAGCGGTGGACCGTCACCTCGCCGTCGCGATAGCGCAGGAAATGCGCCGGCGGGATCTTGTGCACGCCCTTGATCATGGTGCGGGGCGCGAGCACGTACTCGTAGGTCAGGAACTGGTCGAGCGATACGGGATCGAGTTCGCGCGAGACCTCGGGGCGTACCAGCAGCGCCTTGACCTCGGATGCCAGCAACAGGCCCCTGGGCGTCAGCGTCCAGTAGAGCGGCTTCTCGCCGGCGCGATCGCGCGCCGCGATCAGGGTCCGGGTGCGGCCATCCCAAATCGCCAGCGCGAACATCCCGCGCAGCTTCGGCAGGAAGTCCTCGCCCCATTGCTCGTAGGCGTGAACCAGCACCTCGATGTCGGAGTGGCGCGAGCGGAAGGCGTGCCCGAGCCCCTCGAGCTCGTCGCGCAGCGCCTGGAAGTTGTAGATCTCACCGTTGGCGACAATCTTGATGTCGCCGGTCTCGTTCAGGATCGGTTGCTGCCCGGTGGCCAGGTCGACAATCGCCAGCCGCCGCATGCCCAGCCCCACGCCCTCGAGCGTGATGCTGCCCTCTTCATCCGGGCCGCGATGATGCAGCAAGCGAACCATCTGCTGCAGTTCCTCCGCGCCGACGGGCCGGCTGAGATCGCGATCGACGATGCCTACGATGCCACACATAAATCAGGCTTGGGGCTTGGGGCTTGGGGCTTGAGTGTCGCGGCGGTCGCGCATCACCTTGGCGGGAATGCCGGCGGCAATCGCGAACTCCGGGATCGCGCCGACCACCACCGCGCCGGCGCCGATGATCGCGTCGCGGCCAATCGTCGAGCCGTCGGTGACCACGACGTGTGTGCCCAGCCAGACGTTGTCGTCGACCTCGATGCCGCGGGCGGTACGCCCTTGCTGCAACACCGGGATGTCGATGCGGTCGTACAGGTGATCGCCGCCTACCAGGTAGGTGTACGCCGCCATCAGGATGTCCTTGCCGACCCGCACGCGCGACGCCGAGAAAATCTCGCAGTTGAAGCCGATGTTGGCGCGATCGTCGATGATGATGTCGCCGTTCTTGCAGCTGAGAATGGTGTTGCGGCCGACGAACACGCCGCTGCCAATCTGGATGCCCTTGTTGTCGGTGCCCTTGGCATCCAGACAGCACGCGTCGTCGATGACGACGTTGTCGCCGATGTGAATCTTGTGGGGGTGGCGCAACGTGACGCCGGCCCCGAACACGACATTGCGGCCAACCGACCCGAGCACCAGCGGGTAGAGCTGCTTGCGCAGCAACAGCCCAATCGCGCCGGGCACCCAGCTGGCCAGCACCATGGCCAGCTCGTACTTGATCAGGGCCCAGGCGCCGGGCCGGCCCACGAACAGTTCGCGATACTTGTCGGCGTTCGACCGCTGCTCGTTGAACAGCTCCTGCTGGATGACCGTGATCCGCGGATCGTGCTCGCGCGGGGGGCGGGTCGACATCAGCGGGCGACCGCGGCAAGTTCAGGCGACTCGCGCACCTCGCGAATCACGTAGGTGGTCTTGTCCTGGGATTCGTAGTACGTGCGCGCCATGACTTCGGCCAGCAGGCCAAACGTCACCAGTTGCACGCCGATGAAGATCAGCATTACCCCCAGCAGCAGCAACGGCCGATCGGCGATGCCCTGGTGCAGGAACAGCCGGACATATGCCAGCCAACCGGTGATGAGGGTGCCCAGGCCGCCGGCAATCAGGCCGATCAGGCCAAAGATCTGCAGCGGGCGCGTCGAGTAGTTCAGCAGGAACTTGACGGTGGCCAGGTCGAGCACCACGCGAATGGTGCGCGACAGCCCGTACTTGGTGACGCCCGCACGGCGGGCGCGGTGGTTCACTTCCATCTCGGCGATCTTCACACCAATCTGGCTGGCAATGGCCGGCAGGAAGCGGTGCATCTCGCCGTAAAGGCGCAGCGGCTTGATCACCTCCGAGCGGAACACCTTCAGCGAACAGCCGTAATCGTGCAACGGCACGCCGGTCGCCCACGAGATCAGCTTGTTGGCGATGACCGACGGCACGCGCCGCGTGATGAAGGTGTCCTTGCGGTCCTTGCGCCAGCCGCACACGATGTCGTTGCCCTGATCGATCAGGGCGACCATGGCCGGAATGTCGCGCGGGTCGTTCTGCAGATCGCCGTCCGAGGTGACCACCAGCCGGCCGCGGGCGTGGGCAATGCCGGCGGCAAACGCCGCGGTCTGGCCAAAGTTGCGCCGGAACCGGATGACCCGCAGCCGCGGGTCGCGCGCCTGCAGCGCGGCCAGCTGCTCGAACGAATCATCGGTACTGCCATCGTCGACGATCAGCAACTCGTAGGGACGGCCGTACTGCCCCAACGTCTGCGTCAGCTCCTCATAGAGGGGCTTGATGTTGGGCGACTCGTTGTGGACGGGGATGACGATCGAAAGCTCAGGATGCATTGAGCGGGACAGGGCATTATATAGCGAGACCGTGCCTCGTTTCGATCCCCTTTCGCGTGCGCTGGGCGCCGTGGCCGCCCTGCTGGGCACGGTCGCAGCGGCCTGGTACTGGTCCGCCGGCCTCACCCTGAGCCATTACGACGCCAAGGCGCACCTGGTGGTGGCGCGGCGCATTCTCGACAGCCTGACCCCCAGCTGGGAGCAGATTGGCGCCGTCTGGCTGCCCCTGCCCCATGTCCTGAACGCCCTGCCGGTGCAGGTCGACTGGTTGTACCAGACCGGCGCGTCCGCGATCTTCGTCTCGGTCGCGTCGTTTGCCGTGACGGCGGCCTGCCTGGCCGCCCTGGTCAGGCAGGTGACGGGTTCGGCATGGGGCGCGGGCCTGGCGGCCGCCCTGTTCGCCGCCAACCCTAATGTCCTGTACCTGCAGAGCACGCCGATGACCGAACCGCTGCTGTTCGCGCTGTCGAGTCTGGTGGTGCTGCACCTGACCCAGTGGGCCCTGTCCGAGTCCCTGCCGGTCCCGCGCGCCGCCGGCTGGACCATCATCGCGGCGTGCCTGACGCGCTATGAGGCCTGGCCGATCGTCGGCACGGCCATGGCGCTGGCGGCCTGGGTAAAGTGGCGCCGCGGCGCGCGGCTGGCACAGGTCGCGGCCAGCATGGCGCGCCTCGCCCGGTATCCGGCCGGCGCCGTGCTGTTCTTCATGGGCATGAGCTTCGCGAGCATCGGCGAGTGGTTCGTCACCGGCGGTTTCTACGTGCCCGACCCGAAGCTACAGGGACAACCCGTGGTTGTGGTCGAGGCGATCCTGGAAGGCGTGGCCGACCTCGGCGGGCCACGCCTGGTCCTTGCTGCCGGTATGGCGGCCGCCGTATTGCTCGTCGCGGCCGTGACACTCAAACAGGAGACGAAGAGATCAGGAGTAACTTCTTTTCTTCAAAGCATGGCTCCTGACCTCCTGACCTCCTGTAAGACCCACCCGGCCGCTCTTGTGATGCCACTCGCCCTGCTGGCCTCGGCCGCACTGCCGTTTTATGCGTTCGTCTCGGGCCACCCGTTTCGCATCCGCTACGAAGTGCCGCTGATTGTCGGCTGCGCGGCCTGCCTTGGGGCGGGCGTCGGCCTGGCCCGGCGGGCGGCCGCGCCGATTGCGGTCATCCTTTTCACCGCCATCGTGCTGCAGGCCCAGCCGTTCGATCGCCGCGCGCCGATGGTCGCCGAGGCGCAGCTGGATCGTCAGAACGGCATCGGCCGGCAAGCCGTGACGGCGTGCCTGCGACAGTCATACGACGGCACGACCATCATGGCCAGCATGGGTGCCCTTGCGCATTACATGCAGGAGCTGTCGCTGGCCGACTTCCATCTCGCAGACTTCCTGCACGAGGGCAGTGGCCCGACGTGGCAGGCAGCCTACGCGTACGGTCCGGTCGCCTTCACCGGCTGGGTGTTGATCGAAGAGGCCGCCGAGGGCGGCGACATGCTGCACCAGAAGGCGACGCAGTGGCCCGATTTCCTGCGGGGATTCGAGCGAGTGTGTGAGGGTGGGAACGTCGCGCTCTACCGGAGGATGTCCAGAACTTCGTCGTGAATGAGTCCGTTGGTGGCCAGGATGTCTTCTCGCTCGGGCTGCCACGGCCCTCCGTCCATCCCAGTCACGCGTCCGCCGGCCTCCCGAAGAATCAGCGCCGCCGCGGCGGTGTCCCACGGCTTCAGGCTGGCCTCCCAGAACCCCTCCATCCGGCCGGCCGCGACCCAGCACAGATCGATCGCCGCCGAACCCAGCCGCCGCACGGCGCGCGCGCGGCGCAGCACCTGGCCAAACACCTTGAGGAATTCGTCGGCGTGCTGCTGCACGGAATAGGGAAAACCGGTGACGAGCATCGCGTCGAGCACCGTCGCGCTGGCCGACACTTGCAGCGGCCGGCCGTTCAGGCGCGCCCCCTGGCCTGCTTCCGCGGTGAACAGCTCCTTGCGGTTCGGGTCGTAGACGGCACCGACCGCGGCTTCGCCGTCGATTTCGAGCGCGAGCGAGGCGCAAAAAATGGGGACACCATGGGCGAAGTTGGTGGTGCCGTCGAGCGGGTCGAAGACCCAGCGGTGGCTCGCGCCGGTGGGCACGGTGTTGAACTCTTCGGCCAGCACGTCGTGATCGGGAAACCGCTCGGCGACCATGGCGCGGAACATGCGCTCCACTTCGACGTCGACCTCCGTCACCAGGTCAATCGCGCCCTTCTTGTCGACCCGGACACCGGTCCCGAACTTGGCGATCTGCAGGTCGCCGGCGCGAATCACTGCTTCAACAGCAGTGGCCAGCAACCTGGGGTCGTTCAAGCCCCAAGCCCCAGGCCCCAAGGCCCGCTCAAGCCCCAAGCCCCTTGGCAATCTTCTTGACCATCCGGATCTCCATGCCGCCCGGCACCTTTTTCAGGACCGTTTCGTCCATGAAGTTGCGGATGAGGAAGATCCCGCGGCCGCTCGATTTGAGGATGTTCTCGGGCGCGAGCGGGTCGGCCACTTCTTCGGGCACGAAGCCCTCGCCCTGGTCTTCGATGCGAATGACCAGTTCGCCGGCGTCAACCGGGGGCACCGGGCTGAACTCGACCAGCACGCGCTTGTTGCTGTCGTTCTTATTGCCGTGCTTGATGGCGTTGACGACCGACTCGCGCACGGCGACGCCGACCCAATGAAGCTGGTCTTCGTCGAGGCCGGCCATCTTGCCCACATGATCGCTGACGACCTGCACGAAGTCGAGCATGTCGAACGCGCTGTTGAACTCAAGACGGACCGTATGCGGTGGGATCATCGGGGGAACAATCCACAGGAGGACAGGAGATCAAGAGAAATATTTTCTTCTCCTGAACTCTTCGGCTCCTGTTGCCTTCGCGCAGAACAGCATTTCATCGGCCTCTAAGTACCATAGCGCTCCAAAGCCGGTCAAGTTGCTATAGTTGAACATGATGCGAGTGGCCGACCGAATTGCCGTGTCCCCCGCGCGCGCCGTTACCGGCGTGCTGCGAGTGCCGGGGGACAAATCCATCTCGCACCGTTACGCCTTGCTTGCGGCCCTCGCCGATGGCCCTTCCACCGTCGCCAACTATGCGCCCGGCGCCGATTGCGCATCGACGCTCGCCTGCCTGGCGTCGCTGGGGGTTATCGTCTCACGAACGCCCACTCCTGACGATCAGGATCCGCCGGTCGTCACCATCCAGGGCCGCGGCCTGCGCGGGCTCGTGTCGCCCACGGGCCCGCTCGACTGCGGCAATTCCGGCAGCACCATGCGGATGCTGGGCGGGGTCGTCGCCGCCCACCCCTTCATATCGACCCTGGCCGGCGATGCTTCACTGTCGCGCCGGCCCATGCGCCGAATCATCGGCCCGCTCTCCCAAATGGGCGCCTCGGTCACGGCCGGCCCCGGCGACCGCCCGCCGATCGTGATTCACGGCACCAGCCTCGCCGGCATCCGCTTCGCGCCCGATACCCCGAGCGCCCAGGTCAAGTCCGCCGTGCTGCTGGCCGGCCTGCAGGCGGCCGGGGAGACCTGCGTGATTGAGCCCGCCTCTACCCGTGATCATACGGAGCGCGCGCTGGCCGCGTTCGGTGCGACCCTCAAAATCGAGGGCCGTTCGATCACCTTGCGCGGCGGCCAACGGCTCGCGGGACGCGCCCTGCGCGTGCCCGGCGATCTCTCCTCGGCCGCGTTCTGGGCCGTGGCGGCGTCAGCATTGGCCGGGTCGGACGTCACCATCACCGGCGTGGGCTTGAACCCGAGCCGCGCCGGCCTGCTGGAGGTGCTGCGGCGCTTCGGCGCGCAGGTCGAGACCACGATCGAGGACGAGTGGAACGGCGAGCCGGTCGGCCGCCTGCGCGTGCGACACGGCGCCATGCGCGACCTCGTGATTGCCCCGGCGGAAGTGCCGGAAGTGATCGACGAACTGCCGGTGCTGGCCACGCTCGGCACCTTCGGCGGCAGCGTCACCGTGTCGGGCGCCGGCGAATTGCGGGTCAAGGAAAGCGACCGCATTGCCGAACTGGTGGCGGGGCTGCGGGCCATGGGCGCCGATGCCGATGAGCGCCCCGACGGCTTCCAGGTGCGCGCGGGCGCCCGGCTCACCGGCGGCACCGTCCACGCCAACCACGATCACCGGCTGGCGATGGCCTTTGCCATTGCGGCGCTTGGCGCGACCGGCCCGACGATGATCGAAGGGGCCGATGCGGTTGCCGTGTCCTACCCGGCCTTCTTCGAGGATCTCGAAAGGCTGGCACGTGAGGGCTGACAAGGTCTATCTGGTTGGCTTCATGGGCGCCGGCAAGACCACGGCGGCCCGCGTCCTCGGTAAACGGCTCGACTGGAAGGTGGAAGACATCGACGCCCGTATCGAGCACGAGGAACGGCGCGACATCCCCACCATCTTCCGGCAGGACGGCGAGCCCTACTTCCGCGCCCGCGAACGCCAGGTGCTCATCAGCCTGTTGCCCGAGCGGGGCGTGGTCGTCGGATCGGGCGGCGGCACCTTCGTGGACCCGGCCAATCGCGAGCTGATGCTGAAGGACGGCGCGGTCGTCTGGCTCGACGCTCCGTTCACCACCGTGCTCTCGCGCATTCCCCTGGACGGCCGGCGTCCGCTCGCCGCCGATCGGCTGGAGATGGAACAGCTCTATAATCAGCGCCTCGCCGCTTACCGCCAGGCGCACTTCCGGGTGGACGCAGGACGAGGCTCCGTCGAGGAGCTCGTCGATCACATCGTGGATTGGCTAAATACCTAATGCGCTACCTGGTCATCAGCGACATACACGCGAATCTCGAGGCCTACGAGGCGGTGATGGCCGCCGCCGTCCCGCTCTCCTACGAACAGGTGCTGGTGCTCGGCGACCTGGTGGGCTACGGCGCCGATCCCAACGCGGTGTGCGACCGCGTGCGGGCCCTGGCACCACAGGCGCTCATTCGCGGCAACCACGACAAGGTCGGCTCGGGCGTCGAAAGCCCCGAAGGCTTCAACGCCGTGGCCCGCAGCGCCATCCGCTGGACCTACGACGCCCTCACGCCGGTCAACCGCGAGTGGCTGGCGGCGCTCCCGGAAGGGCCGATGATCGTCGACGACCTGATCGAGATCTGCCACGGCACGCCGTTCGACGAGGACGCCTACGTGTTCGACGATCTGGATGCGCTGCGCGCCATGCACGTGGCGCGCCGGCCGCTCTGCCTGTTTGGCCACACCCACGTACAGGTGGGCCACTACCTGTCCCGCGATCAGTTCGGGTTGTCGACGGCCGACGATCGGCGCCCGTTGACCATTCCGCTGGACGAGGCAAACCGCTATCTCATCAACCCCGGGTCGGTGGGCCAGCCGCGCGATGGCGACCCGCGCGCCGGCTTTGCCATTGCCGACACCGCGACCCGCACCGTGACGATCTATCGCGTGGAGTATCCGGTGGCGAAGGCGCAGGCAAGAATTCTCGCGGAAGGACTGCCCGACGTGCTGGCGCAGCGCCTCGCGCTGGGACGCTAGGTCCCGGTGGCGTCCGCCTTCAGGCGGACCGTTCGGACTTCTTCGCGCGCTCTTCCCGCTTGCGCATCTCTGACGCCATCGCGTCCTGGGCGGCGCGCGAGCCGAGTATCCAGCCGATCACGACGCCGACGATCAGCACGCCGGGAATGAAGATGAAGTGCGACGAGGTCATGTTGCTGAACTCCATCTACTTCCTCCGCGATTCCAGGTCAGTGAGCTCCGACTCGACCTTTTGCAGCCGGCGCGCAATCGACCACACGTAGCCGAGCAGCACGACCCAGACGAAGCCATACGCGGTCCCGACCATCGTGAACGCCGGAATCTGCTCGCCGACCGGCACCTCATCCACGGGGACGAACTCGCTCTGCGGGGGCGGTTGCATGGCGCTGGCCGCCATGGCGGGTGCCGCCACCGACAACGCCGTCACGAGCAATAGGATTCGACAAACCGGTAACCCTGAAGGGTTGCCGCCACCATTGGTTCGCATCACGCTTCGTCCTCGGCAAGATAGAGAGCTTCGACCCGGGCGCGCTGGTGCTCGAGCCGGGCCCGGAGGTTCAACAGCGCGGCGAACAGCATCGAGAACGCCGCGAAACAAAACCAGAGCGGAACACCCATGTCGGTTGGCAGGGTCGGCACGACCGACGTCTGCGGATGCAGCGTGCGCCACACGTTCACCGACACATAGATGAACGGGACATTGGCCATCCCGAACAGCGCCATGCCGGCGCCCAGCTTGTCGGAGCCCGGCCCGCCGTAGCGGCGCAGCAGGAGGTAGGCGCTGAAGATCATGAAGAGCAGCAGGCTCGAGGTCAGCCGCGGATCCCACACCCACCACACGCCCCAGGCCTTGCGCGCCCAGAGTGGCCCCGTGACCAGTGTCAGGCTGCCGAACACGAGGCCCAGCTCCGCGGCGGCAATCGCCCAGCCGTCGGCCGAAGCCTTCTTGCCGAACAGGAACATGGCGCTCGCCACGCCGCAGATCAACGACGCGACCAGGAACAGGATCGCTGCCGGAAAGTGAAAATAGAACACCTTCTGCACCAGCCCCATGGTCGACTCGTACGGAGCAGCGTTGATGATCCACGGCGCGATGCCGAGCATCACGGCGGACAGGCCGATGAACAGCGGATTCAGCTTCCTCATGGGATCTGCTGGGATTCTACTCTGTCATGACCGGTTCGAACGTCCAGAGCGCGAGGGTGATGAAAATCGCGTCCCAGAAGATCAGCAGCCCGATCCAGAACTGCGCCATGGGCAGGTCGGGGGTCGCCTGGAACAGGGCGGCGGTGCCGCGCACCCCCGCGATCATCACCGGAATCGTGATCGGATACAGCAGGACCGGCAGCAGCGTGTCCCGGCTGCGCACGCGCACGAGCATGGCCGCAAACAACGTGCCCACGGCGGCAAACCCCAGCGTGCCCAGCGCCAGCAGCGCCGCCAGGCGTCCGGGAAACGCCAGGACCGGCGCGTTGAACAGCAGCCCAATCAGGGGGACCAGCACGATCTCGACCAGTGCCAGCAGCGCCAGCAGGCCAAGCAGCTTGCCGGTGTAAATCGCGGGCCGATCGGCGGGGGCCAGCAGCAGCGCGCGCAAGGTGTCGTTGTAGCGCTCGCGCTCGAACGTCCGCCCCATCGCCAGCGTCCCGGAGAACGACACCGCCACCCACAGGATCCCCGCCGCCACATCGTCAGGGGCCCGGCCCTCGCGGACGATGGCGAAGGAGAACACGAGGACGACGGAGACGGCGAAGAACAGCGTCGTGAACAGCACTTCCTTGCTGCGCACTTCGACCGTCAGGTCCTTGCGCATCACGTGCCAGGCCACGCGCAGGAAGGCGCCGATCATTGGATCGCCAGCCGGTAGCGTTCGCTCAGCCCGCGGCTGTCGGAATCGGTGCCCACGACCCGGCCGTTCTTGAGGTAAATGGCGCGGCTCAGCAAGCCGTCGGCGACATCGAGATCGTGCGTGGCGATCACCAGGATGCAGCCGGCCTGTTGCCGCTCGCGCAAGCGGGCGACCAGCGCCGCCGTCGACGCCTGGTCGAGCCCGGTGAACGGTTCGTCGAGCAACACCAGGCGCGGTTCGTGGAGCAGCGCCCGCTCGAGGGCGACGCGCTGGCGCATGCCGCGCGAGAATCCCGACACGAGGTCGTCGCCCCGGTCGGCAAGGCCCGCGCGCGCGAGGCTCGCGTCCGCCACCGCCGGGGCGTCGGGCAGCCCGTACAGTTGCGCGAAGAAAACCAGGTTTTCGCGCGCGGTCAATTCCGGATACAGGAACAGATCGTGCCCCAGCATGCCAATGCGACCACGAACGTCGGCGCCGCCTTCAGCGGCGGTGCACGCGCCGTACTCGACGCGGCCGAGGGATGGGCTGATCAGGGTGGCGAGAATGTTCAACAGCGTCGACTTGCCGGCGCCGTTCGGCCCGAGGAGCCCGATGATCTCGCCGGTCTCGCACGTGAAGTTGACTTGCGAGAGCGCCTTGCGCCGGCCGTAGTGCCGCGCCAGGTCGACCACCGTCAGCTTGTCAAAGTCGCTGCGCATGTGGCCCGAGGTCGAGGGCGGCCATCACCTTCTCGAGGTCCGCAGTCAGGCGGTGCAGGCGCGCGTCGTCCGCGGCCGAGAGCGGCTTCTGCCGCTTCTTGCGCTCGAGGGCCACGACGTCCGCCAGCAGCTTCTCCCGTCGCGTTTCCAGCTTGGCGTCTTCCGAGGCCCGGGCGGCCTTTGGCGACAGCGCCATCCACAGGCCCACGGCAAACACCACGGCCGCCGAGACCAGCGCGACGTTACGCGGCCACCGGCTGTGCGCCGGCATGCCCGACAGGTTCACGACCAGCGTGTCGCCGGCATTCAGGCGGCCGCCGTTGCCCATGATGAAGTTCTGGCCATCCGAGTTCATCTCGCGCGTATCGGCCAGCTGCGGCGACGACATCTGCATCGCGCCGACCTTCTCGGCCGCGACAAATAACTGATCCAGCGCAATCGGCCACTTCTGCTGGATGGTGGTGGCGGCGCCGGCTTGTGGCAGCGAGAACCCGACTTGCGCGGAGGTCTTGCCCGGAGCAAACGGTCCGGTGATGGTGAGGATGTCGCCGCGCACCGAGGCGGTTGGCGACGACCCTTGCATCATCGACACACCCGACGCACCGGTCGGCAGTTCCATGATGATCGGACCACCGATGTCGATAGGCGTCCGCGCGTTGTTGACGACCTCGAGCAGGTAGAACACGGTGAGCGTGTCGTCCTGGAACTCGAAAATGATGCGCGACTCGGGGCCGAATTCGACGATGCCGGCGCGGGCCGGTTCCTTCGCCGCCGCCGCGGCCGTCGCCTTCTCCGCGTCGACAACCTTCTGGATTCCCGAGATCAGCGCGACGCGGATGCCGCCCTTGGCGGGCACCGGGAACTCCTGCGAGGTGAGCGCCTCGCCGTCGACTGTCGTGGACGCCTGGACGAGAGTTCCGGCCGGCAGCCCCGTGAATTGGGCGCGGCCCTGGGCGTCGGTGGTGGCCGTGCGCGAGTCGGTGCCGACCCGGAGCGTCACCACTTGGCCTTCGATGTTGTTGCCCATGCGTTCCCGAAGTACGCGAACGGTGACGCTGGCGTCGGGCACGTCGCCGGCCGGCAACGGCAGGCCAGCCATGGCACCGGCATCGGGCGTCGCGATTTGCGCAAACGACGAGGTCGCCACCGCTAACATCAACAGCAGTGCCGGCATTAGAGTGCCGGCCGGGAGAGCCTTCTGGCGGGCTTGCCCGCCGTAGCCCTGGGGAAGGCGGGTCATAGTTTCGCTCCGCAGGACTTGCAGAAGCGGGCGTCCGGGTCGTTGGCCGTGCCGCATTGGGTGCAATACGGGCCATGTGCGACCGACCGTCCCTCAGGGACTGCTGGTTCGGCGCCAAGCCGCTTCGCCACTTCCTCGGCAATCTGATCGCGATAGCCGCCGCCGGCATCGAGTTGCTGCATCAGGCCCAGCGCGCGCTGGCGCAGGCGGCCGGCCATCTCGTCGAAGTCGGCTTGCGACATCTTGCGCATCGCGAAGTCGAACTCCAGTTCCTTGATCGAACGCAGCACCAGCGCCTTCTCGCGTTCGAGCGCCACGCGGGTGCGGCCGCCAATCATGATCGGCGCGTCGGCGTCAGGCGACACCAGCGGCGACAGCATCCGGTAGGCGCCAAGCCCGACGAAGCTCACCGACACGACCGTGATGCTGAGAATGATGATGTTGGCTGGCGACTGCCCGGTCGCGACGACCACCGTCGCGGTGGCCGCCAGCATGCCGCCGAGCAGGAAGAACTGCCACGGCTGCAGAAACGGTTCCTCAACCTGTGGGGGCAACCCTTCAGGGTTGCCCTGGGCAATTGGCTTGGCCATTAATCGAGGTTGCGCAGTTCGTCGTTGAGCCGCGATGCCATTCCGGGATCTTCGATCCCCGCCGGCACGCCCGCGAACGAGGCCCTGCGTGACGACCACCGCATGGCCAGGTAGGCCGCAGTGAGGAACCCACCCAGGCCGACCACGATGGGCATCATCCAGACGACACGCCCGGAGCCGCTGTTGGGCGGCTCGCTCAGGATCTGGTTGCCGCCGAAGGTGTCGACATAGAACTTGAGGATCTCGCTCTCGCTCTTGCCTTCCTTCAGCATGACGTCAATCTTGGCGCGCTCGACGGCGCAGTGTCCGCATGAGCACTGCCCCACCGGCAGCTTCGAGCAGCCGCCGCACCAGCAGGCGAGCTTGTGCGCCACTTCCCTCGCTTCCGGCGAGGTGATCTTCTCGAGGCGGGGATCCAGTCCCGTCTCGACGTGTTGCGCGAACACTGTGCCGGTCGGCAGCAACAGGCACAACAGCAACACCGACGCCGTGAGCGCCCCGGCCGGCATCTTCGCCACCGCAAAGCTCATCGCGGTTTCCGGCAGCAGCGCGATGCCGGTGCCAATGGCCATGATGCCGAAGCCAAACCAGACCCAGTTCACGAGCGGGTTGATATGCACTTCAACGCTGGCGGTCTGCTCTTCGATCTCGAACGCCGGCATCACGACGTAGAGGTCTTCGGCAAACGACCGGCGGATGGCGACCTCGGTGGTCGGCTCCTCCTCGTGCTTGCGGAAATACCACTTCGCCGGCTTCATCTGTTCGAGCACGGCGCCGTTCTTGTCCTTCACCGTGATGTGGCCGGTCACCATCTGCTTCTGGCCGTCGTCGGTCACCCGGATCGCATCCAGGTGCAACGTGTAGTCGCCAACCGTGGCCTCTTCGCCGGGCTTGAGCAGAAGTTGCTGATCGCGGCTGAACCCCTCGCCGGCGAAACCCAGGAACATCAGGACGATGCCGACGTGCACGATGTAGCCGCCGTAGCGGCGCTTGTTGCGCGACACCAGGCCAATCATCGCGGTCAGCAGATCGGTCCCGGTCATGCCGCGCCGCACGTTGGCGCCGCGGACGAATTCCTGGATGAGCGTGCCCATGACGTACGCGCTCAGCGCAAAGCACAGGCCCGACCCCCACACCCGCACGCCCATGGCGACGACCACACCGCCGACCACGAGGCCGCTGATCACCGGCCACATGAACTGCTCTTTCAGGTTCATGATGGTCGACTTGCGCCACGCCAGCAGCGGACCGGTGCCCGTCAGCACCAGCAGGATGAGGCCGATCGGCACCATCCAGCGATTGAAGAACGGCGGCCCCACGGTGAGGCGCTCGCCGTTGATCATTTCGGTGATGGTCGGGAACATCGTCGCGAACAGGACGAACAGGGCCGAAAACAGCAGCACCCAGTTGTTGGCCAGGAACGCCGCTTCCTTCGACATCCACGAGTCGAGCTCGTGCCGCGCCTTCAGCAGCGGCAGCCGGTAGATCACCCAGCCGAAGCTGAAGACGATGGTGAAGATCATGAAGGCGGCGAAGTAGCGCGCCAGCTCGGGGTCCTCGCCAAAGGCGTGAATCGACTGCACCACGCCCGAACGCGTGAGGAAGGTGCCGACAATCGTCAGCAGGAACGTGATGATGACCAGCGAGACGTTCCATACGCGCAGCATGCCGCGGCGCTCCTGGACCATCACCGAATGCAGGAACGCGGTGGCCGTGAACCACGGCAGCATGCCGGCGTTCTCGACCGGATCCCAGCCCCAGTAGCCGC
>ERZ1292640.2590-Hain-H43-02um-R1-2590-length-14423-cov-13_pt1 | contig 14423 bp, 16 predicted proteins | sample MGYA00564404_ERZ1292640 | MGnify/ENA primary metagenome ERZ1292640 (study PRJEB36523, sample SAMEA6512636) | groundwater metagenome | collected 2019-01-08 | study: AquaDiva: Metagenomics assemblies of 32 groundwater samples
GTTGCGGATGTCGGCCAGCGTGACCTTCTCGATGTTGGGAACGAAATCGTCGAGATAAGCGAGCGGCAGCCGGTAGAAACCGATGACGCCGAGATAGCCGAGTATCTTGCGGTTGCTGTCGATACGCAGCGGGAACCCGCCGACGATGTTCTGCTTCGCCCTCTCGAGCTCGTCCGCGGTCGGTCCCTGCGCGAGGAAATCCTTGAGGGTTGCGCGCACGACCGCGACCGCTTCCCCGGCCTGATCCTTGCGTGTCTGCAGGCCCATCACGAACGGCCCCGGCTGTTGCAGCGGCGAAAAATAACTGTAGGCTGAATAGGCAAGACCGCGCTTCTGGCGCATCTCTTCGAGTATGCGCGAGGCAAAACCCCCGCCGCCGAGAATATAGTTGCCGACGAACAGCGGAAAATAATCCGGGTCGCCGCGCTTGATCCCCGGCGCACCGATCAGCACGTGGCTCTGTAACGCAGGATGGGCGATGGTACGACTCTCGGCGCGTGACAGCGGCGGCACGTCCGGCAGGCTCGCCGGCGCGCCCGCGCGCGGCAGCTCGCCAGTCAGCTGATCCGCGATGATCTCCGCCTCGCCGCGGCTGACGTTGCCGATGATCGCGACCACCGCCCGGTCCACGGTGTAATGGCGGCGGTAGAAACCGGCGAGATCCTCGCGGGTGAGGCGGGCAACCGTGTCCGCTTCGCCTGAATCGCGCAGGCCGTACGGATGATCGCCATAAATCAGCGCGTTGAAGTTCCGGTCCGCGATGACCTCGGGCTTGGTATCCGATTCCCTGATCGCGCCGATGATGCGCGCCTTCTCGCGCTCCAGCACCGCCGGCGGAAACTCGGGGCGCTGGAGGATGCGCGCAAGCAGACCGAGCGCCTCCTTCATTTCCTCGGCGCTGCTCAGCGTGCGCAGCGACAAACCGGCGCGGTCGCTGTCGAAGCGGCCGCCAAGCTGCGCTCCGACGTCGGCCATGCGGCGCGCGATCTCGTCTTCCGGCAACCCGCCGGCACCGAGTTTGAGCAGGCTCTGAGTGAGCGCGGCAAGCCCCGATTTCTCACGCGTGTCGAACGCGGAGCCAGCCGGAAAATCCACGCTTACGTCGAGCATCGGCAGATCGCGGTTCGCGACGAAATAGACCTGCGCGCCGTTCCCGGTCTGCCAGTGCTGGATCGGCAGCAATGCATACGCGGGCGCGGAGACAACGCACACCATGAGCGCGAGCCACAGGTGCAGCCGTTTATTGCGCATGATTCCGTCCCGGAGCGGCTGCGTCCGGCTTGCCGGGGAGCGGTTGCGGATCGAGCACCGCGATGGTGAGGCTGTCGTCCACCAGGTATTTTCTCGCTACCTCCTGCACCTGAGCGGCGGTGACTTCCTGCAGTTTGCGGATCATGAGGTCGATCGCTTGGTGTGAATAACCGGTGATCTCGAGCGCGCCGATCTGGCGCGCCTGGAAAACGATCGAGTCGCGCTGGAATACCTGAGCTGCCACGACCTGCGCGCTGACGCGCTTCAGCTCGCTTTCGCTGACGCCCTCGTTCACGACTTTCGCGAACTCGCGCCGCAATGCCTGCTCGAGCTCAGCCACCGTCCTGCCGGCGGCAGGCGTGCCGCTCACCAGAAACATGCCGGGGCCGCGCTGCGTATTTTGATAACCCGCGTCGACCGCAAGGGCGATTTTTTCGCCGCGCACCAGCGAGCTGTTCAGCCGCGCCGCTTCGTTGCCGTCGAGCACGCCCGCCAGCATTTCGAGCGCATACGGCTCCCAATCCTGTTCCGGGTCGCGCAGCACCGGCGCGCGGTAGCCCATAACCAGGTACGGCAGCTCGGCCGGCGCCTTGACGGTCACGCGCCGGACGCCGCGTTGCGCCGGCTCGTCCTGCGGCTTGCGCTCGGGCAGCGCTTTGGGCTTGAGCGGGCCAAAATACCGCTCGGCGAGCGCGAATACTTCCTTCGGATCGACATCGCCGACGACTACCACGAGCGCGTTGTTGGGCGCATACCAGCGCCGATACCATGCGCGCGCGTCCTCGGCGCGCATGTTCTCCAGGTCGCTCATCCAGCCGATGACCGGGGCGCGGTACGGGTGGCTGCGGAGCGCGCTTGCCATAAATTGTTCATACACCAGCGCTTGCGCCTGGTCTTCGGTGCGCAGCCGCCGCTCCTCCATCACGACCCTGATTTCCTTCGCGAACTCCTCGTCGGTCAGTACGAGGTTCTGCATGCGGTCGGCTTCAAGCCGGAACGCGAGCGCCAGGTGCGACTTGTGGACTTGCACGTGGTACGCAGTCATGTCCCTCGAAGTAAATGCATTTTCCCGGCCTCCCGCGGCGGCGATGAGCTTCGAATACTCGCCGGAAGGCACCGCCTTGGTACCCTTGAACATCATGTGCTCGAGCACGTGCGCGACCCCGGTGGTGCCGTTGAACTCGTCGATGCTGCCGGCCTTGTACCACACCATCGCTACCACGGTCGGCGCGCGGTGATCTTCCTTGACGATCACGCGCAGCCCGTTGCCGAGCTTGTGCTCGTGGGTCTGCGCGACGGCGGCCGCGATGGTGAACGGCATCACCGCGAGCAACGCGCAGATTCGTGCACGCACAGCTGTGCTGAATAAGTCGATTGACATCCTGAATCCAGAAATGTAAGGGTTTGGGTAGCCCGGGCGGTGCTTTCCGGCTAGAATTTTAAGTTAATTGCTGCTTTTGCGTATGATCTTTGTGGCGCGCGGTAACGCGGGTTCCGCCCCCGGCGCCGCACGCCCTCACTGTGACTGTGCTGCACATGTTAAGTTTCCTCAAGTCCGGAAATAAACCCGGCGCGAATTGGAGCCAGCGGCTCAAGCAGGGGCTGGCACGCACGCGCGAGTTGCTCAATCGCGATCTGTCCGATCTCTTCGGCGCCGGCAAAATCGACGAGCAGTTCTACGAAGAGCTGGAAACGACGCTCCTTGCCGCCGATGTCGGCATAGCGGCGACCGGTTTTCTGATCGGTGAGCTGCGCGCGGCGGCACGCCGCGCAAGCTATAGCGAGCCGCGCGAACTCAGGCACGCGTTGCGCGCTGCGCTGCTCGCGCTGCTGCGGCCGATTGCGGTGCCGCTCGATGTATCCACGCGCAAACCATTCATCATCATGCTCGCCGGAGTCAACGGCGCGGGCAAGACCACGTCCATCGGAAAAATCGCGCGCTACTACCAGCAGGCCGGCAAGTCGATCCTGCTCGCCGCCGGCGACACTTTCCGCGCGGCGGCGCGCGAGCAGCTGCAGGTCTGGGGCGAGCGCAACCGCGTCGCAGTCATCTCGCAGCAGTCGGGCGACGCCGCGGCGGTAATTTTCGACGCCATCAAAGCCGCGCACGCGCGCGGCATCGACATCGTGCTCGCCGACACCGCCGGGCGGCTGCCGACGCAGCTGCATCTGATGGAAGAGATCAGGAAAGTGAAACGCGTAATCGCCAAGGCGGAGCCCGGCGCGCCGCATGAAATCCTGCTGGTGCTCGATGCCAATACCGGCCAGAACGCGTTGAACCAGGTGCAGGCGTTCGACGCCGCGCTCGGCGTCACCGGCCTGGTGCTGACCAAGCTCGACGGCACCGCCAAGGGTGGGGTGATCTGCGCGATTGCCCGTCACAAACAGATACCGCTGCGTTTCATCGGCGTCGGCGAAGCGCTCGAAGATCTGCAGCCGTTCAGCGCCGAGGAATTCGTCGCTGCATTGCTGGATTGATGCATGATCGCTCTGAGCCACGTCTCCAAACGCTATCCCGGCGGATACCAGGCGCTGCATGATGTCGGCTTCACGATCAACGCCGGCGAGTTGGCGTTCATCACCGGCCCTTCAGGCGCCGGCAAAACCACGCTGCTGAAGCTGCTGGTCGCGATCGAGCGGCCGAGCTCCGGCACCGTGATCGTCAACGGCCAGAATGTCGGCGCTTTGACGCCGCGCGCGGTGCCGTTCCTGCGGCGCAATTTTGGACTGGTGTTTCAGGATCACAAGTTGTTGTTCGACCGCAGCGTATACGACAATGTCGCGCTGCCGCTGCAGATCACGGGCTATGGGGCGAGGGACGCGGCGCGGCGGGTGCGCGCGGCGCTCGACAAGGTCGGCCTGCTCAACTATGAAAAAGCGCTGCCGGTCACGCTTTCCGGCGGCGAGCAGCAGCGTTTGTGCATCGCGCGCGCGATCGTGCATCGTCCGGCAATCCTGCTCGCCGATGAGCCGACCGGCAATCTCGACGCCGACTATGGCGCGGAAATCGGCGAATTGTTCCGCTCGTTCAACCAGGTCGGCGTCACGGTGGTGATTGCGACCCACGATCAGACGCTGCTCGCGCGCCTTGCGCCGCGCGTGATCGCGCTCAAACACGGAGCGCTGGCATGACGGCATGGCTCACGCAGCATGTCCGCGGGTTCACCGCGACCTTCGCCAGGCTCGCCCGCGCTCCGCTGGGCAGCGCGCTCAACATCCTGGTGATCGGCGTCGCGCTGAGCCTGCCGCTCGGGCTTTACGTAGCAATCGACAACCTGCAGACATCGTCGCAGCAGATCGCCGCCGAGCCGCAGGTGAGCGCCTTCATGGCGCTCGATGCGAGCGGCGCCGAAGTCGCGCAGATCGAAGCCCGCCTCAAGCGCAGTCCGCGCGTGCAGCGGTTCCGCTTCGTGCCTCGCGACCAGGCGTTACAGGAAATCAAGCAGGCGAGCGGTCTGGCCGATGTCGTCGACAGCCTGCCGCAGAACCCGCTGCCCGATGCGTTCATCATCAATGCCAGGGACAGCACGCCGCAGTCGCTCGAGGCGCTGCGCGACGAGATCAGGCAATGGCCGCGCGTCGCGCACGTGCAACTCGATGCGGAGTGGGCGCGGCGCCTCGACGCCGCGCTGCGGCTCGGGCGCTTGCTGGTCGCGATACTGGGCGCGCTGCTCGCGCTGGCGCTCGTCGCCATCACCTTCAACACCATCCGCCTGCAGGTGTTGACCCAGCGCGACGAGATCGAGGTCATCAAGCTGATCGGCGCCACCGATTCCTTCATCCGCCGGCCGTTCCTGTATTTCGGCGCGCTCCAGGGATGCGCCGGCGGGGTGGTGGCGTGGCTGATCGCTAGCGGCGGGGTCTACTTGCTGAATCGCAATCTGGGTGAGCTGTCACACGTCTACGCGTCGCTGTTCCAAATCAACTACCTGGCCACCGACGACGGCCTGAGCGTGCTGCTGATCGCGGCGACGCTGGGCTGGTTAGGCGCGTGGCTATCGGTCGGCCGGCATCTTGCGCTGATCGAGCCAGGGACAAGTAAGTAATTATTTTTTAAGCTATTTCTCCTCTCGGCAGCGGCTGGTAAAGCAGCGCCTTCCAGGAACCTTTTGGGCTGCTGGCACTCTCAGACTCTGAGTGCTAAAATTCTCCGAAAAGGGGTTCAGACCATGACCAGTTACGCCTTACCGATTCCCGCAGCGACGGGCAGCCTGGAGAGTTATATCCAGACCGTCAAGAGCTTCCCGATCCTGTCGCAACAGGAAGAAACCGAGCTGGCGCGCCGGTTCCGCCAGGAAGAGGACCTCGATGCCGCGCGGCAGCTGATCGTATCGCATCTGCGCGTAGTCGTCGCGATTGCGCGCGGCTATATGGGTTATGGCCTGCCGCAGGCAGACCTGATCCAGGAAGGCAATATCGGGCTGATGAAGGCGGTCAAGCGCTTCGATCCGGAACGCGGCGTGCGCCTGGTCTCGTTTGCGGTGCACTGGATCCGCGCCGAAATGCATGAATTCATCCTGCGCAACTGGCGCATCGTCAAAATCGCGACCACGAAGGCGCAGCGCAAGCTTTTTTTCAATCTGCGCAGCATGAAGCCGGGGCTCAATACGCTGGGCGGCGAGGAAGTCAAAGCGGTTGCCAGGCAATTGGGAGTGAACCCCGAAGAAGTCGTCGAGATGGAAACCCGCCTCGGCGGCAAGGACATCGCGCTCGAGCCACTCGGCGGCGACGAGGATGATGAAGGCTACGCGCCGATTGCCTATCTGACCGATAGCGACGCCGAGCCCGGCCGCATTCTCGAGCACGAGCAAACGGCGCGGCTCAAGGGCGAAGGCCTGCAGCAGGCACTGGCAAGTCTTGATGCACGCAGCCGCCGCATCATCGAGGCGCGCTGGCTGCGCGAAGCGGATCAGGCGACGTTGCACGACCTCGCCGCGGAATTTGGCGTCTCCGCCGAGCGCATCCGCCAGATCGAGCACAAGGCGATGCAGAAAATGCGCGGCGTAATCGGCGCCACCGCGGCCTGATCACCGCAGCGGCGTTTCAGTAACGCGGAGCGACTGCGGCGCGACCTCGGGGTCAGCGCATCTCCAGCCAGAACGAAACGCCGTTACGCCAAAACGAACTGTCGTTCCGGCTGCGAACCTCCCGCAACAAGTCTTCCCCCGCGCCCCGCGCGGAGGCAAAAAACATCGGCAACAAGACCTCAAACCGCCGTGTGCCTGCCAGCAGGTGGCACGCCAGCAAATACTGCTCGGAATAATGGCGGCCGACCCATTCCTGCGGGTAGTCATGCGGCAGGAAGATATCGTGGATGCCGACCACCACACCGCCTGCCAGCGCGGGCAGGATTTCGCAGAAAAACACCGTCACGTCGGAATTCATGAACGCACGGTGGGAGCTGTCGGCAAAAACGATATCGTTCGCGCCCAGCCCGCCGAAAATATCGAGATTGCATTGTTCGAGCGGTTTGCGCAGCACTTCGTCGCACAGCGCGTCGATCGCGGAGCGCGGCTGCGGATCGATTGAAACCATCCGCGTATCGAGATGGTGATCGGCAATCGCGCGCGCCACAAACGCGGTGGAAATCCCGGAACCTATTTCGACGTAGGTATGCGGACGTTGCTGCGCCACCAGGCAGTACAGCGCCACGGCATCAAGTACCGGCATCCAGACGTTGTTCCAGTACGGCGCCGCAAGCTCGCCCGGGTTGCGGTCGAAAGCGATGGTCTCCAGCCATGGCAGCCACCGCTCGAACGACCGCAATAGCGCGTCGTAGCGCCCGAGACCAGCCTCCAGCAGCGCGCTGATCCCGGCGTGCGGCGACCAGCGCGGCTGCGGGTCGAGTCTGGCTTCCAGCGTCAGCGAAAATTCCCCCGCTTCGACGGCTTTCCCGAGCCACGTGTCGCCTTCCGCCGTCCTGCCGCCGCGATGAGCCAGCACCGCGAGCAGGAACAGCGCGTCCCGGTGGCCCGGCGCGGCGCGCAGGATCTGCTGACACAAATTCTCTGCGTCGGCGCAGCGGGCGTTCCGGTAGTGCTCGCAGGCGAGCGCAAATGCCTGCTCGGGGGTAATCGTTGCCATTCAAGCGGGTTACTGCAACAGCAGGCGTATGTCGTGCAGCATTTTCGCCGCGCCTTGCCCATAGCCTGCAAACAGGCGCAGGCGCCCCGCCGTATCGTAGATGTAGGTGCCGGCGGAATGATCGACGGTGTAGCCGCCGTCCGGCAGCGGCTGCTTCTGGAAGAACACCCTGAACTCCTTCGCGGTGCGTGTCGTCGCGTCAACGTCGCCGTAGAGGCCGAGGAAGCCCGGGTGAAACGCAGACATGTATTGGGAAAGCACCGCCGGCGTGTCGCGTTCGGGGTCGACGGTGATGAGCAGCACCTGCAGCCGGTCGGCGTCTTTGCCGAGTTCGTTCGCCACGCTGGCCAGCTCCGCGAGCGCGGTTGGACACACCTCGGGACAATGCGCGAAGCCGAAGAAGATTGCGACTACCTTGCCCCTGAAATCGGCGAGCGTGCGCGGTTTGCCGTGCTGGTCGGTGAGCTGAAAATCACGCCCGAACTCGGCACCGGTGAGATCGGTGAGCTGGAACGCGGGCCTGGGGGATGAGTCACAGCCCGCGATCAGCGCCGCCAGCAACCACAGCGCAACTGTCGCAACGCGTGCCATTTCAGGCTAGAAGTAGAAATAATGATCGATCAGCAGCGCGGCAAACAACAGCGTCAGATACACGATCGAGTAGCGGAAAGTGGTTTGCGCGAGCCGGTCGCTGTAATCACGGTAGATTCTGACCGCGTAGTAGAGAAACACCGCGCCGAGCGCGACGGCGGCGAGGAGGTAAATCAGCCCGCTCATGCGCGTGGCAAACGGCAGCAGCGTCACCGCGAACAATATGACGGTGTAGAGCAGCACGTGCAGCCGCGTGAACTTGTCGCCATGAGTCACCGGCAGCATCGGCACGCCGGCACGCGCATACTCGAGCTTGCGGTAGAGCGCGAGCGCCCAGAAATGCGGCGGCGTCCAGGCGAAAATGATCAGGAACAGCAGCAGCGCCTGGAAGGAAATATCGCCGGTCACCGCGGCCCAGCCCAGCACCGGCGGCATCGCGCCCGAGGCGCCGCCGATCACGATGTTCTGGGGCGTCATCGGCTTCAGCACGACGGTGTAAACGATCGCGTAGCCGACGAAGGTCGCAAGGGTGAGCCACATCGTCAGTGCATTGACCTCGAAGTAGAGCAACGCCAGGCCTGCCGCCCCCACCGCGAAGGCGAATACCAGCGTTTGCCCCTCCGTAAGCTGACCGCGCGGCAGTGGCCGCCAGCGGGTGCGCGCCATCAGCGCATCGATTTTGCTCTCGACCAGGCAATTGATTGCGGCCGCGGCGCCGGCAACCAGCGCAATGCCGATGGTGGCGGCGAGCGCGGTCGCCGCAAAGCGGGCATCGAGCGCGCCGAACGGCACGGCGAGGAACATGCCGATCACGGCGCAGAACACGATGAGCGACACCACGCGCGGCTTGGTCAGCGCCAGAAACTGCGCCAGTCGCGAGGACGTCTGCTGCCAGGAAAGGGTAGTCATTTAGACGGGGGCACGGAAAAGGGCGCAGTTTATCACCACCGGCTTCCTCGACAAAGCGCGCCGTCGGAGGGCGGAACAGGGGCCCCTTCAGGGGATGTGACCCCGGAGACGGATGCCACGCCTGCGCTCGACAGCGCCACGCCAGACTCGCGGACGTGCGCATCCCGCAAGCGGGAACCCTGCTTACTGCTCGCAGGCGCCGTCACCCGATCCTCGAAGTCTTCAGCAGCCGTGCCAGGTCCTTGATGATCCCGCCCGGATCGGCATCGCGCGGATAGCGCAGCACCAGATTGCCGAGCGGGTCGACGACGTAAATGTGGTCGGCCAGGGCGCGAGCGGCCGGCAATTGCGCGAGCAGTTCGCTGCCGGCGGCGCGGACGAGCCACGTGCCCGGAAAGTCCCCGCCCACCGCGGCCGCCGGCGCCACGTCATCGGCTATGAGCCACGCGCGCTCGATGCGCTCCATGTCCTTGCCCTGCGTCAGGCGCAGCTGCCGCAGGACGAACAGCTTGCGCCGGCAGAATTCATCGCAGGCGCCGGAATCCACCATCAGCAACACCCATTTACCCCGCAGCCGGCTCAACTGGAATGGCGTGCCGTCGGCAAGCTCGAGGCGCGCGTCCGGCAGCGGCCCGGTCGCGAGCAGTTCACCGTAGTTGGTGTGCCTGGCGGGCGGCGCGAAGTAAAACGCAAAATACGACGCCACCACGGGTGCCGCGCACAGCACGCCGATCAACCACAGACTAGTCCGGCTGCTGCGTGCGCTTTCTGACATGGGTTACCAGATAGAAAATCAGGATTGCCGCGGCAAGCGCGAACCACTGGAACGCGTAACCGTAATGCGTGTTGGTGCCAACGTCGGGCGGCGCCCAGTCACGCTGCAAACCGTCACCGAGATCGTTTTCCTGCCGGATCACGACCGGCTGGATCGCAATCGGGACTGCCGTTCGATAGCGCTCGAGCGTGAGGTTCTGCCACACGTTGCCTTCGGCAACCTGGGTCGACAACTCGAGATAGCGCCGGCTGGGCACCGTCGCCAGCCCGATCACGGTTACCATCCCCACCGGAGTCGCTATTTGAGGCCACTGACCGCGGGCATAACTTCCCGCCACCCAGCCGCGGTTCACCAGCACATAGCGCTCGCTGGCGCCGAGCTTGAGCGGCATCACCACGTGGTAGCCGGGGACGCCGTGCAGCACGCGATTGTCGATCAATACCGCGTATTTCGGCTCGAAACGGCCGCGCGCCTCGACCCGGCGCCACTGCACGTCCTCGGCCCTGATCTCCACCGCCGGCATCGCGATCAGCGCATCGCGGTTAGCCGATTTGATGCGCTCCGCGAGCGCGGATTTCTCGCGGCCGCGGTCGAGCTGCCAGTTGCCGAGCGCAAGGGTCAACGCGATCCCGGCGGCCGCGGCGACCGGCGGCCACAAGCTCAACTGGAAACGAAAGCCGGACATCGCTGGTCAGCGCGGTTTCGCTGGGCTACACTGGGTCAAGTCGAGGTTACCCGTGAAAATCGTCGTTCTGCTGTTCATATTCCTGATTCTTGCCAGCCTCGGTTCGGCGCTCTATTTCATGGTCAGGGATAAAGGCACGTCCAACCGCACCGCCAAGGCATTGACGTGGCGCGTTGCGTCCTCGATCCTGCTGTTCGCATTGCTGATGCTGGGCTTTTACTTCGGCTTCATCCCGACCAAGTTATAAGCGGGCAGCATAGCTAAAAAAACGCCGCACGTCAGTGCGGCACCGAGTTCGTGGCCCGTGGTATTGGAGTAGGGTGCGCTTGCGCACCATCCGGCAATCGGTGCGCAAGCGCACCGAAAATAATGTAACTCTTGAAGTGGAATTGGAATTACAGCCAGTAGACGAGGATAAACAGCAGCAGCCACACCACGTCGACAAAGTGCCAGTACCACGCCACGCCTTCGAATCCGAAGTGGTGCTCCGCGCTGAAATGACCGGCGATGCAGCGAAACAGGATCACGGTCAGCATGATCGTGCCTATCGTCACGTGAAAACCGTGGAATCCGGTCAGCAGGTAGAACGTCGCGCCGTAGGCACCCGTCGAGAGTTTGAGGTTGAGTTCGGAGTAGGCATGGCCGTATTCATAGGCCTGGAAGCCGAGGAACGTCGCGCCGAGCGCGATGGTCATGATCAGGCCGAGAATGAGCTGTACGCGGTTGTTCTTGAGCATTCCCCAGTGCGCCCAGGTCACGGTGACGCCTGATGACAGCAGCAGCAGCGTATTGAGCGCCGGGATACCCCATGCCCCCATGGGCGTGAACTTCTCGGCGATCCCGGGGCCGGCGGTCGGCCATTGCGCGGCGAAGTCCGGCCAGATCAGCTTGTGCTCGAGGTCGCCCAGCCACGGCACCGACAGCACGCGCATGTAGAACAGCGCGCTGAAAAACGCCGCGAAGAACATGACCTCGGAAAAAATGAACCAGCTCATGCCCCAGCGGAACGCGGTATCGACCTGCCGGTTGTACCTGCCGCCTTCGCTTTCATGCGCGACGGTGCCGAACCAGCCGAACAGCATATAAATCAGGATGCACACGCCGGCGATCAGCACGAACTTGCCCCACGCCGCGCCGTTCATCCACAACGCGGCGCCCGAGGCCATGCCAAGCAGCGCAGCCGAGCCGAATATCGGGTATCGCGACGGGTCCGGAATGAAATAACGCGCAGACTGGCTCATCATGATGCTTGCTCCCTCGTAACTTTGAACTGCATTTCCATGGCTTCAGCTGGTGACGAAACGCACCAGCATGATCAGGCTCAGGACCAGAACCAGCGCGCCGATGATGCCCGCAACGACCACCTGCGGCAGCGTCAGCGACACCGCGTCCCTCTCGTATTCAGCGCGCTTGCGGATTCCGAAAAATGACCACAGCACCGCTTTCGCCACTTGCAGCGGCGTCGCTTTTGCCGGCTTCTTTGCGCCGCTCAGCATCAGATTGCTTTCCTGGCCGCGCCTTCGACCTCGAAAAACGTGTACGACAAAGTGATCGTATTCACGTCGTCCGGCAGGGCCTTGTCGATCACGAACACGACCGGCATCTGTTTCGCCTCTCCCGGCTGCAGCGTCTGCTGCGTGAAGCAGAAGCACTCGAGTTTCTTGAAGTAGCGCACCGCGAGCTGCGGTCCGTAGCTCGGGATCGCCTGGCCGGTGACCGCGCGGTCGGAATTGTTCCTGATCTCGTACATCACGGTGGCGAGCTCGCCGGGATGGATGCGCACGCTCGTCTGCAGCGGACGGAACGTCCACGGCAGGTTGCTGCGCAGATTCGAATCGAATTCGATCGTGACCAGACGCGCGGCGTCGAGCTGCGTGTTCGTGACCTCGTCGGGCTTGAGCAGGCTGTTCACGCCGGTCACTTCGCAGATCTTCTGGTAGAACGGCACCAGCGCGAAGCCGAAGCCGAACATCGCGACCGCGACGACGAGGAGTTTGCGCATCGTCAGCAGATTCGATTGCGCCTGGGTCACCATAGCCAATGCCGGATGATTACGCCGATGAAAAAAGCGAGCGCGATGAACGCCATGATCAGCGCAGTCCTGAAATTGGACGATTGCGGCCCCATCGCGTGTCCGCTCACTTGACGACCGGCGGTGTCTCGAACGTGTGATGCGGCGGCGGCGACGGCAGCGTCCACTCGAGCGTGTCGGCGCCTTCCCACGGCTTCTGCGCCGCCCGCTCGCCGCCCCTCACGCACTTGACCACCACCCACAGGAAGATCAGCTGCGCAAGCCCGAAGCCGAAGCCGCCGATCGACGCAAGCAGGTTGAAGTCGGCGAACTGCAGCGCGTAATCGGGAATGCGGCGCGGCATGCCGGCGAGACCCAGGAAGTGCATCGGGAAGAACGTGATATTGAAGAAGATCATCGACAGCCAGAAATGCCACTTGCCGAGCGTCTCATCATACAGGTGGCCGGTCCATTTCGGAATCCAGAAGTAGGTGCCGGCGAAGATCGCGAACAGCGAGCCCGCGACCAGCACGTAGTGGAAATGCGCAACCACGTAATAGGTATCCTGCAGCTGGATGTCGACCGGAGTGATCGCGAGGATGAGGCCGGTGAAGCCGCCCATGGTGAACACGAAAATGAAACCGATCGCGAACAGCATCGGGGTCTCGAACGTCATCGAGCCTTTCCACATGGTCGCGATCCAGTTGAACACCTTGACGCCGGTCGGCACCGCGATCAGCATCGTCGCGTACATGAAGAACAGCTGCGCTGCCGCCGGCATGCCGACGGTGAACATATGGTGCGCCCATACCATGAACGACAGGATCGCGATCGACGCGGTCGCATAGACCATCGAAGCGTAGCCGAACAGGGGCTTACGCGCGAACGCCGGGATCACCTGCGAGATGATGCCGAACGCCGGCAGGATCATGATGTAGACCTCGGGATGGCCGAAGAACCAGAAGATGTGCTGGAACATCACCGGGTCGCCGCCGCCCGCGGCGTTGAAAAAGTTGGTGCCGAAATGGCGGTCGGTCAGCACCATGGTGACCGCGCCCGCCAGCACCGGCATCACCGCGATCAGCAGGTAAGCGGTGATCAGCCAGGTCCAAACGAACAGCGGCATTTTCATCAGCGTCATGCCGGGCGCGCGCATGTTGAGGATGGTGGTGACGATGTTGATCGAGCCCATGATGGAGGATGCGCCCAGGATGTGCAGCGCGAAGATGCCAAGGTCCATGCCGGGGCCCATCTGCGTTGACAGCGGCGCGTAGATCGTCCAGCCGGCCGCGGGCGCCCCGCCCGGCACGAAAAACGAGGCGACCAGCAGGATCGCCGCCGGCGGCAGCAGCCAGAAGCTCCAGTTGTTCATGCGAGCGAACGCCATGTCGGGCGCGCCTATCATCATCGGGATCTGCCAGTTGGCGAAGCCGACGAACGCCGGCATGATCGCGCCGAAGACCATGATCAGCCCGTGCATGGTGGTCAGCTCGTTGAAGAATTCCGGGCGCCAGAACTGCAGCCCGGGCTGGAACAACTCGGCGCGGATGCCCATCGCGAGCACGCCACCGACGAAGAACATGGTCAGGCTGAAGATCAGGTAGAGCGTGCCGATGTCCTTGTGATTCGTGGTCGTGATCCAGCGCATGAGGCCCGACGGATGGTGCGCGTGACCCTCAGCGTGGCCGTGCGCGTGGTCGTGTGCGTGTACTGCTTCCATGAAGCTCTCCTGAATGCCTATTTGCGTGAGGTCTTGATTTCAGCCGGCGATGCCATGTCACCGGTCTTGTTGTTCCACGAATTGCGCTCATAAGTAATCACGGCCGCAATTTCAACATCCGACAAATGCTTGAAGGCAGCCATCGCAGTGCCGGGCTTGCCGTTGAGCACGATGCCGATGTGGCCATCCTTCGGACCGGTCGTGAGTTTGGAGCCGGACAGCGGCGGGAACGCGGGCGGCTGGCCCATGCCGGTCGCCTGATGGCACACCTGGCAGTTGGCCGCGTAGACTTTCTCGCCGCGCGCCTTGAGCTCGTCGAGCGTCCAGGTCTTGTCGGGATCATCGGCCTGCGCCGCCATTTTCTTTTTCTGGCCGGCGACCCAAAGCGCGTATTTCT